>Ga0302325_10011146_pt1 | contig 19395 bp, 16 predicted proteins | sample Palsa_T0_2_FD_201948 | JGI IMG/M metagenome (GOLD analysis project Ga0302325, IMG submission 201948) | Peat permafrost microbial communities from Stordalen Mire near Abisko, Sweden - Palsa_T0_2 | ecosystem: Environmental > Terrestrial > Soil > Palsa > Peat permafrost | place: Sweden: Abisko...
CTTGGAAAGAGGCGTATTCAAAACGAGCCGTTTGAATTGCAGCATGCGGAAGCCGCGAAAGAAGAGGTAGACTCCGGCCGCCGCGCCGATCATCGCCCAAACGACGATTTTTCCCTCGTCGCGCGAGGTGAGCATCCAGGCCGCTATGTCTGCGAATGCGATCAGCATGTTTGGCCGGGCCGAAACGCCTCCTGTGTCCCTAGTTTAACGAGTATCCACGCGCAAACAGCGGTCAACGCGCGGCAAACGTCGTCAATGACGCACTGTTCTTCGGGACAGCCGATAAAGCATTCATCCCAGTGCAGATAGACAACCGCGAATCGTGACTTGCTGACACTCTGAGGCTCCCTCAGCATTCTGCCGGAAATGAGGGAAATCGTGGATAGCCGACCCAGGAAGCGGGCGTTAACGTAGGCCGAGGAGAATGAAAATGTTCCGAGGCCCATGGTATGTCGCAACACGGTTGTGGAGCGTTGGCATGGGGTACCAGGCCGGCGGTGTTTCCTTGGTGCTGATAGCCATGGCTGGATACGCTGCGCGTTGCTTCCTCGAGCCATATGCCAGTAGCGAGCGGAGCCGAGTCCAACCCTTTCCAGTTCGGCGATCCTAAGCCTGTTTTTTGCAGGGACTCTTTTTCGATACCTTCGTCTAACCCAAGAGGAGGTACTACATATGCTTCGCCGCATTCATCTTGCTTCGATTCTTCTGGCATTGCCTCTGTTGTTTGCGTGTATGGTGGGATGCTCCGCTCAGGTGGGTTACAGAACCTACGATCCGTACTACCACGATTACCATGTCTGGTCGGACGCCGAAGGCCCTTACTACAATGCGTGGATTGTCGAGACGGGGCATCGCCACGTCGATTACGGTCACCTGAATCGTGGGGACCGCGAGCAGTACTGGCGCTGGCGGCACGATCATAACGAACGTCGCTGACGCGCCACGCCTCCCCTTTATGCCGTCATTCTGAGCGCAGCGAAGAACGGTTCTCCACCGTCCGCCTTTGGAACGATGAATCCCTCTTCTTCGTTCACCATCTCTCAGAATGACGGTGCCCTCTTCCTGGCGCAATTAGTCGCGCGAGTCGTTCACAGCGCGTCGATAAAAACGAAATAAGAGGACGACCAGAGCGCCGTTGGAATGGTGTGCTGCGGGCGGCACGTCAGGATGATCTTGAAGATTTCCTGTTCGCTCGCCAGTTCGTCGAGGAACGCGCCCCCGGCGACCGCAGTTTGTGGCTCCAGCAGAGCAAGCTCGCGCAACGCGTCGTAGATGATCTCTCCGGCAGGTGCCATGGGGGTCGCGAAGCGGTCCGTGCGGAACTGTAAAACGGAATCGATCTCGTGGAAATGCCACGCGATGCACGCCGCCATGGAGACCGCGCGCTCGAACCGCTCTTCGTGTTCAGCGCCCGCCAGCGGACCCAGGTCCGCGCGCGGCGGTCCGATAAAGGGATCGAGCACCAGCATCACGCGCCGCTCGTCCTCACGGGCAAACTCGCGCACCATCAGGCGGCCGGAGCGGGCGGTCACCTTCCAATCCACGAAGCGGGCGTTGTCGTTCGATTGATACTGGCGAAGCGAATGTAGCTCGTGGCCGCGCCCGCGAAAGTGGCTGGCGATTTCCCCGCTCAGCAGCGGCAGAACTTCGTAGAACTGCTCGGTAGGCTCCACGCGCGGGTAGACGACAATATCCACTTGGGATTCCACCTGCCGCGTTTTCTCGAAGAAGCCGAAAGGGAAGCGCGTGCGGATGCCGAAAGCGTCCTGGTGGTAAGCGCCGCGGCGCGGAAATTGCAGCTCCACCTTTTGCCGGACGCCGCTCATCCGCGCAATATACGGAAAAAAAACTGGACGCTTGAGGATTTGCGCGCGCCCTTTTTTGCTTTCGCCCACGACCCGCAACGAGAACGAGGGCCACAGCTGCTTTTCGTTCCGCAGTTCGATTTCAGCTAGCACAGGCTGCTCGGCAAAAATCCGCTCCGGCAGGTCAAATTTGAGCTCCACTTTGGTGAGCACCGCGCGCGAGAGCACGCCCGAAATCAGAATTCCCGCCAGGCAGCAGCCGAGGATCATGAACAGCAGGTTGTTGCCGGTGTTCACGGCGGCAAGAATCAGAATGAAAACGGCGCCGAGGTAGATGATCCCGTCGCGCGTGAGGCGATAATCCACTTGGTAGGCGATCCAGCGCAAGCTGGAGCGCCGCGCGAGGCCCGGCACGATCGTGACGCCCACCCATCCCGCGAGCGCGAGCGAGAACGCTGCTGTGACCGCGGCGAGGAACACGCGACCTGCCTGCGCCATGGCCGCGGAGAAAAGAGCGAGGCACAACGCAACCGACAGCGCGAGCATGGCGATCGCGAAGCTCCGCCAGCCGGGGCGATCGAGTCCGCGCCACCAGAGGGAGACCAGCGATGGGCGTGTCTGCGCCGGTGAGGAATGTGCTCGGGCGCTCATTTACCGTTCGTCGGTGCTGCCGCGCGCATGGTCAGAGGGGAACGCGGGTGGTGTCGACGATTTCGCGGAGGATGGACTCGGCCTGTTCGGATTTTTTCTGCGTGGAGACATAGCGCGAGCTGACGACCACCCGGTGCGCGAACACCGGAACAATGAGCCGCTTGAAATCGTCCGGAAGGCAATAATCGCGGCCTTCGAGAAACGCGCGGGCTTGGGCGGCCCGGTGGAGCATCACGGCGCCTCGCGGGCTCACGCCGAGGCTGAGCTGCTCGGTCTGGCGCGTGCGCTCGATGATGTCGAGCGCGTAATCGAGGAGGCTGTCGTCCACCCGCACCTGCGAAACGGTTTCCTGCATGGCGGTCACGTCGGCTGCATCCATCAGGGCCGCTACCTGCTCGGCGCCGCTGGTTCCGGCGTTGTTGCGGATGATTTCTTTTTCGCTCGCGCGCGCGGGATAGCCCATGCGGATGCGCATCAGAAAGCGGTCGAGCTGCGATTCGGGCAGGGGATAGGTGCCGTGGTGCTCGATGGGATTCTGCGTGGCCAGCACGAGAAACGGCTTAGGCAGCGGGTGCGTGTGGTTGTCCACGGTGATCTGCGACTCGTTCATCGCTTCGAGCAGCGCGGACTGCGTCTTCGGGGTGGTTCGGTTGATTTCGTCGGCCACGATGATGTTGGCGAAGATAGGGCCGGGCTTGAACTCGAATTCCTGCGCGACGGGGTTGTAGACGCTGACGCCGATCACGTCGCTCGGCAGCATGTCGGAGGTGAACTGAATGCGCTGGAAGGTGCAGTGGAACGATCGGGCGATCGCGTGGGCGAGGGTGGTCTTGCCGACGCCCGGAACGTCCTCGACGAGTAGGTGGCCGCGCGCGAGCAGCGTCATCAGCGCCATCTGGATGGCTTCTTCCTTGCCCTTCACGACGCGGGCGATGGAGCGCTGAAGTTCGCTGATGCGGCTGGCGGCGGTGGAAGTCGTCGTTTGCAATTCGCGCGGCCTTCTGTTACAAAAAGTGGGTTCGGGCGATTAGCTCAGTGGTTAGAGCGCTCCCCTCACACGGGAGAGGCCCAAGGTTCAAGTCCTTGATCGCCCACCATCCGAACCCCCATTCTGCCATCGTTTGCCCGGTGCGATGAAGTGCCGATTCGGCACCTGTGCTTAAAGTGGTTTTCCGTTCCCTGTAAGCTCATCGCCAGTTGCTTGGCAAAGCGCCTGGCGGCCTCCGTCGTCTGACCAAGGAACAACAAGTCCTGCGGTTTGTGTGATTGTTTTCCATAGGGTGTCTCTTTCCGGACAGATTTGATTTCGGCCCCCCGCTTATAGTTAGCCCGTCCGAAGCCTTACAAAAAGATGCGGGGGTGTCTCGTGAAGGACGTTTTTGACATATTTTCGGGAACACAAAAGAACGCTGTCTGGGTAGAGACTGTGGAAGGGCTCAGCGCCGCCCGCGAGCGCCTGCAACAGATCGCAGGGGAAAAGCCCGGCCAATATTTCATATTCAGCGCTCTCACACGCGTCTCCGTTTGTGAGATTGAAACCTTCGCAATACCGCACCCCTCGCGGGGTAAGAGAAGCAAAGCCGAAGGCGCCGGGGCCTAAGCATAGGACTATGACTAGGGCTGTCCACCGATCCTGTTCACTAACTTCTCAACCAAAGTTTGTCACCAAAGAAGGGAGCGATTCCGTGGAAACAGTAAAAGTGCAAGGCGGATTGATGATGTGCTCTGTCTATTTGCAGGAAGTGGAAGAAAAGCTGACTGAGTTCAAGGCTTCGCTGCACGATGCTTTTACAGAGAAGTCCAAGGTTACCGAAGCTTTGAGTTTCATTTACCACGCCCGCAAAGCTATAGAGCTTCCTGCGAACCTTGACGATCAGGCCAAGGCTGCCGGAGCCTGAATTTTAGCCACAAAGTGCGCCCCAGTCAGTGCGGTAATGAGACGCCGCGGCCGGCCTGGCGTTAATTTCTCCAGCTATACCGCACGCGTTTTTTGTTCGGCCACCGTGTGTGTCCGCTAAGTTTGACGAGCACAAACTCGTCCCATCCCGTTGTGCAGTGGCGTCCCTTGCGTGCCGCAGGCATCCCTGTTCCAACTAACCCGGCAGTCTGGGCAATGGCACGCATTGAAATTCCGTGAGAGAATTTCGGCGAATCGAGGGGTCGAGATGCGTCTACTCAACAAGGCAGTTGTGATGGCGCTTTTGGTTGGCTTCGGGGCAGGCATGGGGCATGCGCAGGGCAAGCTCGCGCTGCCGTCTGATTCGGATATCAATCTGGTGGTGCTGCAGGCGGATGCTGCGATGGATGAGTATCGCGCTGCGGCCGGGCAGGAAGAAACGGTGATGGGGAAGGCAGGCGCCGATGCGGCGTCGCGGGACAAGGTGCTTTTGGGCGCGTGGGATTACGCGTCCAGGGGCTTCAAGTCGAGGCCGCAGACGTTCAACAGCGAGCTGGGGTTTGAGATTGTGCTGGTGCTTGATGACGCGGCTCGAAGCACGGCGCTGTGCGGCGGCGTGACGCTGTCGGCGGAGAAGGATGGCGTCGGAGGGCGGCCGGAGTTGGCTAAGGCTTGTAGCGACGCGTCGACTCATTTGCATGCGGCGAGCCAGAGCGTTTCCGCCTTGTACCGGCAGTATCTGGAGGCGGAGCAGGCGGCGAAGGCGTGTCCTTAGAGGAGTTGCGGGTGGCGGGTGTCATAACAACAGGGATGACGACCAAAGACAGAGAGAGAAGGAGGCTCGCTCGATGGGCGGCGCTGGCGCTTGCCCTGCTCGGTTTAGCGACCGCGGCGGGTGCGGCTCGGGACCCCTTCGTCGGGACGTGGAAGATGAACCACGCGAAATCGAAGTACGCGGCGGGACTGCCTCCGCGGGAGCAGATTGCCGCCATCACAGTGAAGGGGCGCAACATGCAGGTGAAGGTCGAGGCGATCACGGCGGAAGGTAAAAAGACTGTGGTCCATTACGAGATTCCCTACGACGGCGGAATGGGCAGGATGTTCGAGACGTCTCCCGCGTACGACGGGATTCTGGGCAAGCACCTCGGGCCGTATGAGCGGGAAATCAGCCGGTTGAAAGACGGCAAGGCCGTTTTTACGGCGCGCTCGATTGTGTCTCCCGACGGCAGGCTGATGTCCGTATATTCGAAAGGCGTAAGTCCGCTGGGGAAACCGGTGGAGGCGCACGTCGTGTATGACCGGGTGAAATAAGTTGGCTATCTACCCAACTTCTTCTGCGTTCTCTACGTCCTCAACCTCCTCAACCTCCTTTGCCTCATCTGCGTCCTCTGCTTCCGTTTCTCCGCTTCAGTCCTTCGACGGGTTCAGTTTCTCCATTTCTTTTTCCTCGGCTGGCGTGAGGTTGGGGAGGTGGCGAAGGAAAAGGACCAGCTTCCAGTTGTCTTCGGCGGTGTGATCCGAGGCGGGCATGGCGGATAGACGGACGCCGTTGGCAATGGTGTAATAGATTTCGCCGTCGGTGAGGTTCTGCGTTTCGGCGGAGCGCATGTCGGGCGGTTTGGGATACAGATTGGGGCCTATGTCGGACTGGCCGCTGCCGTTATTGGCGTGGCAGATGGCGCAGTGATCGGCGAAATGTTCCAGGCCGTCGTGAATGTTTTCGGCGGAGGGGGGCAGGGGATTCTTCTCATTTCTCGCGGCGCTGGGGATGGCGAAGTTGCGCATCGCGCGGGCGAGTACTTTCTCGGCGCCTGAAGGCTCCGCCTTCGCGCTAAAGCCGCGGCGGATCATGAAATGTCCATAGGCCGCGAGCACGATCAGCACGAGAATCACTGTCCAGAGAACGGGATGCTGCTTTTTCGTCGTCATATCGTGTTATTCACCGTGTGATTTTATCTTTCCTCGCCCGAATAGGGCCGGAGCCGCAGGAACATCGCCACTCCCACGGGATGCGCTCCATAAATCGGCTGCAGCACGCCGGGAACGCCGTACGTGGTGACCTGCGCGCCGATGGCCGACGCCAGCCGCGGAACGATATCGAAATCGCGGTCGTAGCCGAACGTGTAGGCCTGCACGGCTCCGATGGGCCTTTCCTGGAAATTGGGCGGCAGCGGATTCTCGCCCAGGATGAGTTCGTTCGACCGCTGCGCATTTTCAATGCGCGTCCAGGCGTAGTTGCGCGCCGCGAAACGCAGCGTCGATTCTAATAGATAACTGTTAAAAACCGAGTCCTCGCCGATCGACGACGTGCGGCCCCAGAGCAGCGTGCTCGCCCAGTTGCCGTTCCGCAGCGTCCGGTTGTACATGACCGACGCCGTGATGCGTTGCTGATCCTCGCCGGGGTAGAGCGCTTCGGGGCTGTGGATCCGCGCGTAGGAGGCTTGCGCGCTCCAATTCTTGCCGGGCTGCACTGTGAGGCGCATCGACCAGGAATCGATCCGGCCCTCGTCGATGTCCCAGCGGAATTCGTCGGGCTCGCGGCCGTGGAAGCCGGAAGCCTCGATGCGCGCGATGCGATAGGTGAGCCCGGCCGTGACGACGTCGTCCGCTACGTGCGTGGAATCTTCCTGGTGATGCCCAAGCGTGGCTACCGGATTTTCCGCGGCCGATGCGCGATGTGGATACGCCGTCGGCCCGATAGCGGGATCGCCCACCGGAGCGAAGTAGAAAGAGAGCAGCGTGTGGCTGGCCAGTTTGATGTCGTAGAGCGCGCCGAGTTCCATGATGAAGTTGTGAGGATGCTGGCCGTCGGCGATGGGTTTGCCGAAGGCAGTTTCGCCCTGCTGGAAAAGCAGCGGGTACTGCCGGCCGGTGATGGTGGCGGGTTCGAGGCTCAGCATCGTGCGCACCGTGAGCGTGCCCGGGCCGGCTTTGCGCTGCGCCATGCCCATCAGCCAGTTGGTGGAGAAAAATTTGTCGGCGCCGCGCGGACTGGATTGCTGCTCGTCGTTGACGAAAACGTTGGCGTGGAACATCAGCGTCCACGCGGCCTTTTTCGTCATGAGCATGGGGACGGGAGTGGAATTGGGCTGGGCGCTGGTGCCGGAGGTGTCGTGGTCGAGGATTTCGTCGAGGAAGCTTTGGGGTTCCATGCCGGGCATGTTTGCCATTTCAGCGGCGGTCAGGCCGGGCACACTCTGTGTGCCGGCGTCCTTACTCTGCTGAGCGAAGCCCGATAGGGTGACTGCGAACACGGCGAACAGCAGTGCCCACAGAGCAAGGGATTTTCCTTTCATCGATTTTCGTTTAATCAATGACATCCCCTACCTGCCCCACAGCCTGCGGGGAAGCAGGTAGGTGAACCCTCCGAAGGCTTCCCAGTGCGTGGAGGTGCTGGTGAGTCCCTTTTCGAAGCCGGCGTCGAAGACGAGATTTCTGCGCGCAGTGTAGCCGACGGCCCACAGGTTTCCGACGGCGTTGCTGCGCAGGAACGGCTGCGTGAAGCGCCAGATTTCTCCGGATACCGCAAAACCCTTCGCTATTGGATGCGAGATGGAGAGCGTCTGGCCGAACTGCACGCGGTGGACGGCGGGCGTTCCGTCGAGCACTTCGTTGAAGATGGCGTTGGCATCGTAGTGGAACCCTTTGACGTCGGCGCTGGCGTAGAACACGGTTGAGTTGCGCGGGCTGCCGAAGTCCAGTTCGGGCGCGCCGCCATCGTAGGCGCGATGCGAATAGCTGGCGGCGAGCGTGGGCTTGGCTCCTTCGCCGGGCATCAGCACCAATTGCGCGCCGAGAAAGACTTCGGCGGTGCCGTTGGCGCTGACTCCGTTCACGGTGTAATGGACTGCGGGTTCCGACGCTTCGATGAATTCGAGGCGGCGCGAAACGGCCAGCTTGATCACTTCGTTGAATTCGTAGCGCGTGGAAAATTCCGGCGAGTCGGTCGCTCCGAGGGTGCCGGTTTCAAATTGCAGGTAGCCGACGGGCGTGAGCGTGGCGGGATTGCTCACGGTAGGCCGCGCCGGATTGGCGGCGGGCTCGTCTTGTGGCGCGGATGTTGCGGATTGCGCTGCGGCAAGCGCGGGGAAGCAGAGCGCGGCGAGAAGCGCGCAGATGACGGTGGGGCGCACGCACGTTTTTACCATGCAGGAAGCCATTTATGAAGGCTGTGATACGCTGGCGGTGCTTTGCGGCCGAGCGGCTTGGCTGTCGGACTGGGCTGTGTGAATCGCCGCTTGCGCAGTTTCTGGAACGGGAGCTTCGATGACGAGTTTCCTTCGATTCTTGCAGGTGTTTTCGCTGGGCGCGTGGGTGGGCTCGATCATCTATTTCAGCGCCGTGGTGGCGCAGGGTGCGTTTCGAACGCTGCCAACGATGGATGACGCCGGACGCCTGGTCGGTTTCACGCTGGCCGGGCTGCACTCGATGGGCGTGATCTGCGCGGTGATTTACCTGGTTGCTTCAGTGGCGCTCGCGAGGTCACTTGGGGCGCTGGCGCGGCCCGCGGCTATCGGCGTGATTCTCATGCTGATCATGACGCTGGTCTCGCAGCGCGTGGTGATCGCGCGGATGGATGTGCTGCGCGCGCAGATGGGCTCGGTGGCCGCGACTCCGCCGGAAAGTCCGTTGCGCGCGGAATTCGACCGGCTGCACGGCGTTTCGGTGAAGCTGGAGGGCGGCGTGCTGCTGATCGGGATTGCGGAGCTGTTCCTTACAGTGCGACGTATGGCGGTTTGAGCCTCGTTAGTGCCGCGCGGAGAAATCGAAAGAAAAAGCGTATCCTTCGCAGTGCTCGGAATGACTGCCAAGGCTCGTACGCTTCTTCGGCAGGTAAGTATGCTGATCCGCTCTTGTGGGATTTACTTTGCGAGGGAGCGGATGAAGGCGACCATCAGCCAGGATTGCTGCGAATCGAGCTTGCGCTCGTAGCCTGGCATTTTGCCTTTGCCCTTGTTGAGGATGTAGAACAGGTCGCCGTCGGTGAAGCCTTTCAGCGACGCGGGATCGCGCCAGTCGCGGCAATCGAAGTGTGACGCCCCGGACATAAACCCTTTGCCGTTGCCGGTCTTGCCGTGGCAGACCGCGCAATCGGATTTGAGGTAGCTCTCATTCCCGGCGGCAATGGATTCGGCGGTCATTTTGACCGGATTCTCGCGGCTGGATTCTTCGGTGGGAACCTTGAATTCCGGTGGGGGCGGTGCTGCCTGGCATCCTGCCAGGAAGAGGCACGTCAGAAGGCCAGCCGCCGCCAGATCTCTGCGCATTGCACTCCCTTCGAATTCGCCTAAGGCTTTTTTTTCGATGACCGGTGGTTACCGTAGCACGGTCTCAGAAGGTGGTAGGGTGGCTCTCATCACTTCGAAGGGTGACGATCATCACTTTCCAGGAGGTCGGCCGGGAAAGGTCTTCCAATCGTCCCGAAACGGAACAGAAGCGAAACATAAGCAGAAACAAAAACGTGATTGAAAAAGTTGTAGAGGCTGGTAAAGTATCGTCCGCATTAACGTCAACCGTGCCGAATTTTTGGTGCGCAGGAGATTCGCCGTGCGACTTGATGGAGCGTGGTGGAATGAGCTTGGCTCGGAAATGGTGATCGAAGTCGACATCGACGACCCCAAAACGTTTCGTGGGCTTTACCACACCAATGTGGGAAGCGCACAGTCGAAGAAATACCCACTCCTGGGCCGTTGCGATAATCGCGGCCTTGCCAGCAAGATGGTCTCGTTCGTCGTAGCCTGGAATGCGGACCGAGGAGCGGCTGAGGCAGATGTGCCATCTCCTTCTGTGACTGCCTGGGCTGGTCAACTTCAGGAGATCGATGGGCGGGAAGTAATCGTAACAACATGGCTACTCAGCCGTTTCACCGAATCAGGGGACGACTGGGAGTCGACGCTGATGGGGATGGATTACTTCACCCGAAGAGAGCCCAGCGGGCAAGAGATTGAGAGAGCCCGTAAACAAGGACGCGCATCGCGAGCCCTTTAGGGAACGCGGAGTTCCGGGCTAGCGGGCTGCGGCGACTGGATCCGCTTTCAGCGTGTCCTGGGATAGCGCCTGGGGTTGGGCGCGGAGGACTAGCACTGGGCAGCTTGCCAGGCGCACGATCTTGTCGGTGACCGAGCCAAAGGCGAGTTTGTGCCAGCCGGTCATGCCGTGGGTGGCGATGGCGATCAGGTCCACGTTGTTGTGTTCGGCGATGCGCAGCAGTTCCATGCTTACATCGTTGGCGGTGCCAATCTCGGCGCGTGCCTTGATCCCGCGCGCCCGCACCATCTCATCCAGGCGCTTCTGGGCGCACTTGTGCAGCTCTTCCTCGTACTCGCCTTCGTGGAAGAAGGCGGTGGCCGACGGCAGCCTCGGGATCGCGGGCACCACGTGAACCAGCAACAGCTCCGCCCCCAGCCTGGTAGCCATGTCCGTGGCCGTCTTCAGGGCTACGTCGGAATGGTCGCTGAAATCGATGGGAGACATAATCAGCTTCGGTGGCAACATGCGTGTTCTCCTTGATCACCAATTAATCACGAATTGATCGCGAATTGACCACGAATCGGCCGCGAAAAATCCGGACGTCCCGCTCTGCCGATGCGGCGGGAACGTCCGGTCCGGCCGATTAGCCGCCCAGCGAACGGAAGGCCCAGAACAGCGTGGCCGACAAAAGAATGGATGCGGGAAGAGTGAGCACCCAAGCCATCGCCAGATTGCGAACCGTGCCCCACTGCAGACCCGTGCGGTTGGCCGCCATCGTACCCGCGACGCCCGAGGAGAGCACGTGCGTGGTACTGACGGGCAGCCCGAACCAATCGGCCGCGCCGATCGTGAACATTGCGGTGATTTCAGCCGCCGCGCCCTGCCCGTAGGTCAGGTGGTCTTTCCCGATTTTCTCTCCCACGGTTACGACGATGCGCTTCCAGCCGATCATCGTGCCCATTCCGAGAGCGAGCGCTACGGCAACCTTCACCCAGCCGGGAATGAATTTCGTGGCGTTGTCGATGTGCTTCTTGTAATTGGCGATCACCGCAGAATCCGCCGTCGAAAATTGCGGCTTGCCGGATTTCTGCATCAGGCGGAGTCCTTCGCTCACCACGTACATGTCGTTGCGGAAGTTGCGGACTTTGTCCTGCGGCACGGCCTTGAGGTCTTTGTAGAGGGCCATTTCGGTGCCGATTCCGTTGACGAGTTCGCGCATCGCCAGCATGGTGTTGGGAGTGAAGTTCTTGGTGCGGATGTAGTCGGTCACTTCGTCGCGTGAATCGCCCACCACCGCGGAGGGGTCAACGTAGTGCCCCAGCTCATCGGCGGTTTGCGTCGAGACGGCAACGAAGTCCGCGGTCTGACCAGGGGTAATGGCGTGATTGACGGCATAGGCCGTCGGCACCGTTCCGATCAGGATGAGCATGATGAGGCCCATGCCCTTCTGTCCGTCGTTGGAACCGTGCGCGAAGCTCACGCCCGTGCAGGTGAGCACCAGCAGCGCGCGAATCCAGAACGGGGGCGGCTCGGTTCCCTTGGGGGCTTCATAGAGCTGCTTGTTGGGAATGAGCGCCTTGCACAGCAGCAACAGAAGGGCGGCGCCCACGAATCCAACCAGCGGGGAGAGCAGCAGGGACTTTCCGATGTTCGTGGCCTGTCCCCAATCCACGCCGCTGGTCCCGCTCTTTACGGACATCAACTGGTTGGCGATGCCCACGCCGATGATCGATCCCACCATGGTGTGCGAACTCGACGCCGGAAGGCCGAAAAACCACGTGCCCAGGTTCCAGATGATCGCCGCGATCAGCAGCGCGAACACCATCGAGAAGCCCGCTTTTCCGCCGACCTGCAAGATCAATTCCACCGGCAGCAGCGAAACGATGCCGAACGCGACGGCGCCGCTCGAGACGAGCACTCCGATGAAATTCCAGGCCCCCGACCAGACCACCGCGATGTGCGGCTCCATCGAATGCGTGTAGATCACGGTAGCCACCGCGTTGGCCGTGTCGTGGAACCCGTTCACAAACTCGAAACCCAGCGCCACCAGCAGCGCGATACCCAGCAGCACGAAAGGCATAATCTCGCTGGAATGAACCTGTGCCAGATCGGAAGCAAGATGCGCGCCCGCGTAAATAAAGCCGACGATCAGCGCGACACCGAAGACGGCCATGCCGATCTTCGCGCCCTTTCCCGCCCCTTCGGTCAACTTTGTGTCTAATACGGATGCTCCGGTCGCCATTCTTAACTCCTTGAAGCATGCAGATGTTGCATGCTGGATCGTGCGTGCGGGTTGGACACTAGTTCGGGCGTGTTACTCCGGTATGACAAGGATGTGAACCCTTCGTGGCGGCTGTGGAAATGCGTTCGGAGTGCAAGCGAGTCAAGAGGAGTGCCGCAAACGGCACTAGCGTTGTAGTTGTGATCCACGCGGCATACAGGAAATCCCCGATAGGAAAACGGCACGGGATGCTTCATGGTGTGCCTTTGCTATTTTGAAAATATGTGACTTGAATCACAGGTTCGGTTCTGTTACAAACTTTTTGTGTCACCGAGTTGGTCGTCAACAGGCGCCTCCCGGGTCTTAAGTTGCACCGGCGGTTTTGCCTAAGATCCACACCCGGCTTAGACAAGTAACGTAGCTACGCAGTCCTCAACCGAAACCGTCGCAAAGTTTCCCGTTAGACCGCAACGCTCTAATCCCAATTCACCGTTCGCGGGAGTCCTGATTTCATTCGTTCCGTTTCCGCGGGCCTGCCAATAGAAATCCAACGGAGGAATTACCAATGGCGACAGGATTGGTGCAGATTGAGCAGGACCGCGAGATTGCCGAGCGTCTGGCAGCGGAAAGGCTCCGGCTGCGGAAGCTGGCTGGATTGGAATCCCCGAAGCATTTTCACAAGCCCATCGAGCGCGCGTTCACCGCGGAAGAGCGCAGCCGCGTCACGATCCTTTTTGGCGGCCTTACCTGGAAGCACGAGGAACTGATCCGCGCCGTTTTCCTCGGCACCGGATATCATTGCGAGCGCGTCCCCGTGCCAGACGTTGCCGGATTTCAACTGGGCAAGGAGTACGGCAACAATGGCCAGTGCAATCCGACGTATTTCACGGTCGGCAACCTGGTGAAATACCTGCAGTCGCTCGAGAAGGCGGGACAGCCGCGCCAGGACATCCTCGACAACTACGTCTTTTTTACCGCAGGCTCCTGCGGCCCGTGCCGCTTTGGCATGTACGAATCCGAATATCGATTCGCGCTGAAGAACGCCGGGTTCGACGGCTTCCGCGTGCTCCTCTTCCACGATAGCGACGGCCTGAAGGCCGCTTCCGGCGAGCCGGGGCTGAAGTTTACCGTGGATTTCGGGCTGGGCATGCTGAACGCCCTGGACGTCGGGGACGTGATGAACGACCTGATCTACCAGGTGCGCCCGTTCGAAGTGAACAAGGGCGAGACCGAAAAAGTGTTCCAGGGCGCGATGGACAAGCTCTCGACAACGCTGCGCGACCGGCCGCCCTTTGAAATCATGGAGCGCGCGCCGAAATGGTCGAAGGACTACCTCTCGAAAAAGAAGGCTGTGCGCAATACCTTCAACACGCTGGGGAAGATCCGCGAGCACCTCTATGGCGACATCTACCTCGACGCGCTGAAAGAGTGCCGCGAGAAGCTCAACACCGTGGAAGTGGACCGCACGCGCGTGAAACCGGTGGTGAAAGTTACCGGCGAGTTCTGGGCGCAGACCACCGAAGGCGACGGCAATTTCCACATGTTCGAATTCCTCGAGCGGGAAGGCGCGCAAGTCCTGGTGGAGCCGATCGCCACCTGGGTGGCGTATCTGATGTACCAGGCGAAGGCCAACGCGAAGCGCAAATGGCCGGTCACGCGCCCGCACCGCAGCCCGAAGTGGTACGAGGCGCAGAAGCATCTCGCCAATCAATTGGTGCTGCGCAAGAAGCTGGCGGGAATCGCCGTGGGCGAAACGCTGTGGTACCACTTCTACCACCGCGTGATCGAGAACCTGGGCGGAATCACCCACCACCTGATCCCGCAGCCGGAACTCGCGCGCCTCGCGCATCCTTTCTACAACCAGTTCGCGCGGGGCGGGGAAGGGCATCTCGAAGTGGGCAAGAACGTCTACTACACCGTGAACCATCTGTGCCACATGGTGCTCGCGCTCAAGCCCTTCGGGTGCATGCCCTCGTCGCAATCGGACGGCGTGCAATCGGCCGTGATCAGCAAGTTCAAAGACATGATTTTCCTTCCCATCGAAACCTCCGGCGAGGGCGAGGTGAACGCTCACAGCCGCGTGCAGATGGCGCTGGGCGAAGCCAAGGTGAAGGCCAAGATGGAATTCGAGGAAGCGCTGAAGTCCACGGGGAAGCGCCTCGACGACATCAAGGGCTACGTTGCCGAACACCCGGAGCTTCGCAGGCCGTTCTATCACGTGCCGCACCGCCCGGGAATTGCCGGGACGGCCGCTCAGTTCATTCTTCACGTGAGCGATCGCATGGATTCCGGCAGCCGCTTCTGGCGGAGGTCGCGAGTGCAGGGCGGGGTCGCTGTTCCGAACGTGGCTTAGTCGCGCGTCGCGGGGGAGCGTTGCCCGGTGCTTTCGGCGCTCCCCTTCCATCCAACCGCCGTCTTCATCGCAAAACTGGGGGACACCATGCATAGCCACAATCGCGAAAATCGTTTCATGGTTGGATTGGATGTGGGCTCGACGACGGTGAAGGCGGTGGTCCTGAATGCCGCCACCGACGAAATCCTGTGGCAGGACTACCAGCGCCACGAGACCAAGCAGCCCGAGAAGACGCTCGAATTTCTGCGCCGCATCGAGACGGAAGTCGGGGTGAACAGCCGCAACACGCGCATGTTCGTCACCGGATCGGGCGGGGGCGTGCTGGCCGAACTGGTCGGCGCAAAATTCGTGCAGGAAGTGACGGCGGTGGCGCTCGCCGTGGAAAAGCAGCATCCCGAGGTGTACTCCGTCATCGAGCTGGGCGGGCAGGACGCCAAGATCATCGTCTTCAAGGACGACAACGAAAGCGGGCGCAAGAAAAAAATCCCCTCGATGAACGATAAGTGCGCCGGCGGCACCGGCGCGGTGATCGACAAGATCAACGGCAAGCTGAAAATCCCGGTCGAGGAACTCAGCGAGCAGCGCTACCACGGCGTCAAGCTGCACAAAGTGGCGGGCAAGTGCGGCGTCTTCGCCGAGACCGACATCAACAGCCTGCAGAAAGTGGGCACGCCTCCCGACCAGCTGATGGCCTCGCTGTTCGACGCCATCGTGCTGCAGAACCTGAGCGTGCTGACGCGTGGGCACACGCTTCGTCCGCACGTGCTGCTGCTCGGCGGCCCCAATACGTTCATCCGCGGCATGCGCGAGGCTTGGCAGGCCAACATCCCGCGCATGTGGGAAGAGCGCAAGGTGGAGGTTCCCGCGGGAGCGAAGCCGGAAGAGCTGATCAAGGTGCCGCAGAACGCGCAGTATTTCGCCGCCCTGGGCGCGATCGAGTTCGGCAAGGGCGAGGAAGATTGCGTCGGCTGCTACCACGGCTTCGACAAGCTTGTCCACTACATCGACTTCGGCCGCCAGGAAGAAAAGGCCAAGGCGGGCGGCTCGGGTCTGGTGAAAAGCGACGACGAGCTGGCCATCTTCCGCGAGCAGTATCGCCGGAAGAAATTCATCCCCGCCACGTTCCAGAAAGGTCAGACCGTGGGTGGCTTCATCGGCATCGACGGCGGGTCAACTTCCACCAAGGCAGTCCTGCTCGACGAAGAGGGCACCATCCTCTGCAAGTCCTACCAGCTCTCCAATGGTAACCCCATCCACGATACCATCGAGATGTTCGAGAATCTGCGCGGCCAAGTGGAGGCGCAGGGCGCGAAGCTCGAAGTGCTGGGCGTGGCTACCACGGGCTACGCGAAAGACATTCTGAAGGACGTGCTGAAGGCCGACGTCGGCCTGGTCGAAACGGTCGCGCACACCGAATCGGCGCTCAAATTCTACGAAGATCCGCACGTGATCGTCGACGTGGGCGGGCAGGACATCAAGCTCATCATCCTGAAGGACGGCCGCGTCAAGGACTTCAAGCTCAACACGCAGTGCTCGGCCGGCAACGGGTACTTTCTGCAATCGACCGCTGAAGGATTCGGCCTGAAGGTGGAAGACTTCGCCGACCTCGCGTTCGGCGCGCAGTCCATGCCGATGTTCGGGTATGGCTGCGCGGTGTTCATGCAGTCCGACATCGTCAACTTCCAGCGGCAGGGATGGCAGGCGCAGGAAATCCTGGCGGGGCTAGCCGCCGTTCTGCCGAAGAACGTTTTCCTCTACGTGGCCAGCATCCCGAACCTGGCCGCGCTCGGCTCGCGTTTCGTGCTGCAGGGCGGCACGCAGAACAACCTGGCCGTGGTGAAGGCCGAGGTGGACTTCATCCGCAGCAGCTTCCGCGCGGCCGGCAAGCAGCCGGAGATCATCGTGCACGAGCACTGCGGCGAATCCGGCGCGATTGGCGCGGGCGTGGAAGCAGTGCGCCTGTGGCGCAACGGAATGCGCACCACGTTCATCGGGCTCGACGCGGTCCGCAAAATCGAATACCGCACCACCCGCAACGAAGACACCCGCTGCAACTTCTGCAAGAACACCTGTCTGCGCACGTTCATCGACATCAAGACGGACATGCTGATGCCCCTGCCCGTGACTCCGGCGAAGAAAAAAGTCTCCAAGGTGCCGCTGCAGGCCAACGAGCAAAGGCTGATCATCGCAACCTGCGAAAAGGGCACGGTGGAAGACGTGAACGACATGAAGGGCATCAAGGCGGGCCTCGACCAGATCAAGGACGCGAATCCGAACTTCGTCGACATGGCCGCGCACGAGGTGTTCCGGCCGCAGAACTCGAAGGTGGTCGCCGATCCCATCCCCGCGCGCGGCTGGACGAAGGCCGCCAAGGAACGCATCGAACGCATGGAAGCGCGCCCGGAGATCCGCATCGGCATCCCGCGCGTGCTGAACGCGTATGTCTACGCGCCGCTCTTCAACGCGTATTTCGAGAGCCTGGGAGTGCAACCGGAGAATATCGTCTACTCCGATTACACCACGCCGGAGCTCTATCGCGCGGGCTCGAGCCGCGGCGCCATCGACCCGTGCTTCCCGGCTAAGATCGGCATCCCGCACGTCTACAACCTGATCCAGGTGAAGCACCGCAAGAAGCCGCTCGATGCGATTTTCTTCCCGATGGTCGACGTGCTGCATTCGCCGCTGGTAAAGCTCACGGGAACCAATGCCTGCCCCACGGTGACCGCCACGCCGGCCACGGTGAAGGCTGCGTTCACCAAGGAAAACAACCTGTTCGCGGAAATCAACGTGAAGTACATCGACCCGATCCTGAATTTCGCGGACAAGAAGCTTTTCGCGTTCCAGATGTACGACTCGTTGAAAGAGCTTCTCGGCCTGTCGGAAGCCGAAAACGACCGGGCCATCGAAGCGGGCTACGCGGCGCTGCAGAATTACGAGTCGGGCATCCGGAAGCGCGCCCGCGAGGTGCTCGACCAGCTCGAACGCGAAGACCGCATCGGCATCGTGATGCTGGGGCGCCCGTATCACCACGATCCGGGGCTGAACCACGAAATCATGGAGGAGTTCCAGAAGCTCGGTTACCCGATCTTCTCGCAAAGCACTCTTCCCTTGGATCAAGACATGCTGGAGCGGCTCTTCGGCGAAGAAGTTCGCGCCGGGGTGATCAGCCACGCGCTCGACATCTCCGACTCGTGGAAGAATTCCTATTCCTGCAGCACCAATCACAAAGTCTGGGCGGCGAAGTTCACCGCGCGGCATCCCAATCTCGTGGCGCTCGAGATTTCCAGCTTCAAGTGCGGCCACGATGCGCCGATCTACGGCGTGATCGAGAGCATCATCGAGAATTCCGGCACGCCCTATTTCTGTTTCAAGGATTTGGACGAGAACAAGCCCTCCGGCTCGATCCGAATCCGCGTGGAGACGATCGACTATTTCCTGCGCCGCTACCGCGAACAGGTTATCAAGCGGCGCAAGTCCGAGGACGAAATCAGCGCGAAGCTAGCGGAGCTGGAAGCGCAGCTCCGCCAGCAAACGGAGCAAAGGCAGGAAGTCGCGGCAGACTGAGCGGCGGCAAGCGAAGTATTGGCTCCTGGCCGAAACGAGAGCGCGATGTTCGTGGCACAGGCACTCTTGCCTGTGTGTTTCGCGGGAGATCGCCGCGAGAGTCGACGCCACCCGCAGTCGATTATGTCGGAGCTGAAGAGTCTTTGTGGCGGCGCTCCTTCACGCCGCCCCTGGGAGCGCCAATCTCCCGATTGGCGTTGTGTCCTACCTTCGGACCCGTCCGACAACTGGCTAAGTCATTACTCAGGGGCTGACAATTAACAGAGGGGCAGAATTACAGTAGGCAGGCGACGCTTGAGGGCCTCGTTGGCGACGCGCTCGCGGGCGAATTTGACGAAAGCGTAAGTGTAGAACACGCAGGTGACCCCCGCCAGCGAACCCAGCACGATCTCCATGGTGTGTTCCTCCTCAACTTCCACAATCCCGCTCGAATGGCCAGCGTTGAGTCAGGCTACGCATTCGCCTGAAACTCTGCCATCCCCGTGATTGTGTATCGCCACTAGATAAGACGCTGTAGGTTCGCCGAGGATTCGCGAAATCGGCGCTTTTTGCAATCAAGTCAGGATGAATTGATTTGCGGCGGTGAGTGTCACGGAGTGAATTTCGTCGAAGCCCTCCTCCAGCGTGGGCCGCTGGATTCTTTTGAACGTCCCGGCGACCGCAACGGCGGGTATTTTCTGCTTCAAAGCGCGCAGATTGTTGCGGCGAAGGGCCTCGGCAAGAGGAGTCTCGAAGAAATATGCGATCACGCGGAATCCTGCGGCCCGCGCGGGGAGCACGTAGCGCGCGCGGTCGCTGGGCAGCGGATTGGTATTATCCACAACGAACGATTGCTGTGCCGCGAGGCACGCTTCGAGAATCAGTTGCTCGCGGCGGCGGGTTCTCAGCATGTCCAGGTTGATGCGGATGTGCGTGTCTGAGAAGCGCTCGCGGT
>Ga0302325_10011147_pt1 | contig 19394 bp, 20 predicted proteins | sample Palsa_T0_2_FD_201948 | JGI IMG/M metagenome (GOLD analysis project Ga0302325, IMG submission 201948) | Peat permafrost microbial communities from Stordalen Mire near Abisko, Sweden - Palsa_T0_2 | ecosystem: Environmental > Terrestrial > Soil > Palsa > Peat permafrost | place: Sweden: Abisko...
TATTACTCGAAGGGCTGAAGAAAAAGAGCGTCACTTCCGCGAGAATACCAAGGCTGAATGATAGGGCCCGCGATTGCTCCCCCAAGCTCTTGACGCGATCGGCCGTTCCAGACAACAAGGGCCAACTGCAGACGCCTTGGACCGCTTAAAAGTGCCCCCGGTAGGACTCGAACCTACGACGCACGGTTTAGGAAACCGACGCTCTATCCCCTGAGCTACGAGGGCCTACGCACTTCCACCTGCTATTATACTTCGAACAAACCTAGCACAACCGTTCATCCAGAGCCTTGGACTACTTTTGGACTACAATCTCCGGCCGTGCGAGGCACCATGCTAGAGCGGACGCCCGGCACCTGGCGCCTGCGGGTGTTCACCGGGCGCGACGCGTCTGGTCGGCCCGTCCAAGTGACCCGCACCTTCAAGGGCACCAAACGCCAGGCGCAATCGGCCCTAGCCAAGTTCGTGTCAGACGTCGAAAGCGGACAAGCCCCTTTGACCCGCGATACGACCACGGTCGCCGAGCTCTTGGACCGGTATACCGAAAACCAGGTGGCCATGCTGCAGCCTGGCACGGTCCGCGGCTACCGGGACAAGGCCAGACGTCTGAAAGCCTCGTTCGGCCCAGTCAGGCTGACGAAGTTGACTGCGCAGCAACTCGACATGACTTACCGCTCCTGGCTGGCTGAGGGCCTCTCCCCCGCCACCGTCCGCCATTGCCATGCCCTCCTGTCCGCTGCCGTTCACCAGGCCGTGCGCTGGGGCATTGTCGCAACCGCCGTAACGGAGAAGGCCAGCCCACCTCCTCTCCGGGCGCGAACGCCCACAGCCGCGAGCCCGGCCACCGTACGAAAGTTGATAGAGGCTGGCGAGGAAAGTCGCTCGCACGTCCTCGGCGCCGCCATTTCTTTGGCGGCGGTCACCGGTTGCCGGCGAGGTGAGCTCTGCGGCTTGCGGTGGAGCGACCTCGACCTCGAGACAGGCCGCCTCTGGGTGCGCAGGGCTGTCAAGCATGGGCTCGACCATCGTCAACTGGTGGTCGGGCCGACGAAAACCCACGCCGACCGTTGCCTGACCCTTGACCCTCTCGCCTTGGCCGTGCTCATGACTCACAAGAAGCGCGTGGAGGAAATTGCCAGCCAAGTTGGGGTGACGCTCCCGCCGGACGCTTACATATTGAGCGTCGAGCCGGACAGCGCCCAACCCCTTAAGCCAGACAGTCTCGGCCAAGCCTTCCGGCGGGTGGCGGAACGGGTCGGGGTAAACATGCGATTTCATGACTTGCGTCATTTCAGCGCCCTTCAGTTGATCGGGGCCGGCACGGACGTCCGCACCGTCGCCGGCCGTCTCGGTCACGCTGACCCCTCCACCACCCTCCGGGTGTACTCCCACGCCATTGCCGACCGCGACAAGGCCGCAGCGCAAGTCCTCGGCGAGCTGTTGTTCCGGCCACCGGGTGAACCGGACACCGCGGGCTCCTTGCCCACCCCACCTTGACCGAAACCTTGACGGGAAGCTTGACGAATGTCGTCCCGTACCAGGCAGTGCAGTGGCGTTCTCTATGAAAAGTGGCCCATTTCACGCGCCTTACAGGGCGCTACGAGCGCGAATTGTCGACGATCTGTGCGATCTCCACGAAGTTCACGCTGGGCTTCACCCCGTAGAGGGTGGTCACTCGCTCTCGAAGTTCCTCGGTAAAGAACCGCTCAGCCGCCCCGTCCGGCTCCCACACATAGAAGTTGACCGCACGCTGCGCCTTCTCGTCGAAAGTGAAGAACTTGAACTGCAGCCCCGGCATGCCCTCGAACATGCTGCGTGCCCTCTGGGCGACCTGCTCCACCCGTGAGCGGTCGAAATCGCCCTCATACTGGAACGTGACGTAAACACCGGTCATGCTTGCCTCCATTGGTCACCAAGGGTTGGCTCGTCCTTGGACGAAGCAAGCCTACGTGGTGGCCTCTCGCGCAGGCTCCTGACCAGCCGGGGCGACTTTCCATGGGGTGAGCGATGTCCGAGGATCAGGTCGGAGCCCCTGCACGCGTAAGTGCCGCTCTGTGCGTGACCAACCATCCGCACAGTCGTTATTATGTAACGGTTTTCGGCACGCGCGTTCTGTGCTGAAGAGGACCCTAGGTGATCAGCCTACGCTGTTGCGATAACCGTCGTTCGGAGCGGGTCACCCGCCCTCGATGTTCCGTCTCCTGGAGCCGTCGCAGGTCCGACCGTCGGCAACGGCAGTCGAGCAATTGGCCGTCATAGCGCGCCGAGTACGGGCCGAAGTCGGGTGGCGCTTCGCTGACGTCGATGGGTCCACGTTCAGCGTTCGCAACGCCGGCAGGACGCCCTCGGGGGCGTCGGGGGGTCGGACCGCTGGCATAGCTGCAACGCCGCGCTTCGGGAAGCTCGACCAGCTCAAGGCGCTTGAGATACCAAGCAGTCCAGGTACGGCACATCCCATAACCGCACAGTCGCAGCGGCCCCTCCCTGTTACGTGCGCCGGCAGTGGGTGCGACGCGGCGCACGACCTCCGCAGGATCGAACCAAACAGGCGACTGGTTCGGCGGCTCAATCCTCGCATTCGTCCACAGCGGGAAGGCAGGAAGTGGCTCGCCTCTCCTCGCCGGGGCTTGACATCCGTCTGCCGATCTAGTCATATGTCTTAGTCATATGTATAAGGTCGCTGAACGTCCCGGGTTCGAGAGCGAGCAGGCACTCCTGGATGCTGCAGAACGGTTGCTCGTCGAGGCCGGGGTCGCCGCGATGACGACTCGCAAGGTCGCCGAGGCGGCGGGCTTGAACCACGGCCTCGTCCATTACTACTTCGGCTCGGTAGAGCAGCTACTGATACGGGTGCTGGAGCGCTTCACCGAGAGGTTGATCGATCGGCAACGACAGATGTACGCGGCTGACACCCCGTTCCTCGAAAAGTGGCGGACCGCGATGTCCTACCTCGTCGATGACCGCCCGTACCAGAAGATCTGGCTTGAGTTGCAGGCACTGTCGTGGAACCGGCCGGACCTTCGCGAACGCCTCGCGCAGGTGCATCTGGAGTGGCAAGAGGTGCTAACCGAAGCGTTCGCACCGGTGCGCGAGCGACTCGGCATCGACGTCCCGCTCGAAGCCCTGGTCACCCTTGTCTATACGTTCAATGAGGGCATCATGTTGGAGCGGCTCTCAGGGATCGAGCATGGCCAACGTGCCTTGTTGGACTGGATCGAGGACTGGTTGCGACAACGAGAGGATCAACTTCGATGAGCAAACTCGCACCGGAGAGCGCCAGGGGCACGGCGCACGAGCAATCACGGGCGCGCTATCCCGATCAGGAGGGGTTCGTCGAACGCGATGGCGTCGGGCTGTTCTACGAGGTGTATGGAAGCGGCGAGCCGACGATATTCCTGCTCCCCACCTGGTCGATAATCCACTCGCGTCACTGGAAGATGCAGATTCCCTACCTGGCGCGGCACTGTCGAGTGCTCACCTTCGACGGACGCGGGAATGGACGCTCCGACCGGCCCAACGACCCCGCGGCCTACGACGAGCAACATTTCGCCGCCGACGCGCTGGCGGTAATGGACGCGACGAGCACTGACGCCGCGGTCCTCGTATCGTTTTCGTTGGGCGCGCAGCGTGCGTTGTTGCTCGCAGCCGAGCATCCCGAGCGCGTTCAGGGCGCCGTGTTCATCGGCCCCGCCTATCCGGGTGGCGGGGAGCCGCTCGCGGAGCGAGGGGTCCATTCCTGGGAGGACGATCTAGACACCGAGCAGGAGTGGGCGAAGTACAACAAGCATGTCTGGTTGCGCGACTACCACGGCTTTCTCGAGTTCTTCTTCTCCCGCCTGTTCACCGAGGCGCATTCGACCAAACCGATCGAGGATTGTGTTGACTGGGGCCTTGACACTACAGGTGAGACGCTGGTGGCCGCGGAGTACGGCCGAACGCTCAAGCCAGAGGAGGCGCTTGAGCTCGCTAGACGGGTCCGCTGCCCGGTTCTCGTTGTCCACGGCGGTGACGACGCCATCATCTCTGTCACGCGCGGAATCGCTCTCGCGGAGCACACCGGTGGCCACGCCGTCGTCCTGGACGGGTCCGGCCACGGGCCACACGTCCGCGACCCGGTCAAGGTCAACCTGCTGGTGCGCGACTTCGCTTGCCCGCCCCGACCCGCGCCAAGCTGGTCGCGAGGGCGAGCTCGCCGCAAGCGCGCCCTGTACGTCTCCTCGCCGATTGGTTTAGGGCACGCGCAGCGCGACGTCGCGATCGCCGACGAGCTTCGTAAGCTGCACCCGGATCTTGAGATCGACTGGCTCGCCCAGCACCCGGTGACCGCCGTGCTTGAGGCGCGCGGCGAGCGGATCCACCCGGCGAGCGCCTTTCTCGCCAATGAGTCGCGCCATATCGAGAGCGAGTCGGCTGAGCACGACCTTCACTGCTTCCAGGCGATCCGGCGGATGGACGAGATCCTGCTATCGAACTTTATGGTCTTCCACGACGTCATTCGCGACGAGCAGTACGACCTGTGGGTTGGCGACGAGGCTTGGGAGCTCGACTACTACCTGCACGAGAACCCCGAACAGAAACGCGCTCCCTACGTTTGGCTCACCGACTTCGTCGGCTGGCTGCCCATGCCCGACGGCGGCGAGCGCGAGGCGTACCTGACCGGCGACTACAACGAGGAGATGATCGAGCACATCGCCCGCTTCCCAGGAGTGCGCGACCAGGCGGTGTTCGTCGGCAATCCCGACGACATAGTCCGCGACCGGTTCGCGCCCCATCTGCCTTTGATCCGCGACTGGACCGAGGAGCACTACTCGTTTGCGGGCTACGTAACAGGAATCGACGCAGCTCAGTTGGCCGACCGATCGGCTCTGCGAAACGAGCTCGGCTACAACGACGACGAGCAGGTCTGCATCGTCACCGTCGGCGGTTCGGGTGTCGGAGCGCACTTGCTTCGACGGGTGATCGCAGCCTTCCCGGAGGCGAAGGAGCTGGTTCCGGCGCTGCGCATGATCGTCGTCGCCGGACCCCGGATCAACCCCCAAACGCTGCCGGCGCACGAGGGCATGGAAGTGCGCGCCTATGTGCACCAGCTCTACCGGCACCTGGCCGCCTGCGACCTCGCGGTCGTCCAGGGGGGACTGACAACCTCGATGGAGCTGACCGCGAACCGCCGCCCGTTCCTCTACTTCCCACTCCGCCACCACTTCGAGCAGAACCTCCACGTCCGCAACCGGCTCGAACGCTATCGCGCCGGAAAATGCATGGACTTCGAGCACGAGACGCCCGAGACCATCGCGGCGGCTATCGCAGAGACGATCGGGTGCGAGGTCGACTACAAGCCTGTCGAGACCGATGGGGCGGCACGGGCGGCGGCGCTCATCGCGCCGCTTTTAGAAGAACGAAAGGGACGCCGTAGCCCTGCCTCGCCCGGTGATGGGCTGAATCGACAACGGAGCGGTGCAAAGGCGACAAGGAATGGAGCGGCGACCGTGGTGGTGGGCGACCCGGCGGGCGTCCCGGCTTCTGGATAAGCGTCAGGGCCAGTGTTAGCTTGATCGATCTATCAGCGGAACGTTTCCGTTCCTCGATGCGATAGTGGTCATGGACTTCGGCGCCCATCTACCCCTAATGGACTTCGGCGGGAACCCCTACAGCCTCGAACATCTCGTCGCCTACACCCAGACCGCGGCACGGCTGGGCTTCAGTGCGCTGTCAACCAACGACCACATGGTTTTCTCAGTTCCGTGGCTCGATGGGCCGACCGCCTTGGCGGCCGTGATCGGTCACTCGGGGACCATGACTTTGGCCACCACCGTGTCGCTTCCCGTCATCCGGGGACCGGTGCCGCTGGCCAAGACGCTGGTCGCCATCGACCGCCTCAGCCAAGGTCGGCTGGTGGTAGCCGTGGGTCCGGGCTCGTCACAGAAAGACTTCGATTCCGTCGGCATTGACTTCGCGGAGCGGTGGGCGCGCCTCGACGAATCGATCGGCGTACTCCGCGCCTTGTGGCAAGCCGATGCCACTCCCTTCGTCGGCCGCTTCTATTCCACTGCGGGGATCAGCCTCGATCCTCACCCCTTCCGCAAAGCAGGACCAGCGATCTGGCTCGGCAGCTGGGGGTCGGACGCGGGGCTGCGCCGCACCGCTCGCCTGGCCGACGGCTGGTTGGCGTCCGCGTATAACACGACGCCGGCCCTCTTCGCCGAGGGATGGTCACAGCTACAAGGCCTGCTGCCGAGTCAGGGCAAGCATCCCGGATCCTTCCCCAACGCGCTCGCGACCATGTGGTTTTACCTCACCGATGACCGTGCCGAGGCAGACAAAGTCCTGCGAGAACGGGTCGCGCCGACGATCCACCGCCCAGAGCAGACGCTCCGAGAACGCCTGCCGATCGGCCCGGCGGAGCTGTTCGCAGAGAAACTCTCGGCCTTCGCGCGCGCCGGTGTCCAGCGGGTCTTCATTTGGCCCGTGGCGAACGAGGTGCACCAGCTCGAGCTGTTCTGGCAGACCGTGCGACCGGAGATCGCCCCGTAGATCCGTCGAGTTCGCGGTAGTTTGCGGCACAGGCCGCTGTAACACCTACTGCGCCGACGGTCCGCAGCCATGTGACGAATCTGTTCGGCTGAGAAGGTGGCGGCGGGTGCCCCATAACAGCCGCCCGGAGAGTCGGGCCGCCCCGCTACTAAACGCCGGCTTGGTGGGATGGTGTAGCGATCAGAAGTGGGCAGCCGCGCTAAGTATCGCGAGCATCAGCGGACGGCCCCAGAGTCGTGCGCTGCACACCGGTGACGGATGTGTGGCCACATTCTCCGCGCGCGGAGTCTCGGACCTTTGTGACACCGGAGCGCGAGGTGACCGGCGAATTGCAGCCGCCGATCGCTCATAACAACGCTCAATAACCCGCAACAGACAACTGGGTTCTAGTCCTCCGGACAAGTCCCGATCCTTCCTGGAGCGGTCCAAAGTACCCGCTCCGAATCGGCAGCATCGATATCGCCCAGGGGCAACCTGGGCGCCGACAAGGAAAGCCGGCGCCCAGAACAACGGGATGGGCTAGCGGCTGGCGCCCGCTATGAAAGTGGCGACGATATAGGTCGCATGGCGGTCAAGGGATACCCTTGCCCGGTCGTAGCGCATGGTCGTTCGAGGGTCGGCGTGCGAAGCCGCCTCCTGGACGTCGCGAAGGGGCACGCCCGCGTCCAGGGCAGCCGTTATGAAGGCGTGCCTGAGCGTGTGGGGACCGATCGGCTTGTTTATCCCGGCACGGCGGGCCACCCGGCGAACGATCCGTCCGGCACCGTGGCGGTCCATTCGCTGGCCGTTGGCGCCCACGAAGATGGGACCGGCGAGGCGCTCGCCTATCGCCAAGTCGACCGCCCGGGCTGTGCGCGGCGCCAGGGGGACGGTCACCACCTTCCCGCCCTTGCGCAGCACAGTCAGGGTGCGGTGGCCCCGCTCCAGGCCGAGGGCTTCGATGTTGGCGCCAAGGGCCTCCGACACCCGCAAGCCGTTCAGGGCCAATAGCGAGACGAGGGCGTGCTCGGCCGGCGCCCCGAGCCCGGCGGCGACCAACAGCGCACCAACTTCGTTGCGGTCAAGGCCGATCGCACGCGACTCATAGTCGAGCCGCGGACGGCGGACATGGACCGCCGGCGGGGTGGGCACCAGCCCCTCCTCCTCGGCGAAACGATAAAAGCCGGCAACCGTGCAAAGCCTCCGAGCCACGGTGGCCCGGGCGCGGCCCGCCTCCTCGAGTGCGCGGGCGTACAGCTCGATCTCTGTGCGCCGGACCGAGAAGAGCCGGAGACCGTGGCGCTCGCAAAACGAGAGGAACTGCGGTAGGTCCAGGGCGTAGGCGTCCCGGGTTAGGCCCCGGTAGCCGGCGAGGAAGCCGGCCAGGGCCATTCGTTCCGGGTCGGTGAAGATGACATCGGGGACGGCGGGAACAGTTGTTGATGTCGATGTCATGGCTTGCCTACCAAATCTGGCTCAACCGTTCGATGTTTTTCCAGGTGCCATCAAGAACACAGAGCGACGGTTCCCGCGCTTCTCACAACGGTTATCCCTGCGGTTGCTAAAGAGTTTCCAATGTACAGAATGGCGCGCCATATTTCCGTTGGCGAAACACCCCCATAATGCCGAGGTTTTCTGGCCGTCACTTCAATGGAGGCTCGTACAGAACCGGCGATCTCGCGTGCTTGCCGACAGCCAGATTCGCGGCGATGCTGTGCTGGGTGGTGAGTCACGGGACCCTTCTCGTCTAGACCGCCGGTCGACTTGGTTGCCGGGCACGACAGGCCTGGGAGAGTCGCTCTCCACTCTGCGTTGAGCCATGTACCGGTACTGCCCAACGCCACGACCCACGGGTTCATTCGCGTCCCTAGTCCACTCCTAGTTTTGGGTTCGGGTTCATTCGGCCGAGCGGCTGGTTACAGCGATGTAGCTCGCGAACGTGCAGGTAGACGCAAACATGGTGCGACCAGACATCACGAGTCGTAACCGACTGGACGGACGGTGTCGGTCTCATAGCCCAGAGGTCGCTGGTTCAAATCGAGCCCCCGCCACCAAAGAAAGTCCAGGTACTGATCACCTTGAGCTAGGGAGCCTAGGAGGCGCTTGAGAGCGGGCCATGGTCTCGCGGCCACCGGACGCGAATCTTCGCATCCATCGACGAGGTCGCCTTCATAGTCATATGCCATCTGCTTGATAGCGGGCACCCGAGGACGTGGCTGTTATTCGTTGTGGCCTTAAGTGCCCATCATCGCCCTTAACTACTCACGGACGGACGCAAGCGGTCCAGGAGTGCAGTGAAGCGCCGCTCCTGAATTTCGTAGGTGATCTCATGACGGTGGTACGGCAACACCACGAGTTCCTTGTCGACCGCGGCAAGCCGGCCAAAGGTCCCAAAGATGGTGCTTGGCGGACAGACTGGGTCCAAGAGGCCGACGGTCACCGTCGCTGGGCAGGCAACCCGATGGGCGTGGTTGGCACAGTCAAAGTATGCCAAGGTCTGGAACGCCAACTCTTGAAGGTTCGGATGCCTACGCAGAAAGGCGGCTACCTCCGTATAGGGGGGCTCAGGGGCGAGTTCCACGGCGCGGCGATAGTCGCATAGGAAAGGAACGTCTGCCCACACGAAGCTAACGCGATCGGACAAGCCCGCCGCGGCCAGCGCCAGCCCGCCACCTTGGCTAGCTCCCGTTACGCCAATGCGCCCCTGGTCGACCTCTTCACGGGACACGAGAGCATCGATTGCTCGCACGGCATCGGTGAAGACGTAACGGTAGTAGTAATGGTGTGGGTCAGTCAGGCCACGAGTGAGCCAGCCGGCCTGATGCCCGCCGTCGAGCGGTGGGATGTCTGGACTGTCGCCATCTTGCCCGCGACAATCCATCGATAATACGGCAATACCTTGGGCGGCGAGGGTGTACATCTCGAGGGGGCGTGCTCCGCGCTCAGTGTACCCGTGGTAGTGGACTACCCCGGGGAAGGGACCCCGACGGTCCGGCCGGACGTACCACCCTGAAATACGGGCACCGCCCAGACCTGTAAACCACAGCCGGCTCGCCTCCACCCCGACTAGCGGTGGTGTCGCTGGCGCAAGCTCGACGTCGAGCGGCCGCTCTCGGGCCTCAGAAATCGAGTTCGTCCAAAATTCTTCGAAGTCGTTAGGCGCCGTTGATATGGGCCTGTACGCCCACAGTTCTGCTAGAGGTAGGTCAATGCTTGGCGTGGTGCCTCCTTGTCCGCCGGTTATAGCGTCTCATCGACAATGCTTCCCTGCCTGACCCACCACCCCTAAGGCCTCCTGGATACTCTCCAGGATCACACAAACATCCGTTCCACCAAACTCGGGGTGACATCGGCACGGCCTTGACAACGTCTTCAGCCCAGCGCATGCAGAGCCAGTAGCTGAGCCTTCAGGCCGCGGCCAGGTCGAGACGTACCCGTGCAGACCGGGAATGTAGGCCGCACCGGACATTCTGGTACGTACCACCTGTGGGTCCTTGGAAGGTGGTACAACATCACGTCGACCATAACACCCTTGATAGTAGTTGACAAGGGGCCCGGTTCGGTGTAAACACAAGGGGACTACTGGTCCGTACCACTATGCAACAGCCCGAAGCTCTTCGCTCCGCGACCGAATGAATGGGGGAAGCAGGATGAGCGCATCTCGCGCCTCGTTAGAGGCCCGTTGCGGGTTCCGGCTGCAATGTTTGCTCTTCGTGGCCACGGTCTCGCCCGCCCTACGGGATCTCCTCGCTCAGCGGAGCTTCAAGTTGTGATCGAAGAGCTCGAGGGCAAGCTCGTCGTTTCTTGCCAAGCCCCACCTGGGCACCCACTCGCCAACACACGCTCGATTGTGGCCCTGTGCCGTTGCGCGGCCCAAGGCGGGGCTGCGGGCCTGCGGGTCGAGGGTGCCAAGGGCGTGAGAGCAGCCCGCGCCGCGGTCGACCTTCCAGTGATCGGGATCAAGAAGATCTGGAACGGCAAGCACGAACTGAGTGGCGCCCGTCCAGCGATCACTCCGGAGATTAGCGACGCATTCGAGCTGGCTGCTGCGGGCGCCTCGATAGTGGCGATCGAGGCGACCATGGAGCTACACCAAGAGCGGGCCTCCGCGTATGTCAAAGAGGTATGTCGGCACGTTGACGCCTTGATAATGGCCGACGTGTCGACGCTCGCGGAGGGCCTGGAGGCCTATAACGCCGGCGCGGACCTTATTGCGACGACGCTCTCCGGTTACACCTCTGGCTCGCCGTACCAACACGGGCCGGACCTCGCTCTCGTCAGCGAGCTCGCTAGCAGGGGCATACCTACCGTGGCAGAAGGCCACATAACTTCACCCGACCAGGCGGTCGCAGCTCTGGAGGCTGGTGCCCGTTTCGTAGTGGTCGGCAGAGCGATCACCGACCCTCTTGAAAGGACTACCGCATTTGCGTCCGCTCTTGCGACCGCTTTGCCCAGGAAGGCCGAGCCGTGAGCGCCGACCAACGCGGACAACCAACGATCGACGACCCGAGCACGGAGCTAGCGAGTCGCACTAAGCACGCTGATCTACGCGATGAACTCGTTGCTCTTCTGGACTCAGGCCTTAGACCCCACGACCCTCTGCCGAGCGAGCGCGAGCTCAGGGAACAGTTCGGCGTAAGCAGGTCGACGGTACGCCAGGCCTTGGCGGAGCTCGTTGACCGTGGTCGGATCTACCGCGTCCACGGTCGCGGCACTTTCGTTGCTCTGCCAATCGTCCGCAAGGACATGAACCTTTCGTCCTTCAGCGAGGACATGGCTGCCCGCGGTCTCGTCGCGAGCTCAACGATAATAAAGGTTGAAAATGAGCGGGCGGATGCCACCGTCGCTCAGGCCCTTGGCCTAAGCCCCGGGGAACCGGTCGTGCGCATAAAGCGAGTGCGCCTGGCTAACGGGGAGCCGATGTGCCTGGAGGAAGTTCACATGTCAAAGCTCATCGTCGGGGACAGCGCGTCTGGGCTCGGCGAACGCGACTCGCTGTTCCAGACCCTGCGCGACCGGCTCGGTGTCCGGATAGTCAAGGCCGACCAAGAGCTGAAGGCAACTGTCTTGTCTAACTCTGAGGCCCGGCTCCTCGACGTACCCGCGTTTTCCCCCGCGCTGCTCATATCTCGCGTCACTTATGACGATCGTGGCAGGCGAATTGAATTCGCGAGGTCGCTTTATCGCGGTGACCGCTACAGCATCGAGGTGAACCTATGTCGTCCGTAGCAGGAGGAGTGGCTGTCGGGATCGACCTCGGGGGCACAAAGATTGCCGCGGGGCTCGTTGGCGACGACGGGACCGTAACTGAACGCATTACCGTGCCGACCACCGCTTCTCTGGGCCCGGCATCAGTCGTGACCGATCTCATAAAGATCATCAGCAACTTGCAAGACCGAGCTAGGCGCCAAGGGGTCGAAGTAAAAGGAATCGGTGTCGCGTCAGCAGGGGCTGTCGACCCAGAACGCGGAGTGTTGGTCGCAGTGACGGACGCACTGCCTGGCTTCGAAAGCTTCCCGCTCCGACGGGAGCTCGAGCGCTTGGCCTTGGCCAACATCGCGGTCTTGAATGACGTTCATGCGATGGCATTGGGTGAGCAGCACTTTGGCGTCGGCAGGCGAGCTAAGGACGTCCTTTACGTAGCAGTCGGCACCGGTGTCGGGGGAGCAATGACTCGATCTGGTGCTCTCGTGCTCGGCGCCCACGGTTTCGCGGGTGATATCGGCCACGTTCTGATCGACTCGTCCCCCTCCGCTCGCCGCTGTCCTTGCGGGCGAAATGGTCACCTCGAGGCCTACGTGTCCGGGCCGGCACTCGCGTCCGAGTACCACCGACAGGGTGGAAAGGTCGGCCTTGAAGGCGATCTCCGCCCGGTCGCCGAACGAGCTGGGTACGGAGACACCCAGGCCAAAGACATCCTGCGCGAGGGAGGACAGCTCCTCGGGCGAACGATCGGCGGGATCGTGAACCTGCTCAATCCCGAATTAGTTGTCTTTGGTGGCGGTCTTCTTGACCTTACAGACGGCCTCTTTTGGGACCACGTAGCCGACCGCCTGCGAAAAGAAGTCCGCGTCTCGGTGGCACCTCGAGTCGAGCGTGCACAGCTTGGAGGCGACGCCGCCATCGTAGGGGCTGCCGTCGCGGGGCGCGCAAATCTGGGAGCCTTCCTTTACGGCCCAACTCAGGGTGATCAACAGGGCTTTCCATCGCTAGCAAACAGCAGGCCCGCCTCGATCACCTAGGTACGAGAACAGCTCTTGCCACATCGCATGAAGACAGGTCCAATCGATACCAAAGAAGGGGAAGCACTTATGTCGAATTCACCATCGAAAACATCCGAACGCCACCCGCGGGCGACTTTGGTCGCGGTTGTTGCCCTGGTTACGGCCACCCTGCCTCTCGTGGGTGGGCAGGCCGAGGCATCGGCGACATCGAACACCGCTCTGACTATTGCTGTGCAGAACGTCCCTGCCACGCTGAACCCCGCCAAGACGGACAACGGCGGCAACAATGTAACCTTTGCGCAGCTCGCGTACGACTCCTTGATCTATCTGGCCCCGAATGGCAGCTATCAGCCCGACCTGGCGCTCTCATGGGGCTACGTCGGACAGGGTAACGAGCAGTTCGTCCTTCAGCTGAGGCACAACGTACGCTTCAGCGACGGGACGACCATGACTGCGCAGGACGTTGCCAACTCGATCGAATATGCTTATAAGTCCGGGAGCACAGCAACTCAGTTCCTAGCCGACTTCAAGAGCGCAACGGCGACCGGTCAATATACAGTCGACCTCCGGTTCTCGGCCCCCCGCCCGGACCTGCCAACGGTGTTCGAGCAGAACTCGCTTTCCGGCGACATAATCGGCCCAGTCCTTTTGGGCAAGCCCAACTCGCTCGGAACGGCGACCGACGGCACCGGGCCCTACATGCTCGACGCGGCCAAGACGGTCACGGGAAGCTCTTATGTATATGTGCCGAACCCAGATTACTGGAACACGTCACAGGAGCGTTACGCGTCAGTCACGGTGAACGTAATTTCGGACCCCACAGCCGAACTGAACGCGGTGCGTACTGGACAGGACGACTTCATGTTCGGAGGTGGATATCCCCAAGTCGGCACGGCAATTAGCTCGGGACTGAAGGTCTACGCCGCGCCGAATGGCTGGACCGCGCTATTCATCGAAGACTACACCGGGACACTCGTCAAGGCACTAGGGAGCGAGGAGGTCCGCCAGGCCATCGGCTACGCAACAGACCGGCCAGTCCTTGCAAAGGCGCTTTACAGCTCTTACGCATTCGTCACCGATGAGACCGAGTCGCCGGGCACCGAGGGGTACAACCCGGCCTACAACAACTACTACGCCTACAACCCCGCGAAGGCGAAGCAGCTCCTCGCCGAGGCCGGCTACAAGGACGGGTTTACGATGACAATCGTCTCGACGCCTGTTCTCAATATCGAAACTGAGACTGAAGCGATAGCGAGCGAGTTGAGCCAGGTAGGCATAACCGTCAAGATCCATGAGGACGCAACGTTCACCGAGGCAGTAAATGACTGGTTGAGCCGCAAGTACCCCGCTTTTGTCGGGACCTATGGCACGTTGCCAATGTCCATCATGGCACCAACCCTGTTCCCCACGACTGCGATCTTCAATCCGTTCCACAACCCGCAACCGACGATCCTTTCGCTCATCAACAAAGCCGACACACTTGACGGCGCGGCAGCAGAGCGGTTGTACGAGCAGGCCGAAGCAGACTCGGTCGTTGGTGGGTACTATGACGTAATGTTTTACTCGGACGACATCTACTTTGCCAGGCCCGGTGTCATCGCGAACCTTGAGATCGGGGACAACTACCCGGGTTCTGACTTCGCGCCGGACGCCGGGTTCTGGACGCCATCCCAGTGATACAGCGATGATACAGAGGAGGCGGCGGGAGGCGCGTCCCATGAGGGATGGGACCGACCGCCGCCTTCTCTGGTCCGGCTCTACTTTCCTAGGAGAGGTTGAAGCATGCGGCGGATGATCCTTCGGCGCCTGTTGCAAGCCGTCCCGCTCCTCCTGATCGTGTCGTCATTCACCTTCGTCCTAGTTTCTCTTATACCCGGCAGCGTGGCTACTGCTTTGTTGGGGGACACCGGCACACCAGCGGAGATCGTGGCGATACAGCGGCAACTTGGGCTGAACCGACCCGTATACGTACAGTATTGGCACTGGCTCGACGGCGTCCTTCATGGGAGCCTGGGGAGTTCCTTTCAGAACCACCAGTCCGTTGCGTCGATTCTCAATGCTCGGATCGGCGTCACACTCACACTGGTGATCGCAACGGTGATTGTCGTCGCCATAGTAGGAGTGAGCTTGGGAGTACTGGCTGCCGTGCGGCCGGGGGTGATCGGTCGCAGTGTCGATAGTTTGTCGTGGCTTGGGCTTGCAATCCCGAACTTCTGGCTCGGGCTATTGCTGGTGGCGTTCTTCTCCATTTTTCTTAGCGTTCTTCCTTCGGAGGGGTTCGTCGCATTCTCAACTTCGCCGCTACGGTGGCTCGAATCGCTTGTGCTGCCGGTCATCGCCTTGGCGGCGGGGCCCCTTGCAATTGTCGTAAAGCAAACGCGGGACGCGATGGTGTCTGTGCTCGAGAGCGAGTTCGTCCGTACCCTTCGGGCCTCTGGTCTCGGAGAGCGGTCGATCGTGCTGAAGCACGCGCTGAGGAACGCCGCCGTGCCGGTAGTCACGGTCCTCGGCGTCCTGTTCGCTCAGCTACTTAGCGGGACGGTCATAGTGGAGACGGTGTTCGTTCTGCCCGGCTTGGGAAGCCTCGCTGCCTCCTCGGTGAGCGCGCACGACCTGCCGGTGATCGAAGGTGTCGCCGTGTACTTCACCTTGATCGTCATCGCGATCAACTTGCTGACAGATACCGTCTACGGCTGGCTGAACCCTAAGGTGCGAGTCACATGAGCGCAGTTGCGCCCGTGGTGGGGGTCCACCGGGTTTCGTGGACGGCTCCTGTTCGGGAGTTGCTCCGCCGTCCGCTCGCATGCGGCGCCCTTGTCTACTTGGTCTGCCTGGTGGCCGCTTGCTCGGCCGCGCCGTTGGTGGCACCCGCCAATCCCAACTATGAGAACCTCCTCGATGTTTCGTCGGGCCCGTCGCTTGCCCATCTACTCGGGACTGATGACCTTGGCCGTGACGTCCTCAGTCGCATCCTGTTCGGTGGCCGGATAACGCTGTTGGACGCGGCCGAGGCCGTCATCGTCTTCGTAGTTGTTGGCGTACCACTGGGATTGGTCGCAGGATATCTGGGTGGTCGGCTCGACCGCCTGGTTATGTCCGTCACCGACATTGTGTTGTCGATCCCGGTCATCATCGTCCTGCTTGTCGTCGCAGCGGTATTCCAAGGAGATCTTCCCTTGATGGTGAGCTTGGGGATCGTGGCTTCGCCAAGCATCATCAGGGTGGTCCGGGCAACGACTTTGTCAGTCCGGACCGAGCTGTACGTCAAGGCGGCCGAAGTCATCGGCTTGTCACGATTGCAGGTTCTCAGACGCCATATCCTGCCTCAAGTGCTGGCGCCGGCACTGGTACAGGTTTCGGTGTTCGCTGCCGCTGCGATAGTCCTGGAGGCTGTGCTCGGGTACCTCGGTCTCGATGTGGCCCCGCCTGCTCCAAGCTGGGGATCAATGATCGCAGAGGCGGCGACGGTCATCGACCAGCAACCGTGGCTGATGATCCCTTCCGGTTGTGTCATCGCGCTCACCGTCATCGCACTTGGCCTTGTCGGTGATGCGGTCCGGGACATCAATATCAACCGCCGGTCCCCAACGGTGCTGCGCGCTCGGTCTATAGGTTCTGGCTCAAGTCAGAACGGGGCCAGGGCCGCCGAAGGGACGCCCAATCCGGAGGGGTCAGTCCCGAGCGGAGCTGAGGCGCTCTTGTCCGTCCGTGATCTCTCCATCGTGCTGCCCAATGCTGGGGGCGAGCTATTGATCGTGGACGCTGCCAGTTTCGATATTGGTCGGGGTGAATCGCTCGGGATAGTCGGTGAGTCGGGATGCGGTAAGACGATCACGGCTCGGGCCTTGCTTGGGCTGCTGCCACCCGGAGGACGGATCGCGGGCGGGAGCGCTATGTTCGACGGCGAGCAGCTCGTCGGCGCGAGAAAACAGTCGCGGGTGCAGCTTCGTGGAAAAGCTATCGGGCTGATCTCTCAGGAGCCGATGGCGGCGCTGGACCCAGCTTTCACGGTGGGTTACCAACTCCGTGAAGTGATCCGGGCAAACCGAAAACTTGGTCGCAGGGCGGCGAGGACCGAGAGCCTGGACCTCTTGGAGCAGGTTCGGCTGCCGAACCCGGTCCTTGTGGCCGGTCGGTACCCCCACCAGCTTTCCGGCGGCATGGCCCAGAGGGCTTGCATCGCCCTCGCACTAGCGGGCCGGCCCAAGCTCTTGATCGCCGACGAGCCGACAACGGCACTCGACGTCACTGTCCAGGCCGAGATCCTGGATCTCCTAACGTCATTGAGGCACGACACAGGAATGGCAATCCTTTTTGTCACCCATGACTGGGGCGTCGTTGCTGACTTCTGTGAGCGGACTGCGGTGATGTACGCGGGCCAGGTGGTCGAGATTGGAGGGGTCGATGAGATGTTCCGCCTGCCGTTGCATCCCTACACCGAGGGCTTGCTGGCGGCCAACCCCCATTTCGCCGGAGAGGGCCCCTTGCCTTCAATCCCCGGGACGGTACCTCCGCCAGGAGCGTGGCCCTCGGGTTGCCGCTTTGCGCCCCGTTGTCCCTACGTCACCGTTGACTGCAAAATTTCGGCCATCGCACTGAGGCCGGGAACTGAGGGTCGGGTCACACGATGTCTACATCCGGAGCGAATCGGAGGAAGGACAACCGATGTCAGTTCCTGAACCTCTTCTGGTCGTCCGTGAGCTCACTGTGACGTTTCGGCAACGGCACCCAGAGCCGGCGCTGCGAGCTGTCGATTCAGTCAGCTTCGAGATACCCGAAGGCAAGACAGTCGCCCTTGTCGGTGAATCCGGCTCAGGGAAGTCGACGATCGGGAATGCGATCCTTGGTCTGGTGCCGATCAGGTCCGGCTCGGTGGTGTTTCGCGGCCACGAGGCCGCTAACGCTACGAGAGTCGACCGAGGGTTTCTTAGCAAGCACGTGCAGGTGATCTTCCAGGACCCTTACGGCTCATTGAACCCCGCTAGGACAATCGGCCAGATCCTCGTAGAGCCTCTGATGGTCCACCGCAAGATGTCGAGATCGGACATGAAGTCGGCCGTCGCGGAGATGTTGACCGGAGTCGGGCTGGAGGCGGGCGCCGCCCAACGCTACCCAGCGAACTTTTCAGGGGGCCAGCGACAGCGGATCGCAGTGGCGCGAGCGATGATCATCGCTCCGGACCTAGTAATCTGCGACGAACCGGTCAGCTCGCTGGACCTCTCCGTTCAGGCCCAGATTCTCAATCTGCTAAGTGACCTGCAGCGTGCGCACGGTCTCTCTTACCTATTTATTTCTCACGACATCGCCGTCGTCCGACATGTCGCTGATCGAGTTGTCGTCTTGTACCGGGGTCAGGTCGTTGAGGCGGGCTCGGTCCGGGAAGTATCCGGTTCGCCCCGACATCCCTATACACGCGCGTTGATCGCCGCCGCGCCTGTGCCAGATCCGGGTGTCCAACGCGCCCGCGGGGTGGCTCGTCGCCATGCCGTTGTGGAACGCGAAGTACCAGATGCTCGACCCAATAGGGAGGCCTGCGCGTTCGCTCCTCGTTGCCCCTATGTTGTTGACCGGTGCAGACGGGAGAAGCCGAACCTTCGTGTCGGGTCCTCTGGTGCTCTGGTTGCGTGTCACCTAGAAGAGCAGCTTCCGGAAGTCGCCGTCCTGTTTGGCCGTCCCCGTGATGGCGGCAACGCTTTCGATCAGGATCCCGAGAGTGGGGATGGCCAGCTCGTGCGCCCATCGGGTCCGCGCTAGCGCTTTAGGCCGCTTGATAGCAACACGCGTCGGCACAGATCAGACAGCGGCGGCCGTGCAAGACGCAGACGCAGAAGTTGCCTCGGCCCACCGTCCCCCTTGGGAGAGTTGCTCCGCGTCCTGGCCGTGAGACAGTGGCCACGCCACTGGCTACAGGCCCTATTCGCGATGTCTAGTCCATCCCTCGTTTTGGGGGCAGGTACGTTCGACCGGGTGGCTGGTCACAACGATGTAACTAACGAACATGCAGGTAGAGGCACACATGGTGGCACTGGATAAGCACGTCGGAGCTGGTCTTTGTGGTCGAAGAAGCAGCCGAGGGGGGCTACACGGCGCGGGCCTTGCGTGAGGCGATCTTCACCGAGGCGGATGACCTCGACCGGCTGCGGGCGATGGTGCGGGATGCCGTCATTTGTCACTTCGACGAGCAACAACGGCCGCGGGTTGTCCGTCTTCACCTCGTGCGTGCTTCACCTCGTGCGTGACGAGCTGCTTTCAGTGTGAGGCCGCCTCGGGCCTAACGGGCGGGAACTGGCATTGCTACTCCACCGCCACTACGGGCTTCCTGGTCTTTTGTCTTGCGACCTCCTTAGTGTGCCATTGGTACGGGCAACAGGTGCAGTGCACGATGGTCGAGACCGCTCCAGGCAAATGGCGCCTGAGCGCCTTCGTCGGCGCGGACCTGTCCGTTACCCGCTTCGGCGACCGGGGCAGATCAGTGCGAACGCGAGACCACTTCTTCGGTAGCGACCTGCCAGAGACGGCTGAAGTAATGGCTCCGCAGGTACCTTTCGTCCACCGCTTTGCGCGCTCTCTCGGTCATGGCTTGTACGGAGGCACGGTTCCCGGGGTCGAGGACCCAATCGATGGCCGCTCGCAGTGCCACGGGATCACGGTCGACGACATGCG
>Ga0302325_10011152_pt1 | contig 19391 bp, 16 predicted proteins | sample Palsa_T0_2_FD_201948 | JGI IMG/M metagenome (GOLD analysis project Ga0302325, IMG submission 201948) | Peat permafrost microbial communities from Stordalen Mire near Abisko, Sweden - Palsa_T0_2 | ecosystem: Environmental > Terrestrial > Soil > Palsa > Peat permafrost | place: Sweden: Abisko...
AAGTCGGTGTCGACCAGTCGGCGAAGTAGGTAGGCTCGAAATGCCAACTCTTCGACCACGGGGACCAAGAGGACTGCTGTGATTACGCGAACCACAAGCCAGCCGGCGCGCTGCAGCGGAGCAAGAAAAAGAAGCGCCTGCGGTACAGCGGCCGGAGCAAGAACCCAGTGCGCTGCAATCAGCCAGATAGCGAAGCACAGGACACCAATCACAACACTACGCCAAGTAAAGCGCCAATCCAGCGTCAATAAGCGATGTCTATAAACAAACAGCATCGTCAGGCCAGCAATCAGCCGCAGGCCGTACCAAGTATCGAAGCCTGAGGAGAGAGCGCGCGCAAGGATACCGGCGGCGATGACCGCCAGAAATGGCATCAGGTACGCAGCAGTCGGATTATCCCCGCGTGACCCTGGTGTCACCGCTCCGCTCTGCCACCAGCGAATACGGCGGCTAAAAACCACGACCGCGCCAGCCGCCAGATTAAAAGCAATCCAGCCTGCCTGCGAATGGAACCCATAGATCGCCACATCGGGATGGCCTGCATCGCCTATCAAAACAAAGGCGGCGATTCGAATTACGTTGAGTATAAAGACCAGTACGAGCCCGATTGGAATCAGTGCCAATGCTCGAGGAAATCGATACTCACTTCGGAAGAAAAGCAGCCATGCACCACAGAAAACCGACATCAGACCCACACCCTCGAGCCCCGAACAGACCTCAGCGATCTGTACCGCGAAGTGCTGGGTCCTCAAAATCAATGTGGTTGGCTCAGTGACGAGGCCCGGAACTAAAGGTTGCAGCAGCTTGCTCACGAGGTAGAAGGTCAGGTGCGCGGTCGGCTCCCAGAGATGCTCGGACCACTGCATAAACAGCGCGGATGCAATTCCCGCGACAAGTGCGTACACCCACACGGATCCCAGAGCTAGGGCAGCTCGTCGCCAATTGGCCCAAGGGGCCATAGCACGGAAGGCGGCAAGCACCGCCCCCACTGCAACTATCGCCCACAGCAGAACCATGGCGGCAATGGACAGCAGGATGACCTGAGGCGTATAGAGATCGCGCGAAAGCCCAATGAGCACTGCGAGCAACATCACGTGCACTGCGGCCCAGGTGTAGCTTATTGTGACTGTCAGCCGTGGTCCGAGTGCTTGATTCCAATGATTGCCGGCGCGTACGTAGGCAAACAGCGCGGCCGCAATACCAAACGTCACCAGAAATCGAAACACCAGGTGTTGCGCGACGCGTACAAATGCACCCAGCCCTTCCGCTGTCTGGGCACTCGCGAAATCCACAAATAAGTTCAGCAGCGACTTCTCTATTACGAAAAGTATCGCCAGCAGCAGCAGCCGGAACGGCATGCTTTCAAGTTGCCTCTTGAGCGTCCACGTTGAGTTAGCGATCGCGTTCATCGCGCAAGTATAGCGGCGCCATCTGTGCTGCCGGGCCCAACCGACTAGAAATGACGTTTCTTGATGCGCCTAGGTCGTCTCTGCATTTGCGGTACTTGCCCTGTAAGTAGCAGAGGTTCCGCGCCGGCGTCGTCACCAGCAGGTGTTAGCGCCGAGCCATTCGGCTTACGGGCCCGCCGGGCCTGAACGATTGCAGCGCTCGCGCGCTCGGCGGCGCGCCCGACAAGTAGCCAGCTTGATGACGCCAGTGGCATTTGGAAATGCGATGAAAACCGCCAGCCCCGAATTCCCGCAGCGGTTGCACGCCAAGCGATCTGATGTCTGACGTTGCCCCATTTCCTGGACAGCTCGGCGCTAGAAATTTGCCATGTCACCCGAGTGTCACCGCGCAAGAACCCCACGGTGACCGTACGTTCCCTAGCATGCAGGGGATATACGCATTGGCCAAGGCACTGCATGTCGATCAATTTTGAACAAATTACGAAACGCTTCCGGAACGTTCCGGTGGTCAACGATGTGTCGCTTCAGATTGAGACTGGCGAATTCTTCGTCCTGCTTGGACCCAGTGGTAGCGGCAAGAGCACCCTGCTCCGCGCTGCGGCTGGGCTGACGGACATTGACCATGGGCGAATTGCCTTCCAGGGCAGAGACGTGACCCACGTGCCCGCCAGATCTCGAGGGGTCGGCCTTGTGTTCCAAAACTACGCGCTATTTCGGCACATGACCGTGGGAGAAAACGTTGAGTTTGCTCTGCGGGTGCGCGGGGTGCGGCGTGAGGCGCGCCATCGCCGGCGCCAGGAACTTCTATCGCTGGTGGATCTGGGTGACTTTGCCGGTCGCATGCCAGGCGAACTGTCTGGTGGCCAGCAACAACGCATCGCGGTTGCTCGCGCCCTGGCCCATGAACCTGCCGTGTTGCTGATGGATGAGCCGTTCGGAGCGCTCGATGCAAAAATCCGCGTAGAGCTTCGCGACACGATCCGCCAGGTCCAACGCCGGTTAGGCATGACTACCATCTTGGTCACGCACGATCAGGAGGAAGCTTTCGCGCTAGCGGACCGCATCGGTGTTATGCACAACGGTCGGCTTCTCGAAGTGGGCCGTGCCGAGCACCTTTATAGATTCCCGGCTACGCGTTTCGTGGCCACATTTCTGGGTGCCGCGAATCTTATCCTCGGACGCCTCTCGGAAGACGGCCTGCAACTCGGAGCTGCGAGCATCACTACTGCCGAGGCCTTGCGCTCTGAAGGCGGCGCTCAGGAAGTTGTGACGGTAATCCGCCCAGAAGACCTTGAGGTTTCCGACTCCGAACGTCAGCTTCGTAGCACGCCCTTTAGCGAGGGCGTGGTGCAAGGCGTCAGCTTTGCAGGCGGCCTTGAACGGCTGCGAGTGCAACTGGCGCCGCTAGCCGGTCTGGAGTCAGCTGTGCACCTGAATACATATGAAAACGCAACGACGCCCTTGGTTGTGGAAGTGTCACGGCCCATCAGCGAACAGGGCACGATTCCGGTTACTGTCGGTCGCACCGTATCACTGGGTATACGCCGCTTCCACCTGCTGCCCACCCCGATTTCGAGCTATCGAATCGTGGGCGCAGATGCGACCTCTACCGCTGCAATTCTGGCGCAACCCCTATTTCGCCAGCTGCTCGACAGCATGCGCGCCCGGGTCTTGAGATCGGATGAGGCGCTACCCACCGACTCCTTGGAGGCATCAACTCAGCTCGGCGTCACTGTGTTACCTGGTTCGTCGCATTCGCTGGAGCAGATTGGCACCGCGTTGCGGCGTGGCACGCGACGCCTGTTGTACTTGCCTCAGGCCACCACCGTGCCGCAGCAGGTACTCATCTATTGTGATGGCGAGTCCTCACGTCGGGCCACGCTCGGGCTTGTCGCAAGCATCTTGCGCCACGTACCAGCAGTTGCGACGTTCGTTAACATTCAAAGTGCCACGGCGCCGCGCACGGAGGTCGCGAATAATTTCCGCCGCGCGCTCGATGCACGTGCAGAATTGCTTGAGTTCCACGGTCTTGATGTTCGCACCGAGGTCCAGATCGGTGAACTTCGCGAATGGGTACTGCACCTGGCCTCGGCACAGGAAGGTGCGCTCATAGTGTTGGGTCTGTCGGGCAGCCCAACAGAGATTGAATCAACCCTTCAGAGCACGTTTGCGCCGCTTCTGGCGGGAACAAGCCGACATGCGGTTCTGCTCTCTTGTTCAAGCCAGACCAGAGCAGGCGCTCGCGATGCGCAGCCTCCGTACGCCACCCACTCCTCAACGTCTGCCGTCGTTTAAAGTCAGAATTGAGTTCCACTTCGCTAGAAGTTGAAGCAGGTCTATGACGTACAATTTCGCTTACACGTCCTGTAACTCAAAGATCGGCACATTTGCCCCCGGTCGGGTCGGTTGGCTGGCCCTTGCGGCCATCGCCATGACGCTTGTGGCCTGTGGTGAGTCAGCCTCGCAGAAGACGCAGTCTGCGGATACACCCGCCGCCGTAAAGCTGTTGAACGTCTCCTACGATCCGACGCGCGAATTTTACGAGGACTACAACAAGGCCTTTGCAGCCCACTGGCAGCAAAAGACCGGTCAGTCGGTGATCATGCAGCAGAGCCATGGTGGCTCCGGCAAGCAGGCGCGGGCAGTCGTCGATGGCCTCGAAGCCGATGTCGTGACATTGGCGCTTGCCTACGATGTTGACGCACTAAATCGCGAGGGACAACTGATTCCAGCCAACTGGTCCACTCGTCTGCCCGACAACTCTTCGCCCTATACCTCGACCATTGTGTTTCTGGTGCGTAAGGGCAACCCCAAGAACATTCGCGACTGGAGTGATCTAGTCCGCCCAGATATTCAGGTCATCACACCAAATCCCAAGACTTCCGGAGGGGCCCGCTGGAATTACCTCGCGGCCTGGGCATACGCAAAGGGACTCAAGGACGGCACTGACGCTAGCGCCGAAGCCTTCGTCAAGGCGCTGTACAAGAATGTTCCAGTACTCGATTCCGGATCACGCGGCGCGACAATTACATTTGTGGAGAGGGGCATCGGGGATGTACTTATTGCCTGGGAGAACGAGGCACTGATGGCAAGTAAGCAGCTCGGCGCCGATAAATTTGACATCGTCACCCCTTCAATAAGCATTCTGGCCGAGCCGCCAGTCAGTGTTGTTGACAAGATCGTTGATCGGCGCGGGACGCGCGCGGTCGCCGAAGCCTACGTTCAGTATCTCTACTCGCACGAGGGTCAGGAGATTGCCGCTCGTCACTATTACCGCCCCCGCGACGCCAGTGTCGCCCGGGAAAATGCCGCGCAGTTTCCTGCTATCCCCATGGTGACTATTGATCAGGCTTTCGGCGGTTGGAACAAGGCGCAGGCCGCTCATTTTGCCGACGGCGGTAGCTTCGATCGAATCTACGCGGGTCACTGACCAGTGCGCGTGAGATGTCAGTGAACACCACCGATCGCGCAACCGTCCTGCCGCTAGGCCATCAAGGTCGGCGCCACCGAACCTTTCGCGTCCTTCCGGGATTTAGTCTGACGATGGGGGTCACGCTGGCTTATTTGTCCCTGATTGTGTTGATCCCGTTATCAGCCGCCTTCCTTCGCTCAGGGAGCTTGGGACCCAGGCAGTTTTGGCACGTGGTCACAGCTCCGCGCGTGCTGGCATCGCTGCGCCTGAGTTTCGGTGCTTCACTTGTCGCTGCGCTCGTCAATGCGGTATTCGGTTTCATCATCGCGTGGGCGCTTACCCGACGTCGCTTTCCAATGCGTCGAATGTTCGATGCAATTATTGATCTGCCGTTTGCTTTGCCGACCGCGGTGGCCGGCATTGCACTCACGGCGCTCTACAGCAGCAACGGATGGATAGGGCGTTGGCTTGAGCCCCTTGGCATCAAGGTGGCCTACACGCCCGTTGGCGTGGTCGTCGCCCTCTGCTTTATCGGACTGCCGTTCGTGGTACGCACCCTGCAACCGGTACTTGCCGATCTGGACCGCGAGGTCGAGCGAGCGGCTGAAACCCTGGGGGCCTCCGGGGTTCAGACCTTCCGCTGGGTGGTCCTGCCGGCGGTCTGGCCAGCACTGTTGACGGGATGCGCGCTTGCCTTTTCCCGGTCGGTAGGCGAATACGGGTCGGTTATATTCATCGCGGGCAATGTACCGATGGTGTCCGAGATTGCGCCGCTGATGATCATGACCAAGCTTGAGCAGTATCAATATGCCGACGCCACTGCAATAGCCGTCGTGATGCTGCTTGCTTCGTTCGGATTGATGCTGCTTATCAACGGGCTTCAATTATGGACGCAGCGGCGACAGAGGACTCGATCATGACTCCGGCGCGGCTACCCGCAAGCCTCGCTGGTAACCTGCTGCTGATCGTTGCACTGCTCTATCTTGGCGTGCTGGTGGCATTGCCGCTAGTGGTCGTCTTCGTTGAGGCGCTCGCCAAGGGCGGCACCGCATACCTGGCAGCACTTAGCGATCCCGATACGCGCTCTGCGCTGCGACTCACGCTCTTGGTTGCTTCGGTGACCGTGCCGCTGAATCTGGTCTTTGGCGTCACCGCTTCGTGGGCCATCGCCAAGTTCGACTTTCGGGGCAAGAATATGCTGATCACCCTGATCGATCTGCCGTTCGCCGTGTCACCGGTCATTGCGGGTCTGATTTATGTGCTGGTGTTCGGGGCGCGCGGCTGGTTTGGTCCGTGGCTGACTGCGCATAACATCCATATCATCTTTGCGGTCCCAGGCATTATCCTGGCGACAATTTTCGTCACCTTTCCCTTTGTCGCGCGCGAATTGATCCCCTTGATGCAGGCGCAGGGCACCGAGGAGGAGCAGACGGCGATCTCGCTCGGCGCGAGCGGCTGGCAGGCGTTCCGGCACGTAACGCTGCCCAACATTCGCTGGGGCCTGCTCTACGGCGTACTCCTGTGTAATGCCCGCGCCATGGGCGAGTTCGGCGCCGTCTCGGTGGTCTCTGGACACATTCGCGGACTGACCAATACCCTGCCGCTGCACATCGAGATTCTGCACAATGAATACAACCCCGTCGCAGCATTTTCCTCGGCCTCAATCCTCGCACTGCTGGCACTCGTCACGCTGATCGCCAAGGCCCTTCTGGAGCGCCGACACCCCGAACTTCGCTCCGGCATTGCGCAGCGGGCCTGACATGTCCGGCGACGATCGACGCTGGCACGCGCCGGCGCAGGGCGGTACGCTGACTGGCGTGGAAAGACAGGCCCCCCATACTCAGCGACCTATTGGCTTGGCTTCGTGGTTGGGCGGTGGCAGCGTGTTTATCGTGCTGGTGGCGGTCGCTGCCATGGCGGTCACCTGCGCCATTGTTCTGCACCGGCTCGTGCAGCAGCAGGCACTCGTGCGCGTACAGTTGGCCGTCACCTCGGCACGCGAGCTGCTGCACCGCTCTGGCGAGGACGCACTCACAGATGCCCGGCGGCTGGCCCAGGACCCAACCCTGCAGCGCCTGCTGGCCGAGCATGCAGACGATCAGATTCCCCCGCTCCTGCAGCGATTCTGTGAGTCGCAGCGCTACGATGTCTGTGCCGTGCGCGGCCCAAACCAGGCACTGAGTGCCGGAGCTGCAGCTCCTGCGGTCCCGTGGCTCGAGGTGGCTACTGCCAACCGCGAACAGGGCGAGCGGTTCATGCTGGCACCCCACGATGGCAACCCACCGCTGTTTGGTGCGGCGGTGACTCTGCCGGACTCATCGGGGGACGAGGTTATTTTATTTCATGCGGCGTCACCCGCATGGCTTGGAACTTTAGGCCCGCAGGTTGGGGCACAACTGCAGCTAGTGAATTTCGTGACCTACCATGCACTCGCGTCCAATCCGTTCACCGTGCTGCATACAATGGCGCTCACCAGTGGTCATGTTGCCGCCTCACGCCTGAGCGGCGAGGACAGCTACGGTGCCACCGTCGCCATTGCGACCACTGGCGGGGAGGTTATCGCACTGCTTGATGCGCGGCTGGCGGCGGCGGAGTTCGCTTCGACCGCAGCCGCCTTTGACCGCGTCCTGATCCTTATCGCCCTTTTGGTTGCTGGCGGCGCCGGCATAGCCGGCGTGCTGTATGGCCGATGGCTCGCGCAGCCAGTGGTCGCATTACGGGATGTGGCTCTGCGCATCGGACGCGGGGATCTTACCGCAGCGGTTCCGGCGGTGGCGCCTCTCGAAGTCGGCGCTCTTGCCAGTTCCATGGACGAGATGCGCCGTAACCTGATCGAGCTGACCGGGACACTGCGGCGTCGCGAGGCCGAAGCCCAAGCCCTTCTCAAAGGCATCGTCGAGGGCGTTTTTGCAGTCGACAGCGAGCGGCGGATCCGCTATGTGAATCCCCAGACGCTGGTGCATCTCGGACGAACGGAGACCGAGATCATCGGGCACTTTTGCGGCGATGTGCTCAAACCCCAGGCGGTAGACGGCGCGCGCCCTTGCGAGCATGCCTGCCCGATCCTCCAGGCCCGCGGCGCCGGGCAAAGTTCTGCACGCGAGACTTTGTGCTTGAACGACGGGAGACGCCGCAACGCAATCATCGTCAGCTCGGCGCCAGTTGGCGGTATCCAGGTCCAGGTGATGCGCGATGAGACAGATCTCGAAGCTGCACGTCGCGCCCGGGACAGCGTGCTTGGCAACATCTCACACGAATTTCGCACCCCGCTCGCGGCCCAACTCGCTTCGATCGAGTTGCTCCGCGACGGCCTGGACAATTTGCCAGTGGAACAGCAACGCGAATTACTGACCAACGTCGAGCGCGGCGTACTGCGCCTTATGCGGCTAATCGATAATCTGCTCGAGAGCGTCCGGATCGAGTCGGGCCAAATGGACATACGGCACCAGACAGTGGAGCTGCCCGACATCGCGCACGAAGCAGCTGATCTGATGGCTCCGCTACTGGCGCAACGCGAATTGGTTCTGGATCTGGATGTCGATCATCTTGTCGATCCCGTTAAGGGCGATGCTCAGCGCTTGATTCAAGTGCTGGTGAACTTGCTTTCGAACGCAGCCAAATTTGCCCCGCAAGCAAGCCGGATCTCGGTCGGCGGCCGCACGCTCGAGAAGTCTATTGAGTTTTGGGTCGAGGATGCTGGTCCCGGAGTCGACGCAGCGAGCCGAGTGGCAATCTTTGAGCGATTCAGACGCGCCGAGGGCGCCGAACCCGACGCTCCGGGTTTGGGCCTGGGGCTGTGGATCGTCAAATCCATTGTCGAGCGCCATCACGGCACTGTTCGATTTGAACGTATGGATGATGCGCGCACGCGCTTCACAGTCGGACTTCCAAGGGATCTGAGCGCATGAAACTGCTGGTCGTCGATGATGACTCCGACATGCTGGCGGTCATCAGCTTTGCGCTCCGTCAGGCAGGTTTTCCAGTGGTCGAAGCAAACAGCTACGGCACAGCACTCGGTATGTTTCATGCTGAGCAGCCCGATCTGATGATCCTGGATATTAATTTGCCGGGTGGTTCGGGCTTCGATTTGTGCGATGTAATTCGACGCGAGAGCACCGCGCCAATCATGATGCTGACCGCGCGCGGCGAAGAGGCAGACCTGGTGCGTGCACTTGAGCTTGGTGCGGATGACTATCTGACGAAGCCGTTCAGTCCGCGCACGCTGATCGCGCGCGTCAAAGCGCTGCTGCGCCGAGCCGGCGTCGACGGCGCTGGCGCGACTTCAACCACTCAAGCCGGCGATCTATTACTCGATGTGGATTCGTTGACGCTTAAGATCGGCACAGAACGCGAGTTACGCGTGACGCCACTTGAGTCGCGCCTGCTGCAGCTGCTGTTCGCCAACGCCGGATTGGTGGTTCATACCGATCGGCTGTTGGTGCACGTTTGGGGACACCGGGGCGGTGGGGATCGTCAATTGCTCAAGCAGCTGGTCCATCGCCTTCGGCAAAAAATCGGTGATGATCCGGAGAAACCCCGTTGGCTTGAGACGATTCCAAGTGTTGGCTATCGGTTGCGCTCTTAGTCATGAGTAACTTTATTGTTACCGAGCCGGGATTTCAGCGGCCCTAAATAATTCGGGCGCAGTCGCTGACGTTAAGAAATGTAGGGCAGCACCGAGTCTGCGGCCCGAGTTCGCCAACCCGCTCAGGTTCGCGATCTATGATAAGCCTGCGCGTGGATATTCCGCGGCGGCTTGGCATAAGATGCAGGGCCGCTGCGCTTCCGGGCCTGTGGATTCGGAGCGAAGTGAGAAGTGAAACGGGCGACCAATGGTTCGCTTGCGCAGAGACCAAGAAAATAGTCAGGGGGATCCCAATCGTGTCAGTGAGTTCAACTTCTTCCGCCCGTCAGCCGGGTTTCCTGCAGGGCATCACCTTACTGCTGCCAATTACGCTGGCCGTCATCGGTGTCTCGGTTTTCACGGCTACCGGCTACCTGATGCAGGAGCACTTCAAGTACCTGCCGAACGGTGACTACCTGGTTGATCTGCTGCAGACGATGCCAGGATTCTGGATTGTGGCCTTTTCGCCGGTCGCCGGATGGCTCGCAGATCGCTTTGGTCGACGCGTGATCTTGATCGCCGCCATGTTCATATATGCTGCGGCCGGCACCGCGCCATTCCTGATCGGTGACATGACAGCAATTCTGGCAACGCGCTGCCTGGTGGGCATGTGCGAGTCGGTCGTACTGACCATCACTACAACCATGCTCTGTGACTATTTCCGGGGAACCAGTCGCGAGCGCTGGCTTGCCGGGCAAACCGGTGTCGCCTCACTGTCGGCACTCGTGGTGATTCCGCTTGGGGGCATACTTGGCAATATCTTTGGCTGGCAGGGACCGTTTCTGGTTTATCTCTATAGCTTGTTGCTTGTGTTCGGCGTCATTGCCTTTACCTGGGAGCCCCCGCACGAAGTACCGGTAGTCAGCAGCGCTCCGGATCCAGATGCCCGCTATCAGACAATCCCGTGGGCGCGCATGGCTGGCATCATTGCGATCACACTGCTGGGATCCGTGTCCTTTTATTCGACCATCACCAAGAACGCGGTTGCGCTGGCGGGACTAGGCATCACGGCGTCGGACCAGGTCGGCTATTACTCGACCGTGGCGAGTCTGGGAGTGCCCATCGGGACTATCCTCTTCTGGGCCGTCGGACGGCTGCATATTGGGCTGCTGCTGTTCGTAGATTTCCTACTCATCGGCATAGGATTCACACTCATGAGCGCCGCCACGACTCCGATGGGCTACGCGCTCGCGGCCAACGTTCAGCAGATCGGATGTGGATTGGTGCTGCCGACGCTTTTGGTCTGGGCAACACGCGGCCTCGCCTATGGGATCCGAGGTCGCGGGAACGGATTGTGGCAAGGCGCATTCGGTGTCGGCCTGTTCATCAGTGCAGCCCTGCTCGATTTTCTCAGCAAACACCTGGGAGGCTTGTTGCCGACGTTCGGTGTGCTAGGCAAACTGACACTCGCCATCGCGATCGTCGCTCTGATCGCAAAGTTCATCTGGGGGCATCGTGCCTATCGACCGACGGGTCCCAGCGCGCCGGTGGCAGGGCACTAGATCTCAAAGACCGTGGCTTGAGCAGCAATTGCCGGCCCGCTTCCACGAGCCAGACGCGGAAATGAGGCAGGTTCGCAGGCCGCTTTAAGATGTGGCTGCTCCGCCTGAGGTGGGGTAGATTGCAAAGGATCCAATATGACCAGCAGGATCCTGATGCCCAAACTGTCCCCCAAGCGCCCGGCCGCCCGCCGAGCGCGACCCGCCGCCGGACCCCGGCGCCGGAGTATCGGGCGACCGGCACTGGGCAAATCGACCGTTGGGCGCGACGCCCTGATCGCGAAGACTTGCGAGTTGCTTGGGCGGATGCCACCTAGTCGGGTTACTCGTGCCGAAGTGGCTCGGGCGATGAATGTGGATCCTTCGCTTATCCGCTATTACTTTCGCGACCGCTCAACGCTACTGCTGGCGGCCGTAGAGCGGCTCTCGACCGAATTCATACACACCGTCGAGCGCAACACCGACAAAAGCGATGCCACACCAGCCGGTCAACTGTGCGCTCGTGCTTCCTCGCAGCTCCTTCATGAACTGCACTATCCCTTTTTCCGCCAGCTGATCCTCGACGAGGTCGGGCAGATGCGTACGCCGGCGGCACGCAAGGTGCTGCAGCAGCTCACCAACCGGGGGCTGTCCGCCTACACACAGATTCTGGAGGCAGGCGCCCGACAAGGTCAGCTGCGTGCTGTTGATCCGATGTTTTTGTTTATCGCAATCATCGGCATGAGTCAGTTTTTCGTCGGCAGTGGCCCAATCCAGCAACTCGTACAGCCGCGAACCGCAGGTAGCGAGGATCTTGCCGAGCAGTTTCGTCAGTTTATGTGCGACTTACTGATTAACGGCCTGCGTCCCCGAACATAACCATCCCGCGAGTTATTTCTCTGGGTGGGTAATTCACTGCTATAGTGCGGCACAGCCATTTGCTCGGGGCAAGTCGGCCGACGGGAGGAGCCAGGGACATGACCAAGCCGGCGCGCAGGGTGGTGACTGGACACGATGCGCACGGCAGATCAGTCGTACTCAGCGACGGCATGCCGCCGAATGTGCGCGATAAGGGTACCGGCGTCGACTTCCTGGAAATCTGGAATACTGCTGGGGCCCCCGCCTCACTGGATGCTACGGAGCCCGAGCCGACTGACGGTCCCCTGAATGTGCCGCCGCCCAGAATCGGCAGCAAGATCCGGCTCAACGACTTTTACCCCGGTCACATCCGCAAGCTTCCGCCGCGTACCGACGGGCGCCATCCGATGATGCATCGCACGCGCTCCGTGGACTACGGGATCGTGCTGGAAGGCGAGATCTATATGATCCTCGATGAGCAGGAGGTGCTGCTCCGCGCCGGGGATGTCGTCGTACAGCGTGGAACAGACCATGCCTGGGAAAACCGCTCGGATCGCCTCTGCCGCATGGCGTTTATCCTGATCGGAGCCGATTTCTCTGCCCAGCTGCGCGCGCTGCTGCCGCCGCAGCTTGAACTGCGCGAATAAGTCCATATCCGAAAAGGTCACGAGCATGGCATTTACTCCCAAGCGCGGTAGTTACTACCGCATGCCCATATTCTTCGGGCCGATGCCCGGGCCTCGGCAGTGGCCGCCTGGTTGCGATTTCCAGTTCGACAGCATCCCTAAGCGCCTCTCCTATGGCGCCCGGTTCCTGACACGCGCCGAGCAACTGGCAGCTTTTCTACCCGAATGTTTCGAGGTCTGGGGGGAGCCGGTCGTAACGGTTGAAGTGACCTACCTCGACCAGCTCGCATGGCTCGCCGGCGCCGGCTATAACATGTGCGACGTCAAGTTTAATGCCACGTTCAAGGGCCGGGACGGTCCCGTGCACGGTACTCTCGTGCTGGTGCGTTGGGAGGACCTGTGTGATCCCATTATCAGCGGCCGCGAAGAACTAGGGCACAACAAGCTCTATTGCGAAATTCCGCCGATCCGTGAATTGGATGGCCGCCTATCCAATGAGATGAGCTGGCGCCACTTCCCATTTCTAAAGGTCGCTGCCTGGAACTTGAAGAACCTGTCGATAACACCCACGCCCAACCCGCTGAATCGCGGGATGCTCTCCTACAAGTACTTGCCGAAGACTGGATCGTGGGGTGAAGCGGACGTTGAGTACGCGACTTTGACGCCGCCGCCCGCAAAGGGCCGCATGTTGCAATGGCAGGAAGGTCTGGGCAGTGTCGAATTCACTCCAGTGCGCTGGGAACAACTGCCCACGCAATATCATGTCGTCAACGCATTCGCGGCGCTTGAGCAGCTTGAGTCACGCGGGGGCTATCTGTACAAATCCGAAGGCGGCGCAAGTGGCAGCGAGACTCACCGGCTATATTGATTGCACACGCCTTGTCGCCATTGAGCGCAAAGTCCAAAGGACTGAACGCCGCCGCTAGAGCTGGCCGAACGACTCCGGATACCGGGGTGCCTGCAAGAACTCGAGCAGATTCCCAGCATTGTCGCGCACGAAGCAAGCCGCCCCACCCCAGCTGAATTTTTTCACCCACACGATATCCGCGCCGCGCCGCCTGAGTTCCTCAGCAAAGGCCGGCACATCCTCGACAGCGAAGGCGCCGTGCTTGTTGCCATGAGTGCGATTGTCCTCATCCGGGATCCGCCGTGAAGCCGGGAGCGGCGTTGCATTGGGCGCCTGAAAAAGCTCGATATGCATCGGTCCATTGCGCAGGATTACGATGTCCGCGGGAATTGTATCGATATGGCGTCGGCGCTCAACATGGAAACCCAGCACCGTTTCGTACCACTTAATCGAAGCCTCCATATCGGGCACGCTGATCCCGATGTGGTGGTGCCAGAACTCAAAATTGCTCACAACACTCTCCTCCGGACTCGTGCAGCCCCACTGGCTACAGGTCGGCCATCGTGACAAAGCGCGTCTGCAGGTAGGCTTCGATGGCCTCACTGCCACCTTCGAATCCGTGACCGGAATCCTTCACGCCACCGAATGGAGCCTCGGGGTTGCCTAAGCCAAAGTGGTTGATAGAGGTCATGCCGGTCTCGACCCGCTCCGCGACCGCGCGCGCCCGGGCAATTGAGCGCGTAAATGCGTAGGAGGCCAGTCCATAGGGCAACCGATTAGCTTCCCGAATGCCATCCTCCAGGGTATCGAAGGGCCGCACGAGCGCCACGGGACCAAAGGGCTCCTCGTTCATGGCGCGGGCGCTCAGCGGCACATCGCTGAGAATGGTTGGAGCGTAGAAATTCCCTAGGGTACCGACCCGCTCGCCGCCCACATGGAGCTTGGCGCCCTGCTCGACGGCATCCTGTACCAGCGCCGCGATGGCCTGCGGGCGGCGAGGATTGGCCAAGGGTCCCATCTGCGAGCCCGGATCCAACCCGTTGCCGACTTTTACTGTTCGCGCTTTGGCAACGAGCATCTCGAGGAATTGCGGGTAGACCCGCTGCTGCACCAGGAGCCGCGTCGGACTGATGCAGCTTTGTCCCGCGTTGCGGATCTTGAAGGCGCAAAGCGCTGCGGCCGCAGCACCGACATCGCAATCATCGAACACCAGCACCGGGGCGTGGCCACCGAGCTCCATCGTCATCACCTTCATGTGCGTTCCGGCGAGCGCCGCAAGCTGCTTACCCACGACGGTCGAGCCCGTGAAGGAAAGCTTGCGGATCGCGGGGTGCGGGATCAGGAAAGATGAGACTTCGGCCGGGGTTCCAAACACCAGATTGATGACCCCTGCCGGCACGCCGGCATCCGCGTAGGCCCGCACCAGCTCGGCGCAGCAGGCCGGAGTCTCTTCCGGTCCCTTGACGACGATTGCACAACCGGCCGCAAGCGCTCCGGCAATCTTGCGCACGAGCTGGAACAGCGGAAAATTCCAGGGCGTAAATGCCGCGACGACGCCAACCGGATCCTTGACTACGGTCTGCGTCACGTTGCCGGTTCGGCCCATGATCGTGCGGCCATAGATGCGCTCGGCTTCGCCGGCCATCCAGTCATTGCCATCGGCGACTCGCTCGACTTCGGCTTGAGCTTCGGACAGAAGCTTCCCCTGCTCGAGCGTCAACAGCACTGCAATCTGCGACACGCGTTCGCGCAGCAGAAGCGAGGCCTTGCGCATGCGCTTGGCGCGCTCGAGCGGCGATATCCGGCGCCACAGCTCAAAGCCGCGCTCTGCCGCAGCGACGGCGCGCTCCAGATCCGCCCGGCGCGCGTGCGAGACCGTGCCCAGAATCGCGTCCGTGGCCGGGTTTCGCACCGGGATCGTCTCGTCCGCGGCAGCAGTGCACCAGGCTCCGTCGATATAGAGTTCCACGTTCGCCGGATAAGTCGCTGACATGATGATTAACCTGCCTTGTCCTGTGTCTTACGCGCCTGCACGACTGCGGGATTTGTGGAGTCGGCTCCCAGATAGACACCGCGTTCCCATGTGCGCTTCAGTGGATCGCTGACAGAGAGCTTCAGAGTGCCGATGCCATGGATCAACATCTCGATCTGTTCCCCGTCCTGCAAAAATCCGAGGCCCTCATGGTTGGTGCCACAGGAGAGTACATCGCCGGTCTGCAGTGTCATCACGGTTGATGCGAATTCCACAATCGCCGGAACCCGGTGCACCATGTCGCTCGTATTGTAATCGTGTCGCAGCTGGCCGTTGTTCCAGAACTGCACGTGCACCTGATTCGGATCCGGAATCTCATCGGCCGTCACGATGCATGGACCTAGTGGCGCAAAAGTGTCGAAAGACTTGCCCAGCCAACTATTCTTCTTCCAGGTTGCACGGCCTTCGCCGCGCGCCGTGACATCAATCATACCCGTGTAGCCGAATACCGCCTCGCGCCAGCGTGCGCTCGGCACCGACTTCGCAGGTCCGCGTATCACGATCGCCAGCTCCGCCTCATGCATGAAGCACCAGGGTTCGTTGAACTCCGGGAGCCGGATGACATCTCCTGGCCCCACTACGGCATCCGGATTCTTGAGAAACATGTTCAGTGGCGGCGCCTGGCGCTGGTCATCGTGCTCCTGATAATTGGCGATGCAGGCCAGGATCTTGCCGGGACGGGGTAAAGGCGGCAGCAGATGCACGGAGGCCAGCGGTGTCGCAGGTCCGTGCTCGGCCGCCTGTTGAAGTGCTGGTCGCAATGAGTCGAACTGATCAATCAGATCTTGCATCGTCCCCTGCGCACTCGCTCCAGCGCGCGCGATCGCCGAGATATCGACCACACCCCGCTCAGTGAGAAGTCCCGGGCGTGCTTGACCGAGCGACCAGTACAGCACCAACTTCATAATCTGGATCCCCTATGGCCCCGCCCGAATGTCGTCCAACAGCCGATCCATTGCCGGCGGATCCGCATTCTATTGGCCCGCCTTCGCAACATGACTCACGCTGCCGTGACGCCGCCGTCCACTGGCAGCATGACCCCGGTCACCCAACTGGCCTCATCCGAGGCCAGATAGACCGCGGCCCACGCAATATCCTCGGGCTGCCCCAGTCGCTTGATCGGCAGTCGCGCGAGGATCGCCTCGCGAATCGGGCCTTCGCTCGAAGCGCCGGCCGACTGCGTGGCGGGTGTAACCACCATGCCCGGAGCAATGGCATTTGCACGCACCCGGCCGCCGCCCTCGATGGCTAACTGTCGCGTCATGGCGGCTACCGCAGCCTTGCCGGCACAATGCGCCACCATGCCCATATTGAAACTACCGCGCACCGCGTTCACCGAGGCAAAGTTAACGATCGCGCTTCGGCCACCGACGAGCAGATGCGGCCACGCCGCCCTGCAGAGCAGGAAGACCAGATCGACCTCACCCACCAGCGTGGGAACCCACTGCTTTTCGTAATCCATTGTGGCAATCGGCGCCATGTGAGGCGGAATCGCAGCTGCGTTGACCAAGATGTCTATTCGACCGTGCTTGCCTACGGCAAAGTCAACATAGCGCTGCACGTCACCGGGCTTGGTCAGATCGCACGGATGAAAGCTCTCGAGCGGGTAGCCCGCACCGGCCGATTCGGCAATGGCATCTGCCGCTGCACTCGCATTGATATCGCACCCAATGACCGTGGCACCCTGCCGGGCAAACATCAGTGCGATGCCCCGCCCAATGCCGCCGCCAATGCCTGTCACCAGTGCGATCTTTCCCGCCAATCGGTTGCTCATTGCCCCCGGCTCCTCGATTTACATCCAGCTCACTTCACGCGCCACCCAGACCCACGCCCGAGCCACTGGCTGGCTTCCACAGTATGCGCCTGCAGATCCCCCGCACGGCGGCCGCGCAAACGACTCAACCTCTACAGCGTGTCGAGGCGCCTGTACACAAAACGCCCAGCCTGCTGAAACCAGGAGGCCCGTTCCAGACGCGCGCGCCATTGCGTCGATCGCGCCAACGCTCGCTCTTTGGAATCCAGCACCGCCAAATCGCGAAGGTCGTGCAACGCGATCGATGTGTAGCGGCGCACGCCAATCGAACGGACCGCCTCGAAGCGCCGCGCCCGCAACCACCCCGGCGCACGCATCAGCATCGGGATGTGCTCTTTGGCATACCATTGCTCCACCTCCAGCGCGGCCTCTGGCGGTACATCGAATGCAACCACCATCAGTATCGGAGCCTGCTCTGCGACCGGACCGGTGTCTGATTGCAGTCGGGCGCAGAATCGTGTGATCAGGCGACCATCCTGTGCCGTCGGCAGCGCAGTAAGGTCCACACCCTCCACCCCCTGATCAAAGCACTGCACGAGCGCGCTTTCGTCCATCCCGCCGCCTGGGCCGTAGCACAACGCCGGCGCACCGGGTGCGGCAAGCGCCGTTAGCGCGACCGGCTCGCACCGCCCCTCAATCTGCGTCAGGACAATTCCGCTGCTCATAGGTTTAGGCGCCCAGAATAGCGCAGTTCGATTGTTAATTCCCCATGGTAGGAATTTCCAGGCTCCAGCCGCGTCAATTCAGCAGTAGCCTCGCTGCGCACCATCGGCCACCCCAATCCGCTTGGCGACTGCGCCATTATGAGCTTGAGCGCTCTACACTCCGCGCGCCATCTGCGGTTTGTGGCGATCGCCCAGCCGGTCTCATCGCAGCCCGCACCGATCAATCAGAGAGTTTTGCGATCAGGCGCCGGCAAGACACACCCTTGTGCCCTGGAAAATCCGTTGCTTCGCCTGGGCGCGAGTGCGAACATTGAGCATACAAATCACCAATTAAAAATACACCTCATGAAACTTTACGGCTCTGACAATCGCGAGATGATGCAGGTCTCGACCATCGAACGTGATGGCAGCGATCTGTTGATCAAAGGAAAGATCTTCGGGACCATGCCGCTCACAGCAAAGCTCCGGCCAGAAGAGGCTCGAGCCGCTTTCAAGCTCTTGGGATTCCGCACAATCTTCTTCATCCTGACGATGTTTTTCCGTCGCTCAAAGCGCTAGGCCTCAAGCGGCAGGGGACGGCGCTAATTCGACCAGCCGCACCAGGTATCGCTTTCGTTATTCCTCAAGTCCGCTGGCGGCGATGATCCTTAGGGGATCAGTAAGCTCGAGCCACTGGTCTTGCGGGACTCCAGGTCCTGATGAGCGCGCACTGCATCAGCAAGCGGATAGCGCTGCCCGATATGCACGCGAATTTTGCGCGCCTTGAGGAGTGCAAAGAGTTCGCGAGTACCCTTCGCTCGCGCCTTGGCGTCCGCCAGATAGTCGCCGCCACCTGCGCGCGTAAAGAACAGGGAGCCGCGCTTGGCCAGTTCCATCGCTGAGAATTCCGGCGTGGGCCCAGAAGCGGCGCCGTAGCTGACCATCAGGCCACGCGGCCGCAGGCTGTCAAGCGATGCTGTAAATGAATCCTTGCCCACGCCGTCGTACACGACATCGACGCCATGACCCTTGGTGAGCTTGTGCACGCGCGCTGGCAGATCATCCAGCCCGATCAGTACCTGATGACATCCGAAACGCTGGGCAAGCTTGGCCTTCGCGGCACTGCCGACCACGCCGATGACCTTGGCGCCAAGCGCCCGGGCCCATTGGCTCGCAATCAGTCCAACGCCCCCGGCTGCAGCCTGCAGCAGCACGACATCGCCGCGCTTCACACGATAGGTTTCACGCAGCAGGTACCAGCAGGTCAGTCCCTTGAGCAGCACCGCGGCGGCCTGCGCATCGCTAACGCCCTTGGGCAAACGCACCAAAGCTGCAGCTGGGAGCACACGTTGCTCGGCATAGGCGCCTGGGACCGGAAACATGTAGACCACGGCATCGCCCTTTCGGACGCTGCTCACTTTCGCTCCCACCGCTTCAACGATGCCAGCCGCTTCCGAGCCGATGCCAGTGGGCAAGGTCGTTGGCCACTGGCCGCGGCGCAGGTAAGTGTCGGCATAGTTCACGCCGATGGCCGTGTGGCGAACACGAACTTCTCCTGGCCCCGGATCGCCTAGCACGATCTCCTCAAATTTCAGAACCTCCGGGCCTCCATATTCATGGATGCGTGTTGCTTTGGGCATGTGTCGTC
>Ga0302325_10011154_pt1 | contig 19388 bp, 20 predicted proteins | sample Palsa_T0_2_FD_201948 | JGI IMG/M metagenome (GOLD analysis project Ga0302325, IMG submission 201948) | Peat permafrost microbial communities from Stordalen Mire near Abisko, Sweden - Palsa_T0_2 | ecosystem: Environmental > Terrestrial > Soil > Palsa > Peat permafrost | place: Sweden: Abisko...
AGCACGGCGGGGTCCGCGAGCGGCGTGACCAGCTCACCCACCCCGGCTACGCGAAGCCCGAGCTGCTCGCCGAGCGGCCGAACGAGCTGTGGTCGTGGGACATCTCGAAGCTGAAGGGCCCGGCGAAGTGGACCTACTACTACCTGTACGTGATCCTCGACGTGTTCAGCCGCTACGCCGTCGGCTGGACCGTCCAGTACCGCGAGAGCGGACAGGTCGCCAAGGAGCTGATCGAGCAGGCGACAGAGCAGCAGCAGATCACGCCCCGGGTGCTCACGCTGCACGCCGACCGCGGCGGCCCGATGCCCGGCAAGCCGGTCGCGTTCCTGTTGGCTGACCTCGGGGTCACCAAGACCCACAGCCGCCCGTACACCTCCAGCGACAATCCGTACTCGGAGTCGAACTTCAAGACGCTGAAGTACCGGCCGGCGTTCCCAGCCAGGTTCGACTCGATCGAGCACGCGCGCGATCACTGCCGTCGGTTCTTCGACTGGTACAACCACCAGCACCGCCACTCCGGGATCGGGCTGATGACACCAGTCGCCGTCCACCACGGCACCGCGCCCGAGCTGCACCAGCTCCGCGCCAGCGTTCTCGATAGCGCCTACCAGCACCATCCCGAGCGGTTCGTCCACCGCGCACCAACCCCGCCGGCGCTCCCGACCGCCGCGTGGATCAACAAGCCAGCCGACACGAAGGAGGCCGCCGCTCACTAAATTCGAACACGAAGCGTCTCACCGAGCTTGACAGGCTCCGGAGCGTCCACCGTGTCCCCGCGATTAGTACTTGGTGGTCGCGTCGGCGGGAAAATTGAAAGGATCATTCAAAAGGCAGCGGTGCAGTTGCCGTCGCGGGACGCCAGAGTCATCGGGCGAATCCCGTCTTTGCTGGCGGCCGAGGCCCGGGATGCAGGCCCGCTCCGCCGGCCCGCATCATTGCTGTTCGATACTCTAGTGCGCATGTCAGGTTGGGCGCAAGGTCCGGGCGAGGCGGAGCGGCACGTCACACGTCGGAGCGCGTGTGAGGGTGCCCAGACGGCAGCGCGCGATCCTAGACAACGCTGCGGCGACTGTTGCGCGCCAATGCCGGGCCTTTGCGCGGCGTTGTGCTGAGACGGGCCAAAGATGTCGCGAGCGGCTTCTGACGAAAGCGGACCCCTTGTGGCGCTTCACCACCCACAGTCGCACCGTTCCCTCGTTTGAGGGGGTGGCGGGGGCAACGATCATGCCGGGGAGCCCTCCGACAAACCTGCCGCGTTACACGGCGGCCAAGACTCTTCAGACAAAAACGTACGAGTACTTTGGCGAAGTCATGACCGAGCCCTTACCGTCTCGTTCGATCCGTGCAGTTATGGTTTCCGACGCTCGGCTTCTTGGCGATGCCGGCGCTGTGGTGGCAAAGGACGGGTCTCTCGTCCTGGAAACGCTGTGGGACGAGGAGCATTACGAGCGCGACTTCGCCAGATTACGGCGCGCAAGAAAGCCGCGAGCAGTCGAGGGCACGCACGCCTCACTCATCTCCTTGTGGCACAACAACTACTACCACTGGCTGTTCGATGCGCTTCCGCGTCTCTCAGTACTGGAGGCCGCGGGGCTGGGCAATGCGCAGCTCATCGTGCCGGACCCGCTGATTCCCTGGCAGCAGGAAATGCTTGATCGGATTGGCGTGGCCCGACACCGCTTGACACCATATAGCCGCGGACATCTTAAGCCGGAGAGACTCGTTTGGGCTTCGGCGCCAGCTTACATAGGGTTCCCGACACCTTTCGTAGTCAGCTGGCTGCGTGAGCGTCTTGGCAACCTGGAGCCGTCAGTCGCCGAGCGCCGGCTGTACCTGAAGCGAAGCACGAATCGACGCCTTGCAAATGAGGCTGATGTCATGAGAATTTTGGCCGGTTTTGGGTTCGAGGCCGTGGAGCCTGACCGCATGTCCGTTGCGGAACAGATTCTGGTGTTCTCGAGTGCACGAGCGGTGGTAGCGGCGCACGGGGCGGGGGTCGCTAACACGGTGTTTTCGGATCGGTTAGCCCTGCTGGAGCTATTCCAACCAGGCTTTTTCCGAACACCATATTTTATCCTCGCTGGTGCGGCCGGATGGGACTATTGGTACCTAGTTTGTGAGCCGGCAAGACGGTCAGGCGAAGCGAAGACGAAATCATCAGACCTACGCGTACCGCTCGACCTCCTGGAGGCTACGGTCGACACCATGCTGGCCGAATGCTGAGATCGTCCCGGCACTGCGGTCTGCGCAGCTAAATGGCTTGGCGTGGAACAGTGCACGCCGGGTCTGCTGGCCCGGCTTAACTTGTAGGCGAAGCTCAAAGAGTTGGCAGGATCGATATGGTATCCCGGTCACGGCCTCGATCTCTGTCAGGCCATGAGTTCGTCAGCTCGCTTGATTGGGTGCTATCGCAGCGAAGTTGGCATAAGTGAACGTCTCACCGAACCGACCGTAGTCAAACGAAGACAGCCCGTATGGTGTAACAACCATCAATGAATAGCCGTATTGCGTGAGTAATCCGATGGCACCCCCTAAGGTCGCGCCGGCAAGAGCCCACGGATGGTTATATTCGAACTGGACGACGCCGATTGAGCTTGTGCTGAGATGCCGCTCGGCTCCTCTGAGGACATATAGGTCAAAACCCTCGGCATCGACTTTGAGCATGTCGATGTGCGTAATCGCCAGGCGTTCGGCCTCGGCGTCAACCGTTGACACATGAACAGGGCGCGGGGCCGCTCCTCCCCGGGTGTTCGCGCGCAATAGTGAGGAGGCTTCCCCGGCGTCCGGCTCCTCATAGAAAATCCGCTCCCCCGATCGGTCTGAAAGGGCACACTGCACTATCTCAACGCGGGCATCGCTCCCCAGGCGCGCTGCCAAGCGGTCCGCTGCAGTATATGACGGCTCGAAGCACACAAGTCTCGCGTCGTCGGCAAGAAGTGGTAAAGCAAGCGCCGCCCAATCTCCGACGTTTGCGCCAACGTCAAACACCGTCTTGGCGCCGGGTAGCATTTGACGTATCAGCCGTTCCTCGCCATTGTTACTGGGAGCATGTCCGAAGACCATCGCCTGGCCGGCGAGCGCATTAGTTACGTTCCGGATACGTAAGGCTGCCGTGACCACAGACGGATACCGACTGGCGGCGCCATAGACCGTTCGCGCGAGATGCTTGCGGTTCATAATGCGAGAAAATACTAAGGGAACGGGTGCCGCGGGGCGGGTACGTCTGCGGTAAGGTAAAAGCCTGGGCGGAACTGGCCGTCGACAAGGCGCGTAGCACGTGACCTGGTGTGCTCGGCGCGTCTGCCAAGACATTGCGCCTGAGTCGGCGTCTGCTCAATTCCAGACGACAGCGCCGATACAGCAGCAGCTGGCGCTGACACGGAGAAGTCGGAGGGAACACTGGAGTATAGAGTCGTAGCTACGGTCTCGTGGAGGGTCGATTGCGTCGCCTTTGAGCGCGACTGAGCGCCCGTTCTGCCAGACTCGTGATTTGACTGCAGCGCGTAGCGCCGTGCCACTGCGCTATGCGAGCACGTCGACGTACCGACCACTCCTCAACCGCATGCAGGTAGTGACGGGGATGTACGAGGTCAAGTGCCGCGGGGACTGAACTCGGCTCCGTGAGGTAAAGAAGAGCATTTTGCGCGTACCACGGCGCTACATCGGGTTCAGTCCAGACCCTCGGGCGCACGACGTCACAAAAAAAATAACCGTGCGCGGCGAAGCGATTCGCCCAGCTGCTTTGCCAATCCATGTTGACGTATCCGGTGCCGCCCTGGAACGGAGTCGCTGCAGGGAAGAAAACCGCTGGCGCCAAGCTTACCAAGCTGGCGACAAACCGATCGGCAACGCGCGAAGGCAGATGCTCTGGGACCTCCATCGATATCGCAAAATCGCAGCCGCGTCCGAAGGTCAGAGGTTGTTCGAGATCATGCACGACACAGCTTGGACCTCGTCGCTCCTCCGGAACCCAATCGCCGTCCACGCTGACAATCTCGCGTAGTGGAGCCTCGCTGACACCCGCCAGCTGCTGAAGCACCAGGGTCCACTTTCCCACCCGGCAGCCGATATCGATGACGGAGCGAAGTTTGACCGTCTCCAGCACGATGGTAAGGATTAGCTCTGCCGACCGAAGCGAGGCGTCTTCCTGTCCGACAAAAAACGGGCTGAATACCGACCATGGCTCACGAGAGTAGATGTTATCGTGTAGCTTTTCCGTGAGATCCGGAACCGGATAGGGCTGATCGGTAGACGGCGATGGTCTGATCAACCATACGCTCCAGAGTGAACATCGTTGTGATGCGTCGATGTGCTTCATAGCCCCAACGGCGCAGTTCGCCAGATGACTCTGCCGCCGCATCGAGCGCCGCCGCCAACTGGGTCGGATCATTCGGTCGCACCAGTTGCCCCGTTAGGTTCGAGACAACGATCTCGTTGACACCGTCAACGTTGCTAGCGATGACGGGACGGCCGACCGCACCTGCTTCGAGCGCAACGTATGACGACGACTCCCAGCGCGACGGAATGCAGACCACGTCTGCGTCCCGGATCCTCAGAATTGGATCTTCCACGCGGCCGGCAAACGTGAGTCGCCCCGCACAAAGCGATGCAGCCTTCGTCTGAAGTGACCGGAGATGGGGTCCGTCGCCGTAGAACGTCACGTTCCACTTAGACGACAGCGATGCCGCATTCACCAAAACGTCAAATCCTTTCTGCCGGATGACCGACCCGACGGCCACAACTTCGAGCGGTGTACGAGGCGCGCGTGGAGGTATCCACTCTTCTGGCGGCACCCCGTTGAAAACGACATTCACGCGGCCAGGAGCCAGCCTGTACCTTGCTTCGAGAAATCGCGCGGCACCTACGCCGACCGTGATGATCCGGGCGACAAGAGAGAACTGGGCGCGCTTGAAGGCCGTTTTTGCCGTAGCCGCTCCGCGCGTACGCCGCTCATCGACCGAACCGAGACCGGCGTCCGACGCATCGGTCCGGGGCAGATGCTCGGTCACCACGACGGGCCCCCAAATCCTGCGCGCGGCTAGGAGGGCCAGCACGGACCGGTCGTACGTATTCGGTAGGTGGACGTGCCAAACGTCTATGTCGCGCCGGCGCACGGATGCGGCCAGAGGCAGCCAGTCCAATCCCGCGGCCGCGATCGCTTTCCGCAACGCGGCATTTGCGGCCGGAGATGAGATGATGACCTGAAAGTCCCGTCGCTGCAGTTCTCGCCCGAGATCCTCTATGTGGCGCCAGGTTCCACCAAGCTCCGTTGCAGTCGTGGCCAAGGCGACCGAGAGAGAAAGGGAGCTATCGACTGACGTCATCGCGTCTGTATTTCGTCTGCCAGGTGCGGTACCGTTCGCTCTTGTCGTAAACGGCAAAGCAGCGTTGGGCGGCTCGCTCCCACGTGAAGTTGGTACGGACGTGGTCGCGGGCAGCGTTTGAGAACTGCTGCCACAGATGCCGCGGAGCGTCGACGATCGCATGGAGAGCCTCAGCAAGCGCATCTGGCTCCCCTGGAGGGACGACATATCCAGTCTTTCCATGAACCACTACTTCAGGCATGCCCCCGACGTCCGAGCAGATCGCTGGTGTTGCGCAGGCCATCGCTTCTGCGAGCGCTATACCGAAGAGTTCCGATTTGGGCGCGATGTCGCCGTAAATCGACTGGTAGACAGACGGAAGAACCGCAACCCGAGCGCACCGATAGGCCTCGATGATTTCGTTGTCGGTGGCGTCTTCGTGAAAGTAGCAATTCTTACCGTCGGCCAACTGCCCTAAGAGTCGTCGATACGGAACGTCCAGTACGCGGCCATAAATGTGGCAATTAATTCGCTGATCCAGCGCGCTGATGAGAGTATCGATCCCTTTCTGCGGCTTGATTCGGCCGACATAAATCACGTGACTAGGTCGATGTCCATTGTCAGTCGGCGGTGTAAACCGCGTGACGTCCACGCCGCAATAAATCACGCTGGAGCGGTTACCGAATTGAGGGAGCAGCTTTGCTGAGTATTGCGACACCGCCAGCAGTGAATCAACGACCCGTTCGGGGTGGAGGCGTGCCAGAGGATTCGGGCCATCTCCTCCATGGTCCGTGGCGTACACCGATCGCCGAAGGGCAGCCGCGTAGAACACTGACGATGACGTAAGAAGGGTATTCCACTGATGGAGGTGCACGACGCGAGCCGACGCGATCATACGAAACACTTGCTCTGAAATCGGATTCATGGGGTTGCCGACCGTCGCGCGCCGGGGGGCGATCATTATTTCGAGAGGACCGTCCCGCCACTGCTGTGCGCGTTCACCAAAAGCCAAGAGTCGCGTCGGGCGATGGAAGGCTTGCGCGCGTGCCAACTCTAAGGCGAACCGCTCCGCACCGCCCCATACTCCTCCGTCACCGAACGACAGTGGTGTGATATGAAGGATCTCTGTCACGGACGATCAGTCTACCCGGAGTCGCTTAAAGCTAAGTTCTGTCGGCCACGCACCTAGCAAGATGAGCGCGACCAGGTAGCCCAGTCCCGCGACGGGAAGAGCGAGGTAGGGCCAGCGCCCAAGCGCGAATGCGAAGACGGGCAACACGGCACAGGCAATCGCAGGGCGCACGACTGAAACCATCGCGGGTTTCAGTGTGATCCTGCTTCGAAGTGCGATGAGGGAGCCCGTGTCCACGATGATTTCGGTGAGCACGGTCAACCATGCCGACGCAATCGGTCCGAATCTAGGCGCGAACAGTACATTGCCCCCAATATTTACCGTCATTGCAATACTGTTTTGAATGAGCTGAATGCGCCAAACTGCCTGGCTCGTGAGCAACGTCCCGAGCAAGGCACTGAGGGCGGTGAGCGCTGCGGCAATGGATAGGACCCTCAGGAGTGGCACGCTGGCATCGTACTGCGACCCGAAACACAGCTTTACGATCGTCGGTGCGAACACGATCGCGCCCACGCATCCCGGCAAAGCGAAAGCGGCGAGCCAATGTGCGATGCGAGCGGCGAGCTCGCCAAGCCCCTCGCGCGTGTGGCGAAGTGAGGCCATGCCGGGCAATGCCGCGGTCATAACCAACCCAGGGACCGTCGCGAGCAGGTTCAGGATCTTGATTGCCGCCGCGTAATCGCCGACCGCATGACTCCTGACCAGGTAGGGCAGGATCACAAGATCAATCGTGAAGTACACGCTGGCCATAAAAGAGACCAGACCGATTGGTAGAGCAGCGTGAAGCAAAGCCCGAACGTCACTACGGTCTGGACGCCGCAGCTCCGTGAACCGCCTGGCGGATTGGGAGACCCAGACGGTGTTAAGTACGGAGGTGACCGTGAAGATTACCGCCACAGCCACGACACCACCGCCGGCGAGGACAATCAAGATAGTCAGAAGCGACTGGCTGAGGTTCGTCGTTACATCGATCTTCGCAAGGTCCCGAACCCGATAGGTCACGAGGAACACCTGCCGCATTGGGCTTATACCGGCTACCGCCAGAGACGGCACGAGGACGAGCAAGATGGTCCCGCGCACGCTGGTGATCCCGCTCACGAGCGCGATGCCCCCGAGGATTGCGGAGAACGTAATCCCTAAGACACCCTCTGAGACCAATGCGGCGCCCAGCCAGTGGCCCGGACGGCGGTGCCGAGCTAGTTCTCGCGCGACGACTAGCGAGAACCCGAAGTCGACCAGCGCTTGGAAAAGCCCGAGGAGTCCCTGGGCGGATGCGAGCTCCCCGAAATTTCCTACCCCGATTTCTCGGGCAACGAAGGCGGTGCTGAGAACGCTCACTGCCTGCAAGAAGATGCGTCGGACAAAAAGGAGAGCGGCCGAGTTCCCCGCTAGAGTCGCTACCTCGCCGGAGGTGAAGGCCGCGCCCTCAGCAGTCTCGTCTGGCGTCGGCATGGCCGCGGACGACCGTGTCCTCACGACTGAGCAGGCGGCTTGACGGTCGCGCCTGCCAGGAATGCAGCAAGTCCAAAGATCACGGCAACAAAACTGCCAACGGAAATCTGATGCACCGTGTAGTCGGTGGTCCAGCCGAGCAGGATCGCGATGAAGCTACCGGCGAGCCCAGCCGCCAGTCGTCGATCGACGCGAATCCCGCGGACGATCGCCGAGGTCACGGCAAGGATTGTGAGGACCAGGGCGAGGCCACCGCAAATCCCGGCCTCGGCAAGAACCTGGAAGTAAACGGACTGAGCTTGAGAGTACTGGGTGATTCCTCCGGTCTTCCGGGCTAGCAACGGATCGATCCGGTTTAGACCAACCCCGACGATCGGATTCTCGGCAAAGATCGACAGCGCCGCGCCCCAAATGCGGGTTCGACCAACGTCTTCTCCGGGGTTGGCCACCGAGTTGCTGTTAGCCCCTGATGTCGGATGGAGGATCGTCTCGGCCCGCTGAGAGAGGTTGAGGCCGAGCGAGGCGCTGCCCGCTGCGATCGCAGCGGCTGCCAGGACGAGGGTCGCGAACGTGGCCCTTTGCCGCTGCCCGCCTGGGAGAAGCACGAGAGTCACGACCACGCCCACAGCACCCCCTACCCAGCTCATTCGAGAGAGTGAAAGAGTCAGACCAACTGCAATCGCAACAGCCGACATAGCCACCATGACTTTAAGCAGCAGTCGCTTGACGGAGCAGGCGACGTAGACGCAGAGCGGCAAGGCCAGCGCTAGCACGTTCCCGAACGAGTTGGGGTCGTTGAAAAGACCGACTGGCCGGTTGGCCGTGCCGAACGTAAAGAAGTAGTCCTGACCAAAGCTTTGGGCTCCGGCCGAACCGTAGAGGTTGATTAGATGACCGGTCTTGTACTCGTAGATAGCGATTATGGCCTGAATGAGCGCGCTGGCGACCAGCGCGCCGCACACGAAGAGACCGCCACCGGGTTCAGACGCTACGAGAGACACGAGCCAGCCGGTAGTAAGGATTGCCGCAATCCACACCACGTTGAACAGCCCATCAGTGCCCGCAAGCGTCGGCTCGATTAGAAGGACGACGACCACGACCGCTATCTTGGCGGTTGGCGATAACCGTCCCTTGAGCGGCGTCATGAAGACCGCAACAGCCACGCCAAGCCCCACGAGAACTGCCTGCAACGGTGTCGAGACCCCAGAGAACGTAGCCGCTTCCGTGCCGATGGGCGCGCAGACAATTATCGCGCCGATGACCAGGCGCAATGGATGACGCAGCGCCCCGACTAGCAGGATGCTCAGGGGGGCAAGAACCGAAACGATGTATTTCGTGAGCGTCGGCTGGCGGAACAGTTCGTGAGCGAGCAAACCCGGCAGCGCCACCACGGTGCCGACTGCTCCGAGAGCGACCAAACCGACCCGGATCCAGTCGAGCACAGCGGTGTCGCTCTCGATGACAAGTGAGTCTTCAGTCGCGAGAGTCCGTCTCAAGTTGCGGGGTCCGTAGCTCGTTTGATCTGAGAGGACCCGGCCACGGCAGCGACTTGTGCACCGACAACGAGAGAGATCAAAAGCGCCAGGACTGCAAACAAAGTTGGCCGTGGGAGCACCTCGGCGCCGGGTCCAGCCGCCGAGTACAAGCTCAGCGTCGGTCGCGCGATGTATCCGCTCTCGAGAATCGTGGCTGACTCCTTGGCTCGTTCTCCGAGCAACAGAGGCAGCGCGGTTACTGCGGCTGTGCGGACCGCGGGAGAGTGAGACGTGAGCTGGGCACGCGCGGTCGCAACCTCCTGACGCAGGACCGAGTTTCCATTGTTGGCGAGCGCGAGAAAATTGTCGATCAGCTTCTTGTTGAGGCTCTGCTGCTCCTTTACGAACTGGGCGGCTACGGCAGTGGCACGGGTCTGCGCCGCAACCGGCGATGGACCGACCGCCGAAACGGATACCAAATTCTGAGCGCCCACCGTACCCGCGGAGATCGCGGATTGCAGGGTCGAGTAGGCAATGCCCAAGGTGGACGCGGCCGGTGCAAGGACGTTGGCGCTCGATATGAGCTGTTCGTACTGACTCGCGAGATCATCGCCTGCATCGACGCCTAGTTTGGTTATCCCGGTCGGCTGAATCGTTGAGACGAGAATCTCGGAGCTCGATCGGTAGGTGCCGGGCACGGCTTTGCTTACGACGTACGTTGTCGCCGTAACAACAATCACTCCAAGAACGATCCAGTATTTGGCCCGCCAAACCAATGCCGCCCGCGTCGCGGGCGATGGAGCGCTATCGAGGGACGTCGCGGCCGACCTCACGAGTGCTGCCACAAGCTGGGCACTGGCCTAGCGTTCCTCAGTAGCATCAGCTGATAAGGCATCCGCCGCCGCTGCCGTTCTGGTGTCAGGTCGCGAAGGCTTTCGGACCGGCGTGGGGTCGGGAGGGCTTTCCGCTTCTGGTCTGGGATGGCGAAAACTCTTCGAGGCGGGGTAAAGGACAGCAAGCTGCGCAGCAACTAGAAGTCCAGCGATCAAAGCGATCAAGGTGTACAGAAGCGTCTTGGGCTCAGCCTGGCTCGCCGAGTTAGCTTTCGAGGCAACGCTCACAACAGGCTCGTTGGCCGCCTCCTGCGCAATCTCCGATTGCGCTTGCTGCTTCTGCACAAGGAGACTCGAGAGAATCGTCGAGTCCGCGTCGACAATTGCAATGCGTCCGGCGTTACGGGCGATGCCGCTTCGTAGGCGTGAGACCTCCCTGTTTGTCGATCCCAGTGCAGACGTGATGTCCTTGGAATAGGTCTGAAGAGCCCCGGCATTGGTGTGGTTGATTCCGACGACCAGGGCCTGCGCAACGGCATTGGCGCGCTGAAACGCAACTGTGGCGGAGCCTGCTGTGACCTTGATCGCGACCAGGTTTTGCGACGCGATGACGCCGGCCGAAACTTCACCGCTCAGGTCGTTCTCGGGAACTCCGAGCGCCTTCGCCGCCGCCATCAAAGTCGGGCGCAGCGTGGCCAGCTGTGCGTACTGGCCGGCAAGGTCGCTCGATGCGGTTACTGAGTCGCTTGTGACGCCGCCAGCGGTGGCTGGCGGGAGAGATACCAGTATGGTTGCGGCCGCCTGATACGTCTTACCCACGGCGAGGCACACGACCAGCGCTACTAACGCGGTCGCCAGTGACGCTCCCAGAACGTAGAACTTCCTCCGCCAAAGAATTACCGATGCAGGCACGTTCAGTTCGGGGTTGTCGCTATCCATCCTTACTTCCGGTTTAGGCGGCCGAGTGAAAACGGCGGGTATCTCGGCGAAAGCGAGAATTATATTTGACCTACGATTCGGCGGCATCGTGCTCAATGTGCTGTCGCCCTCCGAGGTCGGAACACGGCTCTTCTCATTGTTATCGTCCCTATATTCTGCCCGAAAGCACGGGCGAGCGTGTAGTGGACTGCAATCGATGACAGCGAGCACGCACGTGGCGCGCAACTGCATCCTCCATAAGCGCGACTAGCGCTGCCCCCCTGGCGGCGCGCGTCGAATCTAAGCTCAATCTCGGCACGGCCGCGGTTACCCATAGCGATCCGTCGTGCGCGATTCGCGAGAAGGCCAACTACTGAGTCTCGGAGCGATCTGATGTCGCCAGGTCGCAGAATCAGCCCACATTTCCCGAACCACAGCAACTCTGGTATCGCTCCGACCGTGGCTGAAATCACGGGAGTCCCACACGCCAGCGCCTCGAGCACTACACATGGGACTGCGTCACCATGGGTCGGCAGGCATAGAAGATTGGCCTGCTGGAATAGATCGAGCATTTCCGCGTCGTCGCGCCAAAAATGATGGACGCGGAGGCCATCCCGGCCAGCGACCGCCTGCGGCGTTACTACGTCAAGCTCAATCTCGGTGCCGATGTATGGATCTAGCGCCTTCAGAAGATCCTCACCTCCTTTCTCGCGGAATCGGCCACCGACGAACAGGAGGCGCGAGAGGCCACGCTTAGATCTCGCCGCTGGACCGAGGCGGGCGGTGTCAATCCCTGGGTGATGCGAGACTATGTGGGCACGCGGCACTGACTGCCGGATGCTCTTCATTGTCCGAACTAGAGCCGCGCGTTCCAGAGCATGACGCTCCATGGCGAGGGAAGGCGCCGTCATCATGTCCGTGTACGGGCGGAGGTCTGTCCAGATTCCCATGCGGGCCCATTCGCCCGCGGAGGCAGCCGCAGACACCACAACCGGCAGCTCTTGCATGACCCGCCCCATTCCAAACGCTAGCGAGTGGCCCGTCACGTGAGCTACATCTCTCGGGACCCTGCGCCGGATACGGGAGATCGCTGCGTAGCCACGAGCCGCCTCGACCACGTGCCAGCGGAACTCGTGGAAAGCGAGGTCTCGATCGAACAGCCCAGGTACGAGCTGAGCAACCCATCGAGCGCCCGCCCTCCAGGGCCTCATACGAACATACGTAGCGTGAGCGCGGCCGGCGAGACGAACCCAGAGCGCTTCCTCCCCTGCCAGCGGCCGCAACACCTGGGATTCCCGTCCCGTCGATTGATTGAGGCATAAGGCTCGCAGCATGTTATTCCTAAAACTGCCGCGACTTGGCCTGAAGGCGTTGGTACGCGGATAGCAGAACGTCACGCTGCCGATCACTGGAAAAGCTGGCACGTGCACGTTCCGCGGCCGAGGCACCGAGCCGGTCTCTGAGGTCCGGATCTCTGATCACTTCGGAGAGCTTCGCGGCTAGGATCTCTGCGTCGTTGGGCGGGACGAGTAACCCGTCTAATTGGTCGCGCAGGGTTCGAAAGGTCGCTGGTACTCGAGTGGCGACGATCGCGCGACCCTCAGCCATCGCACGCACAAGGATCCCGCTGGCCGGACTCGATCGGCGATATGGAAGTACTACAACCGCGGCGCGCGCAATGAGGCTCTGAAGCGCTTCCTCAGAGGCGACGTAGCCCACCCAGCGCGGCGGATTCGACCACTCCCGCGCTTGGCGGCGTAGCGTCTCTAGCCGCGGGTCGTGAGTACCGGCCTGCTCACCCGCGATCAAAAGCTCAAGGTCGCACGATCCTCCAACGGTTCGCCACGCCTCCAGTAGAAGGTCAACTCCCTTGCCTGGGCCAATGAACCCGGCAAACAGCACGTACGTTCCCTCAGAAGGAGGCAGACGCCGGTTGCTGAGCGGGAATTCCCCGTGGGGAATCACGACTAGCTCGCCGTGCACGTACTTTTGCCAACCGTGCCGCGCCTCCTCGCTCATGACCGTGACCGCGCCGGCTCGGCGAAGCAGCATGCGCTTGACTGTACCGTCGAACGCAGGGCTAAGAATGCGGTAGCTGAGCCGAGTCTTCCAACGTGATGTCTCAGGTAAGAACCCGGCCGCGGGATGGTTCACCATTAGCGGGAAGTCGTGAATGACAACGGTGACGCTCCGGCTGAAGAGTGTGGCGAGGAGAGCAAACCAGAACACCGTCTTGTCGTTGGAGCCAAACTCAACGTGGATGGCGTCGGCGGCCTTAAGACTTCTGTGGTGGACTCGCACGGCACCTACTGCATTCCGCAATGGAACACCCGTCTCACTTAGCCGAATGACGTCGATGTGCCACTGGGACGCTTTTGCGAGATGAGTCACGGTGTGGGAGAAGCTGCCCCCTACTCCGCCCGTCGCGGGCCCGAAAGCGACCACTCGACCGCCCGCAGAGTCGGCGGTGTCCTCGGCTTTTCGGTCGACCCGCGCTGGCATCAGCATCACTGGCCTGCGCCCATGAGAGCAGCCCTATGCCACTGCTTCCAGCGCTCCGGCCAGGCATGACGTTCCGCCCAAACCCGTAGTGGCAGAAGCGCCTCATCCGAGGTACCGGCTGCCTCGATCACATTGCTGGCAAAGTCCGCGGCCGAAGCTGATTCGAAGATGCCGGCCGTTAGCCGCTCGGTGCCTCGCTGCAGTCCCGGTGTTGCGACGATCGGGCGGGCGCGGGCCGCATAGTCATACAGCTTCATGCTGTCCTGACCTAGGGTGTAGCGCTGGCGGTGTGGAATCACGGCGACGTTCGCCGAGTCGATCAGCGGGATCAATCGTGAGCGCACGACCGTGCCGTGCCAACGGATCCGACCGTCGGCCCAAGAAATGAGGTCGCCCAGGTCGTCCGCGGGCTTCGCTCCATGTCCTGCGTAAGCGCATGGTCCGTAAAGATCCAACGTCCAATCGGTCAGCCTCGTCATTACGTCGCGAACGAGCTGCGTGTCGAAGCGCTCCGACATCGTGCCGACGTAGATCATCCGTTTTGGGCCGCTGGGACGAGCGACACTAGGGACGGAGAGAAGCTCGGATCCGGTCCCATTCGGGACGACGCATAACTCGCGGGCAAACCTCGACTCGAGGTCCGCGTTCACAGCGATCACAGCGTCAGCCTCAACCCCAATCTGGCGCTCGAGACGTTCGATTATGCCCCGACGCGTTGGGATCAGAGACGTCCAGTCATCCGCGCAGTCGAACACGAGGCGCTTAGCGGCGCAGGCCCTGACGGCCGGCCATTGCCACGGCTGCGTGGCGACGACCGTCGACTCGGCGAGATGCTCGACGAGCTTGAGATTCATCAAGAGTCGATGAGCATCGAGCCTTTGGGCGAGATCCGTCCGGTGCCCCGGAACTAGCGTGGACGTCGGCACGACGTTGATCACGCCCGCCTTGGGTATCACCGGTCGCAGCCGCGCCGCGCTCAGCCAATGACGGCGACTAGTCCGGTTCCTCAGGGCGCGGACGTCTGTCGGTCGCTCCAGGAACACGACAGAGTGTCCGTCCGCGACGGCCATCTGCGCCAATGCGTGCTCTCGTCGGATGGTTGGATTCCACGTACTCTTGCTGCAAAAGACTATGACGGATGGCGGTCTCACCACGCGCCCGTTTTGAGAGATTGTCGCCCGACAGGTGGTTCGGAGACTTGCTCTTGCGGTGTTTGTGGTGGCACCGTCAACGTACCCCCCTGGTGCACCTCGCACCCGCTCACATGCCGTACACGAGCGCCAGCGAAGCTCACAATTTCCGCTCTACGAGCACCGAGTCGCGTCCCTTCCAACAGGTATGTCGGTGACGAGCGACTCGGACCGGACTCGGCGAGGCACGATCATCGAACGGTCGGTATCGCGTGGGATGCGCATAAGTGTTCCGGGCAGCGAACTCACCGCATGGCTCAACGCGATGCGACTTCGCTCCAGACGCCACCGGACGAATGGTCCGTCCTTTCAAGCGCCGCTTACCCCAGCAGTCGCAGCACCACGTCGATCCTTATCGTATCGCATCTATGTGGACGCGCCTTGGCCAGATGGAGTTCGCGTCAGCAGTGGAGCACTCCACGTCGACGCTCACGGCCGCTCCTCCTGTGGGCGCCGACTGAGTGCTGCTCCGCCTGCGCCGGTTGAAATGTGACCGATCTGGTGCCGGGTCGGTGTTGTCCGGCCGGGTCCGGACCCTCGTCTGGTCAGTGCGATCGGGCGAGGAGGAAGGCGTGCGGTCGGCGTGGAGCAGTGGTCAGAGATCAGGCGGTTGCATCGGGTCGAGTGTGTCTCGATTCGGGAGATTAGCCGGCGGACTGGGTTGCATCGCAAGACGATTCGCAGGGCGTTGGCGGCGACGGAGCCGCCGAGGTATTCGCGGGTGGCGAGCGGGTCGAAGGTGGATCCGTTCAAGGATTGGATTTGTCGGCAGCTGCAAGCGGATCCGCGGATCCAGTCGCAGCGGCTTCGCGAGATGGGTAGCGAGCCGGGCTATCTGGGAGGGAAGTCGATCTTTGATGACTTCGTCCGCGAGGTTCGTCCCAGGTTCGTTGCGCCGAGGACGTTCCTCCGGACGATCTATCGGCCGGGTGAGCTGATCTAGTGCGATCTGTGGGAGCCTCGGGAGCACATTTCGGTCGGCCACGGCCAGCTGCGTCGTGGCTGGGTGGTCACTTGCGAGGTGTGCTGGTCGCGGGCGATCGCCGGCATCCTGGTGTTCAGCAAGGAGGCGCCGGACATCCTGTTTGGTTTGGCGCGCAATCTCACCGGGCTGGGGGTCCTGCCGGAGAAGCTGGTCTGGGACCGGGAGGCGGCGATCGCCGCGGGCGGTCGCCCACGGAGGCGTTCGCCGCGTTCTGCGGGCAGCTCGAGGTTGGCTGGGTGATCCTTGAGGCTCGTGACCCGCAGGCGAAAGGCGCGCTTGAGCGCTCGCATCGGTTCATGCGCACGAACTTCGAGCTCGGCCGCGTGTTCGCGAACCACCTCGACTTCCAGGACCGCCTCGATGCCTGGACTGAGAAGGCCATCCGGCGGGTGCATCGGACGATCCGTGCGGTCCCGGCCGAGCGGCTGGCTGAGGAGAGAACGCGGATGCGGCCGCTGCCGCCCGGTTGCCCGACGTCGATCGTCGCCAGGTGCTGCGGGTTCCAGTGCAGCCGTTCGTTCGGATCGATCGCAACGACTACTCGATCGCCCCGGTGTTCACCGGTCAGCGTCTCGAGGTTCGGATCTCGCAGACCGAGATCACCGCGGTCGTGCTCGATACCGGAGAGCTCCGCCGCTCGGCACCGCCGCGTGTTCGCCGGCGGCCTCACTCTCACCGACCCGGCGAATCAGACGCGGCTTCAGCGCCAACGGGAGAGGCGCCGCCAGCGCCACCAGGTCGAGGTCGAGATCGACCGTTGTCGCGCTATGACGAGTTGATCCCGGCATGAGCAAGGACGCTGAGCTCGCGCACTTGTTGCGCTCCCTGAAAATGGCCGCCGCCGGACGCGCGCTTGGGGCGATCGCCGACCGGGCCCGGGAGGAGCCCTGGAGCTATGAGCGGTTCGCCGTGGTGCTGCTCTCAACCGAGGTCAGCGGTCGGTGAAGAAGACGGTGATCGAGCACCTCGGTCAGCTCGACTTCCTGCGCGGCATACGCAACGTGATCCTGCTCGGACCGCCGGGACCGGCAAACCACACATCGCCACGGCTCTCGGGATCCGCGCCTGCCTCGCCGGTCAACGCCCAGACCCATGCCAACGTGCTCGCCATCGCTGCACCCGTCGAGGCACTGACGCGGGAGGCCGCGTTGAACGTTCCGGTGAGCTAGGCTCCACTACACTCCCAGAAGGAGAGGCAGTTAGGCATGCGTCCGTCATTTATCAACCGTGAGCATTAGTCACCGCATCAATCACCGGTGTCGTAGAACTGCGCGGCGACACGGTTTCGATGTGCAGCGGCTGTCTAATCAGGCGTTCGGCGTACGTTGGGAAGATGATTTAGCTGCGGTGCTGCGTCGACCACCGTCTGTCGCCCTTGACGTGGGCGCGAACGCAGGACAGACCGCGCGACGGTTGCTCGAACGGTTTCCCGGCCTCCATGTCTACTCCTTCGAGCCGCACCCAGAGGCATTGACCAAGTTGCAAGCGCTTGCCGCTCGCGAACCGTCGCTAGAGGTGATCGCCGCGGCAGCGAGCGACGGCGGGGGCGAACTCGAACTGGTACTTACGCCATTCAACCAGCACTCAACTGTCACCCGTGCGCCGCGGCCTGGGGAACGGACGGTAAATGTTGCAACGACGCGGTTGGATGCCTTCTGCATGGAGCGTGGGATTCGACAAGTTTCGCTGCTGAAGTTGGACGTCGAAGGTCATGAGATCGCCGCACTCAAGGGTGCAATGGGTCTGTTGAATGAGCGGCGTGTGGACGCGATCCTCGTGGAATGCGAGTTCGAGCAAAATGCTGAGCAGCCCCACGGCAACTTCTTCGACATCCACCATCTGGTCGCGGAACACGATTACCGGGTGGTCGCGTTCTACCCAGGGGGGGTTGACGGCAATGGATGGCAGTGGGGCGACGTGCTTTACCGGCTGCGGTCTGACGGACCGACGCTGGAAGGTCCCTTTCGCTGATTGATCCTCCGACTCAACTCGCCTCTAGATCGGCGTAGAGACTCAAGACCGACGCCACACAGGCGCGCCGCTCGGATTGGAGCACCGCGCTGGCACTCAGGACTAGCTCGGTCCTTTACGACTGCAACACCCTCATGACTGGAGGACTGCGCAACTTCGCTCTGCGGCTACGTTGTCCGGGTCCTCCGCGCAGCCTTTCGGTGCGCATGTCTACCCCGGATCGTGCAGTAGGTGTGCGAGTGTGACCGCGGCGGGTGCGTGACGGTCGGTTGTGTCGGCTGCGGTGTGTTGTCGGGGCCGGTGGTGGGGCTGGGGCGGTTCCGCGGAGCCGCCGGGGTGGCTGCTTTGGGCCGTTTCGGGCAGCATGATCGCCGCGACCGCCGGCGGGTCTGCTGGGTATCGGGTCGGCCGGGGGCTGGTGTCAACCGGGGATGGCTGCCAGCGCTTTGAGCCTTGGAAGGTGGCGGCGAGCTCGATGGCCGATGGCCAGTCGTGCTGTAGTCGTAGCCGTCCGCGGCGGCCGTGGAACGCCAGTCGGGCGGCGACGTGCAGCAGCTGGTAGCGCAGCCATTTCGGTTCGATTTTGCGAGCTCGCCCTTGCTGCCACCAGCGTTTTAGTTCCAGACGATCAGGTAGTGCGCGAGCATCACGATCTCCAACCGCACCTCGTTGAGGGCGAACTGTTTGAACGGGAACTTGGCCAGGCCGGTGTCCTTGTTGTCGCGGATCCGGTCCTCGACGCGGGCGCGTTGGCGGTGACGGCGCTCGAGGACGGGATATCCGGGTCGGGCTGGTCGGTGAGGATCGCCTGGAAGCGGTAGCTGTCGTGGTCGGTGAACGACAGCTGCGCGCCGGGTGCGGGCGCTCGCGCCGCACGATCAGCCTCGAGCCCTCAGGCCAGGACGACAGATCGACGCTGTCGGCGATCTCACAGACCTCGCCGTTCTCACGCGCCGACCCGTCCTGTCTCCCGAGGCGCTCATCGCGCTCGTGATGCTCAAGCTCGCCCATCTCTGCCCACCACTACCCGGCCGCTGACACCACCCACGGAAACGTCAGGAGATTTCAAAATTCCAACGTGCGGCGATGTCGGGGCGGGCATCAGAGGTCCCCATCTGCCACCGGGATGCCACCGCCAGCTCAGAAACGAGGTCCAAGCGGAGTTACGCCGCGCGGCCGGATTCCCAGCGACCACGGGGGTATTGCTCTGACGTGTTGCGATTGAGCGATCCCGCGAATCGAATTATGATTCCCGCTGCTCTACCAGCAAAGCAACTCCCCTCGGCCCCCCGACCGAGGGCGCGCCGCCGGCATTTGGCTCCGCTCGCCTAGGCTCGCTCCGCGAAAAGCCGGCGCTAACCCACACCCCGAGCGGTACACTTTTCAAACCGGCGCAACTGGTCCACTTTTCGCCCGGCCGGAGCCTGTCAAGCTCGGTGAGACGCTTCGTGTTCGAATTTAGTGAGCGGCGGCCTCCTTCGTGTCGGCTGGCTTGTTGATCCACGCGGCGGTCGGGAGCGCCGGCGGGGTTGGTGCGCGGTGGACGAACCGCTCGGGATGGTGCTGGTAGGCGCTATCGAGGACGCTGGCGCGGAGCTGGTGCAGCTCGGGCGCGGTGCCGTGGTGG
>Ga0302325_10011155_pt1 | contig 19387 bp, 18 predicted proteins | sample Palsa_T0_2_FD_201948 | JGI IMG/M metagenome (GOLD analysis project Ga0302325, IMG submission 201948) | Peat permafrost microbial communities from Stordalen Mire near Abisko, Sweden - Palsa_T0_2 | ecosystem: Environmental > Terrestrial > Soil > Palsa > Peat permafrost | place: Sweden: Abisko...
CGCTGTGCACATAGAACACACCGAGCATCAACAGCGCGAGGGCCACCGAGATCGCTGCGAGCATATGCCACTCTGGAATGCGAACGATCGGCGCGGTGAATTCGAACTTCGGATGACGCTCGACGTCGTAGATGCCCCAGTAGGATCCGACCGCACCTTCATCACGGGCCTTCCACGGTTGATCGAAGGCCTCCAGGATGTAGTAGCGCACCTCCTCTTTGTCCGCCCGCGCCAGGAAGCGGCGCAGGAACAGCGCCTCGTTCGACACCGAAGCGACCGCGCCGGCGCGATTGCGCCCTTCCGAGGGCCAGCCAATCTCACCGATGATCACGGGCTTCTTCGGGAACGCGGACTGCACGGCCTTGAGCTCGCGGAAGCAGAAGTCGACCGCCGATTCCACGTCGACGCCCTCCCAGTAGGGGAACAGGTGCACCGCAATGAAGTCCACGTGACGCGCGATCTCCGGGTTCTTGAGCAACGTCGCCCAGGTGTCGGCGTAGCCGACCGGCTGGCGGATCGCGCCGCGCGCGCGATCGAGGACTCTTGAGAGCTCCTCGACCGTCATGTCCCCGCGCAGCAGGACCTCATTGCCGACGATCACGCGCACGACGTTGCGGTGCTCGCGCGCCAGAGCAATACCGGTGCTGAGCTCCTGCTCGTTCTCGACCGGGTCCTTCATGAGTTGCACGCCGAGCGCGACGCTGATGTTGTACTTGGCGGCGAGCTCGGGCACCTTGCCCATCGTGCCCAGCACATGGTAGGTGCGCACCGCGTAGGTCTTGTCCTGGAGCACACGCAGGTCCGAGTCGATCTGCTCGACCGGCGGTACATCCTTGCTGCCAAAGGGGTTTTGATCGGCCGCGTAGGGCGAGAATGCGACCCCCTGTATATGCGCCGGCCAGGGCGGCTCGCTTTCCGGGCGGTTGAGGTATCCCCAGATTCCGAAAGTCATCACGGCGAATATGACGGCCACGATGATTCCGGAAATCAACTTCATCACCGCAGTTTACCTGTAGTCCAGGTCCGCCAAGGACTAGACTCAACAGTCTATGAAGCGTGTGATGGCGATCGCCAACCAGAAAGGAGGGGTAGGCAAGACGACGACCGCCGTAAACCTGGCAGCCTCGTTCGTCGCGATGCGTCGACAGGTGCTCCTGGTCGATCTGGATCCCCAGGGCAACGCGACCGCAGGCTGCGGAATAGACAAGAATGCGATCGTTCGCGGCAGCTGCGAGGTACTGCTCGGGGAGTGCACGGCCGCCGAGGCGATATGCCTGAGGAGCTCGCCGGATTCGGATCCCGATGCGGTGGCGCTCTCGGTGCTGCCGTCCAATCAGGATCTGACCTCCGCCGAGGTGCGCCTGCTAACGACGAGCGAGCACCGTGAGCAGCGCCTGCGCCGGGCGCTCGAGCCGATCCGTGCCGATTACGATCTGATCCTGATCGACTGTCCGCCGGCTCTGAACATGCTGACGGTCAACGCGCTGGTCGCGGCCGACAGTGTGCTGATTCCGATGCAGTGCGAATACTATGCGCTCGAAGGCCTCTCGGCGCTCGTGGCGACCATCGAGCAGATTCGCACCGCGGCCAATCCGCAGCTCGAGATCGAGGGCATCCTGCGTACGATGTATGACCCGCGAAACAATCTCGCTACCGAAGTCAGTGCGCAGCTATTAATGCATTTCAGCACCAAGGTGTTTCGCACCGTAGTGCCGCGCAATGTGCGCCTGGCCGAAGCGCCCAGTTTCGGCAAGAGCGCACTCGCCTACGATCCGGATTCGCGCGGCGCGCTGGCCTACCTCGCGCTCGCCGGGGAGATGCTGCGACGTGAAGAGGAGCTGCGTGATCCGGCTATGATGCGCGCATGACCCAGAAGAAGCCGACGCTCGGCCGCGGGCTGGCCGATCTGCTGGGGCAGAGTCGACTCGCCACTCCGGGCGCGCCGGCAGCGGCCGGCTCGGCGATGCCGGCCCCGCGCGCAGCTGCTGCGGATGATGAGATGGCGCACTTGCCGCTGGATCTGCTGCAGCGCGGCCGCTATCAGCCACGTCTCGACATCAGGGCTGAGACTCTCGCCGAGCTCGCTGATTCGATCCGCGCGCAGGGCGTCGTGCAGCCGATCGTTGTGCGACCCATCGGCGAGGCTGACGAGCGCGGCGTACAGCGCTACGAGATCATCGCCGGTGAGCGGCGCTGGCGCGCCGCGCAACAGGCTGGCCTGCGCGAGATCCCGGCGGTCATTCGGCGCATTCCGGATGAAGCCGCGATCGCGATGGCGCTGATTGAGAACATTCAGCGCGAGAACCTCAACCCGCTCGAAGAAGCGCGCGCTCTGGAGCGCCTGATTTCCGAATTCGGTCTCACGCATCAGCAGGCTGCCGATGCGGTCGGCCGCTCACGCGCGGCGGTCAGCAATCTGCTGCGCTTGCTCGAGCTGCCCGAGGAGGTCTGTGAACGTCTGGCCAGGCGCGAGCTGGAAATGGGCCATGCCCGAGCACTGCTCGGCCTGCCACAGCGCCGCCAACAGATCGAGGTCGGGCTGCTGGTGGCCCGCAAGGGGCTGTCGGTGCGGGAGACCGAGAGCCTCGTGCGCCGCATGGTCGAGCCGCAGCAGTCCCGGGCGCCCAGTCCCGCGATGGCTGCCGATCCAAACATTCAACGCCTGGAAGACGAGCTGGCCGAAAAAATCGGCGCCCGGGTCAATATCGAGCACGCGCGTGGCGGGCATGGGCGCCTCGTGATCCGCTACAACAGTCTGGAGGAGCTCGATGGGATCCTCAGGCATTTTGAGCGCTCGTAAAACATAATTGACCGGCTCCGGCAGGGCGCCGGGACTTGGTTGAAGCGCGCGCACTTCGCCTCTATAATCGCCGGCCTTTGCTGACGACATAAGACGCGTTTTTGCCCGAGCAACGAGGGCCAGGCCACTCCCACCGTGCGGCAAAGCATGTCGGCGAGTGGTTTTTTGTTGCCCGCAGGATTTGCCGTGCCAACGAGCAGTGATGATGACATCCGCCCGGTTGCTGCACGCATTCTGCTGACGCAGGTTGGCATGGGAGGAGTGGTTGCGCTGGCATGCTGGCTCGTTTGGGGCGCGCGGGCTGGAAGCTCGGCGCTCGCAGGCGCTGCGATCGGCGTCATCGCCAACCTCTACATGACTTCAACGGCGCTGAAGCCTGCGCTGACCGCGCGCGCAGCGCTCGCGCGGCTGTATGTCGGGCAGACGATCAAAGTCGCGCTGACTGTGGGACTGTTCTTCGTCGCTTCGCGTTTTGCCCGTGTGTTGTGGCCGGCGCTGCTCGCGGCCTATGCCGCGACGCTCGCGGTATTCTGGTGGGTGCCGTTCGCGGCCAGCAGAAGGAACTGATCGATCAATGGCTCTAGAGCAGACCGAATCGCCGACCGAGTACATCACTCACCACCTGACGCACTGGCAGGTGGGCTCGGGCTTCTGGACCTGGCACCTCGATACGTTGCTGATGTCTGCCGCGCTCGGGTCGGTTATCGCTGGCCTGTTCGTGATCGCGGCGCGTAAAGCCAGCGCGGGCGTGCCGTCGCGTTACGTGAGCTTCTTTGAGATGGTGCTCGATTTCATTGACGGCCAGGTCAGCGAGATCTATCCGGGCGACCGTCGCTTCATGACCCCGCTCGCGCTGGCCCTCTTCACCTGGATCGTGGCGATGAACACGATGGATCTGCTGCCGATCGATCTGCCCGGAGACGTCGCGTCCCTGTTCGGTGCTCATTTCTTTCGCGTACTGCCGACGGCCGACATCAACGGTACCGCCGCGATGGCGATTGTCGTGCTCGGCCTGATCGTTATCTTCTCCTTGCGCGCCAAGGGCCTCGGTGGCTACCTGCATGAATGGGTAGCCGTGCCATTCGGCATTTGGCTTGCGCCGGCCAATGTGGTGCTCAATTTCGTCGAGCTGCTGGCGAAGCCCGTATCGCTCGGCATGCGACTGTTCGGCAACATGTTTGCCGGCGAGCTCTTGTTCATGCTGATTGCGCTGCTGGGCTTCGCGGTGGTCGGCTGGAGCGTCAGCAGCATCGTGCTGTTTGCGTCGCAGGTCTTGCTCGGCTCGGCCTGGGCGATTTTCCACGTCCTGATCGTTTTGCTTCAGGCCTATATCTTCATGGCCCTGCCCATCGTCTATCTCTCGATGGCCGAGGAGCACCACTAGCTTTTATGCCGCTGAAGGCTGTCGTTTAGGAGTTAATGAATAACATGAATGCTTTTTCCATGGTTCAAGCCTATACCGCGCTCGGTATCGGCATCATCATCGGCCTGGGCGCCAACGGCGCCTGTATCGGCATCGGCATCATGGGCTCCAAGTTCCTGGAGTCCGCGGCGCGCCAGCCGGAGCTCACACCGATGCTGCAACAGCGCATGTTCCTGCTGATCGGCCTTATCGACGCGGCATTCCTGATCGGCGTGGGTCTGGCGATGATGTTCGCGTTCGCCAATCCGCTCGTCGCGCATCTGCCCGCCGGTTGATTCGCGACTACCAGGTGCAACACTGGCGGTGGAGTTAGGCCATGCTGGAGCTGAACGCGACTTTCATCGGCCAGATCATCGTGTTTCTGATCCTGGTTTGGGTCCTGGCCAAGTACGGGGTGCCGCCGCTCACGCGCGCCAACAGCGAGCGGCAGAAGAAGATCGCGGACGGCCTGGCCGCCGCGCAGCGCGGGCAGAAGGAACTCGAAGAAGCCGCGACGCGCAGCGAGCAGCTCATGCGCGAAGCGCGTGAGCGAGCGCGCACCGTCGAGGAGCAGGCGGCGCGGCGCGCCAATGAGGTGCTCGCCGAGGCCAAGCAGAACGCCGAAAGCGAGGGCGCGCGTATCGTGCTGGCCGCCAGGGCGGAGGCCGACAACGAGGCCGCGCGCACACGTGAAGCGCTGCAGCGCGAATTCGGCCGGCTCGTGGTCGCGGGCGCCTCGCGCCTGCTCGAGCGCGAGATCGATCCGGCCGCACACGCGCAATTGCTCGATGAGCTCGCGCGCGATATAGCGCGACACTAAAAGCCATGAGCGAACCGGACACCCTCGCCCGTCCTTATGCGAGCGCCGCCTTCGAGGCCGCCCGCGACGCCGGCGCATTTGAGTCATGGAGCAAGTTTCTGGCCGCAGCGGGTGCTACCACTGCCGACGAGCGCGTCGCGGCGCTGATAGACAATCCGCGCGTGAGCGCCGCGGCCCTGATCGGTTTTCTACTCGAGCTCGCCGGTCAGAGCGGTCAAGGCGGTCCGGAGCGCGCGTTGTTGGAAATGCTGGCCGAAAACGGCCGCCTGGTGTTGCTGCCGGAAATCACGGCACAGTTCGAGCAATTGCGCGCCGACGCCGAACACCAGGCCGACGTGCAGGTGGTTGCGGCGCAGGCCTTGACGCCGCCGCAGTCAAAGGCGCTGCGCGCCGCGCTCGAGCAGCGCCTGGGCCGCGCGGTGCGGCTGCATGAGAGCATCGACGCGCGCCTGATTGGCGGCGCGCTGGTGCGCTACGGCGACATGGTGATCGACGGCTCGCTGCGCGGACGCATCGAGCGCATGGCAGCCGTCATGAGCGGCGCCTGAAGCGCAATATTCCCAGAGGATTGTCCATGTCCATCAAAGCATCCGAAATCAGCGAGCTCATCAAGGAACGTATCGAGCGCTTCGCGGCCGCCGCCGAGGCCCGCAACGTCGGCACCGTGGTATCGGTGACCGACGGCATCTGTCGCATTCACGGGCTGGCCGACGTGCGCTACGGCGAGATGATCGAATTCCCGGACAGCCTCTACGGCCTGGCGCTGAACCTCGAGCGCGATTCAGTCGGCGCCGTGGTGCTCGGCGATTACACCTCGATCAAGGAAGGCGACACGGTCAAGACCACCGGCCGCATCCTCGAAGTGCCGATCGGGCCGGAGGTGCTGGGCCGCGTCGTGGATGCGCTGGGCCGACCCATCGACGGCAAGGGCGCCATCAACACCAAGGCCACCGCGCCGATCGAACGCGTCGCGCCCGGTGTCATCTACCGTCAGTCGGTGAGCCAACCGGTGCAGACCGGCTACAAGGCTATCGATGCGATGGTGCCGATCGGCCGCGGCCAACGCGAGCTGATCATCGGCGACCGGCAGACCGGCAAGACCGCGCTCGCCATCGACACGATCATCAATCAGAAAGCCTCGGGCGTGAAATGCATCTACGTCGCGATCGGGCAGAAGCAATCCTCGATCGCCAACGTCGTGCGCAAGCTCGAGGAGCACAACGCCATGGCTCATACCGTGGTCGTGGCGGCCTCCGCCGCCGTGCCGCCCTCGCTGCAGTATCTCTCGGCCTATTCCGGCGTGACCATGGGCGAGTATTTCATGGACAACGGCGAGGACGCGCTGATCATCTACGACGATCTGTCGAAGCAGGCGGTCGCCTATCGCCAGATCTCGCTGCTGCTGCGCCGGCCGCCAGGCCGCGAGGCTTACCCGGGTGATGTTTTCTATCTGCACTCGCGTCTGCTCGAGCGTTCGGCGCGAGTCAACGCGCAGTACGTGGAGCAGGTCAGCCAGGGACGCGTCAAGGGCCGCACCGGCTCGCTCACGGGCCTGCCGATCATCGAGACTCAGGCCGGGGACGTCACCGCCTTCGTCCCGACCAACGTGATTTCGATCACCGATGGACAGATATTTCTCGAGACCGATCTGTTCAACGCCGGCATACGCCCGGCGATGAACGCCGGCATCTCGGTCTCACGCGTCGGCGGCGCCGCGCAGACCGACATCATCAAGCGGCTGGGCGGCGGCATCCGCCTGGCGCTCGCGCAATATCGCGAACTGGCGGCATTCTCCCAGTTCGCCTCGGATCTGGATGAAGCCACGCGCCGCCAGCTCGAGCGCGGCCAGCGCGTGACCGAGGTCATGAAGCAGAAGCAGTACGCGCCGATGTCGGTGGCGCAGATGGCGTTGTCGATCTACGCGGTCAACAACGGTTACATGGACAAGATCGAGCGCAGCAAGATCGTCGAGTTCGAGGCGGCGCTGCAGAGCTTCGCGCACAGCAACCACAGCGCGCAGCTCGATGCGCTCAATGCCAAGCCGACGCTCAAAGAGCACGAGGCGACGCTCAAGCAGATCTGCGAGAGATTCCTGGCGAGCGGCGCCTACTGACGTCTATGCCGGGCACCAAGGAAATCCGCGGCAAGATTGCCAGCGTCAAGAGCACGCAGAAGATCACCAAGGCGATGGAGATGGTCGCGGCCAGCAAGATTCGCCGCGCCCAGGAGCGCATGCGTCTGGCACGACCCTATGCCGCCAAGATGCGCAACGTCATCGCCCATCTGCACGAGGCCAATCCGGACTACAGGCATGCGTTCCTGGTCGAGCGCGAGGTCAAGGCCGTCGGCATCCTCGTCATCTCGACCGACCGCGGCTTGTGCGGGGCGCTCAACGCCAACATTTTCAAGAGCGCCCTGGTGCTGATGCGCAGCTGGCAGGAGAAAGGCGCGCAGGTGAACTTCGGCCTGATCGGCAGCAAGGGCGCGGCGTTCTTCCGCCGCCTCGGGGTGCCTATTGCGGCCAGCGTCAGCGGACTGGGCGATCGGCCGCGCATCAAGGATCTGATCGGCACCGTCAAGGTCATGCTCGATGCCTACCGCGAGGGCCGCATCGACCGGCTGTTCCTGGTCAATGCGCACTTCCTCAATACGATGTCGCAGCAGGCCGTGGTGCAGCAGTTGCTACCCACGCCGGTGTATTGCGAAGACCAGGGTGAGTTGCAGGAGCGCTGGGACTATATCTACGAGCCGGACGCGGAGACGATACTCGACGGCGTGCTGATGCGCTTTATCGAGTCGCAGGTCTATCAGGGCGCGCTCGAGAATGTCGCCTCCGAGATGGCAGCGCGCATGGTCTCGATGAAGAGCGCCTCGGACAACGCCGGCAAGCTGATCGATTCGCTGCAATTGGTCTACAACAAGGCACGCCAGGCGGCGATCACCAAGGAGCTCGCGGAAATCGTCGGCGGCGCGGCGGCCGTTTGAGACTAGCGCGGCTGAGCTTTGCGAAAAGGATGAGCGAACATGGCAACCGGTAAAATTACACAGATCATCGGCGCGGTCATCGACGTCGGCTTCGAGCGCGAATCGATTCCCGGCATCTATGAGGCGCTTAAGCTCGTCGACCGCGATCTGACGCTCGAGGTGCAGCAGCAGCTCGGCGACGGCGTCGTGCGCACGATCGCCATGGGCATCTCGGAGGGTCTGCAGCGCGGTCTGCCGGTCGAATCCACTGGCGCACCGATTTTGGTGCCGGTCGGCTCGGCGACGCTCGGTCGCATCATGGATGTGCTCGGCGCGCCGCAGGACAATCGCGGTCCGGTGCAGTCGCGCGAGCACTGGCCGATCCACCGTCCGGCGCCGAGCTACGAGGATCAGGCCGGCGGCCAGGACCTGCTGGTCACGGGCATCAAGGTCATTGATCTATTGGTGCCCTTCGCCAAGGGCGGCAAGATCGGCCTGTTCGGCGGCGCCGGAGTCGGCAAGACCGTCAACATGCTCGAGCTGATCAACAACATCGCCAAGCAGTATTCGGGTCTGTCGGTGTTCGCGGGCGTTGGCGAGCGCACGCGCGAGGGCAACGATTTCTACCACGAGATGGCCGAGTCGGGCGTGATCGACCTGGAGAATCTGTCGAACTCCAAAGTCGCGATGGTCTACGGGCAGATGAACGAGCCGCCGGGCAATCGTCTGCGCGTGGCGCTCACCGGGCTGACGATGGCCGAATATTTCCGCGACGAGAAGCAGGCCAACGGTCGCGGGCGCGATGTCCTGTTCTTTGTCGACAACATCTACCGCTATACGCTGGCCGGCACCGAGGTCTCCGCGCTGCTGGGGCGCATGCCTTCTGCGGTGGGCTACCAGCCGACGCTGGCCGAGGAAATGGGCGTGTTGCAGGAGCGCATCACCTCGACCAAGACCGGCTCGATCACCTCGATCCAGGCGGTGTACGTGCCGGCCGATGATTTAACCGATCCCTCCCCGGCCACGACGTTCGCGCATCTGGATGCGACCGTGGTGCTCTCGCGCCAGATTGCAGCACTGGGCATCTATCCGGCGATCGATCCGCTGGATTCGACCAGCCGGCAGCTCGATCCACTTGTGGTCGGAGAGGAGCACTACAACACGGCGCGCGCGGTGCAGGCGGTTTTGCAACGCTACAAGGAGCTGCAGGACATCATCGCGATCCTCGGCATGGACGAGCTCTCGGAAGCCGACAAGCTCGTGGTCTACCGGGCGCGCAAGATCCAGCGTTTCCTCTCACAGCCCTTCAATGTCGCCAAGGTCTTCACGGGCCAGGATGGCAAGATCGTGCCGCTCAAGGATACGATCCGCGGCTTCAAAGGCATCATCGATGGTGAGTTCGATGCATTGCCCGAACAGGCCTTCTACATGGTGGGAGCCATCGAAGAGGCAGTCGAGAAGGCCAAGACGCTGCAGTAATGGACACGATCGAAGTCGATATCGTGAGCGCTGAGGGCCAGATCTTCTCTGGTCCCGCGAGCATGGTGTTCCTGCCGGGCAGCGAAGGCGAGCTCGGTGTTGCGCCGCGCCACGCGCCATTACTGTCGCTGCTGAAGGCCGGCGAGGTGCGGGTTCGCACCCCTGATGGCGAGGAGCAATCGTTTTTTGTTGGCGGCGGAGTGCTCGAGATCCAGCCCAAGCGCGTCTCGGTATTGGCGGACACGGCGGCGCGCGCCAAAGATCTCGACGAGGCCGCCGCGCTCGAGGCGCAGCAACGGGCCGAGCAGATCCTGGCTGGCAAGATCGACCGCATCACCCATGCTGAAGCGATCGCGGAGCTCTCGCGTGCGATCGCGCAGCTCAAGCTCATCGCAAAATTGAACAGAGTCAGGCGCTGAATCGAGCGCCGGCGCGCGCTCATTGTGTGAACCGTTCCGCACCCCGCTCGAGCAGCGGTCCAATCGCGGCGAGCGGTACTGTTACAATCGCTCAGATGCCCCGCAAGGATCCAAAGGCCGCGCTGAAGCCCTCCGCGAAGGCAACGCGCCAGCCGCCGGATCGCGCATCCAGCCACGCCCCGCTCCACGTCGTCGTGCTCGCTGCCGGCCGCGGTACCCGCATGCATTCGGCGCTGCCGAAGGTCATGCAACCGCTCGCGGGGCGCCCATTGCTCGCGCATGTGCTGGACCTCGCCGCGCAGCTCGAGCCCGCATCGGTGCATGTTGTCTATGGCCATGGCGGTGAGCGGCTGCGCGAGCACTTCGCGCACGCAGCCGTGCAATGGGCCTTGCAGGCCGAGCAATTGGGCACGGGCCACGCACTGCTGCAGGCCATGCCGAGCATCGCCGACACTGACCGGGTGCTGGTGCTCTACGGTGATGTGCCCCTGTTGCGCCCCGGTTCGCTGCGCGCGCTGCTCGAGCGAGCGCTCGCGCGCGAGCTGGCGATACTGACGGCCACGCCGGCGGACCCGACGGGCTACGGCCGCGTGCTGCGCGATGCGCGCGGAGGCTTGCGGCGCATCGTCGAGGAGCGCGACGCCACAGCGCGCGAGCGCGCGATTCGCGAAGTGCACAGCGGTGTGATGCTCGCGCCCGCGGCGCCGCTGCGCAAATGGCTGCGAGCATTGCAGCCGCGCAATGCCCAGGGCGAATTCTACCTGACCGACGTATTCGCACTCGCGCTTAAGGCCGGGGTGCGCGTGCTGCCCGTTAAAGCTGACGATTCGGCCGAGGTGCTCGGCGTCAACGACAAAGTGCAGCTCGCCGCGGCGGAAGCCGAATACCGGCGTCGCCGCGCGCACCAACTGATGGGCCAGGGCGCTACGCTGATCGATCCGGCGCGCATCGACGTGCGCGGGGAAGTCACCGTGGGGCGCGATGTGCTGCTCGATGTGAACGTGGTATTGGACGGGCCCGTGCATCTGGCCGACGGCGTGCGCGTCGGGCCGAACTGCGTGCTGGTCAACGCCAGCGTCGGCGCAGGCACGGTGTTGCACGCCAATTGCGTCGTGCACGATGCCCGGATCGGCGCGGGCTGCCAGATCGGACCCTTCACGCGACTGCGGCCGCAGGCCCGGCTCGCCGATGGCGTGCACCTGGGCAACTTTGTCGAGATCAAGAACAGCCTGATCGGCGATGGCAGCAAGGTCAATCATCTGAGCTATGTGGGGGACACGGACATCGGCAGCCGCGTCAACGTCGGGGCCGGTACGATCACCTGCAATTACGATGGGGCGAATAAATGGCGCACGCAGATCGGCAGCGGCGCCTTCATCGGTTCGGGCGCGATGCTGGTTGCGCCGGTGAAGATCGGTGACGGGGCGACCATCGGCGCGGGCTCGACCATCACGAGTGATGCGCCGGCCGCCAAGCTGACGCTGGCGCGCTCGCGCCAGGTCACGATCGAACAATGGGAACGGCCACGCAAGCTCACGGACAAGCCATGAGCGCGCTGCCCGCACTCGCTGCAAGGACGGGCCTGACATGTGCGGCATAGTCGGTGGCGTCGCCGATCGCAACATCGCACCGATACTGATCGAGGGACTCAAGCGGCTCGAGTACCGCGGCTATGATTCGGCCGGAATCGCCGTGATCAACCATGCCGGCCACATGCAGCGATTGCGCACGGTCGGCAAGGTGCGTGCGCTCGAGCAGGCGCTGATCGAACTGCCGATCGAGGGGCGCGTGGGCATTGCGCACACGCGCTGGGCTACACACGGGGTTCCGAGCGAACGCAACGCGCATCCGCACCTGTCACGCGACGGTCTGGCGATCGTGCATAACGGCATCATCGAGAACTACGAGGAGTTGCGCGAGGAGCTCAAAGCAGCCGGCTACCAGTTCAGCTCCGAGACCGACACCGAGGTGGTGGCGCACCGTGTGCACTTTCACCGCGAGAAGCTCGGCGATCTGTTCCGGGCGGTGCGCGCGACGGTGGCGGAGCTCGAAGGCGCCTATGCGCTGGCAGTCGTGAGTGAGCAGGATCCGGACCAGCTCATCGCGGCGCGCATGGGTTGCCCGGTGGTGCTCGGTATCGGCCTGGGCGAGAGCTTTGTGGCCTCGGACGTAGCCGCGCTGCTACCGGTGACGCGCCGCTTCATGTTCCTCGAAGAGGGCGATGTAGCCGAGATCCGCCGCGGCGGCGTGCGCGTGATCGATCGGGAAGGCAACAGTGCCGATCGGCCGGTGCAGGAAAGCGAATTGTCCGCCGAGGCGGCCGAAAAGGGTCAATACCGGCACTTCATGCTCAAGGAGATTTATGAGCAGCCACGGGCCGTCGCCAATACGCTGCAGGAACGCGTGGCCAATGGGCGCTTGCTCGAGGCCGCGTTCGGTCCGGCCGCCACGGCGGTGTTCGAGCGTGTCGAGGCGGTGCACGTCGTGGCCTGCGGCACTAGTTATCACGCCGGCCTGGTAGCGCGCTATTACATCGAGCAGATCTGCCGCATCCTGTGTCGCGCCGAGATCGCGAGCGAATATCGTTACCGCAATCCGGTGATGTCGAAGAACACCTTGTTCGTAGCGATCTCGCAGTCGGGTGAGACGGCCGATACGCTCGCGGCACTGCGCATGGCGCGCAGGAACGGCTATCTGTCCACGCTGGCGATCTGCAACGCACCCGAGAGCTCGATGGTGCGCGAGTCCGAGCTGGTCATGCTTACGCGCGCCGGCCCCGAGATCGGTGTCGCCTCCACCAAGGCTTTCACGACGCAGCTCACGGCGCTCGCCATGCTGACCGCCGCGCTCGCGCGCCACAATGGCGCCGATCCCGAGCGCGAACGCACCCTGGTCACACGGCTGATCGAATTGCCGGCGTTGCTCGACAAGACCCTCGAGCTCGACCCGCTGGTGCAGCGGCTGGCGCTTCGATTCGCGGACAAGCGCCACGCCTTGTTCCTCGGGCGCGGCGCCATGCAAGCGATTGCGATGGAGGGAGCGCTGAAGCTCAAGGAGATCTCATACATTCACGCCGAAGCGTATGCCGCGGGCGAGCTCAAGCATGGGCCGCTCGCGCTGGTCGACGCCGACATGCCGGTCGTGGCCGTGGCGCCTAACAACGATCTGCTCGAGAAGCTCAAATCCAATCTCATGGAGGTGCGCGCGCGCGGCGGTGAGCTGTACGTGTTCGCTGACCCGGACTCCGGCTTCGAATCCAGCGACGGCGTGCACGTGATACTCATGCCCAAGCACGTGGCCGATCTACAGGCGCCGATCGTCTACGCACTGCCACTGCAGCTGCTGGCCTACCACGTCGCGATCCTCAAGGGCACCGACGTCGATCAGCCGCGCAACCTTGCCAAGAGCGTCACGGTCGAATAAGAGACGGCTGGCCGGCCTTTTAGAAAACCCGGAACATGCGGAAACCCGAGTCGCGAAACTGCAAGCGCGTGACTCGCGGACGTCGGCGCTGTCGTCGGCCGCGCGTGCCATCACGTAAACTACTGACCGCAAACGAGTCCTCGCGCGACGCCGCGGCGCTGACCCCTGTGTTCCTCCTGGTGCCGCCGCTGGCGGCGCTCTTGCAAGCTAATTCGTTCATGCTAGCGCTCCTGTGCTGTAACCGATGGCACAGCTTAAATGGTTGTGACTACCAACTGTATATTATGCGTACGATATGTAGATAACCAAGTCACAGTTTTGAAATTCAGTGGCAAATCAAGCCAGTAGAGAGGATGAAAAGCATGAAAAAGTCGCTCGCGAGTCCAGGCCAGTCGGCCGCGAAGCTGATCTCCAAAAGAATCGCTGAACTCGCAGACTGGCGCGGGCAGACCCTCACCAGGGTGCGAGCGCTCATCAAGCAAGCGGACCCCGATGTCGTCGAGGAATGGAAGTGGCGGGGCACTCCGGTTTGGTCGCACGAGGGCATCATCTGCACCGGCGAGTCCTACCAGAAGGTCGTGAAGCTCACCTTCGCCAAGGGCGCGTCCCTCACGGATCCGGCGCGTCTCTTCAATTCAAGTCTCGACGGCAACGTACGCCGCGCGATCGATATCCACGAAGGTGAAGAAGTTAACGAGCGCGCCTTCACGGCGCTCGTTCGCCAGGCGGTCGAGCACAACCGTTCTGCCAAGTCGAAATCTTCGAAGAAAGTGAAGTCCTAAAGTGACATCGCGTCAATTCATGCAAAGCGCTCGCCGACCCACTCCTCGCTCTTGCGCCAAAGCGCCTGGGCGTGTTGCGGATCGAGCGCGTACGGGCGCACGCCCCAACGCAGGCCTGGCTCGGTGACGACCTCGGCGACGTGGCAATCCTCGCAATAGCGAGCGCCAATCGACTCAGCATCAGCGACACAGGCAGCCCACACCGACGTGGCCGCTCCTTGCGCAATGCTCTTCCAGCTCACGGGTGCGGCGCCTGCGGGCTGATTGGCGTTGATGTCCGCGATCAATCGCTGCATCACCTCAGGGCTCATATGTCGACTCAGTTCCGTGTGGATGACGCCGGGATGCAAAGCCGTCGCTCGCACTCCACGCGCTTTGTGCCGGTGATCGAACTCCACTGCGAACAGCACATTGGCCGTCTTGGAGCGGCCATAGGCGATGAACTCGGCGTAGGGCGAGTGCTCGAAGTTCGGATCATCCAGATCGACGTCGGCAAATCGGTGGCCCGCCGAAGACAGGTTCACCAGTCGTGAACCGGGCTGCAGTAGCGAGGCGATGCGGTTCACCAGAACAAAGTGTCCGAGATGGTTGGTACCCAGTTGAGTCTCAAAGCCATCGACCGTAGTGCTCTTGGGGCACGCCATGACGCCGGCGTTGGCAATGATGACGTCGATAGGCTTGCCCTCAGCGAGCAGGCTGTCCGCGCAGCGGCGCACGCTGGCGAGCGACGCCAGATCGAGTTGCACCAGACGCAGCGCGCCGCCCCGGCTGGCTTGTGCGCGCACCTGCTCGGTAGCGGCATGCGCCTTGGAAAGATCGCGCGCGGCTCCAATGACTTGCGCCCCGTGCGCCGCCAATGCGCGCGCAGTCTCGACTCCAAGACCGGCGGAAACGCCGGTGACGAGGATTGTCTTTTGAGTTAAATCGATCCCGCGCAGCACTTCGTCGGACGTCGACGTGGCTCCGAACGTACTGCTCATCATCTAATTTTCAGGATGATGTTCTGGCGGTGGCGCTTTGGCTGGATGCGGCGCTGGCTTGGGCGGCGGTTTCGGCGCCACCGGCGCATGCGGCGTTGAGAGGGTCTTGTTTTCCGGTCTCGGTGCTACCGGTGCTACCGGTGCTGGATGAGGCGGTGAGGCGCCCGCTGGTGCTGAGGGCTTGACCTCAGCCGTATGAGAAACAAAAGGCTTTGCGCCGGGAGCAGCACTGGCAGCCACGGCGCTGTGCTGCAACTCCGCGACGCTCGCGACCGGACGCGGCACGGCGGCATGGGCCGGAACGCCATGATTCGCCGAAGCAAAGTTGGATTTATCCTGTTTCGCAACTTGCTCATGTTGCTGTTGCGCCTGAGTGGCCGGAAGATGAGGCTCACTGGCGGCCGCTTGCTGCTCCTGAGTGGGTTTCGCGGCAACCCCGTTCGGACCACCGTTGAAGCTGGTGTGGGTGTTGTTGACGATCGTTGTGTTGTTGACGATCGTGGTGTTGACGTAGGTCGAGCGGATCACGGTCGTGTTCACGCTTACTGCAGCGGTGTTATACGCGAAGACGCCGCCGCGCCACTCGCCGCCGGCAAAGCCACCCCCGCCATAACCAAATCCGTAATTCACGCCGCCGTAGAAGCCAACGTGTGTGCCCCAATAGCCGCCGTGGAAGACATACACACCGCCATCTCCCCAGCCCCAATAGCCCGGTGTCCACAGATAGCCCGGTTGCGGAGCGGCGACCCAAGTGCCCGGGATCCAGTAGTAGTCGCTAACGCCGTCCCACGCCCAGTAACCGGGTGTCCACATGAAGTTGGGCTCTGGGCAGGGAGGCTGAACGTAAACCGGGATAGCAGGCGGTTCGATGTTGACGCTGACGCCGATTGAGATCTGTGCAAAGGCCGCCATCGGCATTGAAACGAACGCACCCGTTAATAAGGCGATAAAGAGGAGCCGCATACTGCAAGGTTTCATTCGAAACTCCCTCTTCGATCCATTCAGGCGCCAGACCCTAGCACGGCTCCGGCGCGGCGCGAATTAGACTGAATCGCACGCGCACTGCATCCAGAACGCCACAGTTCGCATTCGGTTTACCGCGAATTACGAATATAGCCCGCGAGCATGAAGGCCTCTGCGCGCTAGCGAACACAGGCGTCACCGACGAGCGAAGCGGCGCTAGTCGGCTGAACTGTAGGGCCGATTTCCAGCCATCCTCCCAAATGCCGTAGAATCGCGCGCCAGAGAACAGACGGGGGGAATATCCATGCCGCGCACCTTGATACTGCTGATCGCCTTTACAGTCCCGGCTGCCGCTGCGTTCGCGCAGGCGGCGCCCAGATCGCTCGACATCTACTTCATCGACACCGAGGGCGGGCAGTCATCGTTATTCGTCTCCCCAAGCGGGCAGACCGTGCTGATCGATACCGGCAACGCCGGCACGCGCGATCCGGGACGCATCATGGAGGCGGTCAGGGCGGCGGGCGTCAAGCAGATCGATTACCTGCTGATCACCCATTATCACGGTGATCACATCGGCGGCTACCCCGAGCTCGTCAAGCAGATACCGATAATGCATTACATCGATCATGGGCCGACGGTTCAACCCGAGCAGAACACCGACTCGAAGCAGGCGTATGACGCCGCCATACAGCACCATCCGCATGTGGTCGCCAAACCGGGCGACAAGGTGCCGGTCAGCGGCCTCGATTGGACCATCGTCTCCTCGGCTGGCAAGACGCTGACCACGAGCATGGCGGGCGCGCCAGGGGCCGGCCTGCCCAATCCGTACTGCGCCGAATACGCGCCCAAAGAGATCACGCAGGACATGGAAAACGCCCAATCCGTCGGCAGCGTGATCAGCTATGGGAAATTTCGCATGGTCGATCTCGGCGATCTGCTCTGGAACTGGGAAGCCCAGCTCGCCTGCCCGGTCAATCGCATCGGCACCATCGATCTGCTGCTGACCACCCACCACGGGCTGAGCTGGTCGGGACCCCGAGCGCTCATCTATGCGCTGCGGCCACGGGTCGTCGTGATGAATAACGGCACGCGCAAAGGCGGTGCAGTCGAGACCTTCCAGACGCTCGAATCCGCGCCGGGCCTGGAGAATCTATGGCAACTGCACTGGTCGGAGAATGGGCTGCTCGAGCACAACGCGCCCGGCAACTTCATCGCCAACATCGAAACACCGGCGACCAGCGCTGCCGTCCTCAACAGTCCGCCAACCGAGCCCGCGGCTGGCGCGCATCTGCCCGCGGACGTGGCCAATCAGGAGCATTCCCCGGCCTATTGGATCAAGGTCAGCGCGCTGCCCGATGGCACCTTTACCGTCACGAATTCTCGCAACGGCTTCTCGAAAACCTATCGCCCGCGAAGCTGACCGGGGCTCGATGCTCGATCATGCGCAACCGCGGGGCGTGCCTGTGAAGCTGGTTGTTCTCGCTCTGCTGTGCGTCAGCCTGGGCGCGAGCGCCGAAGAGGCGGGTGGTCCGAGTCCGGGCGGCGCATCGTTCGCGAGCCGCTGCGCAGCGTGTCATGGCGCGGATGGCAATGGCACCGAGCGCGGACCGAGCCTGCGCGCCTATGTGGCGGCCAATCCCGATCCACAGATTGCCGCGCTGATCCGCACCGGCATCCGCGGCATGCCGGCGCACAATATCGCCGATCCGGAGATGACTGATCTGCTGGCGTTTTTGCACACGCTCGGACCGGTCGCGGGCACGAGTCCGAGCGCCGCAGCGCGCCGTACGATCAGGTTGAATACTGGCGAGTCCTTGCAGGGCGACGTGCTCAATGAGACGAATTTCGATCTGCAGCTCGCGAGCGCCGATGGCCGCATTCACCTGCTGACGCGCGATGGCGAGGTCTACCGCGAGCCGAGCCTGCAGCCCGAGGTCGACTGGCCACGCTATGACGGCAGTTTCACGAGTAATCGCAACAGCCCGCTCGCCCAGATCAATCGCTCGAACGTGCGGGCTCTGAAGCTGCAATGGATGTTCCCGATCACCTGGGCGCCGCGGCTGGAGGCCACGCCGATCGTGGTCGATGGGGTCATGTATGTGACCGCCGCCAACGCGGTGTTCGCGCTCGATGCGCGCAACGGGCGCCAGTTGTGGAGCTATCGGCGCGAGCGCAGCGTGGGTTTGCTGGGCGAGGCGGCGGGCGGCGCCAATCGCGGCGTGGGCATCGCGGGCAATCGCGTGCTCATGCTGACCGACAACGCGCATCTGCTCGCGCTCGACAAGAGCAACGGCAAACTGGTCTGGGACGTCGCGATGACCGACTGGCCGGTCTCGCAATACGGCGCCACCGGCTCGCCATTGATCATCGGCAATCACGCCATCGTGGGCGTGGCGGGCGGTGAGGAAGGCGCACGCGGCTTCGTCGCCTCCTACGACATCGCGACGGGTCGGCGTCAATGGCAGTTCTGGAGCATTCCGAAGCCGGGCGAGAAGCTATCGGAAACCTGGGTGGGCAGCGCGCTGGAGTATGGCTGCGGTGCAACCTGGATGAGCGGCTCCTATGATCCGGACCTGAACCTGCTGTATTGGGCCGTAGGCAATCCATGCCCGGACTTCAACGGGGCGGATCGCCAGGGTGACAACCTCTATACCGACAGCGTGCTGGCCTTGAACCCCGAGAGCGGCGAACTCAAGTGGTACTACCAATTCACGCCGCACGATACGCATGATTGGGACGCGGACGAGCCCATGATGCTGGTGGACGCGAGCTACGGCGGTAGCCCGCGCAAGCTCCTGATCCAGGCCGATCGCAATGGCTTCTTTTTTGTGCTGGATCGCACGAACGGGCAATTCCTGCGCGCCACGCCCTTCGTCAGCAAAATCAACTGGGCCAGCGGCTACACCAGCGAGGGCAAGCCCGTCACGCTGCCCAATGCCGAGCCCACGCTCGAGGGCAACCTGACCTGCCCGGTCTCGGCGACCAACTGGATGTCCGCCGCTTACAACGCCTCGACCAAGCTGTTGTACTTTGCCGCCAACGATCGCTGCTCGATCACCAAGCTGGTACCGGCTCCATTTGAGATGGGCAAGCGTTTCTTTAACGGCACCGCGACCATGGTCCCCGGCGGCACACATTCGATTCGCGCGTTGGATGTGCAGACCGGCAAGACGGTCTGGGATTACGTGCAGACCGGTGAAGGTCGACCCAGCACCAGCGGCACACTGTCGACCGACGGGGGTTTGGTGTTTTTTGGCGGCGACGGCGGCATGTTCACCGCGCTCGATGCGCGCACCGGCAAGCCGCTCTGGCATTTTTCAGCCAACGAGAAATTCTGGGCCTCGCCCATGACCTA
>Ga0302325_10011157_pt1 | contig 19384 bp, 17 predicted proteins | sample Palsa_T0_2_FD_201948 | JGI IMG/M metagenome (GOLD analysis project Ga0302325, IMG submission 201948) | Peat permafrost microbial communities from Stordalen Mire near Abisko, Sweden - Palsa_T0_2 | ecosystem: Environmental > Terrestrial > Soil > Palsa > Peat permafrost | place: Sweden: Abisko...
GGGGTTCATCACCGCGCGCAACGGTCCGTGGTAGGTCTCGACCAGTCCGCCCTGCTCGACACGGCCGTGGACGCCGTCCACGAGGCCCGCGCCGCCGCGGGCACCGAGGTCTCCGCGGTCGGGTTCGGGATCCCGAGCCTGATCGACCAGCGCACCGGCACGGCGGTGATCGCGGTGAACCTGGCGCTGGCCAACATCCCCTTCCGCGACGTGATGGCCGAGCGGCTCGGCCTGCCGGTGTTCGTCGACAACGACGGCAACGTGACCGCGCTCGCCGAGCACCAGGCGGGCGCGGCCCGAGGAACGCGCGAGGCGGTGGTGCTCACGATCGGGACCGGGATCGGCGGCGGACTGATCCTCCGCGGCGAGCTCTACCGCGGCTCGATCGGGGCGGCCGGCGAGCTCGGTCACATGGTGGTCGACATGAACGGTCCGCCCTGCCAGGGAAACTGCCCGAATCGTGGCTGCATCGAGGCCCTCGCCTCGGGGACGGCGCTCGCTCGCGAGGCGACACGGCTGGCCAGGGAACGCCCCGGCTCGGGGCTGGGGCGCGCGCTCGCGGCCGGCCGCCGGCCGTCCGGGCCGCTGGTGACCGAGCTCGCGCACGATGGCGACCCGACGGCGATCGAGGCGCTGGCGCTGATCGGGGAGCGGCTCGGGGTCGCGATCACCAGCCTGGTCAACATCTTCAACCCCGAGGTCGTGGTCATCGGTGGCGGCGTGATCGCGGCGGGCGAACTGTTGCTCGGGCCGGCGCGGGCCGTCGTCGCCCAGCGCGCGTTGCCGCCCTCACGCGATGTGGTCAGGATCGTCGCCGCCCGCTTCGGCGTGGAAGCCGGGATGGTGGGCGCCGCGGTGCTCGCGTTCAACGAACTGGCACGTCGGGCGGAGGATCGATGAGCGTCGTCGCCGCCGGGCGCCTGGTCGTCTGCCCGACTCCGATCGGCAACCTCGAGGATGTGACGCTGCGGGTGCTCTCAGCGCTGCGCGATGCCGACGTCGTCGCGTGCGAGGACACGCGGCGTACCCGCGTGCTGCTCGACCGCTACGGGGTCAAGGCACGCCTGGTCAGCTACCACGAACACAACGAGCACGAGCGCGCGGCAGAGCTCGTGTCGCGCATGCGCGAAGGCGCCGTGGTCGCCCTCGTGTCCGACGCCGGGATGCCGCTGGTCAGCGATCCCGGGTTCGTGCTCGTGCGGGCGTGCGTGGCCGCCGGCCTGGCGGTCGAGGTGCTGCCGGGGGCCTCGGCCGCGGTGGCGGCGCTGGTCGCGAGCGCGCTCCCGGCAGACCGCTGGCGCTTCGTGGGCTTCCTGCCGCGCAAGCGGGCGGAGCTCGTGCGGGCCTTCGCGTCCCCGGAGACGCTGGTCGCGTTCGAGTCTCCCCGCCGCGTCGCGGCGTCGCTGGCCGTGCTCGCCGCGGTGGACGCCGACCGGCCCGTGGCCGTGTGCCGGGAGCTGACGAAGGCGCACGAGGAGATCGTCCGCGGGACCGCGGCCGAGCTCGCGGAGCGCTACCGGGTCCAGGGGCCACGCGGGGAGGTCGCGCTGGTCATCGGGCCAGCGCCGGAGGTCGAGGGAGAGCTCGGGCCCGCGCTCGACGCGCTGGCCCGCCTCGTCGCCGCCGGAGCGAAGCCACGGCCGGCGGCGGCGGTCGTCGCCGAGCTGACGGGCGTCGGCGCGAACGCGCTGTACCGAGCGCTCACCGAGCGGCGCTAGCCCGGCTAATAAGTCTGCGCTACAGGCTCGCCGGCTGCGGCTGGGCGCCCGCCGAATGATCCTGCAAGCTCGAGAGGCTCGTAAGGAAGAGGGTCTTGTCAATCCGACCATTGAAGATCGGGACGCCTAGCTCCAAGCACTTGTCGATGACGGCTCTTCGTTCCAGTCCGGCTTCGCGTGCGAGCTCGGTGGGCGTCAGATGAATCGCCATAGGCTGCTTTCCCTCCTGTCAGGTTCACTACATAACCACAAGTATGCCCCCATCGGCGGATGGGATCAATGCCCCCGGATCGGCCCCCAGGACCTCTGGCCAGTTCTCAAGAGATAGGGTTTGACCGGGAACGCGAGAAAAAACGACGATTTGGGAGCCTTTTACGGTGGTAAAACGGCTCCAGGCGTGGTCACAGACGCTTTACAAAGTTCAGATAAACGCTACAGTTCGGCCTCGTGTAGGGGCTCTCAACTCTCGCAGGGGGAGGAAGATTCACTCATGTCAACGGCGCTACGCGCGGTTCCAATCTCGCAAGATTGGTCCGATGCCGAGCTCGTAGCGGCAGTCAGGCGCGGGGACGACATCGCTTTCGCGGAGCTCTACTCGCGCTACAGCCACCGCATCGGCGCTTACGTCCACGGGATGGTCGGAGACCACGGCCGCGCCGAGGACATCACGCAGGAGATCTTCATCGCGGCGCTCCGACGGATGCGCGCGACCGAGCGGCCGATCGCGTTCAAGGCGTGGATCTACGAGATCGCCAAGAACGCCTGCATCGACAACTTCCGTCGCAGTCGCCGAACCCAGGAGGTCTCCCTCGACGCCGACGACACCCTGTCCTCGGCCGATCGGGGACGGCTGACCGCGGTGACCACGATGGACGCCGCACTCGCGGGCAAGCAGGCGCTCGACGATCTCCGCGGCGCATTCGGCGGCCTGTCGGAAAGCCACCACGAGATTCTCGTGCTCCGTGAGCTCGAGGGTCGTTCCTACAGCGATATCGGGGAGCGCCTCGGGATGTCGCGCCCCGTAGTGGAGAGCACGCTGTTCCGCGCGCGGCGGCGTCTGGCGGAGGAGTACGACGAGCTCACGAGCGGCCGCCGCTGTGAGTTCGTCCGCAAGATGGTCGATTCCGGGCCCCACTACTCGCTGGGGATTCGCGATCGCCGCCGGATGGCCCGGCATTTCGCCCACTGCCAGCCCTGCCGCGCCCACGCCCGGCGGGCGGGCTTCGATGAGTCGATCCTCAACATGCCCAGCGTGGCGGCCAAGATCGCTGCGCTGTTGCCATTCCCGCTGTTGCGAGCGCGCTGGGGCGCATTCGAGCACGGCCTTGGCGGCGCCACACCCGCGCGGCCGTCGCTGCTCGCGTTTCGTTCGGTTCACACCCTCGCGCGTTCCTCCGATCAGCTCGTGGGCGCGGGCTCCGGCGCCGGGCGGGGGGCCGCGACGGCCGCCGCGATCGTGCTCGCGGGCGTCGGCGGAGGCATCGCCACGGTCACCTCCTACGAGCCCGCCCAGCAGTTCCGCCGCAGCGAAGTCCAAGTCGCCTCCGGAGGCCGAGCTTCCGCCTCCGTCTCCCGGGCCAGATCGGCTCGGGAATCGAAGGTGTCCACGGCCCGGAGGGCGCAGTCCGCGACGTCAGCTCACGCCGGCTCCTTCGCCGGCCTGGCTGGCCGGTCCGCTTCGCACGGCGCCAAGGGCCCCAGGCTTGCTCGCCCGGGTTCATCGGCGGTGCGATCGACGACGATGGGTACCAAGCCGGCCGTCTCGGGTGAAACCTCGACCGGGGGCGGCGGCGACCCCGCCGGCGCGGGCGCCGGCAGCACTGGTGCCGCTGGCGGCAACAGTGATTCAGTCACGTCGACGCCGGGGATCACCGCCAACCCGACGACGACCGCCCCCGGTATGACCACCCCGAGCGGCACGGCCGCGGGTCTGACCGCCGCGCCGAACGGCGGAGCCGCAGGTGTCACGGCCGACCCGACCAGCGCCGCGGCCGCCCTCACCGGCACGCTGAATGACGTTACCGGAGCGCTTTCGGGCCAGCCGCAGCTGCCCACGCTGACGCTGGCCCTGCCCTCGCAAGGGCAAGCGTCGGCCGGGTCGGCCTCGATCACGGTCGCCGGGGTCACCGCGACCGCCTCAGTAAACGCCACGATGACCACCACGGCGAGCGACACCGTGACCACCGCGGCGAGCGCCACCGTGACCACCACGGCGAGCGCCACCGTGACCACCACGGCGAGCGCCGCGCAGGCCGCTTCCGGGGCGGCTTCGGTCGGGTCGGTCACCGGGTCGAATCAGCCGCCCGGGCTCGCGGGCCACGCGCGTGGCGCCGGCGGTCCCCCGTGGGGCCCCGGTTACGCCAATCGCCCCGGAGGCTGACGGCGGTCGATGCCCTCGGGGCGCCCTGTGGGATACTGGGCCGCTCGGGGCGTGGCGCAGCCTGGTAGCGCGCACCGTTCGGGTCGGTGAGGTCCCCGGTTCAAATCCGGGCGCCCCGATGCATTGCCCGTCGGGCGGGGGCCGGTAAGTGACGCAGGCCGCGCACGTACCGTGTCCCGCCCGCCCCGGTCCGATGACGCGGAAGGAGACCTGCTCTGCAGGGGCATGCGCCGTCGCCTGGGTGATCAGCTGCTGACTCGTGGCCGCCGCTCATCGACCGTAGCACTGGTCGTCCAGCCCGCCCGTATCCTCATCGTTCGCCCCCTTAGTGGCCGGTGCACAACGGCACCTCGGCTCAGGCGAGCGCGAACCCTTCGGCCATGGCCGCCACACCGTCAGCGATCAGGGCAACGGTCTCCTGCGTGATCTCGTCGATGAAAACGCCGGCGAGCGGATCCATCGGCGGCGGCGCGGTGCGTGTGATCAGGGCGTCCAGCGCGTCGAAAACGTCCTGCGCCCGACGATCCTGAGCGTCGTTCCACAGCATCACGCCATCGGTGGACTGAAGACCGATGGCGGCGGCGAACTGCTCCGCGCGCCAGTTCCCCACCGGAGTTTGGGAAGGTACGGTCGCGTATTGGAACGCCCTCAACAGGCACACCCCGCGACCATCCTCCGCCGTGGCCTGCGTCCAGCCCCGCCTTGTCAGCTCATTGCGCACCCGCACCGCCAACTCGTGGAGCTCCAACTCGGACAGCATGTGCGGCCCGCCCAACATCGCGACGATCCGAGCTCCCGTCTCGCTCGTCATTCGGTCACCTCCCGGAGGTTATTTTCCCTCTCAATACCCCAGTTGCACGCTCAGGGTACGCGGCCCGCAGCAAGATCGGCTGCGGCCCCTGCGCTGGCCGGCGATGCTCACAGGCTGATCAGCACGATTCCCGTCGCGACCAGCACGGCAGCAGCCAGTCGTCGTTTCCCGAAGCGCTCGTTCAGGAACAGGGTGCCGATGAGGGCGGCGGAGATCACACTTGTCTCTCGCAATGCGGCGACCTCGGCAAGCGGCGCCTTGGTCTGCGCCCAGAGCACGGCGCCGTAGGCGACCAGCGACAACGCTCCTGCGGCGAGACCGCGGCTCAGCGTCCCGGGCGAGCTCCAGCTGCTGACCGGGCGTCTGAACGCGGCGACCAGGGGAAACACGGGGCCCTGGAGGAGGAACAGCAGGGCGGCGTACGAGTACGGACCGTGAGCCCGCCGCACCCCGAGGCCGTCGACCAGGGTGTAGGCGGCGATGGCCAAGCCGGTGAGCACCGCGGCCCCGACGGCCGGCAGATCCGCCCGGGCGAGCCGCCCCGAGGATGTCGTGAGAATCATCAGCCCGGTGGCCAGGACCCCGACGCCGGCCAGGGCAATCGCGGGCAGGCGCTCGTCGGCGAGGAAGTAGGCGCCGACCGCCACCACCAGTGGCGACGTACCCCGGGCGATCGGGTAGGTCTGGTTGAAGGCTCCGAGGCGGTACGAGTTCATCAGCGCGAGCTCGTAGCCGATGTGGATTACGGCGGAGCCCACCGCGAAGGGAATCGCGGCGCGGTAGGGGAGCCCGGCGATGGCCAGGATTAGACCGCCGGCGATACTGGCGACGAAGCCAATCAGGGCGAATGCGGTCAGCCCGTCCCCGATGTGCTTGACGATCGCGTTCCACAGGGCGTGGAGGACTCCGGCGCCGAGGACGATCAGGACGATCTGGGTACTGAGGCCGGAGGGAGCGTTCACACGATTGCTACCGTGCCCGGACGATAGCGTTACGTTCCCGGCCCCCACGTGCCGGCCCGTCGCCGCTACCCTCCTGTCCGCTGTGTGCCCGACCCCTGGATTCGTCTGCCCGTGATCGATGAGCTCGAAGCCCCGAGCCGCGCTGGCGCGTGGCGCGCGAAGCTCGCTCGCTCGGGTCCCCTGCGGGCGAGCATCGAGGAGCTGTTGCCCGACCGGCCGTTCTCGATCGAGTGGTGGGACGGGGCGCTGACGCCGTCGACGAATGGCGGCGGCCCGGTGCTCTCGGTGCGGTCTCCGCGGGCGCTCGGCCATGCGTTGCGCGCGCCGGGGCAGCTCGGAATCGGCCGCGCCTACGTCAGCGGCGAGATCGCGGTCTCAGATCTCGACGAGGCGATCCGGGTGCTCCGCTCCTGGCAACCGCCGCACCTGGACGGCTCCGCGCGCCGGCGGCTGCTGCTCGCGGCGGTTCAGGCGCACGGCATCGGACTGCTGCCGTCTCCCCCGGCGATCGAGCTCAAACCGCAGGGGGAGCGCCACTCGCCAGACCGTGATGCGCGGGCCGTGCGGCACCACTACGACGTCTCGAACGAGTTCTTCGCTCTTTTCCTCGACCGCTCGCTGACCTACAGCTGCGCGATCTTCTCGCGAGGAGCGACGACGCTCGAGGAGGCGCAGGAAACCAAGCTCGAGCTCGTATGCAAGAAGCTCGCGCTCCGTGAGGGCGAGCACGTCCTCGACGTCGGCTGCGGCTGGGGGTCATTCGCGATCCACGCCGCGAGCAGGCACGGCGTCCGCGTCAAGGCGGTGACGCTGTCCGAGCCCCAGGCGCGGCTGGCGCGCGAGCGCGTCGAGGAGGCGGGACTGTCCGATCGAGTCGACGTCCAGGTGATGGACTGGCGCGAGCTCTCCGCCGGATCGTTCGACGCGATCGCCTCGATCGGCATGGTCGAGCACGTCGGCAGCCGGCAGATCGACGCCTACGCGGCCCGGCTCGCGGCGCTGCTGGTCCCTGGTGGGCGACTACTCAATCACGGCATCGCGCGGCTGCGCCACGGCGACCCCGAGGCGGGGCCGTTCTCGGAGCGCTACGTGTTTCCGGATGCCGCGCCGCTTCACCTCTCGAGGATCCAGACCGCGCTCGAACGCGCCGGGCTGGAAACCGACACCGTCGAGGGCTTTCGCGAGGACTACGCGACGACGCTCGGCCACTGGATGGAGCGGCTCGACGCCAACGCGGCAGCGGCCGAGCGGCTCGCCGGCCCTGAGCGCATGCGCGTGTGGCGTCTCTATCTACGCGCCGCGCGGGAGGGTTTCCGGATCGGTTTCACCGGCATCTATCAAGTACTGGCCCATCGGCCGAATTCCATGGGCTAACGGCTTCTGGCCGCGCGCTCGGCTCGGCGCGCGGCGCGTCGCTCCGCGCGCGGCGGCCGCGGCGTGAAGGGGCGGTTCACCGTCCGCCGCAGGACGATGAACGCGATCGTTCCCCACGTCGCCGGAACCCACAGCGAGATCGCGTGGTAGACCACGGTGGCGGCTGTGGCCGTCGTCGCGCTGACGCCATAGAGGACGAACAGCCCGACGAAGCTACCGTCGAGGACGCCGATGCCGCCGGGGATCGGGATCAGGTTCGAGAGATAGCCGATCTGGTAGGCGAGTACGACCACCGCGAGCGACGGCACGTGCCCGGCCGCATCGAAGCACACGGCCAGGACCGCGATGTCGAACCACAGGAAGCCGAAAGCTCCCAGCAGCCGCCAATCGGGCGTGAACAGCAGGTTGCGAGTGTCGCGGACGCTTTCTGCGGTGCCGAGCAGGAGCGCCCTGAGGTTCCCGTCCGGCCGGCGCTTCGCGTAGTGCTCGGATATTCGCGGCAGCGCCAGGAAGAACAGGAACACGCCCAGTCCCACCACGCCGGGGACCAGGCTCAGCAAAGGGTTGCGCGGGCCGGGGAGAATGCCCAGCCAGAGCCCGAATCCGGCGAGCGCGAGCGTGATCACGTTGACGGCGCTGGTCAGCAGGAAGAGCACTGCTGAGCGCTCGGCGATCCGCGCCGTGGGAACGCCGCGCTCGCGCAGCAGCCACGCGCCGACGGCGAGGCTGCCCGCTCCCCCGAGCGACACCGCGGTCCCAAACGCGAGCTCGGTCAACGCCACGCGAGCGCCCCAGCGGATCGGGGCGCGCTCGAACACCTGCAAGAAGGCCAGAACGTAACCAAGGCAGGACAGGATCTCGAGGCCCACGGCCGCCACGATCAGGCCTGGCGGCATCTGGGCGATGAGATGGGCGACGCTGTGGAGCCCGGGCACGGCGAGCCCGAGGCCGATTACCAGCAGGACCAAAATGATGAGTGAGATCAGGCCGTTACGCAGGTTGCGCCCCGCCTGGGCGGCCTGGTCACGGTCGGCGTCGCTCAGTCGATCAGTCTCGTCAGCCTCGCCGAGCGGGCCTTCCTGACTCGATGTCACATGGGCATCCAAGCATGTCGGTCACCTCGGCTGAAGCCCGGACCCCGGTGTGGGGCTGTCATCCTGACCAGATGGCGCCGATCGACGTTCCCGGGCACGACATCGTCGGCCTCCGCGCAGACAATCCCGGGCCGTACACGCTCTCGGGCACGAACTCGTGGATCACGGGGCACAGTCCGGCATGGCTGATCGATCCCGGGCCCTCGCTCGCGCTTCACGTGAGCGCGTTGGCCGCCGAGCTCGAACGTCGCGGAGGACTCGGCGGAATCGCGCTCACCCACGATCATCTGGACCACAGCGAGGCGGTGCCGGCGATCCGGGAACGCTTCCCCGGCGCGCCGGTTGCCGCTAGCCGCGGAGCCGTGGACGTCATGCTCGGCGCCGGCGATCGCTTCGGACCGCTCGAAGCGATCGCGACCCCCGGGCACTCCCCGGACCACCTCTCGTTCGTGCTCGGGCCGGTTGCCTTCACCGGTGACGCGGTTCTCGGCGAAGGCAGCGTCTTCATCTCGCCCGACCCCGGTGCCCTCGCCGGATACCTCGAAGCCCTGCGCCGCCTGCGAGCGCGCAAGCTCGAGCTGATATGCCCGGGCCACGGTCCCCTGGTGCACGACCCCGACGCCAGGCTCGAGCAGTATCTGGCGCACCGCGCCGAGCGTGAGCAGCGGCTGCTGGCGGCGATCGCGTCCGGCAGGCGGAGCGTGGACGAGCTGCTGGACGCGGCTTGGAGCGACGCGCCGGCGGAGCTTCGCTTCGCGGCGGCGGTCACGCTCGCGGCCCATCTGGACAAGCTCGCGGACGAGGGTCGACTACCGGCGGACGTGGAGCGCCCCGCCGCCTGGGCGGCGCCGGCCGCGTGAGCGCGGTCAGCGTGCGCCGGCGCCGCGGGCGCTGTCAGCCGGCGGCGGCGGGCGTGGTCAGCGTGCGCCGGCGCCGCGGGCGGGCGCCGCGGCGAGACGCCGGCGGGCGAGCTCCATGGCGGCGGTCAGCGGCGTCGCTCCGATCGCATCCGCGTCGTCGAAGATCGTCCGCAGCGTGTCGGCGATTCCCCGCACCCGTCTGCGCACCGACGCAGGGTCATAGCCGTGGAGCTCCTCGGCGACGTTGATCAGGCCGCCGGCGTTGACGACGAAGTCGGGCGCCCATAGCACCCCACGGGCGGCAAGGAGATCTGCGACCGCGTCGTCGGCGAGCTGATTGTTCGCCGCGCCGGCGATGATCGCGCACTGGAGCCGCGGCACCGTCTCGTCGTCGAGGATCCCGCCGAGGGCACACGGGACGAGGACGTCGAACGGGGCCTCGAGCGCCCGGGTGGGGGAGATCCAGCGCGCGCCGAGCTGCTCGGCGAGCGCGCGCTTGGCAGGATCGACGTCGGCCACCGCGAGCTTCGCCCCCGCGCGGGCGCACAGCTTGGCGACCCGCGAGCCGACGTGTCCGAGGCCAACCACGCACAGGCTGCGCTCGCGCAGGTGCGGTGAGCCGAACACCCGCTCACAGCACGCCCGGATCGAGATCTCGACGCCGAGCGCGGTCATCGGGCTCGGGTCCCCCGAGCCACCCTGGCCCCGCGCGAGCCCGACTACGTGCCGGGTTCCCTCTGTGATGACCCGCATATCGCGGCTGGAGGTCCCGACGTCCTCGGCGGTGATGTAGTGGCCGGCGAGGGCTTCGATGGCGTCGGCGAAGTCGAGCAGGACTGCGTGCCGGCGCTCTGACTCGAGCGGGCGCCCGACCGGAACCATGATCACGCCCTTGCCGCCGCCGAGCTCGAGGTCGGCCACCGCGGCCTTGAAGGTCATCGCTCGCGAGAGGCGCATCGCGTCGCGCATCGCCGCACGCGCGTCGTCGTACGCCCACATCCGGCAACCGCCGAGCGCCGGCCCTCTGGCGGTCGAATGAACGGCCACGAACGTGAACAGGCCCGATCGCCTGCCACGGCGCACGAGCAGTTCCTCGTGGTCCAGCTTCTCGAGGTAGCGGTCGATGGCCTAGCGACTGCTCGCGCCGAAACGCACGATCGACAAGGGCGGGTTCACGTCCCCGACGGGCTGCCGGGCGTGGTATCGCTGCTCGTGCCCGTCGTGGTCCCCGCGGCAGCGGCCGTGGCCGTGGTACTGCCGCTTGCCGTGGAGGAGGTGCCGTCGGTTCCCGTGCCCGTGCTATCGGTGGCTCCGCTGCCCGATGACGCTGAGCCGGTGTCGGCGGACCCGCTCCCGGTCGTGGTGCCCAATCCGCTGGCGCCCGTTCCGCTGGTGCCGGTTCCGTTCGTCCCGGTTCCGTTCGTGTCCGTCCCGTCGGTGCCCGTCGCCGTCCCGCTTGCCGTTGGCGTCTCGCCGGCGGCTCCCGTCCCGGTGGAGTCGCCGGCCGCGCCCGGCGGGCGGGCCGTGGGGACGATGTTGTCACCGCCCGAGATCGGAGTCGAGCTGGTGGTGGAGCCGGCGCCGCCCGTCGGCGTGCTCGCTCCCTTGACCACCGCCGGCTTCGCCGGCGTCGACGACGGCGCCGGTGTGCTCGCCGGAGCCTGGTAGGACCGCGTCTGATATCCCGACGGCGCTGCTACGGGGGGCGCGGCCGGAGTCGCGACCGCCGGCGTGTGCTGAGCGGTCCGGTGATGGACCGGCGAGGCCATGGTGTGCTGGATCGCGACCGCTCCACCCGCGGTCACCACCGCGGCGGCGATCAGCGTCGCGACGTGGGTCGCGCCGGCCGCGAACGTGCCCACCGATGCCACCGTGCCGCCGCCGACCAGCGCGCCGGTGCCGGCCGCCGCGCCGGCCGTGGCCGCCGCTCCGCCCGAAGCCGCTGCGCCACCCGTGGCCGCGGCGCCCGCGCCGCCACCTGCGGCTCCGCCGCCGCCGATCCCCAGGACCTTCGCGAGCACGCCCATCGGCCCGAGCGCGGGGAGGAGCGCGGCGAACTGGCGACGGCTGCCGCGTACCTGGGTGCGGAACTCGCGGCATGACCCGCAATCGGCGAGGTGGCGTCGGACCGTCCCGCTCGGGCGGACCCCGCGATCGTGCGCGAGCGTGAGTTCGTCGCGGATCTCGACGCAGGCCGTGTCACGCGCCTCGACGGCCAGCGCGAGCCCGATCCGCGCCCTGACCAGAAGCGATTTGACGGCCGGCACCGAGACATCCATCGCGGCGGCCACATCGGTATAGGTCATCCCGCCGAGCTCGCGCATCAGCAGCGCCGAGCGTTGCTGATCGGGAAGCCGTCGCAGATCCGTGATCAGCCGGTGCAGCGACTCCCGCTGCTCCGCCCGCGTGGCCGGGTCGTGCGTCGGCAGGCCGGTCTGATGCAGCAGCTCCGGCGCCGGCGGCAGCGGGCGGCGTAGCTCGTCGACGCAACGGTTGTGGGCGACCCGGTAGAGCCAGGGCCTGAGAGCGAGCTCGCGGTGGTTCGCGCGCAACCCCGAGTATGCGCGGACGAAGACGTCCTGGAGCGCATCCTCGGCGTCCTGCGAGGACCCGGGCAGCATCTGTCTCGTGTAGGCGAACAGTCGCTGGCGATAGCGATCGTGGATAGCCCGGAACGCGTCATCGTTGCCCGCCCGGAATAGCGCCAGGAGCTGGTCGTCAGAGCGCAGACGCAGCAGTGGCGTACTGACCGAGATCCGAGCTCGTGCCAAACCTGCCGGTGCGTGGATGGCGGAGGCTTCCATCAAGGACTCCTAGCATCACTGTAACGGGTGAAGCGGAGAGAAGTTCCGGCCTTCGCCCTCAGTCGAGGCTGACCATCACGTGCTTGATCTGCGTGTAGTCCTCGAGCGCATAGGCGCTGAGATCCTTGCCGTAGCCCGACTGCTTGTAGCCACCGTGGGGCATCTCGGACGCAAGCGGGATGTGGTCGTTGACCCAGACGCACCCGAAGCGCAAAGCGTTCGCGACCCGCATCGCTCGCCCGACATCTCGCGTCCAAACCGACGAGGCCAACCCGTACGGGGTGTCGTTGGCCCACGCGATCGCGCTCGCCTCGTCCGAGAACTGCTGCACGGTGATTACCGGGCCGAAGATCTCACGCTGGATCATCTCGTCGTCCTGGTGCAGCCCGGCCACGACGGTGGGCTCGAGGAAGAACCCGGGGAGCAGGGGCGCGCGACCGCCGGTCGCAATCTCGGCGTGCGCGGGCCGGCGCTCGAGGAAGCCAGAAACGCGTTCGCGCTGGCGGGCCGAGTTGAGCGGGCCGAGCGTCGTGTCGGAGGAGAGCGTGTCGCCGAGGACCAAGGCTCCCGCCTGCTCCACCAGGCCCGCGACGACATCGTCGTAGACGCCGGCGCCGGCCAGCACGCGGGTGGCGGCCGTGCAATCCTGGCCCGCGTTGTAGTAGCCGGTCCCGGCGATCGTCTCGAGCGCCGTGTCGAGGTCGACGTCGTCGAACACGACGACGGGAGCCTTCCCGCCGAGCTCGAGGTGCACCCGCTTGACCGTGTCAGCCGCGGCGCGGGCGACCCACTTGCCGGTCTCCACCGAGCCGGTGAGTGAAACCATGTCCACGTCCGGATGGGTGACCAGCGCCTGTCCTGCCGGGTCGCCGTGGCCGGTGATCACGTTCAGTACGCCGTTGGGAAAGCACTCGGCCGCCAGCTCGGCGAGCCTCAGCGTGGTGATGGGCGTCGTCTCGGCTGGCTTGAGCACGATCGTGTTCCCGGCGGCGAGCGCCGGGCCGATCTTCCATACGGCCATCATCAGCGGGTAGTTCCAGGGTGCGATCTGACCGATCACCCCCACCGGCTCGCGGCGGATGATCGACGTGTAGCCGCGCGTGTACTCCCCCGCCGCGCGACCCTCGAGGGTCCTTCCCGCGCCCGCGAAGAACCGCAGATTGTCGACCATGAACGGGATCTCGTCGTCGCGGAATGCCGCGATCGGCTTGCCCGCGTTGGCGGACTCGAGCTGTGCCAGCTCCTCGGCGTGCTCCTCGATCGCGTCGGCGAGCGCCAGCAGCGCGCTCGCGCGCTCCCCGGGCGTGGTGACGCCCCAGGTCTCGAACGCCCGGCGGGCGGCGTCGACGGCCCGATCGACGTCCGCCGCGGTCGACAGCGGGGCATATGCGATCACCTCCCCGGTCGCCGGGTTGAGGATCGGTTCGGTCTCGCCCTCGGCGGGCCATGAGTGCTCGCCGTCGATGAAGTTCTGGAGGGTGAGGACCTGGGTGGCCATGGCTGTCGGCGGTCAACGTAGCACCGCTACGCTGTTGCGCCCAGTTAAGCGAGCGAAAGGACGCAAGTGAACGACGTCGTCATCGCCTCCGCGGCGCGGACCGCGATCGGCTCCTACGGCAAGAGCCTGGCCGGCGTGCCACCGAGCGATCTCGGCGCGGCCGCCGGCGTCGCGGCGCTCGCGCGAGCCGGGATCGATCCCGACCAGGTCGAGCACGTCGTGTTCGGCAACGTCATCCACACCGAGAGCGCCGACATGTACATGGCGCGGGTGGTCGGGATGAAGGCCGGTATCCCCAAGGAGGTCCCCGCCTACACGGTCAACCGCCTGTGCGGGACCGGGGTGCAGGCGATCGTCTCCGCCACGCAGGCGATCCAGACGGGCGAGGCCGACATCGCGCTCGCCGGCGGCGGCGGCGCGGGAAGCCGGCCGCTTCGACGAGGAGATCGTTCCCGTCGAGGTCAAGCTCAAGAAGGACAAGGTGCCGTTCGCTCGCGACGAGCACATCCGCCCGGACGCCTCGGCCGAGTCGATGGCGAAGCTGAAGCCCGTGTTCAAGCCTGACGGCACCGTCACGGCGGGTAACGCCTCGGGGATGAACGACGCCGGCGCCGCGGTGGTCCTGATGAGCGCGGCGAAGGCGCGAGAGCTCGGCGCCCCGGTGCGGGCGCGGGTGCTCGCGTACGCGAGCTGCGGCGTCGACCCGGCGATCATGGGGATCGGGCCCGTCCCGGCCGTACGCAAGGTGCTCGAGCGCTCCGGGCGCTCCCTCGACGAGATCGGAGTGATCGAGCTCAACGAGGCGTTCGCCGCCCAGGCGCTCGCGGTGATCGACGAGCTCGGTCTCGACGAGGCCAAGGTCAACCCCAACGGCGGTGCGATCGCTCTCGGCCATCCGATCGGTGCGACCGGAGCGGCGATCACGACGAAGATCCTGTCCGAGATGGAGCGGTCGGGGAGCGAGCTCGGGCTGGTGACGCTGTGCATCGGCGGCGGGCAGGGGATCGCCCTGCTGCTCGGCGCCGGCGCGGAAAACCAGCGGCAGAGCTAGTCTCCCGGGCGAAAGCGATGGACAGCGTCTCGGGTATCGGCATCCCGGTGGCGTTCGGTGCCGGGCTGATCTCCTTCCTGTCACCGTGCGTGCTACCGCTCGTGCCGGGATACATCTCGGCGGTCGCCGGCGTCGCGCCCGGGCAGATCAGGGCGCGACGGGTGCTCGGGCCGACGCTCGCCTTCATCGCCAGCTTCTCGGCGATCTTCATCGCGCTCGGCCTGATCGGCCAGACCGCCCTGCGGGCGACGCTCGAGGGCCCCACCGCGCTGAAGGTCTCCGGCGGGCTGGTGATCGCGATGGGCGCGCTGTTCCTGCTCGCGACGCTCGTGCCCCGGTTCAGCCGCGAGTGGCACGTCGGCCGGCTGATGGAGAGCGCCGGCCGCGGAGGGCCGGTGGTCACCGGCGCCGCATTCGCGCTCGCCTGGACGCCATGTACCGGGCCGACGCTGGGCGCGATCATCGCCGCCACGAGCGGCACCAGCTCGACGGCCCGGGGGACGTTCCTGCTTGCCGTGTACTGCGCTGGATTGGGGGTGCCCTTCCTACTGACCGGGCTTGCGTTCGGGACCGCCACGGCGGCCTTCAAGGTGATCAAGCGCCATTACGCGATCGTGATCGGCCTCGGCGGGCTGGTCCTGATCTCGATGGGCGTGCTCATCTGGACCGGAGAGTTCGCTCGCCTGAACATCACGGTCAATGAGTGGCTCCAGAGTTTGGGGCTGCCCAACTTCACGTCCGATACGTAGCTTTTGGTCCCGGGGGGCGGGGCGGAGGCGTCCACCCGGCGGCCAGGGCTTGGCGGGGTGGGCTCTCGCGTGGTGCTGGGCGCGGACGCAATGGCCGGCGGGTGGATGCCCCCGCCCCGCCCCCCACGCCGCTTGAGCGCTGGGTATCGGCCGTGAGTTGGGCCGCCGGCGTCGCGCCGCGTTGACGGCAACCCTTCAGCTCGCTCGAGCCTGAGGTTCGGGTTCTTGTGGCGGGCCGCCACGCGACGCCGCGGTGCGCGCAGCGTGCGCTGCCGGGGGCGGGTGGTAGCGTCAACGCCCGGTGAGCCCCTCGATCCCGCTTCCCCCTCCCGACACGCCCCTGAGCAGCGCCTCTCCCTTCCCGCCGATCGCCGACTATGCGTTCCTGTCGGACTGTCACACCGGGGCGCTGGTGGCTCCGGACGGCACGATCGAATGGATGTGCATTCCTCGGTTCGACTCGCCGAGCGTGTTCGGCGCGCTGCTCGACCGACGGGCCGGGGGGTTCCGCCTGGGGCCATACGGCACCTCGGTGCCGGGGACGCGGCGGTACGAGCCGGGGACGATGATCCTCGAGACGACGTGGATGACGCCGTCGGGATGGATCGTCGTGCGCGATGCGCTGACCATCGGGGCGTGGCACGACGAGCACGCGGACGAGAGCTCGCATACCCGTCCGCCGACCGACTTCGACGCCGATCACATGCTGGTTCGCACCGTGGAGTGCCTGCAGGGCGAGGTCCAGGTCGAGGCGGTGTGCGAGCCGCTGTTCCAGTACGGGCTCACCCCGGGCGAGTGGATGATGGTCGAGAACGACTGGCGGGTCGCCGAGGCCACCGATGGGGAGACGACCCTGCGCCTGATCTCCGACCTGCGGATCGGACTCGAGGGCACGCGCGCCCGCGCCCGCCACACCCTGAAGGAGGGCGAGCGGCGGTTCGTGGCGCTGGCGTGGACGCACGGGCTCTCCGGTCCGAGCGATGGCGAGGACGCCCACCGGCGGCTCGACACGACCCGCCATTACTGGCGCAGCTGGCTCGCCGGCGGCCGCTTTCCCGACCACCGCTGGCGCGAGCACCTGCAGCGCTCGGCGCTGACCCTGAAGGGGCTCACGTACGCTCCCACCGGAGCCACCGTCGCGGCCCTCACCACCTCCTTGCCGGAGACGCCGGGCGGCGAACGGAACTGGGACTACCGCTACTGCTGGATGCGCGATGCCACGTTCACGCTGTGGGGGCTGCACGCGATCGGCCTGGACTGGGAGGCGGATGACTTCATGCAGTTCGTCGCCGACCTCGAGCGGGGTCAGGATGGGGCGCTGCAGATCATGTACGGAGTCGGCGGCGAGCGCGACCTCACCGAGCGCGGCCTCGAGCACCTGAACGGATACGAGGGAGCGGTTCCGGTCAGGGTCGGCAACGGCGCCTACAAGCAGCGCCAGAACGACGTCTTCGGGGCGGTGCTCGACTCCGTCTACCTGCACACGAAGGTGAGCGGACACGTGCCCCAGCGGCTGTGGCCCGTGCTCCAGGACCAGGTCCGGTGCGCGATCAAGGCGTGGAAGGAGCCCGATCAGGGAATCTGGGAGGCGCGGGGAGCGCCAAAGCAGTACGTGTCCTCGAAGCTGATGTGCTGGGTCGCGCTCGACCGGGGAGCGCGGCTGGCGGAGCTGCAGGGCGAGATCGAGCTGGCGAAGGAATGGTGCGAGATCGCCGACGAGATCCATGCGGACATCCTCGAGCGGGGGGTCTCCGAGCGCGGCGTGTTCCGCCAGCACTACGAGACCGACGCGCTCGACGCCTCGACGCTGCTGATCCCGCTCGTGCGCTTTCTGCCCCCCGAGGATGAGCGCGTTCGCGCGACCGTCCTGGCGATCGCCGAGGAGCTGACCGATGACGGGTTCGTCCTGCGCTACAAGGTCGACCAGACCGACGACGGCCTCTCAGGCGAGGAGGGGACTTTCCTGATCTGCTCGTTCTGGCTCTCCTCGGCCCTGTGCGAGATCGGCGAGGGGGCACTGGCACAGGCGCTGCTCGAGCACCTGCTCGCCCACAGCTCGCCGCTCCAGCTCTTCGCCGAGGAGCTCGACGCCAAGACCGGTCGCCATTACGGCAACTTCCCGCAGGCGTTCACCCACCTCGCGCTGATCAACGCGGTGATGCACGCGATCGCCGCGGAGGAGCGGGCAGAGGAGGAGTCGGCACCGGTCGCGGCCTGGTCGCAACCCGCAAGCGAGGCGCGTCCTGCCCGCGAGGCGCGGCCCGCCCGCGAGGCGCGGCCCGCCCGCGACTAGCGGATCAGCCGCTCCGAGCGCGCGGCGTCGACCATCCCCCGCAGCGTGCCGAGCGCGTCGTGACGGGGCCGCCAGCGCAGCTCGCGGCGGGCCTTGGCCGTGTCCATCAGCGCGGGCTCGCGGAGCGCCTCGATCCACTGCGCTTCGGCAGGGACGAACGGCAGCCGGGTGACGATCTCCGCGGTGGCGTCGAGCGCGAGCTCGGGCAGCGGAATGCTGTACCAGCCGAGGGCGTCGGCGAGATCGGACAAGGTGATCGTCCCGGGGGACGCGAGGTTGTAGACCCCGGGGGTGCCGCGACCGAGCACGGCAGCGCGGAGCGCGGTGGCGACGTCGTCGTGATGGACGAGCTGGAACGGTACGCCAGGATCGGGGATCACGGGCTTGAGCGCGGGCATCAGCTCGAGCGCGCGGAGGACAGCCGAAGGCATCCGCTCGGACAGCGCGACGTAGGGGATGTTCTGGATCAGCGCCAGCGCGTCGGGCCCGGCGACGATCGAGGGGCGGAACACGTAGACGTCGGTCGGCGTGCCGGTGAGCAGCTCGTTCAGCATCCTCTCGAGCTCGGCCTTCTGCGCCGAGTAGTAGTGGCTGTCGGTGCCGCGGGGCGGGACGATCTCGGTCAGCGGCGAGGGATTGTCCGCGTGAAAGCCGTACGCCGCGACCGAGGAGGTGTAGACCAGACGCTTGGCGCCAGCGGCAACGGTGGCCTCGAACACGTTGCGTGAGCCGTCGAGGTTCACCCTCCGCGACTCCTCCGCGCCGCCCACGATCACGAACGCCAGGTGGACCACGACGTCGGCGCCGTCGATCAGCCTTGCGAGCGCAGCGGGGTCGAGCACGTCGCCCTGGAGATACTCGGTCTTCCTCAGCCCCTCGGACGCCGGGTCGAAGGGACGCCGGCCCATGCCGACGATGCGGCGGACTTCGCGGCTGCGCTCGAGCGCGCGGAGGAGCGAACGCCCGATGTCGCCGGTGGGACCGGTGACCGCGACCGTGATGCCCGTGGGCGGCACGTCAGTCGTACCCCGGCTCGCCGGGAAGCACGATCCGGGCGGTCTCGCCCGTGGCCAGCACCTTGGGCTCGACCGGCCGCACCTCGCGCCCGCGGGCGTACTCGAGCAGCGCGTCGGCCGAGGCGAAGGTGGCGAGCTGCTCCAGGTGCTTGATCGTCGGGAAGACGAGCAGGATCTCGCCGTTGCGCGCGGCGTCCAGCGCACCCTGCGGGTCGTACCAGCGCCAGGCCACGATCTCGTGACCGTCGATCGTCGGCTCCGCCCCCGCTGGGCCTACGGCAAGGTAGAACCAGGTATCGAACCTGGTCTTCACCTGTGCCGGGGTGATCCAGCGGGAGAAGGGCACCAGCACGTCCGCCGAGGCAAGCACGATCCCCGCCTCCTCGGCGACCTCGCGCAGCGCGGCCGCCCGCCGCGAGCCCTCACCCACGCCCTCCTGCGCGTCGACCGAGCCGCCGGGGAAGACCCACGCGCCGCCCATGAAGCGCGCCTGCGGGTTGCGCTTGACGAGGAGCACCTCGAGCGCGTGATCGCCGCCGCGCAGCAGGATCACTGTCGCCGCTTGGCGCGGCACGGTAGGCTGCCCGGAGTTCAGCTCTTCGCCGGGGGCGGGGTGGTTTACCTGCATCACCGATGACCCTACCCTGGATGGGGTCAGCGATACGCTTACTGCCAATGCTGACCGTGTTTACCCTCACTCCGATCGCAGCGCTGGCCGCCGGCGGGCAGACGACGCTTGCGCTCGCTCACTCCCGAATCGGCAGCCGGAGCTGA
>Ga0302325_10011158_pt1 | contig 19384 bp, 22 predicted proteins | sample Palsa_T0_2_FD_201948 | JGI IMG/M metagenome (GOLD analysis project Ga0302325, IMG submission 201948) | Peat permafrost microbial communities from Stordalen Mire near Abisko, Sweden - Palsa_T0_2 | ecosystem: Environmental > Terrestrial > Soil > Palsa > Peat permafrost | place: Sweden: Abisko...
AGGCCCGGAAGCTTCTGAGCACCCGCGTGGACCCGCTCCAGCAGCGTAAGAAGGAAAAGCTACTGCAGACGGAACAATCCGGGGAAACCTTCGAGAAGGTCGGTCGGGAATGGTATGGCAAGCAGGCCGAGGTCTGGTCGCCTGATCATGCGAAGCGTGTCATGAGCCGCCTCGAGCGGGATATTTTTCCGTTCGTTGGCGACCGCCCGGTTGCGGAGATTGAAGCGCCCGAGTTGGTGAGTGTTTTTCGGCGAATAGAAGCACGAGGAGTGCGCGAGACAGTGCACCGGGCTAAGCAGGATTGCGAGGCGATATTCGCTTTCGCCATCGCCGCTGGAAAGTGCAAGCACAATCCGGCTGCTGGTGTAAGAAGGGCGCTCGCACCGAAAGCGAAGACAGCCCATTTCGCCGCAGTCACGGAACCCGAGCAATTTGGCGAATTGCTCCGCAAGATCGACAGCTTTGAGGGAACCTTTGCGGTCCTCTGTGCTCTGCATCTCGCTCCTCATCTTCCTGTGCGGCCTGGTGAGTTGAGAAAGGCGAAATGGGAAGATATCGATTTCGACAAGGCGGAGTGGCGATTTGTTGCCAGCAAGACGCGGCCGCAGCACATCGTTCCTCTCTCTCGGCAAGTCCTTGCGATTTTCCACCAACTGCACCAAATTACCGGATCAGGCCCGTACCTGTTTCCCAGCGCGCGCAGCGAGAAGCGGCCAATGTCAGAGAACGCCGTGTTGTATGCGCTTCGCTCACTGGGGATTCCCAGAGAGGTTATGACCGGGCATGGTTTCCGCGCAACGTTCCGAACCATCGGAGATGAAGTCTTGAAACTTCGCGTTGATCTTCTTGAACATCAGCTCGCACACAAGGTCAAAGATTCGAATGGACGTGCATACAACCGAACGGCATTCTTGGCAGATCGCAAGCTTCTTATGCAGCAGTGGAGCGATTACCTGGACCACCTGAAAGGAGGCACGAGCGGAGAAGTAATCGAATTTCAGAGACGCGCATAGTCGTCTGCCGATGTGCACCATTTGCGACCGTGGCGAGCACACACGGTCGCGGTTCATCTCTTGAATTCGATTTCAGTTCACTCTTAGAGCCGGGATGATGAAGAAGATGCCCAGCGGCCTGATCTAACTTGCCTAGACGCCTGTATCCGCTCCGAAATCCACTGTTCGACCTCGGACTTAAGCCACGCTACAGTGCGCCGTCCAAGCAGAATGGATGAAGGAAATCTCTTCTGTTGGATCATTGAGTAAAGAGTCGACTTAGAAAGACCCGTAAGCACGATGACTTTTGGCAGTCGGAGGAGTGTCTGTTCATCCATGACGATTGTGTCTTCTCTTTGACGGGTTCCTGAGGATTGCTGTGGATAGAGCCTTCTCGTGATGGTTTGGGGCGAGGAAGATGGAAACGACGGATCATCATTCTCCATGTAAGGGCGCGTAGGGATTGTTGTGTTTCTGGCGGGAGTGCTCGGCATGATTCACCTCATTGGTTGCTGTGCCAACTAGCACGGTTTCGTGGAAGAGAGTGAAGCCTTCGAATCTCAAGAATTTCATCAGAAGTGAGCTTTGAGGTTGACACTCCGTGTCATGGTGCTGTGGCATGATCTCAAAGGATGTCAGTACTTAATCGCCACATTTGGCATAAATCACCGCTCTGCTTGCGATCCGCTACCTCCGGTTCGAAGCCTTGCAGTCGGTCCTCCAATTCGTGCTAAAGGTTTAGCTCAGCTCTGCGGCTCGGTCAAATTAAAGGCGTCTTTCTATGTAAAAGGCATCCATGAAAGCGGAGAAACGCTTTCCTGGTTCTGTGCTTAGTGGAGTCTCCTCCCATCCGCCAGAGCAACTTTATTTCTTTACTTCTCCAAATTTGACCGAGGCTAGGTTCCATTGCAAGATGCAGAACGTTGTAGACCGCTCCCGTGTTCACGAATTCATGTGGTAAACGCAGATTTGACCGAGCACCGAATTCACTCGATGATGTCTCCCGAATTGAGAAGGCGTTGGTGAACGGGCGCGCGAGGTTCCAGATCATCGCAGCATTGCTGACGATCTTGAATGAGCCCGCGAATGGCCGCTGGGAGTAGCGATGTGAAAGGCATATTCAGGAGATAGTTGGCGAAATCGGCGATGAGTTCTCTTTGGAGCGCTGAGTGTTGAGCCTCTGGGCACATCGACGCCAGAATTTGGTAGCTCCGCTCTTCGATCTTTGCTCTTTGTGTAAGCAGAAGGCGGCAACAATCCCGGGGAAACGCCAGGAGAAGACGATGTTTGATTCGATTACCGACCTCGCTGGCAAACTGGCCAAGACCGGCTACTTTATCGACCCGGTAATGATCCAGGTCGTCTTCCTGGCCGCGAAACTCCAGAAGCCGCTTTTGCTTGAAGGGCCAGCCGGCAGCGGCAAATCCCAGATCGTCGGGCAAGTCGCCGCAGATCTGGAATACAACTTTCTCGACGTACGTGCGGTGCAGCTTGATCCCGTCGACCTGCGCGGTCTGCCCCGGATTGCCTCGGACCAAACCGAATGGGTGCCGCCGAAGTTTCTTCCCACCTCAGGGAAGGGCATCCTCTTTCTCGATGAACTGACCTCCGCTCCGCAGATGACGCAGGCGGGGTGCTATCAGCTCGTTCTCGATCGCAGGCTCGGCGAGTACGTGTTACCAGACGGATGGGTCGTCATCGCAGCAGGCAATCCGGCCTCAGAGCGGGGAGTTCACTTCGCGATGCCGCGGCCGCTGCGCAACAGGTTTGTCCATCTGGAGCTTGAGGCCGACCTCAACGACTGGTGCAAGTGGGCAATTAGCGCGGGAATACGGCCGGAGATCATTGCGTTTCTCCGGTTCAAGCCGGACCTGTTGCACACCGCCGACGCAACATCCGATGCCAATGCCTGGCCCACTCCCCGCTCCTGGGAGATGGCCTCAAATGTCCTGAGGGGCGTCGCTCGCCGGCAGGGTACAACATTTCTGTCGGGAACAAGCGATTTTGAAGCTCAGTTGCTCGATGGAACGGTTGGACAAGCTGCTGCGGTCGAGTTGCTTGCTTTTCTGAGGCTCTTCCGCCAGTTGCCGTCGATCGACGAAATTCTTCTCAATCCTGAGACCGCGCCGCTTCCAACCGACATCTCTGCCCAGATTGCGATTGCCACAGCGCTCGGGAGAGTGATGACGGACAACTCGGTTTCAAGAGCCCTCAAGTACCTCGACCGGATGCCAACCGAGATGCGGGTAATGTCGATGCGCGATGCGGCGGCGCGGGACACCGCAATTACCCATACTCCGGAATTCGTTCGCTTCGGAGTGGAACACAGGGAGGTCGTTCAATGATTACCGAACGCGCTATGCTCGCAGCTGTCCACATCAGCATTTGGACGGCTGTCAAACACGACCGCAAGGTCAGCCGCGACGTCGCCGATCAGCACGGAGCCCATCAGAGCGCCGGCCGCTACAACAAACAATTGCTGCGCGGCGCAGACAAACTGGATGAGTTGCGCACTCTGGCGGGACAGGTTCGGCAATACTTCTACAAGATCACCTTGCCCTGGTCGGACGAAGGATTTCGCCTGTTGCCCTCGAATCTCTATTTCGACCTGATGGCTCGCATGCGCGAATTCGAGGCCGCCTTCGAACAGGGTGTCGAGAGCTTCCTCGATGTCTACCCTCAGTACATTGAGCAGGTGCGACCGGAGTTGAACGGATTGTTTCGCGAGCAAGACTACCCCGCTGCCGACAAATTGCGAAAGAAATTCGGAGTCAGGCTCGAAATCCTGCCCATCCCTTCTGGCGCCGACTTCCGCGTCCAGATGTCGGAGGAGGAACAGGCGCGTGTTTGCCGCGAGATCGATGCGAATGTCCGTCAATCCCTGTCCCGAGGAACGGAAGATCTTTGGAAGCGGCTCAGAGAAGTCGTCGCTCACATGGTCGACCGATTGAACGAGCCGGAATCGCGGTACCACACCACCCTGGTCACCAATGTCTTCGACCTGGTCGAGATACTGCCCCGAATCAACGTTAACGGCGATGCCGAACTCAATCGATTCGCGGATCAGATCCGGGAGAAGCTCTGCAACTACTCGGCTCAGGATCTCAAGAAGCACGAATTGATTCGCGCCGCGACTGCATCAGACGCCGCTGAGATCGTTGCCGAGATGGATAGCGTGCTGCGCAAGCGCGAAGCCGATTCGCCGGCCACGGTCGAGGAGGCTCAAACCGTAGTGGACATTCTGGCTCACATGTCGGCGTATATGGAGGCGCCCGCGGCAGCATGAGAAACATGACACCGGCTGCGCTTCGGATCCAGAAGGCGCGAACCACGCTCCTTCTGGATCATCCCTTCTTCGGCACGCTTCTGTTTCGATTAAAAAGTCAGGAGTCCTACCGCGTTCCGACGATGGCGACGGACGGAGTATCGCTCTTCTATAACCCCGAATTCGTCGATACTCTGAACTCGACAACCCTGGCTGGAGTGCTGGCTCATGAGGTCATGCACCCTGCACTTCAACATCATGTGCGGCGCTCGGGGCGCAATTCAAGACGGTGGAACGAAGCTTGCGATTATGCAATCAACCCGTTGCTGGTCGATGCGGGACTCAGTCTTCCGGAAGGCGTTTTATTGGACAGCCGTTTCAGTGGCATGAGCGCCGAGCAAATCTACGTACAACTCGAATCGAAGGAGCAGCCTCAATCGAGTAATCAGGATCGTCCGGCTGCGGACCTGGATGGAGACCCAGGCGGTCGCGATCAAGGGCAAGGGGAACGGGGTTCTCAGCCAGTCCCCGTGACCGAAGGCGGGATCGGGCAGGTTCTCGATGCGCCGCTGCCCGACGCGGAGACGCCGAGCATCGAGGAGCAGGGGCGCGATTGGAGTGTGGCGGTCCACCAGGCGGTCACAATCTCAAAGCAAGCCGGGAAGACACCGGCGGGGCTGGCACGAACTCTTGACGGCGCGGCTGAGGCAACCCTAGATTGGCGAGAGTTGCTGCACAGGCTGTGGTCGGAAACCACGCCTGCAGACTTCAGTTGGGCTCGCCCGAACCGGCGCCACATCTGGAACGGACTCTATCTGCCGGGAGTTGTGCGCGATGGCGTGGGGGAGATCGCGATCGCCGTCGATTGCTCAGGGTCCGTGAACGGTCACGTGTTGCGGCTTTTCGAGGCGGAGATTCGCTCGATTCTCGAGAGCCAGAGGCCACAGCGCGTACATGTGCTTTACTTCGACACGGCAGTCAACCGGGTGGACACCTTCGAAGGCGGACAATCGGTGCAACTCGCTCCCGAAGGAGGTGGAGGAACGGAATTTGGCCCGTGCTTCAATTGGCTGGAGGAACACGGAATCCGCCCGCGGACGCTGATCTTTCTGACCGACCTCTATGGCGGGTTCCCCGATATTGCCCCGGAATATCCCGTGATTTGGGCATCAACCGGCTCTCGCCATGCTCCGTTCGGCAATGTGGTTCCCATGCAGGCAGCGTAGACATGGACGGACCCATAAGCTTTGCTCGCCCGATTGCAGTGATCGGCCAACCTACGAGCACTAGCAGCGCGCCGACCCCTCAGCAAAACTCCGCTTGGTCTGCATCCTGAGAGATTCGGCCTATTGGCATCATACTAATATCTGATCGGAACAAATCAGGGTACACTGGCCGACTTATCGTTACGAATTTGCCCCAAAGGCAAGCTTTTATGCGGCCCGAATGGGAACAGCATGCTCGGCGGATTCTTCCGTCGAAGGCCGGAGGAGTAGGCTTCTTCCCTGAGAAGATCTGTATGTTTGGCTCACCGCTCCGGTTCGCGTTGAACTGAACCCAAAATGGCTTTCAATCCGGGTCGGTTCGCGATTTACTCATTGCCGGAAGATAGACGGTTGATTTTGGATTCAAGATCCGGAACGTAGCTTGCTTGTGCACCGGGCTCCAGACGCTGAGCGATCTGGAGGGCTGCCTGCCATGCTGTCTTGGCCGTTTGTTTGTCCCCTAATGCTGCGGCGGCGTCACCCAGCGCTGTCTGGGTAATGAGGTTGTCGGGTGAGGTGGCGACAGCTTTCCGTGCCACGGCGAGTGCTGGTCCTGGTTGCCCCCACGCGAGTAGCGCTTCACTCTGCTGCGCACTTGCGAGAGCTGAGATCTCAGGGATGGCGAGGGTTCCCTGGTAGACGAATACGGAGTCGTCAATCGCCAGATTGGGATGCAATGACTGAAACGATTTGTAGGGATTGAGTTGGCCGCTCGGCCATTCGCACCCACTGAGGTCTCCCGCGCTGATCAGAACCGATCCGGTAACAGAGGGAGGAACGAGTCCCACGCCGCCCCACTGCGTGTCGAATGTGGGGAGTGCGTGGCAGCGAATGCCATATACTCCCGGATCAATCACGGGCCGTGCGAAGTACGCGAACCAGCACTCCTGATCAGGATTACGATCCTGCCACTGCTTGACTTGCAGCAGCTGTTGCGCCCAATCGACGCTTGCGTCACTCAGCAGATTATGCAAATTACTGGGCCCTCCCGAAGCTTCGTTGGCATAAGCAAGCTCATTCGGAAATACGAGAAGGCTGGAGACTACGTGGGCCGCAATAAGGACAGAACAGAGGATCGCCCAGCGGCGATTCATACCGGCGAGCGTCGCCGCTGCGGCAGCGGCGAAGATGATAACAAAGGCATACATAGGCAGCAGGTGCCGCGCACCGATATTCATTCCCGACATCATCGCCACAGCAAGATAAAAGATGGGCGGAGCAAGAGAATAAAACAACTCGCGGCGTTTCGTTAGCTTGCCTGTGATGGTGGCGAACTTGGCGAGAACAATCAGCAGAAGCAGCCCCAGCGTCGTCTTGATGAGAATCACCAAGGGGAAGTAATACCACAGGCCGTGCGGATAAACCTTGCCCAGGAGGAAGGCGGGGTAGGCTAGCGATACTAGTTTCACGTCGACGAGTCCGACCAGATACGATTCGGGCAAAAGGTGGAGGTGGCCCGCTGCAACAACGATGGCAGATTCGAAATGCGGCAGAGGCGCCGCGTATGCGGCGACCGAAGTGCTGAACGCCATACCGGCAGGACGCGCGCTGTATCGAAATCCGTAAAAGGCCCAAAGCACGAAGATACTAAGGACGACGATAGCGAAAAAGCCGCCGGTGAGTCGAAGTGCTGTTCGTTTGCGCTCGCTGCCTGGAACCGTCAGCACCTCCCATGCGATCAGAGAGATGAACATGGGGCCGATCAAAATGCCCGAATGCTTGGTTGCGAGCAGCAGGCCTGTTGCCAGGCTCACAAGCAGCAGGCGGATGAGGGTTGGTCGGGTAGCGAAGCGGTAAAACGTCCAAATTGCTGCGACAAAGAAGAACGACACTCCGATATCGGTTGTTACAAGGGCAGAGTGTGCAAGAACGTTGGGATCAAAGACCACCAGAGCAAGAGCAATAAGACCAGCCGTGTCGCCAAACCACTCCCGAGCCGCCAGAAACACGAAGAGGCACAATCCGAGAGCAAGCAGTTCCGCGCTCGCTCGCATCTCGAAGACAAGATGCTGTCGATCTCCGTCATTACGAGCCAGCCAGTCGCGGCCATTCAGATACGCTTCAGATTTGAAAAACCGACCGGGCATTGGTGGCGGTACCCACAAGTGGTCCGAAAGAATGGGAACGGTCGCGAGAAGCTTGGCTAGAGGTGGGTGTTCAGGGTTTAGCCCATAATCCCCCGCTTTCCACATCATGTAGCCTGCGAACATGTGATCGCCTTCATCCCAGGTAAGCGATTCTCGATGCACCATGGTCAGCGCCAGGGTTGCTTGAATTACGAGGAGAGCTACCGCCGCGAGCCACAAGTATTTTTGGCGATGATTGGTCATGGGCCGATTATAGAGGTCGCGCGCATTTGAGATTAGTACCCCGAAACGCGCATGTGGCCAGTGAAATTCTCGGTCAACGGCGGCTCGTCATGTTTCATAGGTAGCGCCCCAAGCGTGGCCTGAAATCGGCGATTCAGGGACTTGGAACACGCGAAGACAAGTCAAGGCCCGACTACCACACTGCAAAACAACTGGTTTCGGAATGGAGGCATTCTATGTCTAAGCCGTTCCGCGTTTTCACGGATGGCTCAGCGATCGGCAACCCGGGGCCCGGTGGCTGGGCTGCGGTGCTGATTCAGAACGGAAAGAGGTGGGAGATTTCAGGTTCAAGCCAATGGACAACTATCTCTGAAATGGAGTTGAGAGCAGCTGTGGAGGCCCTACGGTCAATTCCAATGGGGGCCAAGGTTGAATTGCGTTCCGACTCCCAACTATTGATCCAAGGGATGCAATTCCGGGTTTTCCGTTGGCAGCGTAACGGATGGCGCAATAGTCGTGGAACGCCGATGCAGCACCAGCAGCTTTGGCGAGACTTGCTGGTTCTCACGGAGTCGATCAGCGTTCGGTGGTGTTGGATCAAGGGACATAATGGTCATCCGATCCAGGCGCGTGCCGATGAACTCGCTTATCAAGAAGCCAGGAACCAGGCGGACGGCCAAAGGATCGCCGCTTAACGAAGATCCGTTCGATCAAGACGATCAAGGGTTGCAAGCGGCCAGAAATCAGGAGTTGTTCCAATGAGTTCAAGTAGCACTCTATTCGAGATTGATCATGAGATCGATTCGATGCTCGACGCAATCGAAGAGGAAGTCGAAGAATCCGGCTCGGCTTCCCCGGAGTTGTTGGAGAGATTCCAGCAGTTCTGCGACGCGGCAGTCGACAAGGTTGACAGGATTGGCCGCTTCATCACCCTGATGGACACCCGATCGAAATATTGCAGGGCTGAGGCAGACCGTCTACAGAAGCGCGCCCGCTCAGCCAATGCCAAGTTGGAACGTACTCAGAACATGGTTCTTTACTTCCTGGCTTCGAGGGGCCTAAAGAAGATCGAGGGCCGGGAGTTCACCCTTCGGGCGCAGAAGAACAGTCAGGATTCCGTGCATGTCTCTGACCAAAGCCAACTCCCCATGTCTTGCCTGGAATTGGAGCTTCGTGTGCCGGGCTGTGTATGGGAAGAGGTTCTTACAACTATTTCGGGATCCATGCGGAATACACTCATGGGCTGTGTCCGGGACGAACGACCGTGCAACGAAGTCATCAAACTGGCTGCGAGCCGCAGGGAGGAAGTTCCTGGGGCAGAGGTGAAACGAGGCGTCCATTTGCGCGTTGCATGAGGTATCTGCAGATAGCATTCCCTGTTCGTCAGGCCCATTTGTCCTAAATGCATCGGATCATTCCTCCTTACGTTTGGCCTTCATTTCCCGCAAAGAGAAGGACATTTCCCAGGAGTCCGATCTCCTACCCCTCATCCATCCCACATGCAACGTCCTACGCCCTCGTACCGGTTGACCGCGAAATAATTGCTCCTTGTTGCTCATCGGAATCCGCCATAAGAGCGCGCTTGGCGGCATGAAAGTGACGCACCAAGAACCCAGGAGGCGGTTAGCAGGACTGGCGTGAGTGCCCCCGTGATCTGCGATTTCTCATAAGCAATTGCAAACAGAAATACGTCGGAATCGCTCTTCATAATCCCTAGTCTCCGCCCAGCGCACATTTGCGCCGGAAAAGGAGACTACTCAATGAATAAGCATGCCCTCCCCAAGCTGACGTTGGCTCTGCTTTTGCTCTTACCCATCGCTCCCGTTGAGCGCGCATTCGCCTCTGGCACTGGCTCGACTTCGACCCCTCCCTCAACCCCGACTACTCCCGTGTCTCCCGCACCCAGCGGAGTGACCGGAACTGATCCCGAGCCTATCGAACCAGAGATTGTTGGATTGATTCTCACCCTCCTGCACCTCGGGTAAAATCCAGAGCATGACGGCTCCAATCGGCCGCTCACACGGAGGGATGTGGATGCATTTGACTGGTCTGGATCTTCTGTTCTGGGCGGCCGGCCTTGGATCTCACCTGATACTTCTTGGCGTGCTGTTAATCTGCGGCCGCTACAAGACTTTCCCCATCTTCACAGCCTTTGTCCTTACCAATGTCGGCAGGACCGCGATCCTCTATTGTGTTGAACGCTACGGTACTAAGGCGTCTTATTTCTACTCCTATTGGTCTCTCGCGATTCTCGACGTGTGCATGCAACTAGCGGTGGTATACGAGATGTACTCTTTGACGTTTCGCCCGCTCGGAAATTGGGCGCGGGACTTGCGAGGATCGTTCGTCTCGTTGGTGGGAGCCAGTATCGCCGTCGCAACAGGGTTGACCTGCCTTGCCGCTCCGCACGCACGCCTATGGATGCAAGTTGTGGTGATCAAAGGAAGTTTCTTTACCTCCACCTGCATGAGCGAACTTTTCGTTGGGATGATCGCACTTTCTGTGAGATCCGGACTACCATGGAAGACTCATGTGGCAAGGATTTCGCAAGGACTCGGCGTCTATTCGATCATTGACGTTTTGATCGAAGCGGGGCATAGTTATTTCGGTGTGGGGCGCGATACGCATTTGTACACAAATCTCTCGCACGTCCGTATGACCATATACCTAGTCTGTGTCGTCTACTGGATTGTCATGTTGTCGCTTAAAGCGTCGGATCCAAGGCCGCTTCCAGATAGTCTGCGAATGCGATTGATCGACCTGCAATCCCGATTGAATATAGACCTCGAAAAAGTTCGAGCCGGGAGATGTTCGTGATTGACCGCGCCGCCTTGTTTCTAGTTGCCGTAGGGGTTTTCGTGGTGTGCCTTCCAGCCATAGCGGTGTATTACTTTCGCCGCGCCCGGAGATCCTCGCAGGACGATTGGGAGAGCATTTTGAAACGATTGGCGCCTGTCGATCGAAGCTGTGTCGCGGAAGTGGCACTCGACATCATTGACGAATCCGGACAACAGAGAATGGATGAATCTAGCGCAGTTCTTGAGCCAGCTGAAATCTGGAAACTGGTGGGTGGGATGGAGGGCCTCAAGGCTATTGAGGCGAATTGCATGGTGCTAATCGACCTCGCCTTTTATGTCCAGCAGAAGTACCCGGAGGCGGTCGTCACCACAGAGGAGTTGCGGCTGAACGCTCGGGAGATCGCCTGGCACGTGGAAAGACTGAAAGCCGCGGCTGAAAGCGGGAAACTGGACAGCGTCTTCGCCATGTATGCCCAGCGTGCAACAGCCACCTACTATCTGATGACACGGCAGGTCCTGGCGCTCTATGAGCATGATGGTCTCCCCATGCTGGCCAGTTTGCAAAGGGCTCTTTAGGCGCGATGAACTGGACTGACATCAATACCCCATCAGAGGATCCCAAACGCCAGAAAAGCCCTTTCTCCGCGCTACTCTGTTGGTCGCGTCTCCTCTAGCCTGAGAAGGACAACAGCGACCCGGCCGATCACATCCACCTCCTTCTTGTATCGCCATCGAGTGGCGGAGGTGTACGACAGAGGATGGGGAACCAGGGTCAACCACTCTCCGTCCTTGTCGAGCTCACACCAGCCGCAGACGTAGCCGGCATGGGTCATCAGGAAGTAAATCGGTCGATCGAATTCGTTGGTCCATTCACGCCGATGGGCAATAGCGCGCCGCTGAATGTTGATGAGAACAATCGAACCTCCTGGAATCATCGGGTCCATCGTCTTATCGAGCCGGCCGATGACGCCCCGGCGGTAGTGGCTGGGAATATGTCCCTCAGGAGACAGGAGCGTTGTCTCCTCCGGAATGGGCCCATTTGCCGCATTGTCCGGGAGCCAGAGCCTTGCTTGCCTCTCAAGCGGTCCACCCGTGAGGAGCATGGTCGTGTTGGGGCCAGCCATATGGTCGTACTTTGCCGGATGGATGCTCTCCTGCGAGCAAAGGGCGAGCAAATCACTCGGCGAAATGCTGTAGACGACCGCGAGCACGATCAGCTTTGCTGCCGAGAGGTGCCTGTCCTCTCGCTCAACCCGATCCAGCCAACTCGCGGAAATTCGATACGAGGAATTATCCCAATCCTTGGCAAGATGCGCGCTTCGTTCTTCCACTTCGCGCAGAGTGAGTCCCCACTTCAGCCTGATTAAGCGAAGCTTGGCACCGATTCCCTTCATCAACAGACCTCCGGGCAAAAGTGATAAAGAATTGAGTCATGGACGAGTTATTCGATGCAAAAGTTTGAGTTTTCGTTGGAGGCCATCCCAGTCATGACGAGTTACCCAAGTCATCGATAGAAAGTTTGAGAATTGGAGCTCACGTTCGCAACAATGCTCGCAGTCGGCAAAGATGCTCTGTTCTCTGAAACAGACACTCACGAAAAATTCTGGGACAAAACGGATTTGCCATCTCACATTGGGCGCCGTCAATAGAGCGCAGACGACGTGCGCCATTCCACATACGATGCATGCATTCCACTTCTTGCGTGGCTACAACATCCAGTCATCGAATGGCTCATGCCAGGGGAAACGATCGAAGAAATCGTGCCCGACGTAATCGATCCAGCGGGTTGCCAGGAAGCAAACCATCACGAGGGTACAAAGCAGCACACACCCGCATATGATACTGCCCGCCAGTTCTATGAAGGTACGCCAATCGGATCTGGGTCTCAATCCACAATGAGGACAGGGCTGCTCTTCCCCATGGGAACCCCATATGTTAGCCAAGACGGACGCGATACCCTTCTTCGACGTCATCGTCATCCTCCTCTCCGTCAATTGGCGTCTCGCCCGTTTGTGACGATCGAAAGGCGGCTCTCTCCTTCTTGTCCCGCCGGACATCGAGCAGTTGCTCCCCTACGGTGTGTTTTGGTGAGTATGCGTAGAGGACATAAGCCTCAAATAACGACTGATTGGGAAGCCCGCGCTTCAGCAGATCGGGAAGATGATGGCTGTAGGCGTGCTTGAGCGATTCTGGTGTGATCGTGTAGGTGGGGCGCTTCCCCTTCGTGCTTACCGTCGCCTGCAGCCATCCCTGGTCGATCCAGTGATGGATTTCCGTCTTTCGCACATGCAGCGCCGTTGCGAGGCTCTCAATCGAGAAGAGGTCGCAGCGGATCTCCCGTACGCAGAGACCGTTTCGTTGCAGCATGCTGCGGATGGATTTCGGAGTTCGATCGAGCTTCTTCGCAATCTCGTCCACAGATCTCTTCACGAGCTCTTCCCGCACAAACTCAACTTCCTCATCTGTCCAACGTCGGTGATCAACTTTGCCTTTGAGCCCGTACTGAATCACAAAGCGCCAGCATTGCTCGCGAGTGCGTCCCGTGTGGCGCTGAAGCCGGACCACGAGTTGTTCCAGCTTGTTGCCTGAGAGAACCTTGGCCTGAGACGCAAGGGCCAATGCCTCCTTGCTCCAGCGTTGAGCGATGCCAAAAGACTGGTAGGAAGTAGCCATACGAGCCTCGCGTGCTATTGATCGATAGCAGAAGAGTTTTGACGCGTTCACATATATAGCCTTCGAATTGTGGAAAAGCGGACAGCGCAAGTGGAAAAGACGTTGAAAAATGTGGAAATTGAAGACACTCTGAGTTAACTTTGAGTTATAAGGTGGCAGTCGTGAACGGCATCGATTTGCCTCATAACTCTTTTGCGAGTGGACTTATGACGTCGCCTTCTCCCTCAGACCTTTGCTGGGTTATTGGATTCACGCCGAATGGACGGTGGATCCTACCGGTCATGCGCACCGCTGTCGGGCTTGAACTCGAGAGGGCTCGAGAGATTGCCCGAACTCGGCTCGGGGATGAAAGGCTGGCTTCCGAGATCATGGAGCTTGCGATCCAGCAGACCGCGGAGTCGCTTGCCGAGATGAGTCCTATCGGAATCGAAGAGGCTCAGGCGATTCTTGCCCGCCTTTATCGAAACGAGGTGAGACGCAGGCTCCGCACCGCATCGAGGCTTAGCTACCGCGGAACTTCGGCTCAACTTGAGTATATGAGGCCATCGGAAGAGACCACTTTTTCAGGTGTCGAAGCTGAGCTCGATCTCGAAAAAATTCTGCGTGAAACGCAGATAGATACGAGGATCGCGATGCTCTTGCGCTATGGCGCTCGCAGCCGATGGAAGGATGTAGCGCAAGAGCTCGCGAAGTCTACCGAAGCCACACGCAAGGCTTGCGAGCGAGAGATGGAACGTATTCGCAAGGCGCTTGGGCTTTGATTCAGGCCGAATTAAAATCGGTCGCGTTCCCACAAGCGATCGAGAGGCATGCAGTGAGTAGAGAAACAAGTCGTAACAGCGATGACGAGAACGATGCCTATCTGTTCGATCAATTACAGGACTATGTTCTGGAGCACTATCCGAACCCCGAACGCACCGGATGCCTGAATCGGGAGACGCTGAGTCTCTTCGTCGAGGACCCGGGCAAACTGGATCTTGCCGATCCAAAATACCTTCACATCTTCCATTGCGCTGAGTGTACCCGGGATTTGATGTGCCTTCGCCGCATCCGAGACGACCGGCAAGGTTGGAGCGCCCCGAAAGCTCAAGGGGTACGGGCGAGGTGTTGGGGATTCCTCAGAAGATTGAGCGATCTGTTTCGCCGGCCGTGATATCGATCCTGTGGCGTGGCCTAAAAAGAAAGCAGCTACTGTCTAACGCGCACGGTCTGTGCGAAAACAACGAGAACCGCCGATGTCACTTCAATTGGTTTGTCTACGCGCAACGGCTTTGATTGAGTTCAAGTGCGTCGATGGCCCGGTCTAATCTTCTTGTCATGGCCCGGAGGCCGCTGTGAATCTGGAACTCGTGAGAGCGGTTTTGACGAAGCCTTTCGCACTGAGTTAAGAGGTCGATTGCAGCCGCAATAGTTTGGGCCAGGTCCAGAGCGCGATTGATTTGGTCTTCCGAGAGGATTGACCGCCAACCCGCCCGATACATATCGACCAGTCTTGACAGCCAGGATTGAGCCCTCGGGTCTTGGGCAATCTGCGAGCACAAGCGCTCAAACGTCACGAACGGGTTCCCAATCGACGCCTGGGCCCAATCGGTGAAAACGCAGCCCTGGCCGGCGACGAGAATGTTGTCCAGGCTGATATCGCCATGGATCAGCGTATCGGGGATATTTAGGTCCGCCAGTTCTACGCAGGCGTATTCGAGTCTCGTACTCAAGCGTCCGAATCGGCTTGCTCCGAATCGCGGAGCGAATCCTGAACTCTGATACCCCATCGCCTCTTGAGCAAGCTCCATCATCTGCGGGATTCGGTCTCGAAGAACTGTGTACCGCAAGTCGCGGCAACCAGTTGCTAATAGGGAACCCACTTGGTCGATGCTGACGATTTGGAGTTCGGCCAAACGATGAACAGCCCGACTGCATGAGTCAATGCCGAACGATTCCTGTAACGGCCGCCCGGCATCCTTCATGCACCAAGCTTTCCAGTCCTCACGGGATGCGACGATTTGCGGCAAATACTCCGGCGCGAGTGGCGCCAAAGATTTCGTGATTACGAATTCCCGATCAGATGGATCGGCGACCGCCTTAAGCCAGAGAGGAGGCTCCGCCGTTCTTCCGAATCGAACCAGCGCATGTTTGGCGCCTGCGTTGAGCTGCAGTATCTCCGCGGAATCGAGTTGCCGGTTGATACCGAGTTCATTGCCGATCCAAGTCTGCGCTTCTTCAATCCATCCGAATCGCGAGAAGGGCCCTCGACCAGTTTGCCCATCTTCGAATAGCGTCTCGACTAGGCCCCGTTCGAAACTGGTGAGTTCTTCTGGATGGATATCGCACAAGTTTGCCCACGATTGGGGTGTGGGCAATGCACGCTCGCGAACGCCATTCATGAGTTCTACGAGGACGACCCCCTCGTCTCCAGGTTCATCTCCGAGAAAATCGAGAACCATCCCCTTGATTCCCCAATTGCAATCAATTGCCTGCTGTACCTGCTCGGCGGCCCTGGTCCACCGAGGAATGGAAAGTCGCGGCAGACAAAGCCTGTGGCTGACCCTCTCAGCAAAGACGAGCCTTGTCGATGACGACAAGAGAACCAGGCGATATCGGTCGTACAACGGATTGTCGATCAAGTACAACTGGCACCTCCGCGCCGGCAGCTGCGAGATCCCCAACATCGTCGCGCGACCGATCAACAGGCTACGGCCACTGCTTTGCGACAAGTGGACTCCAGGCATGTGTCCTCGGCCAAGGCATTGCGACTTACAAGGAGCTCAATTACACGTTGGCTTGCGGAGCCTCCGGCAAACAGGGACCGCAACTTGGCTCATCAGTCTTCGCACGCTCGATCTGCTGAAAGCTGCCCGATCTGAGGATGCAACTGAAGCCCAAAGCTTTGGAACGTGCCGTTCAGGACGGCTTGAGGGCAGTCTGCCATCCGGCAGATTCCATGACAAGAAAAAGCTGTTCGCAGGATGCGACAAATTTTGTCGCTTCTACCTTCCGTCGCAATTCCAAGTGTCAAGCAAATGCGGTGTCCTGAAGGTACATTCGCGTGACATCCTTCGTTGTGCGTGTGAGCAAGAATCGTCCCGGCGATGTCTCTTCGCGGCTGAATGATTCGTCTGCAAACTCTCGACGCCATAACTGGCGAGGTATGAGGCTCTGTCCCCGTTGTTCCTGCCGACGCGAGGCTAATTCTCAATCGACTGGGTCGAATTCAGAGAAAATCAGACACCTTCCCGCAAGGATTTGTCTCCTGTGGTCGCTGTTCTATTTGGGACCTTCGGAATTCCTGCTTGGGCCGCGGAGGAGAGCGGTTTCCGTAGCACTTTGATTTGACCGGCTCTAGAAACCCCTTCATGTTCTCCTTCGGCCCGGATGCCCAGAGCAACCGGGTCGAGGAGAGAGTCATGACAACTGCCCAAACACATTGGCGGGATTCGAAAAGACGCGTCCCCTTCGAATCACGGTTGCCAATCCGACGCTTCGCACGCTGCGGCCTTTTGATCGCCGTCTTCATCGGACTTTACGCTTTTCAGCCGACGGCCAAGGCCCAGACGATCACCTCTGAATGTACAAACCCTGTATGCACCCCCGGCAAGCCATGCGCGGAATACCGCTGCGCCAATCCAAAGCCGTGCCTGGACTGCATTGCGCCGCCATCGAGCAAAGGTTGTGTCATGGGTTATGCGCTCGGCAACGACGCCAACTTTGCTGGCGGAAACGTCCCCGATGTCCTGATTGAATCCACGGACTATTGGGAGATCGATGACTCGGGCGATGTCTGGTACGACGGAACGTCCACTACGGGTCCGGTCGAGGTCACGACCCTTTCACTGCCTCCCAGTTGCGTCCAAACCAGCGGTTCGTTCGTGCTCGAAACACCGATTGAGGAGTATGAAGGCGCGCTCAATATCGGGACGTTTACCTACGAGGGTCTCAACACAGACTTCTACGCATGGCCACAGGATTTCTATGACGACGGCGACCGATCCTTCATCTCGGTCGTCGATCCCGACGGCAATATCGACTTCGATCAATATCCGTGGCTTTCCCTGGGCGCGTATGTCATGACCGGCGTCAACGCGTCCACCGGGGAGTTGTTTGAAGGAAATGGGACTGTAGAGCTACTCATCGAAGCGGATGTGGCCTACTAGGCTGGCCTCGCAGGCGAGTCCGACAATTCCACCGCAACCCGAGCAGTACAGCCCATTGGCAAGGAGAAAACTATGCATGGCATGAAACGGTTCGCCCTCGCTTTCGCTGTGATGAATGGCTTTGGCATCGCAGCGTTGATCGGTCAATCATCGACTCCCCAAACAGTTCCCCTAACCGCGGAAATTAATGTTGTCTCTGTGCGGACTCTGCCTGACGGCAATACACTGCGCCAGGAAAGGAGAATGAAATTCTATCGGAGCGCGGATGGCAGCACCCGTCTGGAAGAGCCGAATCGAGTAGTCATCGTCGACAACACTGCCCACACAACCGTTGTGCTCGATCCAGTCGCGAAGATTGCCCAGGTTCATGCCGCTCCAGCAGCCTCTGTCGGCTCCATGACACCCGTCAAGGCAATACCTCAACCTGTGGCTGCCGCGAGCAGCCTGGACGGGTCGAGTAATGCTGCGAGGACAGATCTTGGAAGCAAGGTGATTGCCGGCTACAGCGCTCACGGCTTTCAGAGAGCAACAACCATACCGGCCAATTCGGCGCTTGGCAACAGTTCTCCAATTACCAAAACCATGCAGGTGTGGACTTCGTCCGATCTCCGCCTACCCCTGCTCACTGTCATCAGCGATCCACTCGGCGGTACCACGACTTCTCAGTACGAAAACATCTCCACAGCAACCCCTCCAGACAGAAGCCTCTTCGTAATTCCGACAGGGTACAAAATTGTGGCGGCTCCGCAATCGCGGGTTATCGAGTCGCACACGAACTGAGAACATTTCCGTCGAATCAGTTGGAGGAACCAAGAGCCATGGGGCGATCCCGGGTACAACTATCTGCATTCATTCTTGCCGCCGCACTGATGCATCTCTCGCATCCGTGCGGCGCTCAGTCAACGAGCGGTTGCCCTGTGCAGGTGCGCCATATCAAGTGGCAGGCATCCAGTGCGGGATTCTCGCCATATAAGCATAGAGGCCTGGAAGTACATCTCCAGTACATGAATGTGACCGATGAAGAGATTAAGGAAGTTGTTTTCGATACATCGACTTCGTATAGAGAACACGGCGCAATAGGCCAGAGCATGGTGGAGAACGCGAACAAAACGCCGATCGCTTCAGCGGCCCCGCCAAGGAAATGGAAGAAAGCCGACATAGATGTCGGGATGAGCGAGCCTGGAAGAGGTCGATTGAGAATTTCCGATGTAACCTTTTCGAGCGGTCGCCACTGGATGAATTCAACTCCGGACGAGTGCGAATGGAACATCGCGCGATAGGTCTCTCCTGAATAGTTGCTCTCGGCCTCGGCTCCATTTTCAAGGTATGGATCTAAAAAGCGAATCCCCGCCTGTTGAGGTGGGGATCGCAAATGGTCCGCAGACCGGGGAACTGGCAGTGAGAGTACAGCAGCAGCATTGAATCGGGCAAGGGGATTCTCTGAAGAGTCGCCGTTCGATCGTTGAAAGGTCTTCCACTGTTTGTGCCACGACTTCATTGGCACGATAAGCGTAACTCTTGTAATCTTTGCGAGCGCTCTATTCTGTTGCAACATGGCAACGAAAGCCAGCACAATTCGGAAAACTGAACAGCATTTCACCCGCGGGAGGCGACTGTTCGCCATGGCAATTTCCGCACACTCAAGTCACACCGCACGTTTGGGACGCTGGCTGCCTGCGAATCCAGCGCATCTCAATGCATGGCTCAAGAAGACCATTCAGGGAGCCGAGCAGAAGCAGGCTCCGTACCATCCGGTTGTAGAAGAGTTTCGGTCGATGATTGAAAGCGACCCTGAACTGTTCATGTACTTTACCCTGATGTTCAGGCAACAGCCCGTGTTTCCTCCACCGCCTGGAAGCGGGGACGTGAAGATCAAGGACTACCAGCAGATGCTGGCGGTCATCCATCACGTCCTCACGATTGCCCCGGAATTC
>Ga0302325_10011160_pt1 | contig 19383 bp, 16 predicted proteins | sample Palsa_T0_2_FD_201948 | JGI IMG/M metagenome (GOLD analysis project Ga0302325, IMG submission 201948) | Peat permafrost microbial communities from Stordalen Mire near Abisko, Sweden - Palsa_T0_2 | ecosystem: Environmental > Terrestrial > Soil > Palsa > Peat permafrost | place: Sweden: Abisko...
TGCTCGCCAGCATTGCCCGTCTCCGCTTCACCGGCATGGCCAGAATAACATGCACCCTCTCCCCGCCCCGGCCGAACAGGACATTTCTACTTTGCAGAGAATAGGACATTTCTACTTTGCCTTGACAGGATGCTCGGCTCGGTTGCAAAGGGCGCCTCTTGAAGAGTACAATTTCTTGCTGAAGTGAACGACTTGCGCATCTCCCTGCTGTTTCTGGCGTGCCTGTCGCCGCTCGCGCGACCGATCGCCCAGGCACAAATATTCCAGGAACGGGAGGTCCTGATTCCGTGGAGCAAAGCCGCCCCGCACGGGATGGATGTCCTGTTGGTGTACGCGGAACTGCCTGGGAAGCGTCCGCTGGCGGTCCTGACACATGGCACTTCCGCAAACCAACAGGATCGTAACTCGGTTTCCGCATGGTCGTTGCTCCAGCAGGCAACCTGGTTCGCCCGCCGCGGATGGGTAGCGCTGATAGTCGTACGCCGAGGATATGGCAAGTCCGGCGGCAGGCCGGATTATATTTACGGCGGCTGTCCGAAAACAGATTATGAGGAAGCGGGCAGGGCTTCGGCCGAGGATTTGTCCGCGGCTATCCAATATGGATGCAGTCTTCCGCAGGTCGATCCCACCCGTATCATCAGCGCTGGAGTGTCCACGGGCGGATTCGCAACCGTGGCATTGACCGCGAACGCTCCGGCGGGACTGCTGGCCGCGATCAATTTTGCCGGCGGGTGGGGGCGGGCCGATCACGATGTTTGCAATGTGGGTGAACTGGTCGGCGCGTATCGCAGCTTTGGCAAGACGTCGCGAATCCCGATGCTCTGGATCTACGCCGAGAACGACAGGAAATTTTGGCCCGAGCTGGCACAGAAGTTTAACGATGCGTTTCGTGCGGGCGGCGGGCAAAACCAGTTCGTGCAGGCGCCTGCGATCGGAGAGGATGGACACTTCCTGTTCCAGCGCATATCTGCCTGGTCGCCAATTGTGGGCAGCTTCCTGAAAGCGCAAAATCTGGTGTGGCTGCCAGAGCCTCTGCCGCCACCCAAGTCGAGCGAGCCGGCTCCGCCCGGATTAACCGAGACCGGAGCGAAGGCATTCGGCCGCTACGGGACGCTGGGTCCACACAAGGCGTTCGCCATGTCGGAGCACGGGTTCGGCATGTCCGTCGACCAGCCGACAGTGCAGGCGGCCAAGAAGAACGCCACGGATCGATGCCGGCATTCGGCGCCTAAAGGAGAGAAGTGCAAGGTCGTATCGATCGACGGCACGCCAGAGGAATCAACCAACGACTGAGCCGAATCGTTTGGCGTAGCGCCGCGCCTCGCCGATACAATAGACCTTGCACATGCACAAATCGGCAACCTTCCTGCTTCTCGCTTGCTCCGGTCTTCACGCGGCTGCCACGCCTCGTCCCGAGTATCCCCAGCCCCAATTCCAGCGCGAAAGCTGGCTGAGCCTCAACGGCGCCTGGGAATTCGAATTCGACGACGCCAACGCCGGCCTGGATGCCGGTTGGGCCTCGGGCAGCCGGAAATTCAGCCGCAACATTACCGTCCCGTATTGTTTCGAGAGCCGGCTGAGCGGCATCGGCGATACTTCCTTTCACCCCTGGATCTGGTACCGGCGCACGGTCGCCCTGCCCGCCGAATGGAAAGGCCGGCGCGTGCTGCTGCACTTCGGCGCGGTCAATTACCAGTCGATGGTCTGGGTCAACGGCAAGCTGGCGGGCAGCCACGAAGGGGGCCAGACGCCGTTCACCTTCGACGTCACGCCGCTGCTCCAACCGGGCGCCAACATCGTCACCGTCAGGTCACACTTTCCCCCTACGGATCGCTACATTCCCCGCGGAAAGCAGTTTTGGGAGCCCAAGTCGAAGAGCATTTTCTATACGCGGACCAGCGGCATCTGGCAGCCCGTCTGGATGGAGCCGGTAGGCGCCAGCTACCTCGATCGGGTCAAGATCACGCCCGCCATCGATGGAGACGGCACGGGCGCCGTGCGGCTCGAATTCGACATCGCGCGTCCGCGGCCGGACCTGGAAATCACCGCATCCGCCAGCTTCGCCGGACAACCGGCGGCATCTGCCACCGCGCACACCAGCGCCGCGCGCGCGACCGCGCTGCTTTCCATCGACGAGCCGAAGCTTTGGTCGCCGCCGTCGCCCAGCCTGTACGATCTGGCGCTGGAACTGCGGCGCAACGGCGTGCTGCTCGATCGCGTGCAGACCTATTTCGGCATCCGCAGCGTCACCGCCGAAAGGGGCAAAGTGCTATTGAACGGCAACCCCATCTTCCTAAAGATGGTGCTCGACCAGGGGTATTGGCCCGAGAGCATAATGACGCCGCCCACAGACGAAGCGATCCAGTTCGATATCCGCGCCGCGCAGGAGATGGGCTTCAATGGCGCGCGCAAGCACCAGAAACTGGAAGATCCGCGCTACCTCTATTGGGCCGACCATCTGGGCTTTCTGGTGTCCAGCGAAATGGCCAACGCCTACGAATTCGACGACGCCTACGTGGACCGTTTCACGCGCGAGTGGACTGCGGCGGTGGAGCGCGATTACAATCACCCCTCGATCGTAGTCTGGGTGCCCATCAACGAAAGCTGGGGCGTGCCTAACCTGCGCGATGCGCGCCAGCAGAACCATCTGAAATCGCTCTACGCGCTTACGCATTCGCTGGATGCCACGCGCCTGGCCGTGGATAATGACGGCTGGGAGCATACCGATATGACGGATCTTTTCGCCATACACGATTACACGCGTACGAGCGATCTGCTTTACGAACGGTACAAGGACCTGGGCAAGCCCGGCGCAGGGGTCCCGGACAATTACAAAGCGGCGCTGATCCCCGGCTACCATTACAACGGCTCGCCGGTGTCGTTGACGGAGTTTGGGGGCATTGCGTTTATCCCGCCCGGCCACGATGTGCCGCCGGAAGCGTGGGGCTACTCGGGCGTGGAAAAAACCGCCGATGCCGCGCTCGACCGGCTGCGCGGGCTGTATGGCGCCATAGCCCGCATACCCGGCTTCGCAGGCTTGTGTTACACGCAGTTGACCGATGTGGAGCAGGAGATCAACGGCCTGACGACCTACGACCGCAAGCTCAAGTTCGACTCCGGGAAGATGCGCGAGATCAACGCGCTGGTTCATTAATCTGCGTTACATTGAATCAAGCGGACTCATGAACCAGGGAGAATTTCGCGGCTTTGGTCACCGCGTGGTGGACCTGCTGGCAGATTATCTGGAGCACATCGAAGAAAGGCCCGTGTTCCCGAATATCGAACCCAGCGCGCTGACACGGCTTTTTGCCGAGCCTCTGCCGCAGGATTCCAGCTCCACGGAGACGGTGCTGGGAGAACTGGAAGAGAAGCTGTTTCCATATTGCACGCATGTCGGGCACCCAGGTTACATGGGTCTCATCACGCCATCGCCGAGTCCCGTCGGCATCCTTGCGGATCTGATCTGCTCCGCGCTCAATCAGAACGTGGGGGCCTATACGATCGGCCCCGCTGCCGTGGCCATGGAGCGGCGGACCGTGCGCTGGCTTACCGATCTGGCCGGCTATGGCGAAGGGGCTGGGGGCAACCTGACCAGCGGCGGCATGATGGCGAACTTCGTCGGCCTGAAGCTGGCACGGGACAGCGTTTCGGGCGACCAGACACAGCAAACCGGGGTGCAGGAGCGCTGGGCGGTCTACGCGTCGGAAGAACGGCACGTTTCGATAGACAAGGCTGTCGATGCCGTAGGACTGGGGCGAACGGCGCTACGGGCGCTGCCCACCGACGATCGGTTTCGCGTGCGGCTGGATGCACTGGAGGCGGCCATCGCGGAGGATCGCCGGCGAGGTATACGGCCGCTCTGCATCGTGGGCATATTCGGAACCACCAACACCGGGGCGATCGATCCGGTACGCGAGCTTCGAACTATTGCGGATCGCGAGGGGATGTGGCTCCACATAGACGCCGCATATGGCGGTGGCATGTTGCTGTCGCATGCGTGGCCCATGCGCAACCAGGGTTTGGATCTGGCGGACTCGATCACCATCGATCCGCATAAGTGGTTCTACGCGCCGCTCGACGTGGGAGCGATCCTGGTTAAGGACGACCGCCGATTGACGGCGTCCTTTGGACTGAAGCCATCGTACCTGACCGACGAAGCGGATCGCGAGAATGAGCGCTATCAGTACTACGTTCACAGCTTCGAGCAGTCACGGCGTTTTCGTGGACTGAAGGTGTGGATGAGTTTCAAACGCTACGGAGCGGGCCAGATTGGGGAATGGATCGACAACAATGTGCGCCAGGCCAAATACCTTTATTCCCTGGTCGAAAAACATGGCCGGTTCGAAGCCGCCAGCGAGCCACCGATGTCCGCGATCTGCATTCGTTACCGGGGTGCAGCCCTGGCCGAAGAGCAATCCAAGGACTTGCATGCGGAGGTTGCGCGGCGGGTGGAAGAGAGCGGCAAATTCTGGTTCTCAACCACGGAATTGAAAGGTAAGACGTGGTTTCGGATTAACCCTGTAAACTTTCGCACGCGTACGGAGCACATCGACAATCTGTTGGCGGTGCTCGAGCAGGTATGCCATGCGGTGCTGCTGAGCAGAGGACTGGCAACTGGCTGAAGTTCCCAGATCCGGCAGAATGCGATCACATGACCGCCACTGAACTCGCCGTCCTGTCCGCAACAGCCGCCTCGTCTGCCTTCCTCGCCTGGGCCGTGCGGGGCCGCGCATCGTCCATCTTGGGACCCTCGGTATATCGCGGTCCCCGGAATCGCAACGTGATCGCCCTCACATTTGACGACGGCCCCAGCGAATCCACACCCCGCGTGCTGGAGCTGCTCGACAGGTACCAGACGCCCGCCACGTTCTTTCAAATCGGCGCGAATGTCGAGCGCCTGCCGGATGTGGCGCGCGCGGTGTCCGCGGCCGGCCACGAAATCGGCAATCACAGCCACACCCATCCGCTGTTCTGCTTTCATTCGACGGAGTTTATCTATCAGGAACTCGCGCGCGCCCAACGCGCTATCGCCGGCGCCACGGGCCGCCCCCCGGTCCTGCTGCGGGCTCCCTTCGGCGCGCGCTGGTTCGGTTTCCGGAAGGCCCAGCGCCGTCTCGGCCTGCAAGGCGTCATGTGGACCGCCATCGGCTATGATTGGAAGTTGAAGGCTGATACCATAGTAGGCCGTATGCTGGCGGGGACGGCTAATGGCGCCATCCTTTGCCTGCACGACGGGCGCGAGGTCCGGGCCAATCCCGATATCCGGGAAACGGTCGCGGCCGTAAGCCGCCTGCTCCCCGCACTTCGGGACCAGGGTTATAAATTTGAGACGGTTAGCCGCTTATTATGTCCGATGAATTGATCGAGAGAGTTCGCAAAGTGATTGCAACGTCCAAGCGCATTCCCGAGGAGCGAGTGACCATCGATAGCGCGTTTGAAGAACTGGGCATCGATTCCATGGATGCGGTCGAGATTCTTTTCGCTCTCGAAAACGAATTCGATATCAACATCCCGGACGAAGAAGTGAAGAGCGTCCGCAACGTGCGCCAGATGGTGGAAGGCGTGGAGCGACTGCTGGCAGCCAAGTCGGCGGGGACTCCCACGGCCCAGTAGCATGCGCCGCGTCGCCATTACCGGTGTGGGCGCAATCGCCGGACCAGGCCGCACCGCATGCGAGTTCTGGAAGAGCCTTCTGGAGGGCCGCCCGGCCATCGGACCGTTGGAATCGGTGGATACCTCCGCGCTCCGCTTCCAGAATGGCTCAGAGGTGCGCGGCTATTCGCACACGCCGTATTTCGAAGACCGCCGCGCCGACTTCATGGACCGTTTCGCGCAGTTCGCGGTGATCGCCGCGCGTGAAGCGGTGGCTGACGCGGGCATCGTGTTTACCCCGGAATTGCGCGAGACCACGGCAATCATTACGGGCTCGTGCGTGGGCGGCCAGTCCACCGAAGACCTCGGATTCGTGGAAGTCTATAAACTGAGCCACAACCGCGTACATCCGCTGACCATCCCGAAGACCATGGGGAACGCCGGGGCCAGCCACATCTCGATGGAGTTCGGCATTACGGGCCCCAGTTTCACCATTTCGACGGCTTGTTCTTCGGCCGCGCACGCCATCGGGCAAGCGGCCTGGATGATCCGCTCCGGCATGGTGGACCTGGCGTTGACCGGCGGCAGCGAGGCGCCCTTCAGCTTCGGCATCCTAAAGGCCTGGGAAGCCATGCGGGTGGTATCGCCGGACACTTGCCGGCCATTTTCGCGCGACCGCCACGGCATGATCCTGGGGGAAGGCGCGGGCATGCTGGTGTTGGAGCCTTGGGAAGCAGCCGAGGCGCGCGGCGCACGCATTCACGCGGAACTGGTGGGCTTCGGTATGTCCGCGGACGCCTGCCATATCACGCAGCCGTCCATGGAGGGCGCCGCTCGAGCCATGCGCGGGGCCTTGCGCGACGCCGGCATCCAGCCGGAGCAGATCGGCTATATCAACGCGCACGGCACGGCCACGGCGGCGAACGATCCCACCGAGACGGCGGCCATTCGCAACGTCTTTGGCGCGCACGCCAACAGGCTGGCTATCAGCTCGACGAAGTCCATGCACGGGCACGCGCTGGGTGCGGCGGCCGCGCTGGAAGCTGTGGCTACTGTGCTGTCCCTGCGCGACGGCATGCTGCCGCCCACTGCCAATTACCGCATGCCGGATGCGGAGTGCGATCTGGATGTGATCCCCAATCGCGCGCGGGCGGCGCAGGTGGAGTACGCGCTGTCGAATTCGTTTGCGTTTGGCGGGCTGAACGCGGTGCTGGCGTTTAAGAAGGCGTAGCCTCTGTTTGGTGGCACAGGAGTTCACCTTTCGCCGGACGGGGGATTAATCGAGGTTGAAAGCAGCTTTGCCCGGGTCGCGCGGCACGCTCCAGGTGTTAGCCTATTCTCGATGATTTCGAGTTCGCGGTCGATCTGGAACATTGGTTTGAGCGCGTGGATCATCCAGGACGGTAACTATCCGGATTTCGCGGTCGGGGACACGGTTGAGTTGGCGGTGGAATTTTACCTCCGACCGGGAACGGCCGTCGATGTCTGCGAATCAGAGGTCTGCGCTCGGCCGGTCGCCGAAAACAGGTACGCCGTGGTCGCGGAGAAAGTTCTAGCCGCGGAAGATGTGACGGTTTTGGATCTCGGGATTTTGGCGTATCACGACGGCCCGCTGCAACTCCCCGAGACTAAGCGTGGAGGCAGACTTCGAACTGCCCTGGACCTGACCGTGGACCGATATTTCTACTTTGAGCGGCTAAGCCAAGATGCTGGCGTTCCGGCGTTGATCTACACGTGGCGGATCAGTTCAATCCTTCGCCAGACAGCTCCATTCATCGAGACAATTGCGGATTCCGGCCCTTATGCAGGCGAAAGGACGAAGTCTCGCGATGCCTCCAACCTCGCCTACGAGGAGATCACAAAAACTGACTCCTGGGGTGACGACGGCGGTTACGGCGAATATGTCCTTCGCTGCGATCTCCTGCCAGCCGTGGCCAAACGTACAAGCTTCACAGCTACGTAACACAAGAATGCCACTGCCGCCCGTTAACTTTTGCTAGACGATAGTGCAGAGCGTTATCACGATGATTCCCGCCGGGCTGGTGTATCTGCCGCTTCGGTAAATCGCGCACAGCCCATCCTATGTCCCCCGGCGATTGCCCCACAACTCCACATGCAGCCGCGGGCTAAACCGGAAGCCTTCGCGCTTGCATATCTCCGCCAGCCACACGCCCCGCTCGCGCAACACATCCGCGTCGATGCCCTCCGGCATCAGAATCACCTTGGCCGGATCGGCCTCGAACGCGCGCACCAGCTCCCGCACCTCGGCCATGTCTTCCGGCCGCGCGATCACAAACTTGAGTTGGTAATCGTAATCCGCCATCAGCCGCCGCACCACTTCGGGTTGAATGCGCAGGCGCTCGTGCCGCTGCTCCCATTCGCCTACCGGCGTGGAATTGGCCAGCTTCGGGCTGATGCTCATCAAGTCGCATTCCACCGGCGCGAACACCGTGCCTGCGGTCTCGATGGTGATGTGGCGCCCGTGCGCGCGCAAGCCGCGGGTCAGCTCCACGATTTCGCGCGCGATCATTGGCTCGCCGCCGGTTACCACCACGTGGCGTGCCGGGTAAGCGTCCACCGCCGCCAGGATGCGTTCCAGCGGCCAATCGTCGCCTTCCGGATGCCATGACGTATACGGCGTGTCGCACCAAGTGCAGCGCAAGTTGCAGCCGCTCGACCGCACGAACACCGAAGGCAGGCCGACCAGCGAGCCTTCGCCCTGGATGGAATGGAAGATTTCAGCGATCCGCAATGCCCGCCTCTTCGAATCCCTTGCGGCGCAGCAGGCAGGAGTCGCACTGCCCGCATGGCCGCCCGTCCGCGCCCGGATCGTAACAACTGTGCGTCAAGCTGAAATCCACGCCCAGTTCGCGCCCCAGCTTCACGATCCCGGCCTTTGAAAGCAGGATCAGCGGAGTATGAATCCGGACGCGCAGACGGCCTTCTACGCCGGCCTTGGTCGCCAGGTTGGCCATGCGCTCGAAAGCGTCGATGTATTCCGGACGGCAATCCGGATAACCGGAGTAATCCAGCGCATTTACGCCGATGAAAATGTGCGGCGCTTCCAGCACCTCGGCCCATGCCAGCGCGAACGAAAGAAAAATTGTGTTGCGCGCGGGCACATAAGTCACTGGAATACCATGCGACATATCTTGCGCCGACCGTCCTTTGGGCACGGCCAGGTCATCGGTCAGCGCGGAGTGTCCGATCTGCCGCAGGTCGACGCGCGCCACCACATGCCGCGCCGCGCGCAATGCCTGCGCAACGCGCGCAGCAGCCTCCAACTCCACGCGGTGCCGCTGCCCGTAGTCGAACGACAGCGCGTAGCACTCGTAACCTTCCCGCCGCGCCAGCGCCAGGCAGGTGGAGGAGTCCAGCCCGCCGCTGAGCAGACACACCGCTTTGCCCATCGTGTTCAATGGCATCCGTTTTATTGTACCGCCGGACCCGGTCAATCGCGTTAACAACTAACTCCATTCGTAGTGCCTGTAAATTAGGGCGATCCGATGTGTAAAATGGCGCTTGCGAATGGGGACTTAAGCGAACATGCGTGATAAGGTGGTAATCGTTATGGATGGTCTGGGAGTAACTCGTAACTCCCAACTCTGACTCTATGTTACAAACCAACTAATTAAGGAGACATTCGTGAAGGATCTAACTAATGTGAAGCCGCCAGCGAACCGGCGTTCATTTTTGAAAATGGGACTTGCGGCCGGCGGCGCAGCGGCCCTGGGCTCGCGGCTATTGGCCGCCAACGCACCCACTCTGGTTGGCCCTCCGCTTTCGGACGGCGACGCAGCCATTCTCAAATTCCTGGCGGCGGCAGAGCTGATCGAAGCCGACCTGTGGCAGCAGTATGCCGAGCTTGGCGGCCTGACCCCTGGCCAACTCCCCGTGGAGACCGCCCCGTTCACACCGATGAACAGCTATCAGGCGGCCTTCATGAACCTCGATCCCGATGGCCCGCAATACATCTCCAGCAACACCGCGGACGAGCAGAGTCACGCGGCATTTCTGAACGCCTATTTGATTGCTAAAGGCCAGGAGCCTGTGGACCTGGACGCGTTCCGCACTCTGCCGAGCAGCCAGGCAGCCCCCGCCCAGCAAATCGGCCGGCTGACTAACCTGATGCAGCTTAGTGTGGACACCAGTTGGTACACACGTTATCGCAGCACCACCAATCCCGATTTGGGCGCTTCGTTCGCGCAAGCCCTGCCGCAGTTGGCCGCCGGGCAGTTTACGGCGATTCCCAAAACCAACGACGACTATACCAACGTCAGTCACATCCAGGCGATTGCCAATACCGCGGCGTTTCACTTTGGGTCGATTGAGCAAGGGGGGTCCAGCCTGTATCCTACGCTCGCGCAGAAAGTATCCAGCGTCGAAGTCTTGAAAATCCTGCTCAGCATCGGTGGCGATGAGATCGCCCACTTCCTCGAATGGGTCGATTTTTCAGGCAACTCAGTGCAGCCGCCCGTCGCGCCCTTAACGGACCCGACAAACGGGCTGACCTTCCCGAACTTCGATGTGACGGTCAATCCGCTGCTGCAGACCAACCTGATCTTCCCGGTCGCGTGCGAGTTCATCAGTCCCAATCTGCCTCATTGCGCAGTGATCCGTCCTACCTCTCAAGGCCAGGTCGATGCAATCGGAGCCGCCAACTTCCTCATCGGCGAAGGGCTGTTTATCGGCCAATCGCCGCAGTTCACGCAACTACTGTTGAACCTGGCGACAGCTGCCGACGCGGCTCAGCGCCAGGCGTAACCCAGGCAGGTTCGGTGAATTCACGACGCTCGCGTCAGCGAATCGGCAGTCAATTCACGCCCGGCGCCACGGTACTCGAAGCCGCGCCGGGCCCCGGGGCAGTGACTCGCTATCGGTTAATTCCTGCCCGGCCGGCCCTTCGCCACAATCCCCGCCGTCTCATCGACGGTCACGAACTGATTAGCCGCCGACCCCGCCAGCTTCTGCTTTTCTCCGCTGGGCCACTCAATCTCGATCGCCTGCACCTCGGTGTCGCCGCCCAGCCCGAATGTCAACGGCAAATCGCTTTGGGAGCAGTAACTCGATCCGCTGTGCACCGTGTTCCATTGCCTGCCCGACTTGCTCGAAATCCGCACTACTGCGCCGATGCCATCGCGATTCGACTTGCGCCCCACCAGCCGTATGCAAATCCAGTTATTGCGGTTGCCGCCGTCGTTGCGGAACAAGTAAGCGGGACCGTTGTTGGTGGTAACCAGAATATCCAGATCGCCGTCGTGGTCATAGTCGGCATACGCCGCGCCCCGCGCCACGATCGGCCGGTTGAAGGCCGCGCCCATCCGCGCCGTCACGTTCTCGAATTGTGCCTTGCCCGCCCCGCCGCCAAGATTGTGGAATAGCAGCGGCGGCTCCTTGTATTGAACCTTGGGCTGCACGCGGCCGATCTGTTCTTCGATGTGGCCATTGGCCGCGAAAATATCCGGGTAGCCATCCAGATCGTAATCGAAGAAGAAGGCGCCGAATGTCAGGGTCAGCAGGCTGGCTCGGCCCACCGCCGAAGAAGGCGCCTCGTCCACGAACAGCCCGGTGCCCTCGTTGTGATACAGGCCCAGCATCTGGTTGGAGAAGTTACCGACCAGCAGGGCTGGCCTTCCTGAACGGTCGTAATCGGCGGCATCCACGCCCATCGCTCCGCGCGCGACACCATCCTCGCCAAAGGCCACGCCCGCCGCCATGCCTTCTTCGGTGAACGTGCCATTGCGATTGTTGCGGTAGAGTTTGTTTGGCTGGGTATCGTTCGATACGAACAGGTCGGGCCAGCCGTCGCCGTTATAGTCCAGCACGGCGATGCCCAGCGACTTACTGTTCGGATCGGCCACGCCGGCTTTCTGGCTGACGTCTTCGAACTTGCCATTGCCTAAGTTGTGATACAGCTTCGACGAAGTGCCTTTGTAAGACTCCGGCGTGCAGTACGACTTAGTCGCTCCGTCGAGCGAACACCACAAGTCGCCCTTCGCTGTCCACTGCACATAATTGGCGACGAACAGATCCAGCTTCCCGTCGCGATCGTAATCCAGCCAGGCCGCGCTGGCGCCGAAGCTGGCGTTATCGATCCCGGCCGCTTTAGTCACGTCCCGGAACTTGCCATGGCCTTCGTTGTGGAACAAACGGTCGCCTTCCAGGGCGGTGATGTAGACGTCGTCGCGGCCGTCGTTATCATAATCGCCGATGGCCACGCCGATGCCGTACATCTCCACGTCCAATCCGCTGCCCGCGGTGATGTCGGTGAAGGTGCCGTCGTGGTTATTGCGGTAGAGCGCCGGCAGGGACTTGCGGCCGCGCGGCGTCCAGTCCCGGCTGTTGATGAGCAGGATATCTGCCCAACCGTCGCCATCGGCATCGAACCATGCCACGCCCGAGCCCATTGTCTCCGGCAGGAATTTCCGGCCCGCGCTGCCGCTGTTGTGCACGAATTTGATCCCGGCTTGGGCGGTCACGTCGGTGAATGTGATGGGCGGCGGAGCGACGATGCCCGAGCCGGCTAGCGCGGCGACCCAGCCAACCAAGGCCAGCGCTGCGAGGCATTGTTTCATTGGCCGCCTCCCGCGGCGGCCAGGGCCGGTTTGGGCAGTGGCACGCTCTCGTGATCGTGAATTTGCTGACGCTCGTTGTTATTCTCCGGGCTGAGCAGGCGCGGCTTGGCGGTGATCGCCTGCGCGGACTCCTCCGCCTTGAAGCGTTGGAAGAGCGCCTGTTCGCGCCCTGCGCCCGATGCGTCGCCCAAGCCGCGGAGACACAGCATGCGGGTATAGTGCATTTGCAGATCCTCCGGGTCCACATCGCAGACGCGGTCGAGATACTTGACTGCTTCGGCATATTTGCGTTGCAGAAATAGAATACGCGCCGCTTGGTTCAGCGCGACGCGGTCGCGCGGATACATTCCCAGCGTGGTGTCTAGCGATTTCAGCGCTTCGTCATATTTCCCGTCGGCCTTCTGAATCATGGCTTTGAAGAAGTAGATGCGGCCCAGCTTGGGGTCGATCTTGAGAGCCTGCTCGACATACGGCTTGGCGGCCTCCGTCTCGCCCTCCTGAATGAGTGCGCGCGCCACGTTCAGCCAGCCATCGGCGTAGCCCGGCTCGGCTTCGGTAACTTTCTCGAACGCGTATTCGGCGCCCTTCAAGTCGCCTTGGAGCAGCAAGCCGATGCCCCAATCGTTCCAGCGCTCGCGATCCTCTTTGCGCACCACCGGCGTCCAGGCGGACGGACCCAGCGGCACGCTCGCCTTGGCGGACGCCACTGTGGTAACGGGCAGATCCGGAATGCGCCCCTTGATATTGCCCGAAACGTCTTGCGGAATGTCGTGCGGATCGAAGCTGTATGCCATGCTGTTGAAGCTGGCCGACAACAGCTTGGGGTCCTGGTTCGGCTTGGGCCGGCCCGCGTAGGCAAACTGCGTATAGTAGTGCGAGAACTTGCGGTAATTCAGCTTGGCCGTGAATTGCAGTGGGCCTTTGGCGTCTTTGGGCACCTTCACGCGGTAGTGCGCCACGTCGGCGGCGCCCGGCGGAATCAGGCGAACATACAGAACGCTGCGCGCCTGCCACGCGTTGCGCTTGTCGATCATGTTGCCCTCGCCGTCGATCTGGAAGGCGCGATAAAAATGCGCGCCGGGCTCCACCGGACCCTTGCCCCCGTCTGACACTTGGCCGCTCCAGAAGATCACGCGGCCGCCGGCGTCTTTGCCTTGCAGCTCCAGCCAGACATCGAAAGCATCCACCGTGCCGCCGGGGAAGAAGTGGCCGATTTTGCGCGTACGCACCACCACATCCACGCGCGCGGTGGAACCCGGCTCAAGGTGGATTCCCGAATGATCGATCGGGGCGGCCAGTTGTCCGACGTCGCGTATCATCGCGTTGCCGCTCTGTTCCGCTTCCTCGCCCACGGCGAAGCCGGTCATGGCATGCGGGCCCTCGCCTATGCGCCGAACCATCGCCGTGCCGTGGTCGTTGACCGGCGATACGGCGAAGATATCCACCGAGATAAAGCCCGACGTCAGAAACTTCTCGGTGGCCTGGAGTTGTGTCTGGTCCTGGTTGGCGTAAGGTACGGCGGTGTTGGCGCCTGGGAAACGGTGCGAATGGACCTGCCCGCCGATATTGCCCGGATCGTTCGAAGCCACCATCGGCATATGGCAATCCGCGCAGTTCTGGCTCTTTCTCGGATAGTAAAACGACCGCGCCCCTTGCCCCGAAACGCCGCTGGCCTGCCAGTTGTCGTAATCGTTGAAGCCGCGGAACCAGCGATATTGGTTGACCGGCGCGTCCAGGTGCACCTTGTGACAGGCCGAACAGAACTCGGGTACGTCCTGGCGCATGAACGGCTTCATGAAGGTGCGCCGGTGCGGTTCGGGATTGAGGAACGTCATGAAGTAGTCGGCGTCCTGGATCAGCTTGTTCTTACTGCTCAGTAACTCGTGCAGCGGCGGATACTGCACTGTGAAACCGGCATTGCCCATGGAGCTGCTCACGTGCGTAATGGCGTGGCAGGAAGTGCACGACAGTCCGGCCTGCGCTTCGGGAGTGTCGATTTGCTCCTTAATAGGCCGGTCGAAGCGGCCATTGAAAAAGACTGCGTGATCGTGGCAGCCCGCGCACCATTTACTCGGCTGCGTGCCGACTACGCTTTGCATATATTCGATGGACTTTCGATAGAACTGGTTGTTGAACGACGCGAAGTGGTGCATCGAGCTTTTCCACTGCTGGTAGATATCCTTGTGACAGCGTCCGCACGCCTCCGAGTCCATAAAGAAGTTCGAGGGAATAATGCCGCCTACGTTGGTCTTGGCCGATGACGGAAAGAACGGCGAGCCCGGACCGCCTCCTTCCTCGTTCATGGAGACTGGCACGATCGTGGGGTTCCGGATTCGATCATCGGGGTCCGGATGAGATCTTCGGTAAAGCGTGGCCGCGGCTGGGAAGACCACCAGCAGCGCCAGGCAGGCCATATAGGCTTTTCGGAAGCCCGCGCCCGTGTGGCGTATGACGTATGGAACCAGAGCCAGCAGAGCCAACGCGGCCACCGCGATGTGGGCCTGCAGCACCCAGCGGTGCGGCGTGGTGTTACCGCGGACTGCCAGGTACACGCCCGCCAGCGCGGCGACAAGAAACAAACTGCCCGGCACAGGCATGCGCCGGATGAACCACAGCAGCATGATCGCCAGCGTTACTCCGAGCGCCAGGTGCAGCACTACGTTGCCCATGTAGAAAATGGTGGGCGAAGCGAACGCCGCGATATATGCTGTGTTGACCAGCAGCAGCACCAGCAGGATGCCTGCGCATCGGCCAAGCTTCCCAACCCTCATTTGATCCACCCCTGCGATGGAAAGTAGCATACCACCGGGCGGTACAAACGCCCTATAGCATATTTGGATTAATAGCTACCTATTAGGGTCGGATAAGCGGCTCGGCTTGGGTGCGTCTAATGGATCAACATTATTGACGCGCTGCGCGACGCGCCGCTACACTCGCACTATTGCGTTGGAGGGAGTGAGCTAGCGATGCGCGCCTTTGTCTGCGTTGTAGGACTTGTTGCCGTCTGTGCCAATTTGCCGGCGCAAACCGACGGCGCCGATCCGCTGCACATCGGCTCAGTCACAGTCTCGGGATCGATTCACGAGCGTTACGAAGATTGGGATTTCTTTGACGCGAAAGGCGAAAACCACTACGGATACTCCGGCTCGCTGTTGCGTCTCATGTTGAGCCAGAACAAACCAGGGTATGACTGGGGCATTGAACTGGCCGCCCCAATTTTGCTGGGGATACCGGATCATGCGGTTCAGCCCGCGCCGCTGGGGCAACTCGGCTTGGGCGCAAGCTACTACGCCGCGAATAAGAACGATCAAAACGCCGCCAGTATTTTCGTCAAGCAGGCCTACCTGCATCTGAAGGGCGTCCACTCGAACGTACGGCTCGGCCGTTTCGAATTCACCGACGGCGGCGAAGTCACGCCCACGGATGAAACGCTGGCTATCGTCAAGCGGGATGGCATCTCCCAGCGGCTGATCGGCACTTTCGGTTTCTCCGACGTGCAACGCAGCTTCGATGGCGCTCAGTATAACTATGCGAACGGCTCCTGGAACTTTACAGCTCTTAGCGCCGTGCCGGACCGCGGCGTCTTTCAGGTGGATGGCTGGGGATGGGTGACCACCCCGGTGACTTATGCGGCGCTCACCAAGCAAGCTACTTTCGGCCCCAGCCAAGCTGAGTGGCGCGTGTTCGGCATCTACTACAACGACGACCGCGACGTGGTCAAGACGGACAACCGCTCCGCGGCGGTCCGCGCCAAGGATTTTGGAGGAATCGACATTGGCACCTTTGGCGGCCACTACATCCAGGCGATTCCTACGTCCGCCGGCACATTCGATCTGCTGGGTTGGGGCGCGCTGCAGACCGGACGTTGGGGTTCGCTCACGCAACGGTCAGGGGCCGGCGCCACCGAGGTTGGCTTCCAGCCTAAGATTGCCAAAATCCTGCGGCCGTGGCTGCGCGGCGGCTACTTCTACTCGACCGGCGACAACAATCCCAACGACAATATTCACGGCACCTTCTTCGCCATCCTGCCCACACCTCGCGTGTACGCCCGTTTTCCGTTCTTCAACGAGATGAACAACCGCGATTTGTTTTCAGAGCTGATGCTGCGCCCCACCAAGGCGCTCACTTTTCGCTCCGACGTGCACGGCCTGTGGCTGGCCAACAAGAACGATCTCTGGTATTCCGGCGGCGGCGCATTTCAACCGTGGACCTTCGGTTTCAACGGCCGCCCATCCAACGGCGCTACCGGCCTGGCTACACTGTATGACATCAGCGCGGATTACCAATGCACGCGGGCTCTCTCGCTTGGCCTGTATTTCGGCTACGCGCGCGGTGGCGCCGTCGTGGGACATATCTTCCCCGGAGACAGCAATGGCACGCTGAGCTTTGTGGAAGTGAATTACCGCTTCTGACCCTTGACGCGCGGCTGGGGGTGAACAAGCACGTCGTCGACCGACTCCAACGCCAGCCGGTTGTCCGGCTTATCGTCAGTCCCGAATCGCTTGAACAATCCGGTAACGGTCGCTTCGACCACGGGATTCTTCTTTACGTCCTTGACCAGTTTCCGGTATCCCTTACTTTTCAGGAGCCGAAGAAATTGCGCGTCGTCGGGCGCGTAGAATTTCAGTTCGGCGCTGCAGCTTTCGTCGGCCGAGCCCGACGGCAAGTCTTGCACGCCCGTATCCACTAGCGCCCGCACCTGCACCACTTTTCCGTCGAAGGCATCGGGATGCCTGGCGATTTCGCAGACAGTCGCCCTGACCGGTTCACCAGCCTTGGTCTGTCCGAAGGCGAAGATGGGCTGCATGCCGCACCAGAGTATGAGAACCAATAAAACCGCCGCAGCCATTTACTCATTATGGTAGCGCGCGTGTGCTGTTTTCGCAGCAGGTGTGCCAAGCGTGCGACGGCCTGGAAGATCTGTTGCATCTGTAACTTCGAGCGGCCTCGAAGCATCAAAGCAGATAAGCAGATCGTTAATCAGACATACTATGAAAACCTTGCCCGCATTCCTTTTTCTGTCAATCACTTTGGTGCCCCCCGCCGCCCTGGCGAAGAAAGCCGCCGCGGACTACCCGGCAAAATACGCCGGCGGAAGCCTGCCGCTGGACCACCACAAGGTGCGCGCTACTCTCGCCAAGGATGAAATAATCTTCATGCAGGGCGATCAACGCATCGCCGTCCCGGTCAAGAGTATCACCGGGATATCGTGCGGCACAGAAGTGCGGCGCCGGTTGGGCGCGTGGGCTCTCGACGTGGTTCCGTTGATGCACCTGGGAGAGAGTTCCGATCACTACGTCGGAGTCGCCTGGAGCGGCGCTAGCGGAAATACCGCACGCGCGCAAGCTCTCTTGAAGTTGAGCCGCGGAGAATATCGCGACTTTCTCGCTGCGCTGGAGCAGGTGACCGGCATCAAGGCGGTCAATACCAATCAAGTGCCGACCGTAGTCCGCTACGGGATCTGACCCCCGCCCGTTTCCGCATGCGGCGGATTGGCGATAATGAGGTCAGACGATGAAAATCGCGCTGGGGCAGATCGACACGACTGTCGGCGACCTTTCCGGCAATGTGGACCGCATGATCCGCGCCGCGCGCGATGCCGCCTCGGCCGGGGCGGATATAGTAGTCTTCCCGGAACTCTCCGTCACCGGCTATCCGCCGCGCGACCTCGTCGAGAAGCCTACCTTCGTGGAACGCTCCGGACAGCAGTTGGAGCGCCTGGCGGCCGAGACCGCTGCGCTGCCGCTCGCCCTGATCGCCGGATATGTAGGCCCGTCCCGATCGTCCACCGGTAAGCGCGCCACGAACAGCGCCGCCGTGCTGGCGGGCGGCCACGTCGTATTCCGGCAAACGAAGATGTTGCTGCCCACCTACGATGTGTTCGACGAAGCGCGCTACTTCGTTCCGGCCGAGTCCCAGTCGATTCTACTTTTGGACAGCCGCAGAATCGCGCTCACCATCTGCGAGGACGCCTGGAACGACAAACAGTTTTGGGAGCGCCCGCTCTATCGCCGCGATCCGGTGCAGGAACTGGCGCATTCCGGCGCCAAACTGCTGATCAGCATCAACGCTTCGCCCTATCACATGGGGAAGCGCGCGCAGCGACGCGAGATCTTCGCAGCCACCGCGCTGCGCCACGGCATTCCGCTGGTGTATGTGAATCAGGTGGGCGGCAACGATCAACTGGTGTTCGATGGCGCCAGCTTCGCCATGGATGCCACTGGCCGCGTGGCCGCATCCGCCGCCTCTTTCGCCGAAGACATGGTGCTGTTCGATTCCGAATCCGGTGGGGGCGATCAGCACGATAACCTGGCCGAAGAATGCGAAGCGGTATACGAAGCGCTGGTTCTGGGCACGCGCGACTACATCCGCAAGTGCGGCTTCGAGCGCGTGCTCATTGGACTGAGCGGTGGCATTGATTCCTCGCTTACGGCGGCCATCGCCGTGGATGCGCTGGGTCCGCAGAACGTCACCGGAGTAGGCATGCCCGGACCATTTTCATCGGAAGGCAGCGTGGGCGATGCGCGCGCGCTCGCGCAGAACCTGGGCATCCGCTTCGAGATGGCGCCCATATCGCCCGTCTACGACGAATTCCTGCGCGTGCTCGATCCAATATTCGCCGCCGCGCGGCGCGATGTCACCGAGGAGAACCTGCAGGCCCGCCTGCGCGGCGTCACCCTGATGGCGCTCTCCAACAAGTGGGGCGCGCTGGTGCTCACCACCGGAAACAAGAGCGAACTGGCGGTGGGCTACTGCACGTTGTACGGCGACATGTGCGGCGGCCTCGCCGTGATCAGCGATGTGCCTAAGACGCTGGTATACGAACTCTCCCGCGTGGCCAACAGGCGGCATACCGGCGCAATTCCGGAGAGCGTGTTTGAAAAACCTCCCTCGGCCGAGTTGCGCCCCAATCAAAAAGATAGCGATTCACTCCCACCCTACGAAATTCTGGACCAGGTTCTGCGCGGCTATGTGGAAGACTATCAGGCTCCGCGGCAGATTGCGCAGGATCTTGGCCTGCCGCTCGAAACCGTGGTGGACATCGTGAACAAGGTAGACCGCAACGAATACAAACGGCAGCAGGCCGCGCCGGGCCTGAAAGTCACTTCCAAAGCATTCGGCATTGGCCGCCGCTTTCCTATTGCCCAGAAGTACGCCGAGTAGCCGAGGTGCCGGCGCTGTCGAGTGAAGCCGTCGGCCCAAAAGTAACCTGCAC
>Ga0302325_10011161_pt1 | contig 19383 bp, 20 predicted proteins | sample Palsa_T0_2_FD_201948 | JGI IMG/M metagenome (GOLD analysis project Ga0302325, IMG submission 201948) | Peat permafrost microbial communities from Stordalen Mire near Abisko, Sweden - Palsa_T0_2 | ecosystem: Environmental > Terrestrial > Soil > Palsa > Peat permafrost | place: Sweden: Abisko...
CGCCCGCGCCCGCGTGTGCGCCCGCGCCCGCGTGTGCGCCCGCGCCCGCGTGTGCGCCCGCGCCCGCGTGTGCGCCCGCGCCCGCGTGTGCGCCCGCGCCCGCGCCCGCTACTCAGGCCTTGGCCCCTCGAGCTCGCCCGTGGCCAAGACCGCCGCAAGGTGCTGCTCCAGCAGCGAAGAGCCGCGCGGCTGCTTCGTCTGCCTCTACTCCTTGGCCATATGCCCGCCCGCCGGCGACGGATTGTACCACCACGGCTCGCTGGAGCCTTGCCGCATGACCGTAAGCCGCAGCAGGTCGATCTCGATGGCGGCGAAGAAGCCGTCGGCCGGTTGCGATCCCGGCACGGTCGACACCTGCGCCCCGATAGCGAGCTGGAAGCCCCACGGTGTGCCGCCGGTCACGACCGCCTGGACCGGCCATTCGCCGTACACCGAGTTCTGCCACGACCTCCAGGCGGCCCCGAGGTCGAGGGCGACGCCCCAATCGCCGCGCGCGAAGCCGCCCGAACACGCGCGGACCGCGAGGCCGACGTCGGTGCCGAGGCCGACGTACGTCTCGCCGCGAATCAGGCCGCCGAGGACGGCCGAGTTGAGCGGTGAGCTGCCGACGCCGATGGAGTAGCCGATGGCGGGCACCCAGTCGCTCGACCACGCGTTCTGGCCTTGCCGCAGGAACTGGCCGGTGTAGCCGCCGCCCACCGCCATCCATGAGCTGACGTCGGCGCGCGCGTCGTGGGGCGCCAGCCATCCCGCGGCCAACGCGACGACGAAAGGAAGGACCCGTCTTTGCACGAAGGCGAGACGCGTACCACGCTCCCGCCCCCTAATCAAAGCTCCACGTGCGCCGCGGGCCTGGCTGACGCTGCAACGCCGCGAATCACGTGCCCCGCCGCTTCTTCGTCGAAGAGGAGAGTGTTGTGGCCGCGGCCGTGGAGCACGACGACCTCGCCCGTGCCGAGGCACGCCGTCTGGATGCCCGGAACGAGCCGGTCTTCTGCGGCCACGATGGATGTGTGCGGCACGGGGCTCTCGCTCGCCCGTTCGCGCAGGCGCCGCAGAAGGGAGCTCCGCGGGTGCAGGTCGGCGCCGACGAAATACGGCGGGACGTCGACCCCGTGGAAGGGACTCGCGAGCGAGATGGTGCGCGCCACCCGACCCTGGCCCGCCATCTCCTGCACATACCAGCGGGCCACGACGCCCCCGAGCGAGTGTCCCACGATGGTGATCCGCGCCCCGTGGGGGACGCGGTCGACCAGGTGGGCGAGGTCTCGGGCGATGCGGCGAATGCGGACGCCCGGGGCGTGCGTGAACGTCGCGACGTGGGCCCCCGTCTCCCGTTCGAGGCGCGCGCGCAGCGGGCGGAACACGCCGGCCGTGGCGCAGAAGCCGTGCACGAGGACGACGACGTCGTCGCCGGCGCGCGCCGCGGGCACGCGTGGAGAAAGGTCGAGGGGTGACAGAGCGACCTCGCGGAGCGTGGCAAGGCTCTCTTGGACGAAGAGCTGGGCGAACGAGACCTGCGACACGGGTGGGTACGCTTCGACGATAGCCACGTTCCAGGGGCTAGAGTCCACATTTCGGCTACGCTGCCGGCACCGATGGAACCTGAAGTCTTCGAGCTGGATCTGGTCGTCGACGAGCAGGACATCGACATGCTCGGGCATGTCAGCAACCTCGTGTTCGTGCGCTGGATCCAGGACGTCGCGTTCGCGCACTCGGCGGCGGTGGGGTTCGATCTCATCGCGTACAAGCGTATCGGGGCGGTGTTCGTCGTGGTGAGGCACGAGATTGACTACGTGCGCCCGGCCCTTCGCGGCGACGTCGTGCGCGGGCGGACTTGGGTGTCGGACGTCACGGCGGCCAAGTGCCTCCGGCACACGCAGCTGACGCGCGCGGGCGGCGGCGAGCTCCTCGCCAAGGCCCTGACGACGTGGGGCTTCGTCGCGTTCGACACGGGACGGCCGAGGCGCATCACGCCCGACGTCCGCGCCGCCTTCGAACGATACGTGGCCTGAGATGGACGCGAAGCCCGAGCCCGAAGCGAACGACGCCGCCCACTGGACCGCGATCGAAGAGGCGACCGAGCTCCTCCACGAGGAGCGCTTCCGGGAGGCGGTCGTCGAGCTTCACGGCGCCCTCAAGGACGACCCGAAGAACCCGTACGCCTACTATTTCCTCGGGATCGCGTTCTTCGAGATGGGCGAGATCGAGCCGGCGAAGGACGCCTATGCGGCGTGCTTGCGCCTCGCCCCGGCTCACCTCGGCGCGCGCGTCGCCTATGCCCACGTGCTGCGGATGCTCGGCGACGTGCGCGGATCGATCCGCGAGGGGATGGCGGCCCTCAGCCAGGCCCCGGGGGACCCCGACGCGCTCCACGCCGTGGGCCTCGCCTACCACGCCCGCGGAGACGAGGCCGCGGCGGTGAAGTACCTCGAAGCCTTCCTGGCGACGAACCCGGAGTTCGAGGTCGACGCCGAGACGCGCGCCCTCGTCGCCGCGCTCAAGGGGGACAAGGGGGAAGAGGCGGCCGACGACTGAGCGGGCGCTTACTGCGTGCAGTTCTCGAAGAGGATGTCCGATTCGATGTCGCACGTGGCCGCACCGCTGCCGGCGTCCGTGTCCTGGACCATCCCGCGCGCTGCCGCATCGGGACACGACACGTGTCCCCAGATCTGACCCGCGGCGAGCGGGTTCTGGGTCGGCAAAGCCACGCTGTCGAACGTGAACGTCAGCGTGCAGTTGGTGCCGTCGAAGGCGCCGGAGTTGACCGTCTCGAACACGCCGCTCAGGGTCGAGCTGCCGCTCGACGTCGCGGAGCCTGTGATGATCGTGGTGCCGTTGACGTTGTCGTTCGCGTAGAGGTTCAAGTTGAACGTGCCGCCGCTGTCGGTGACCGTGCACTCCACGGTGATGGGGTGTCCGTTGATGAGCGTCCCGTTCGGCACCGTCTCGGGCAGGCCGCTCGCGTTGTTCACGATCTCGCCGATCTCCGTGAGCATCGAGGACTGGACGTTCATGCACGTCGTGTTCGTGTTCACGTACGCGGTCGCCGTGGCGGCCTGGACCGAACAAGCGCTTGCGCCGATGCAGACGACGAAAGCCCCCCACCCGGCGCGCATCACGACTTCGCGGATCGCTGCAGCTGTTCTTTTGGCCATGGTCGCTGGGCGCAAGAGCATAGCCGTACGACGGGCCCCGAAGAAAGCCTCGTCGCGCGCCCTTGCTTGGAGGTGCTCAGACCGCCGCTGCGAAGCCCCGCTCGAGATCCGCGACCAGGTCACCGACGTCTTCCAGGCCGATCGAGAGGCGGATTAATCCGTCCCCGATGCCTAGGGCGCGCCGGATGTCGGCCGGCACGCTGGCGTGGGTCATGATCGCCGGGTGTTCGGCCAGGGACTCGACCCCGCCAAGGCTCTCCGCGCACGCAAAGATGCGCAGGGCGCGAAGAAACGCGCGCGCCTCGTCGAGCGAGCCTTTCAGCTCGAAGCTGATCATTCCGCCTGGACCGTTCATCTGCCGCTCGACGATCGCGCGCTCGTCGCCCGTCGCGAGGCCGGGGTAGCGGACGCGCGTCACCTGCGCATGGCGTTCGAGCCAGGTGGCCACGTGGCGCGCGGTCTCGACGTGGCGCTTGACGCGCACGGCGAGCGTCTTGAGGCCGCGCAGCACGAGGTAACAGTCGAAGGGGCTCGGCACGCCCCCGACGGCCTTCTGGATGAACCGGATCCGCTCGGCGAGTGCGTCGTCGCTCGTCACGACGGCGCCGCCGACGACGTCGGAGTGCCCATTGAGGTACTTCGTCGTCGAGTGGACGACGAGCGTCGCGCCGAGCGACAGCGGCCGCTGCAGCACGGGAGTCGCGAACGTGTTGTCGACCGCGAGCGGCACGCCGCGGGCGCGGGCGACCTCGGCGATGGCGGCGATGTCCGACACCTTGAGCAGCGGGTTGCTCGGCGTCTCCATCCACACGAGGCGCGTCTCGGGGCGCATCGCGGCGGCGACCCGCTTCGGATCCGCCATGTCGAGGAACGTGGCCGTGATGCCGAACTGCGCCAGCACCTTGTCGAAGATGCGAAAGGTGCCGCCGTACACGTCGTCGCTGACGAGCACGTGGTCGCCGCTCTTGAGGCACAGCAGGACGGCCGTGGTCGCGGCGCACCCGCTGCCGAACGCGGAGCAGTGCCGCCCGCCTTCGAGCGCCGCGAGGCACCCTTCGAGCGCGGAGCGGGTGGGATTGCCCGCGCGCGAATAGTCGAAGCCTCCCTTGGCGAGCACGCCGGGGCCGTCCTGCGCAAAGGTCGACGACAGCACGATCGGCGTCATCACGGCCCCCGAGAGCGGGTCGGGCTCCTGGCCGGCGTGAATGCACATCGTATCGATCGAGGCGTTCGCGGGGAGGGGCATGACGGGTCTGTGTAGCAGGCTGCCGAAGATCGAGAAGGAGAGCCCACAGTTGCCGTCGATCGCCCGGCGAGGCTAGTGTCGCGCGCGATCGGGGCCCGTCGATGAGTACGCCTTCACCGCTGCGTGCGCTCTTCGCGCTGCCCGAGGCCGGGCGGGGCGCTCCGCTCCGCTTCGTCGCGTCCTTCGCGCTCACGTCGGGCGCGCTCTTTTGCGTCTACTTCGTAGTCGCCTTTCCGTACAGCGGGCTCCCGTACCTCGGCTACACGGCGTATCTCCGCTTCTACGCGCTCGCCGCGGGGACGGTCCTTCATGCGTTCGACCCGGCCGTGTCGGTCTCGGGCGACGTGATCAACGGCCGCGCGTCCCTGTCGATCGTCCGGGGGTGCGACGCGAGCGAGGTGTTGGTCCTCCTGTCGGCGGCCGTCCTGGCGGCCGGCGTGTATCCGTGGCGGCTCCGGGTGTTGGGCGTGCTGGCAGGGGCCGCGGCGGTCACGATGGCGAACATCGTCAGGATCTGTTCCCTGTATTGCGTCAGCGTCTACTTTCCGTCCGCGTTCGAGGCGTGCCATCTGGAGATTTGGCCCCTGGGGCTGATCGTCCTCGCCGTCGTCTTCTTCGTGGCTTGGGCGAGATGGGCGTCCACGCGCACTGCGGCCGCCCGATGACCTCCCCCGCAGACGAGGCGGGATCCACGACGAGGCCATGGAAGAGGCCAGCGTGGCTCGCCTTCGCGGCGCGGTTTGCGATCGTCCTCGCGGTGGGCCTGTGCCCGTGGCCGGGGCTGAGCCGCGCGTGGACGGACGGCTATTGCAGCGTCCTCGGCGCCATGGTGCCGGCGGTGTTCCCCGGCGAAACGGCGCAGTTTCGCTTCAAAGTGGCCGACGATCCGGCCCTCGGAGAAACGACGGTTCCCTGGCGGATGTACGTCTACGCGCAGCACACGGCGACCGGGGCGGTCGACCGCTTCTGGAAGGACGAGCGGCTCACGTTCGTGTCGATGCTCACCTTCGTCGCGCTCGCCTTCGCCCAGGGCTCGCAGCGCCGCGGCACGATCAGGATGTTGGGTATGGGCCTTTCCGCCCTGCTCGCCGTCGCGTTCCTGGATGACCTGAACCTGCTTGTCCTCACCCTTGCTCGGTGGAGATGGATCTCGCTGTCGCCGCCATTGGCGGTCGTCCTTTCCGCCGCGCACACGTTGGTCGACGGGCTGCCGAGCATGACGTACGTGATCCCCGCGCTGATCTGGGCCGCCGTACGGTGACCACCCGACGAAGCCTGTCGGTCGGTCATGCGATGCGCTCGGTCAGCAGCGACGAGAGCGCCATGATCGTGTGCTGGGGGTTGACGCCGAGGTTGGTCGGCAGCGCCGAGGCGTCGAGCACCCACAAGCCGCGGGTGCCGTGCACGGCGCCGTTGAAGTCGACGACGCCCGCCCGCTCGTCGGCGGCCATGCGACACGTACTGAAGACATGACTGGAGATGAGGGACCAGCAACGCGGGTCGAGCGGGAGGTCGTCCATCTTGCCAAGGTCGTCCGGCGATTCGAGGACGTCCGGCCCGCCGTGGACGCCGGGGTACACGCGCACGGCGCCGGCCGCGAAGTGCATCTCGGCGAGGCGACGGACTCCCCGGCGCATGGTCTCCATGTCCGCGCGCTCGGGCGTGTAGCGAAGGTCGGCCCGGCCGCTCGCCGGTGAGACGGTGCCCTCGGCCTCGGCGCGGACCTGGACGCCCCACACAGCCATGTTCGGGTAGTCCGCGATCGCTCGCTGGAAGGCGTCGCCCATCCCTGGCAGGCGCACGCCGGCGAGCTCCACGGGCAGGCCTACGACCTCCATCTTGAAGCCATCGCGGCGGAACTCGTCGACCTCGTACGACTGCGTCGCGCCCTCCCAGAGACGCACGGGATCCCGATAGACGCCGGCCACGGCCGTCCCGGGGTGCAACCGGAAGTGCGACCCGACGTGCTCGCGCGGCCCGATGCCGGAGCGGCGCAGGATGCACGGAGACTGGATCGCGCTGGCGGCAAGGATGACGCCGAGTCGCGCGGCCACGCGGAAGGGCGAGCCGTCCCCGCGCACACCCGTCACGCCGACGGCGCGCGACGCGCTCATGTCGATCGTCCGGACCTCGTGGTCGGCCCGGATGCGCGCGCCGAGCGCGACGGCGCGCGGGAGGTAGGTGACTTCCATGCTCTGCTTGCGCTTCGTGGGGCAAGCCTCCATGCACCGGGCGCTGCCCTGACAGTCGAGAACGTTGCGCCGGATCGCATGGCCTTCCCAGCCGAGCTTCTCGGAGCCGCGCTTCATCAGCGAGCCGTTGCCGCCGAGCAGGCGCTCCGGGGCGGGGGCCACGGACAGGTCGCGCTCGATGCGGTCCATGCGCTCCTCGAGCGCCGCGAGCGGGATGGCGTCCTTCGCGCCGATGGACCCGAACGCACGCTCGTAAGCGTCTTCGGGCAGACGCCATACGATGGCGCCGTTGACCACCGTCGTGCCGCCCACGCAGCGCCCCTGCAGGACGGGGATGACGCTGCGGCCCATCGCGACCTGCGTCCCGTTGTCGCGAAAGAGGCGGAGCAGCGACTCGGCGGCCCCCTGACCGCGGTCTTGCTCGCGTACCTCCGGGCCCTCTTCGAGGACGATGACGTCGCGGCCCGCCTGCGCGAGGGCGAGGGCCGCCGGGGCCCCTCCAGCGCCGCTGCCGACGACGACGAAGTCGGCTGCGTCGGTGTCCTTGCCGTGGCTCACGTGGACGCCCGGTCTCGGGTCACGGCGAGCGGGCCGACGTCCAGGCGCGCCCGCACGGCGGGGTGCGCGCTCCACCCCATGAGGGCGACGGCCTTCAGCAGGTAAAACGCTTCTCTCAGCAAGTAGTGTCGCGAGTGGGTCCAGTGCGCGATGTACCGTGCGCGCGCGCTTGGCGACAGCGCGTCGGCGGGCAACGGCACGCCGATCAACGCGAAGGGCAGCCACGTGACGGCCCACACGCCCACGCGCAGGCCGAGCGCCGCGCGCGCCGGAACGCGCTGCAGGTACCCGTCGAGGAACTTGGCGATGTCGCGCGCGACGCCGATCGGCTCGCCGAAGACGTCCGCGAGGACGACCGCAATGCGCCGCTGCGCGTCCGGTCCGAGCCTCACTCCATCATCTCCCCGCGGTGCTCATGGGCGAGGATCTTCCACTCCGGCGACGGCAGTCAAGCACGGGAGGTCGTGCGGGTACCCTAAACCCCCGGAGCCTCGTGGCCGGTGCGGGATACGTACTCGGTGTAGCCGCCGCCGTAGACATGCACCCCTTGCGGGGTGAGCTCGAGCACGCGGTTCGAGAGCGCGGCCAAGAACTTCCGGTCGTGCGACACGAAGAGCATCGTCCCGTCGAACGACGAGAGCGACTTGATGAGCATCTCCTTCGTCGCCATATCGAGGTGGTTGGTCGGCTCGTCGAGCACCAGGAAATTCGGCGGATCGTAGAGCAGCGTCGCGAGGACGAGCCGCGCCTTCTCGCCTCCCGAGAGCACCCGACACGACTTGTCGACGTCGTCGCCCGAGAACCCGAAGGCGCCCGCCAGCGTCCGCATCGACCCCACCGTGGCCAGCGGAAAGGCCCCGCGCAGCGTATCGACCACCGACCTCTCCGGGTCGAGCAACTCCATCGCGTGCTGGGCGAAGTACGCCATCTTCACGCTCCCGCCGAGCGCGACCCGCCCGCCGTCCGGCGCCGTCTCCCCGGCGACCAGCTTGAGCAGCGTCGACTTCCCGGCCCCGTTGACGCCCATCACGCACCAGCGCTCGCGCCGCCGCACGAGCAGATCGAGGCCCTCGAAGATCTTCCGCTCGCCGTAGCGCTTGCCCACCGTCTCGAGCCGCGCGACGTCGTCGCCGGACCGCGGCGGCTCTCGGAAGTCGAACTCGAGTGCCTTGCGGCGCTTCGGGGGCTCGACCTTCTCGATCTTCTCGAGCTTCTTCACCCGCGACTGCACCTGCGCGGCGTGGCTCGCGCGCGCCTTGAACTTGTCGATGAACGCCTGCTCTTTGGCGAGCATCGCCTGCTGGCGGGCGTACTGCGCCTCCTGCTGGGTGGCGGCCACGTCGCGCTGGCGCTCGTAGAAATCGTAGTTGCCCGAGTAAGTCGTAATCGTGCCTCCGTCGATCTCGACGATCTTGCCGACGAGGCGGTTCATGAGCTCGCGGTCGTGCGACGTCATCACGATCGCGCCCTCGAAGCCCCGCAAGAACCGCTCGAGCCAGATGATCGACTCGATGTCGAGGTGGTTGGTGGGTTCGTCGAGCAGCAGCGTGTCGGGGGCCATCAAGAGGATGCGCGCGAGCGCGACCCGCATCTTCCAGCCGCCCGAGAGCTTGCCCACATCGCCCTGGACGACCTCCTCGCGGAAGCCGAGGCCCGTCAGGATCTCTTGGGCGCGCGACTCGAGCGCATATCCCCCGAGCTCGTCGAACCGCGCCTGGGCGTGCCCGAAGCGCTCGACGAGCTGCTCGATCTCGTGGGCCCGCGCCGGGTCGGCCATGGCCTGCTCGAGCGTGTGAAGCTCGTGGGCGGCCTCGGAGACCTCGCCGGCGCCCGCCATCGTCTCTTCGAGGACGCTGCGGCCGCTCATCTCGCCGACGTCCTGGCTGAAGTAACCGATGGTGACGCCGCGCTCGACGCTCACTTGCCCGCCATCGGGCTGCTCCTCGCCGACGATCATCCGGAAGATCGTCGACTTGCCCGAGCCGTTCGGCCCGACGAGCCCGACCTTCTCGCCTCGGAAGACGCCCATCGACGCGTCGACGAGCAAGATCTGAGAACCGTGGCTCTTGGAGATCGAGTCGAGGCGAATCACCGAAGTGGGCGCGAGCGGGAAGTGGGGTGGTGCGAACGGGTGCGCGAAGACGCCGCGCGACGGCGCCGACGGCGGGAATAGCGGGGCCCGCTTTGCTGTGCAAGCTAGCCACGGTCGGCGAGTCGCGATACTCCACGATCATGCTTTTATCGTGCAAGGTGGCCGCGTGGTCGACCGTGATCGGGGCGCTCGTGGGGATGGCCGCCGGATGCAACAAGTCGAAGGACGCGGCGCCGGGTGCCGCCGGCGAGTCGCCCGCGGCAAGTGGGTCCGCGCCCGCCGCCGTCCCTGCGGCTGGGCCGTCGCTGTCCGGAGGCTTCGAGGGCGAGCTCGACTTCATGTACACGGCCAAGGCCGAAGGGGCGGCGCCCGTGCCGGCGACCATCCTCGTCAAGGGCAGCAAGGCGCGGGTCGACATCCCCGAGGCGATGGCCAGGGCGGCTGCCACCCCGTTCGCCGCAAACGCGTACATCGTTCTCGACGGGGACGCGAAGAAGCTTTACGCGGTGCTCGACGCGCGCAAGGAGGTCGTCGTCGTCGACCTGAACCGAGCCGGCGACATGACGTCTCCGCCGATGGGCGGGCCCCACGAACACGGCGCCGATCCGCAGCGACCGCCGACCAAAGTCACCAAGACGGGGCAGTACGACACCATCGCCGGATACAAGTGCGAGAACTGGACGGTGGCGAGCGATCACAAGGAAGCCACGGTCTGCGTGGCCGAGCAGGGCTTCTCCTGGTTCAACTACCCCGTCTCCGGCCTGCCCGCCGATCGCCTGTGGGCTGCAGAGCTCATGGACGGCAAGCACTTCCCGCTGCGCTACATCGCGTACGGCAAGGACGGTGTGACAGAGCTGTCGAAGGTCGAGGCGACCAAGCTGGAAAAGAAGGACGTCCCCGACGCAGAGTTCCAGTATCCGCCGAGCTACGCCGTGATGGACATGGCCTCGATGATGCGGGCCTTCATGGGCGGCGGGATGCCCGCGCGGATGCCCGCGGGGATGCCGGCCGGGATGGCGATGCCGGCCGGGATGGCGATGCCGCCCGGGATGGCGATCCCGCCGCATGCCAAGGGCAACTGAGAAGTCACGAGGTCTCCGTGCGCGGCACGCCAGCCCTCGCCTTGGCGGCAACGTGGGCGCTCGGCTGCTCGAGCAGCCCTGAGTCGGCGTGCGCCGATCCGACGGGCACGTATGAGCTCACGGTGACTGCAACGGGGCAGAGCGAGGACAACGCGGAGTTCTGTCCGAGCAGCACGACCGCGTCGACGGTCGGCGTCACCCTCGCCAGCGGCAGCGCCTCCGTCAACGGCGAGGAGTGCCATCTCACGTCGAACGCCGGCTGCGAGATCGAGATCGCATGCGATGGGGGGACGACGGAGGATGGCGGGGCCGGCGCTTCGTTGCCGTCCTACGTGCAGTACGCCTTCTTCGTGCTTCCGACCGCAACAGGCGATCCGACGACCAACGCCCTCGTCGAGGTCGGGAGCGGTTACTGCGCCCTCGAGGGTACGGCGAGCCTGCAGCCCTAGCGGGCTGTCTTGGCGCCTTGGCGATCGAATTTCTCGTGTCTTCGCCACGGCTCGTCGCATGGGACGGGCGTCACGTACGAAAACCGCGCTCGTCCGCGGGCGGGACCGCGGCAGATTGGTAGGCTGCGATGGATCGCGATGCGTCTTCGTTGGTTGGCCTGGATCGGCGTCTTGGTGGTCGTTGCGGCGGGGGGCGTTGGCCTCTGGCGGTATCGTCAGGCGCACCAGCCTCCGCCCGTCACGTACCAAACGGCCGCCCTCGGGCGGCGCCACATCGTGGGTCGCGTCACGGCCACCGGCACGCTCCTCGCCACCGTCACCGTCACGGTGGGCACCCAAGTGTCCGGCCGCGTGCAGAAGCTCTTCGTCGACTACAACTCTCCAGTCAAGAAAGGGCAGGTGGTCGCGAAGATCGATCCCCTCCTCTTTCAGGCGTCGCTCGAGCAGGCGCGCGCCAACCTCGCCTCCGCCAAGGCGGCGCTCAAGGCCAGCTCGGCTCAAGCCGACTTGGCGGCCAGGCAGTTCGCACGAGAGCAGTCACTCCTGCAGGACCACCTCGCCGCGCAGCAGGACGTCGACACCTCCGAGTCCAACGCGCGGGTCACCGCCTCTCAGGTCGACGTGGCCGCGGCGACGCTGGCGCAGGCCCAGGCCCAACTGCACCAGGCCGAGACGAACCTCTCGTACACGGACATCGTGTCGCCGATCGACGGCACGGTCATCTCGCGCGCCGTCGACGTCGGCCAGACGGTGGCCGCGTCGCTGCAGGCGCCGATACTCTTCACGATCGCCGAGGATCTGCGAAAGATGCAGGTCAACACCAACGTCTCGGAAGGGGACGTCGGCCGCCTCGAGCAGGGCATGACGGCGTTCTTCACCGTCGACGCGTACCCGGGGGCCCGCTTTCGCGGCACGATCAGCCAGATCCGAAACGCGGCCACGACGGTGCAGAACGTGGTCACCTACGACGCGGTCATCGACGTCGACAACTCGGACCTGCGTCTTCGCCCTGGCATGACGGCCAACGCCACCGTCATCTTTGCGGAGAAGCGCGACGTCCTCGCGGTGCCCAACACGGCCCTTCGCTTCCGCCCTCCGCCCGAGGCCAACGTGCGAAAGCCCGCCGCCTCGGCCGAGGCGCACGAGGGCCGACGGCGCGATACCTCCGGGGTTCCCGGTGACGGCAGGCCCGAGGGAGCATGGGCCAGCCGTGGCGGCGAAGGCCGCGGGGAGGGACGCGACCGCGAGGGCAAGTCCGTGTGGAAGCTCGTCGGGGGCGAGCCGGTGCAGGTCCCCGTGAAGACGGGGCTCTCCGATGGGTCGTACACCGAGCTGCTCGGCGAGGATCCCGCCGAAGGGGATCTCATCGTCATCGACGCGACGGTGACCGGCAAGGAGGCCGCGCCGCTCTCGACCGGGTTCCCCGGCACCGGTGGTGGTGGTGGACCAGGGGGAGGCGGAGGCGGAGGAGGGCGGCGTCCGTTCTGATGGTCGATCCGCTGATCGAGCTCGACCAGATCACGCGATTCTACGCGACGGGCGACGTCGAGGTCCGCGCGCTCGACGGCGTGTCTCTCGCGATCCACGCGGGAGAGTTCGTGGCCGTGATGGGGCCCTCCGGCTCCGGCAAGTCTACCCTGATGAACATCCTGGGATGCCTCGACCGGCCGACGGGGGGCCGCTACATGCTCGCGGGCCGTGAGGTGTCGCGCCTACGAAAGACCGACCTCGCGGACGTGCGCAGCAGGACTTTGGGGTTCGTGTTCCAGAACTTCAACCTCTTGCCGCGCACGAGCGCGCTCGAGAACGTCGAGCTCCCGCTCCTTTACCAGGGGATCAAGGGCCGCGAGCGGCACGCCCGCGCGACCGAGGCCCTCGAGCGCGTGGGCCTGGGCTCACGGCGCGAGCACCACCCCAACCAGCTCTCGGGCGGCCAGCAGCAGCGCGTGGCGATTGCCCGAGCCCTCGTGACGAGGCCGCGTGTGATTCTCGCCGACGAGCCCACGGGCAACCTGGACTCGCGCACGAGCCTCGAGGTCATGGCGCTGTTCCAGGAGCTCGGCGGGCAAGGCATCACCGTCATCGTCGTCACGCACGAGCCCGAGGTCGCCGAGTTTGCGTCGCGGGTCGTCGTCGTCAAGGACGGGCACCTGCGATCCGACGAGAGGCGCACGCCGAAGGTCGCCACCCTCGATGCTCCGGGGGCGACCCCATGAAGCTATGGCAGACGCTGCGCGTCGCGTTCCGGGCCGTACTGCGGCACAAGATGCGGTCGTTTCTGACGACGTTGGGGATCATCATCGGCGTCGGGGCCGTCATCGCGATGATGGCGATCGGGGCCGGGGCACGGTCGCAGGTCGAGCAGGCCTTCGCGGCGATGGGGACGAACCTGCTCATCGTGCTGCCGGGTTCGTCGACGGCCGGCGGCGTACGGGGAGGGTTCGGGTCGATGCCGACGCTCACGCACGACGACCTCGACGCCCTGCGTCAGCAGGTGGTCACGGTGAAGAATGCCGCGCCGGCCCTTCGGTCGACGCAATCGCTCGTCAGCGACGACGCGAACTGGACGACGAGCGTCACCGGGACGACGCCCGAGTACTTCGACATCCGCAACTGGCCGATGGAGTCGGGCCCCGGCATCACGGAGCAGGACGTCGAGGGCGGAACGAAGGTCATCGTCCTCGGCAAGACGGTGGTCGAGAAGCTCTTCGGCGCCAACTCGGACCCCATCGGCCAGAACGTGCGCGTCGGCTCGACGCCCTTCGCGGTGGTGGGCGTCGCCATCGGCAAGGGACAGTCGACGAGCGGCCAGGACTACGACGACGCGACGTTCATCCCGGTCACGACGTACGAGCGCAAGATCCAGGGGGGTCTCAACAACTACCTGCAGGGCACGATCTACGTGGAGGCGGTCTCCATGGATGCCATCGGACGTGCACAGAAGGACATCACGGCGCTGCTGCGCGATCGGCACCACCTTTCTGCGCGCGACGACGACGACTTCTCGATCCGCAACATGAGCGAGATCGCGGGCGCCCGGCAGCAGGGCACCGAGACGATGACGATGCTCCTGGCCAGCGTCGCGGCGGTCTCGCTGCTCGTAGGGGGCATCGGGATCATGAACATCATGCTGGTGAGCGTGACGGAGCGGACCCGCGAGATTGGGCTGCGCATGGCGCTCGGCGCGAAACCCCTCAACATCCTGTCGCAGTTCCTCATCGAGGCGCTCGTGCTCTCGGTCGCGGGGGGCGCCATCGGCGTGGCCTTCGGCCTCGGGACGGCGCGAGCCCTCGCGGGGCGGTTCGGCTGGCCGATGCTGGTGCAGCCGGAGGTCATCGTGGCCTCGGTGGTCTTCAGCGCGTCCGTCGGGATCGTGTTCGGTCTGTACCCGGCCCGCAAGGCGTCGCAGCTCGATCCGATCGACGCGCTCCGCTACGAGTAGCGCGCGTTGTTCTTGGCTCAGAAGAGGCCCACGACGAGGGCGACGCCCACGAGGGCGAAGAGCACGGCGGCGATTCGCAGCGTCGTCTTCGGAGAGAGCACCTTGCTCACACGGTTGCCGGCGGCGGCGGCGATCGCGATGACCGACCAGAGCGCCGCCGTGGCCCCGACGAACACCGCGATGGGGGCCGCGTAGCGCGCGGCCAGCGCCGCCGTGGCGAGCTGCGTCAGGTCGCCCCACTCCGCGACGAACACCACGGCGAAGGCGATCCAGGCGGCCCTCCAGAACCCGACGGCCGGTGCACCCTCGGCTTTGTCCTCGTCCGGCTCTTCGTGTTGAAACCACATCACGATCCCCGAGCCGATGAACACGATGCCGGCGACGACGTGGACGATCCGCGCCGGCAAGAGGGCGATGAGCTGCCCCGCGGCGACGGCCACGAGGCTCTGGATCGCGAGCGCTACGGCGGCGCCCACGAAGACGGGCAGGGGCCTGTGCCGGGTGGCCAGCACCAGGGCGGCGAGGGCAGTCTTGTCCGGCAGCTCGGCGATGAAGATCAGGCCATAGACGGAGAGGGCGATCCGAAGGGAGGGACTCACCCTGCCATCATGGCCGATCTGCGCCCCCGGGTGAGCCCCGTTGGGTGCGTCAGCGCGCGAAATGCCGCCGGCGTGTCAGTTTGGCGGTCGCGCGTCGTCGAGTCGATCGACGTCGCGGAGTTTGGGGAACCGCGATGCCCAGATGGCCACGACGACGAGCGTGCCCACGCCCCCCAGGACGACCGAGGGAATCGCGCCGAACCACTGCGCAGTCAACCCCGACTCGAACTCGCCGAGCTCGTTGCTGGCGCCGATGAAGACCATGTTGACGGCGCTGACGCGGCCGCGCATCGCTTCGGGCGTCGCAAGCTGCACGAGGGCCGACCGGACGAAGACGCTGACCATGTCTGCCGCGCCGATGAGCATGAGCGCGGCCAGGGCCGGCGCGAAGCTCTTCGACAGCCCGAAGACGATCGTGCCTGCGCCGAAGATCGCGACGCCCGCGAACATCTTCGCCCCCGCGCGCCGCTCGATGGGGCGGAAGGCGAGGACCACCCCGGTCACCGCGGCCCCCGCCGCGGGTGCCGCCCGAAGGGCACCGAGCGCCCAGGGGCCGAGATGCAGGATGTCGCGCGCGTAGATGGGGAGCAGCGCCGTCGCACCGCCGAGCAGCACCGCGAACAGATCGAGCGAGATCGCGCCGAGGACGATCTCGTTCGTCCAGACGTACCGGACGCCGGCGAGCACGGAGGCGCGCGTCGTCGGAGTGTGTGCCGCCGCGGGCCGCGAGCTCATGGTCGTGACGAAGCCCAGAGCGCCCAGCGCGCACGCCGCCGATGCACCGTAGACGGGCGCCGCCCCCCCGAAGGCCGCGTACGCCACGCCGCCGAGCATCGGGCCGAGGACGGTCGAGCCTTGCCACAACGACGATCCCCACGCGACGGCGTTGCCGAAGTGCTCCGGCGGGACGAGCGCGGGGAGCAGCGATTGGTTGGCGGGGCCAAGGAAGGCGCGCGCCACCCCGATCCCCACGAGCACTGCATAGACGGGCGCGACGTCCGTGCCGCTGCGCCTCGCCACGGCCATCAGGGCGAGCGAGAGCAGCGCCATCGCGCCGTGGCACACGCCGAGGATCTTGCGCCGGTCGACACGATCGGCCACGTGACCCGTGACGAGCGAGAGCCCCGCTGCGGGAAAGAACTGCGCGAGCCCGACCCAGGCCAGGTCGAGCGCGCGTCCGGTGACCGAGTAGATCTGCCAGCCGATCGCCACGCTCTGCATCTGCATGCCGAGGACGGACAGCAGGCGCGCCGCCTGGAAGCGCCTGTAGTCGCGGTGCCCGAACGCCGCGGCCCACGCGACGCGCTCGGCATGAATCTGGGGGGTGCCGGTCATCGAGCGCTGGCGGCTCGACTCTTCTTGGCGGGGGTACGCCGGGGCGGGCGCGCCAGCGTGCCGCGGCACTTCGGCGACCCGCATCGGCACGGATAGATCTTGCGGAGATCCTCGAGCGTGTAGCTCTCGTCGGTCATGTACCAGTAGTCGTAGAGGATCTCGTCGCCCTTCGCGATGTCGCGCAAGGCGTCGATGAACACCCGACGCCGCGTGATGACGACCTCGCAGTTGGGGTCGCACGAGTGGTTGATGAAACGTGACTCGTTGCCGCCGGTAGTGGCGTCGATGACGAGCCGATCGTCTACCGCGAAGAGGAACGTGTGGTGCTTTCCGTTGGCGGCGTCGTCGGGATACCGGTCATCGGCCTCATCGTGGCTGATGCGCGCGCCGGTGTACTCGACCACGCGGGTGCCGCTCGCGATGTCGCGCCGCGCGAAGACCCCCCGGCCTTGGATCCGCGAGCGGCGGACGACGATGTCCGGGTTCAACGGTTGCCGAGGGCCGTCGGAGGTACGGTTCGCAGGTAGGCCCAGAGCGCCTGCATCTCGACGTCGTCGAACTGGCTCCACGCCTCGATCGGCATGAACGGGTTCAGCTGCTGACCGTTCTTTCGGACGCCATGCCGCATCACGCGGTCGAAGTCCTCGAACGACCAGTCCTTCAGGCCCGTCGCGTCGGGGGTCAGGTTGAGCGGGGTGGGGATGGAGGGGGGCGCGCCCGGGAGCGGTCCGCCGCTGAGCCCCTCGCCGTGGCAGCCCTGGCACATGTGGGCGACGTACTTGCCGTAGGCCGCCGTCGGCGTGGGCGGGGGGGCGAGGTCGACGGGCGCCGCGGCGATCCGTCGAGCCACGTCGAGCACCATGGCGTCCCGGCGATCCAGGATCTTGCCCAGCGGTCGGATGGCGGTGGGGCCGTTCGGCCGCTCGACGGGGGGCACCGTGCGCAGGTACGAGACGATCGCCAGGACGTCGGCGTCGGGCAGCCAGCGGAAGTCCTGCGCCGGCATGAACATGAGCGAGTGCCCGTCCTTCTTGACGCCGTACCGAATGAGGCGCGCGAGCTCGCCGTCGCTGTACGCCGCGCAGAGGCCGGCGCTGGTGATGTCGGGCGGGGAGAAGACCATGACGGGGCCCATCTCGGTGGTGGGGCCGCCGCCGAGGTCGGAACCGTGGCAAAGCCTGCCCGAGCAGGCGCCGACGGAGTTGGTCAGGTGCTTGCCGCGAGCGATGACCGCCGGATCGGTCGACCGGACGACCTCGGGAATGGGGACGTCGTAGACCTTGTCCATGCTCGCGTTGAACCGCGAGATCTGGACGCCCGCGTAGCTGGCGACCGCGACGACGGCGACGACGACGACCGCCACGACGCCCAGAAGTATCTTTTTGACCATGGTCCTCAGTCGCGCGCCCCAGACCCGGGGCGCGACCTCCCGAGCGCGCGATCCTAGCGAGCTATGCCGCGCATGACCACGATAGGTTTTCCCTCTTTCGACGAGGCCTCGAGGTCGATCCAGCACGAGAGCGCCCAGTCGTCGTCGCCCTCGGGATCGGAGATGACCTGGACGACGTCCCACGCGCCCGGGGCGCCGGGCCGGATGCGCGACTTGTCGGGCGAGCGGGATCCGGGATCGAGCCGCATCGCCGCGTGCTCCTCGTAGAAGGGCGCGAGGGCCGTCTCGAACGTCGAGGCGGACCAACGCTCGGCGTCTGCGGTGGCCGTGACCATCGAAGCGGCCGAGGCCCAATCCTTTCTGGCGAGGGCCCTTATGATCTGGAACATTGCGCCACGCACGAGGACCGTGAAGGCGCGTTCGTCGCGGGTGACGTCGAACGGCTCGGATGGCTCCGGCGCCACCGCGACGACGGGGCCTGCCCCGGGCTGGGGCCCGAACATCCGTTCCCACTCGTCGAGCAAGCTGCTGTCGACGGCGCGAACCATGGCCCGCAAGAACACCTCGACCTCCTCGACCTCTTCGCTCTTGGCGAGGGTCGGGACCGTCTGGACGAGGGCCTTGTAGACGTCGCTCAGGTACCGGAGAAGCGTGCCCTCCGCGCGGCCCAGCTCGTACTCGCGGACGTACTCGTTGAAGTCCATGAAGCGCTCGACCATCTCGCGTGCGATGGACTTCGGGCGCACATCGTCGCCTCGCACCCAGGGATGCCGGCGCGCGAACGCGTTGAACGTCTCGTACACGAACTCCCGGAGGGGCTTCGGATATTCGAGTTTCTCGAGCTCCGCGATCCGCTCGTCGTACTCGACGCCGGCGGCTTTCATCTCTCCCATCTTGACCGTCTTCACCGCCTGCAGCTGCTGGCTCAGGATGAAGTCGGGGTTCTCCACGATCGACTCGACGAGGGTCAGTACGTCGAGGGCGTACGTCGGGGACTCGGGATCGAGGGCACCGAGCGTCTCCACGAGCCAGAGGCCCAGCGCGTGGTGGAGCGAGAAGTCCTCCTGCAGGTCGCCGTGGGCGCGCGGCCGCTTGGAGATGGGGTCGATTTCGAGAATGCCCGCCTCGAGGAGCGTTCCGATCATGGCGCTCGCCTCGCGGCCGAGGATGCGCCGCTGCGCACGCCGCTCGTGAGACCGATGAATGAGGCGCGCGATGTCGCGGCACCCTCCGCCGGGACGTTGCAGCACGTTCAGGATCATCCCGTGCGAGATGCGGAACCTCGAGACGAGCGGCTCGGGCTGCGCGGCGACGAGACGGTCGAACGTCGACCGGTCCCAGTGAACGTACCCCTTGTCGGGCGGCTTCTTGCGGACGATGCGCTTCATCTTGACCGGGTCGCCCGCGGCCTTTTGCTCGAGGCGCCGGTTCTCGACGACGTGCTCGGGGGCCTGCGCGAGCACGTACCCTTGCTCGTCGAACCCTCGCCGGCCCGCGCGCCCGGCGATCTGCTGGAACTCGCGCACGCTGAGGACCGCCGTCTTCTCGCCGTCGAACTTGCAAAGGCGGGCGAAAAGGACGGTGCGGATCGGCACGTTGACGCCGACGCCCAGCGTGTCGGTCCCGCTGACGATGGCGAGGAGGCCCTTCTGCGCGAGCCCCTCCACGAGCAGGCGGTATTTGGGCAATAGGCCAGCGTGGTGCACGCCGATGCCGTGGGCGATGAAACGGCGGACTTCCTTGCCGTATGGCGTGTCGAACCGCACCCCGCGGCGCGTGACCTCGTCCGCGATGGCCTTCTTGCGGTCTTTGGTCAAAAAGTCCACGCTCATGAGGTTTT
>Ga0302325_10011162_pt1 | contig 19383 bp, 11 predicted proteins | sample Palsa_T0_2_FD_201948 | JGI IMG/M metagenome (GOLD analysis project Ga0302325, IMG submission 201948) | Peat permafrost microbial communities from Stordalen Mire near Abisko, Sweden - Palsa_T0_2 | ecosystem: Environmental > Terrestrial > Soil > Palsa > Peat permafrost | place: Sweden: Abisko...
AGTGCTCCTGCGCGAAGTCCATCACCGTGTCAAGAACAATTTGCAGGTGATTTGCAGTATGCTCCGCCTGCAGGCGCGCAACTTCCAGGATCCAACGCTCTTGCAGGCGTTAAAGGAGTGCCGCGAGCGCGTCATGGCCATGGCCATGCTCCACGATCAATTGCACCGCGCCAAGGATTTCTCCAACATTAACTTGGGCGAGTATATCCGCAATCTGGCCGCCAGCCTCTTCTCATCCTACGGCGTGAATTCGGCGGATATCGGCCTGCGCCTCGATGTCGAAGATATCTCCGTGGCTGTCGATACCGCGATTCCCTGCGGCCTGATCGTCAATGAACTCGTCTCCAACTCCCTCCGCCACGCCTTTCCTGATGGAAGCCAAGGTACCATTTCCTTGGACCTTCACGCGCGGCCCGGCGGGTGGGTCGAGCTGGCCCTGGCCGACGACGGCCGGGGCTTCGCCGATGCCGCGCACACCGCGCATCCCCGTTCGCTGGGGCTGTGGCTGGTGGAGCTTTTGGCCAGCCAGATCGGAGCGGCCGTGGAGCGTTCCAGCAGCCCCGGAACGCGCTACCGGTTCCAATTTCAAAACGCAGGACAGGCATCCTTGCCCGACCACTAATCAATTCGGAGGAGTAACTCAAATGCACAAGCCTCGCATCATGTTAGTCGAGGACGAGAAGATAGTTGCGGCCGACATACAGGAGTGTGTCAAGGGCCTGGGATACGAAGTGGCGGGATCCGCCGCCACGGGCACCGAAGCTCTCCGGCTGGCCGTCGACACCATGCCGGATCTGGTCTTGATGGATATCAAGCTCAAAGGCGTCGTGGACGGCATCGATGTCGCCGGCGCACTCCACGACCAGCTCAAAATTCCCGTCGTTTACCTCACCGCCCACGCCGATGCCGAAATCCTGGAGCGCGCCAAGCTGACCGCGCCCTCCGGCTATGTCCTCAAACCGTTCGACGACCGTACCCTGCGCACCGCCATCGAGATGGCCTTCGACCGCTACCGTCGCGAGCGCCAGTTGATCGAAAGCGGACAGCGTCTGGCCGCCGCCATCGGCCATATCGATGAAGCCGTAATCCTGACGCAGGAGAACGGGCGCGTCGCGCTCATGAACCGCGTCGCTGAAGCGCTCACCGGTTGGAAACAGGAGGACGCTCTCGGCAAACCCGTCGATGAAGTCTTCACCATTCTGAACACCCGCACCGGCGCGCCGCAACGGTCTCCGGTCGGCCGCGTATTCCGCGAGGGCGTGGCCATCGGTTTAGGAGAAGACGTCTTACTGCTCGGCCGGCATGGCGCGCGCGAGATCATCCAAGGCAGCGCCACCCCCGTCCGGGACGATGGCGCCGAAGCCGTGGGTGTCTGTCTGTTGTTCCGCGCGGCCAGCCTGCGCGCCGCCGACGAGCCTTGGGGAGCGCCCGATCACGGCTCTGCCAGCCGTATGCAGATTCTCGGCAGCTTGACCGCGGCCGTCGCTCACAAATTTACACACCTGCTGGAAGCGGGCCGCGGACGCGCGCACGCTGTGCGCCTGGCCAACCGTCTGCTCGAATTCGGCCGGCGCCAGCCCGCGCCGCCCGCTTACCTGGATCTCAATGAGATGGTGTCCGGTCTCGACGATTTGCTGCAATGCGCCCTCGGCGATGAGATCTCGCTGCAACTCGTGTTAGCGCCGGGCGCCGCCGGCGTCAAGGCCGATCCCGGCCGCATCGAGTTGATCTTGATGCTTCTCGCCGTCTCCGCCCGCGACGCCGATTTCCCAGGAGAATTCTCCATAGAGACCTCCGCCGTCTCGAGCGCAGACGCCGGCGCGGGCTACGCCATCCTCACCGTGACCCCGCCGGCCGCCGGGCGGGATCTTCCGGCCCTCGATGAGATCGTCCGCCAGTCCGAAGGCGAAATCCGCTTCTCCGCCGAAAACGGAGCCGTCCAAATCTACCTTCCCGCCGCAGGCGATTAGTAGGGCGGCGCCATGCGCTACTCCACGCGCAATGCTTCCACCGGCTCGATGGTCGTCGCCCGGCGGGCGGGAACATAGCTGGCCAGCAACGCGGCGGCGGCCAGGACCAGAGACACGGCGCAGTAGGTCACAGGGTCCAGCGGACTCACTTCGAACAACAGCGTCTTCATCAGGCGCGTCAGTCCCGCGGCGGCCGCGAGACCGCACACTACGCCGATGGCCGTCAGCAGCAACCCTTGGCGCAGGAACATCTGGCGCACCGATTGTTGCGGCGCACCGAGCGCCATGCGGATGCCGATTTCGCGCGTGCGCTGCGACACCGTGTACGAGACGACTCCGTAGATCCCCACGACGCCCAGCAACAGCGCCATGCCCGCCGCGATGCTCAGCATCACCAGCGTAAAGGCGGTTCGCGCCATCGACCGGCCGTAGATTTCCTGCATCGTGAGCACGCCGGCGATGGGCAGGTCCGGATTCACGGACCATACGGCTTGCCGGACTTCGTTCAGGAAGCTCGCGGAACCGGTGCGGCTGCTGCGTATGGCGAAAGCCTGGCCCCGCTGGGTGGTGAGCGGTTGCGTCCAGAAATCGCGCACCATCATGGGCCAGTAGACCGTGGCGGTGGCTTTCTGGTCCGCGCCGTCGTCGCGCTCATTGCCTACTACGCCGACGATCTCGCGCCAGGTCCCTTTGGGGTTCTCGCGAATCCGCTGGCTCAGGGCGGAGGCCGGATCGCGCCAGAGTTCGCGCGCCAGGGCTTCGGAAACCACCACGACGGGGCGCGTCTGGTAGATGTCCGTCCAGGTGAGGTCCCGGCCGGCCAGCAAAGGGTTTCCCATGGCTTTGAAGTAACCGGGCGAGATGAATTTGTATCGCCGCATGGGCGGGATTTGCCCATCCGCGTAGGATTTATCCGCCGCGAAGATCGGGTCGTTGTCGTTATTGCCATCCATGGTGACGGAGTTCGTGAGGCCCACCGCGGAGACGCCGGGGATGGCTGCGACCTTCTCCAAAATGTTGTTGTAAGTGCGGGCGGCATCCTCGGCCTTGGGCACTTCCGCGTCGGGAATGGAGACATGCAGGGTCAGGATCTGTTCGGGTTGCGTGAACCCGGGCGCCACGTTCTTCAGCGCGCGGACAGTACGAATCATGAGCCCCGAACCTACCAGCAGGACCAGCGCCAGCGCCACCTGCACCACCACCAGCACACTGCGCGCGCGGTGGCGTTCGCGGCCGTCGCTCGAATTGCGCCCGCCCTGGCGGAGGGCGGCGTTCAGGCGCGGGCCCGCATATTTGAATACGGGTATCAGGCCGAACATAAGGCCCGCCAGCAGGGAGATGGCCAGCGTGAAAAGCAGAACGGTGGGATCGATGGAGATCGCGTCGAGCCGCGGAAGGTTGGCCGGACCGATCGACACCAGGACCCGCAGCGCGCCGTAGGCCAGCCCCGCCCCGAGCAACCCTCCGGCGGCTCCCAGCGCGACGCTTTCGAGCAGCAACTCGCGGGCGATGCGCGACCAGCCCGCGCCCAGAGCGGCGCGGATGGCGAGTTCCTGCTGGCGCCCCTCCGCGCGCACCAGCATCAAGTTGGCGACGTTGGCACAGGCGATGAAGAGCACCCCGGCTATTGTGGCCATCAAGACCCACAACACGCTGCCGATGTTGCCGATCACGTCGGCCTTGAGGGGCCGGACGCTCGGTCCGAAGTGCGCCTCCTGCACCATCTTGAGACTGATGCCGGGCGGCATGGGGAATTTGTCGAGCATCATGGGGAGCATGCGCGCCACATCCGCGTTGGCTTGGGCGAGCGTGACTCCGGGTCTGAGACGCGCCAGGGCCTGGTAACTGAATTGGCCGACGAAGATTTTGGCGCGGTCGAGTTGCAGAGGCTGGATCAGAGCGGCGCGGGAATTCAGGAAGCGGAAGCCGGCGGGCAGGATGCCGACCACTTCGCTGGCCGCGCCGTCAACCATGATGCGCCGCCCGATGACGGATGAATCGCCGCCGAATTTGCGCTGCCAATAGCCGTAGGACAGGATCGCGGTATGGGGGTTGCCGGGCGAATCGTCTTTGCGGGTGAACCAGCGGCCGCGAATGGGCTGTACGCCGAGGATGGGAAGCACTCCATCGGTGACGTCCAGCGCGTCGATCTGCTCGGGTTCTCCGGCGCCGGTGATGTTGACGGAATCGTTGCGCCACACGCCGATGTCCTCGAACGTGCGGCCTTCTTCACGGAAAGTGAAGTAGGTGGAGGGCGAGGCGTTGATTACCGGCAGGCCCGGCAAGCGGGACGTTTCCCAAACGGCCACGAGGCGATCGGAATCGGGATAGGGGAGCGGCTTGAGCAGCACTCCGTTCAGAACGCTGAATATGGCGGTATTGGCGCCGATACCGATGGCCAGGGTGATCAGGGTGATGACGGCGAACATCGGCGAGCGGGCGAGCCGGCGAAAAATGGGCTTCATGTAAGGTAATACGATGAAGCGGGCGAAAGGTTCGGTTTCGTTAACGGGTCTTATGGCAGGTCGACGTCCAGCGCGAACAGGTCTCCATTGCTGCGCAATACGGTAGCGATGGGCGCATCGCCGGGAGTCATGCCAGTCAGCGTATAACCGCTAAAACCGGATTGCGGGAGTTCCTGCGAGCTCATCGTCCGCTCCACCGCGCGCGTAGCCACGTTCACGCGAAAGATGGGCTGGTTCACGTCTCCCAGCATTTCCTGGAAATAGAAGTAACGGCTGTCCCGCGTCCAGAATGGAATCCCGTAGGCTGCGCGGTCGGCCACGCTGTCCCACCGATGGGTTGACACGTCATAAACCACAACCTGAGTGCCCCCCTCGCGCAACGCGGCAACATACCTGCCATCGGGCGACCACCTCGGCCGCAACAGACCCTGCGATCCTGGCAGCACCGTAGTCTGCCGCGTTTTCCAGTCGACCACGCAGACGGCGATCGTCACGACATCGTTGTCCGACTGCCAGCAGCTAACCATCAAAGACTGGCCGTCCGGCGACCAGGTGGGGCTGGCGGAATGCTTGTACGGTTGTGCGGAAATCGCTTCCATAGTTCCTCCGCTCGACGGTATCGCGTACACCTTGTAGCCCTCGACACCGAGGCGTCCGCCGGTGAACGCAATGCGCCGCCCATCCGGCGACCACTGCGGCTCGCTAACGCGCAGCGGGGGAGAGGTAAGTTGCAGCCTCTCGCCCCCGTCGGCCCCGCTGCGCCACAGAGTGGCCTCGGGAATGGTCTCATAAGCGACCCACTGGCTATCTTTCGAAAAGTCGACGGCACGCACGGGGGCGCCGGATAGGAACGGCAGAAACTGGCTCCGCTTGGCGTCGTAGGCTACCAATTCCCGTCTCTCCTGGCCGGCCGCGAAAAACAGTTTCTTGCCGTCCGCGCCGGGCACCAATCGCCCCACGTCGGTTGGCACGGCATAGATCTGGAACGGACGCCGGTCGAATGGGTGGAACAAGTCGCGCGCCTCGCGGACCGCCCAAAAACCGGTGCCGCGGTCGTTCGCGGACACGAACAGATAGTACCTTCCATCGGGAGTCCAGCCGGCCCCGAATGCGCCCCGCACGGCTTCCGCCCAAGGCTTGGAAGTGGGCGGGAACGGGCGCATTCCCGAGCCGTCGGGCGCACATTCCCAGAGCGAGGCTACCGGGCCCATAACCGAAAACCGCAGCAGGTCGGGCAGCCCGGGCGGCGACCAACGGATGAAGTAGGGCTCGCCAGGCGTGTCCACCAGTTTGCGGGGATCGGACCCGTCGCTGTTCATGCGATAGAGCGCGCGGCCGAATCCGTAAACGATGCTGTGCCCATCCCGCGACCAGGTGGCGAAGTGCGCCAGCACGTTGCCCAACCGGCGGGGCGATCCCGCCACCGTGGGGATGACCCAAAGCGGCGCCTCGTCCTCGTTGTTCGCCGCGATCTTCACGAGCAACTCGGACTGGTTTGGCGAAATCGCTTGCAACTCGGGTAGTCCGGGCGGCGTCTTGATCGGCGACGGAATCCCGCCCTCCACGGAAACCTGCGCCAAGGACCATTGGCCGCCGGTCCGCTCGTCGAAGTAGAGGCGCGATCCGTCGGTCAATATGACGCTGAATGGTTCCACGCGCCCGGTGTGTGTGAGCTGGACCGTCCGCAGTATGCCGGGAGAACGGGGAGGCATGAGCAGCCGGAACGCCAGCACACCGAGCACAATCACAGCCGCCAGCGCGATCGCCCACCGGCGGTAGGGAAAGTGCGCCGGCCGTTCCGGCGCGGCGGGCGGGGGACCGGGGAGGACAGCCTGGGCAACCGGCGGTTCTACCGCCTGCAAGGCTTCTACGGCCCCAATGAAGCGATAGCCCCGGCGCGGCAGCGTCTCGATGAAGCGCGGTGTTTCGGCATCGTCGCCCAATGCCAGGCGCAGCTTCTTGGCCGCCGTATTCAAGCCATTGTCGACGTCAATAGCGGCATGCTCGGACCAAAGCCTGCGCACCAGTTCGTCGCGCGTGACCACTTGGCCGGGGCGTTCCAGCAGCACCGTCAGAAACTGGAAGGGGAGATCCTGCAATCGGATCTTGCGGCCCTGTTTGCGCAGTTCACCGGCACGGAAATCGACTTCAAATGTGCCAAACCGTAACAGTTCCGGGGAGGGTTTGGGGGCCACTGAGGATCTTCTCTCCTGTTATTCCTTCTGCGAGTTTAGCACTGGCAAACCGAGCGGCTTCATCGGCAGTGCCTAAGGCAGGACCACATCCAACTCGTATAGGTCTCCATTCTCGCGTAGCACGTTGGCGATGGGTGCGTCGCCGGGCGTCAGGCCGGTTAGCAGATACCCGCTGAAACCCGATTGCGGGAGTTGCCGCGAGCTCATCGTCCGCTCCACCGCACGCGTAGCGGCGTTGACGCGAAAGATGGGCTGTTCGGTATCCCCCAGCACCTCTTGGAAATAGAAATAGCGGCCGTCCCGCGTCCAGAATGGGACGCCGTAGTTGGCACCGTCCGCCAAGGCCGTCCACTGGTGCGAACGCATGTCGAAAAGCACAACCTGAGCTCCGCTGTCGCGCAGCGCCGCCACATACTGTCCGTCGGGCGACCACCTGGGCCGCAAGAGGTTCTCCGATCCTGGCAGAACCGTGCCCTGCCGCGTTCTCCAGTCCAATACGCAGATGGCCATCGTTTCCGCGCGCGCGCCCGGGCGCCAACAGTTCATCATCAAAGACTGGCCGTCCGGCGACCAGGACGGATTACTCGATCGGTATGGTTCCATCGGGACGGCTTCCATGGATCCTCCGTTCGAAGGCACCACATACACCCTGGACTCCTCTTCGCTGCGGCCCATTTGCTGTCCGCCGAAGGCAATACGCCGCCCATCCGGCGACCACTGCGGCTCGTAGACGCAAAGGGGCGGAGACGTGAGTTGCAGCCGGTCGCTGCCGTCGGCCCGGCTGCGCCACAAAGTGCACTCCGGGACCGTTGCATAAGACGCCCACTGGCCATCTTGGGAAAAGGAGACGCTGCGCACGGCGTCGCCGGACAGAAAAGGCAGAAACTGGTTCCGTTTTGCGTCGTAACTGACCAAGTCCCGGCTGCCCTGGCCTGCCGCGAAGAAGAATCTCTTGCCGTCCAGGCCGGGAACCAAAGCTCCCATATCCGTTGGTGTCGAATAGATTTGAATGGGCTGCCTATCGAACGGACCGAACAGCCTTCCGGCTTCGGGGACCACCCAAAAACTCGTGCCGTGCTCGTCCCGCGACTCGAACACGTAATACTTTCCATCGGATGTCCAGCCGGCGCCGAAGACACCCCGCGCCGTCTTGGCCCACGGAGCGGATGGCGCGAAGGCGCGCATGCCGGAGCCGTCCGGCGAACATTCCCAGATCGAAAATAATGGGCCTATGAGCGTAAACCGGAGCAGGTCGGGCGGCCCCGGCGACCAACTGATGTAAAAGGGCGGGGTGGGCGTGTTGGCCAGCTTGCGGATATCCGTCCCGTCGCTGTTCATGCGGTACAGCGCGCGGTCGAACCCGTAAACGATGCCGCTTCCATCCCGCGACCAGGCGCCCGCGTGTCCCATCACGTTGCCTAACCGGCGGGGCGATCCGGACACGGTGGGGACGATCCAAAGGGGTGCGTCGTCGCGGTTCTCCCGGGCCGAGATTTTCACCAGTAATTCGGATCGGTTCGGCGAAATCGCCAACAGTTCCGGAATTCCCGGCGGCGTCTGAATCGGCGACGGAGTCCCGCCTTCCACCGAGACTTGAGCCAGCGACCATTGACCGCCGGTCCGCTCATTGAAGTAAATGCGCGAGCCGTCGGTCAATATGGAATCGAATTGTTCGACGCGCCCGGTGTGCGTAAGCTGGACCGTGCGCAGCATGCTGGGAGAACGGGCGGGCATGAGCAGCCGGAAAGTCGGCAGACCGAGCACGATCACTGCCGCCAGCGCGATGACCCAGCGGCGGTAGGGAAAGTGCGCCGGCCGTTCAGGTGCGGCGGGCGCGAGAACCGCATCGGGGATTTCGAGCACCGGAGCCGCCGCGGCGGGGAGGACTGCCTGCGCGTCCAGCGGTTTTGCCGCCTGCAAGGCTTCCACGGCCCCAATAAAGCGATAACCCCGGCGCGGCAGCGTCTCTATGAAGCGCGGCGTTTCGGCATCGTCCCCCAAGGCCAGGCGCAGCTTCTTGGCCGCGGTATTCAAGCCATTCTCGACATCGATGGCGGCATACTCGGACCAAAGCCGGCGCACCAGTTCGTCGCGCGTGACCACTTGGCCGGGATGTTCCAGCAGCACCGTCAGAAGCTGGAAGGGGAGATCCTGCAATCGAATCTTGCGGCCCTGTTTGCGCAGCTCACCGGCACGGAAATCGACTTCAAAGGTGCCAAACCGCAACAGCTCCGGGGAGGGTTTGGGGGCCACTGAGGATTTTCTCTCCTGTTATTCCTTCTGCGAGTGTACCACCCCAGGGGCGACAGTTGTACAGGTGTCCGAATATCTCACGCGTTTGCAATAGCTTAGCTGTACAGGCAGACTACAGCCGCATCTCGACCGCTGGTGGGGCGGGCGATTTCACGCGGCCTTCCCGCCCGCCTGTAACTTGCGTTACGCGGACATCGCGGCACAGGACAGGTGATCCAGTATCTTGCTTGTTTTCAGAGGCTTCCTTGTGAATTTCGATTACAGCCGGAATATATTGCGACGGTCGCCTCGTTAGCGCCACTATAAGCATGGAGGTGGCTACGATGCGTAACAGACATTCGTTCGGAGTGAACTTGCGGCGGCGGGTCCGTTGGGCTTTGCGGTTGGCAGCCGTGCGGCTGCGGCAACAGCACAGCTAGGCTGGCAGGGCGCGCCTAAGGAGAACACGCTCGATGGAATTGTTTCAGATGGAACCCAATCGCGTGGAGCGGTACCGGGACAGCCGGCTTGAGGTGGACTTCCATTCCGATGCCGTGCTTGTGGACGGCGAACCCGTCCGCCTGACCCGGATGGAATTCGCCCTGCTGGCGCAACTGGCCCGGAAGCCGGGTGAGATCGTGTCGCGGGAAGCGCTGATGCTGAATGTGTGGGGGTACGGTCCGGAGATCCATTCGCGCACCATGGACGTGCATCTGCGCCGCCTGCGGGTGAAGTTGGGGACGTACAGCAAGCAGCACCTCGAAACCGTTTTCGGGCTGGGATACCGGCTGCAGCCGTGCAGCATTCCGGGGACGCTGACGCACGCGGCGGGGGCGTAAACCGCTCCTTGACGGTCGCGGCTCGGAAGTACATCCACCGCAATCGGGCTGCCCGGATTGTGTCATTTGAAGGTCCAACTGCGCGGCCCGCGGGCTAGCGGGGCCTAACCTTCTGGTTTTACTTAAACGTGGTCGTCGTGGGGGACATTGATTGCCATTATCGGTAGCAGCCTGGGCATCTGGCGCCGCTCTTGGGCGGGTCGGCCTGTCACGGCGCGCCCCGAACCCGCGCCCAGCGCAACCGACGTGCGCCTGGAGTACCCCTTGCGTTGACATCTCCGGCAGGCCGTCGCAAGATACAAGGAGCGCAATGCCGTCCATCCCCGTGGTAACACGCATTCTGTGGATCGCGTGGGGCGCGATCCTGCCTCTGGCCGGACAAACCTCGCCCACCGAAATCGTCCTGCACAGTTTCGCCGCCTACGGACCCAAAGGCGCCACTCCGGACGGCCCGCTGACCCGCGATGCCGCCGGCAACCTCTATGGAACCGCCGAATGGGGCGGACCTTCGAATTTCGGCGTCGTGTTCAAAATCGATCCCAGCGGCCGCGAGACCGTGCTCTACAGCTTCACCGGCGGTAATGATGGCGGCAATCCCATCGATGGCGTGGTTCTCGACGAGGCCGGCAATGTCTACGGCACCGCCAATTACGGCGCGGAACGGTGCGGCGTGGTGTATAAGGTAACTCCGCAAGGCGTCGAGTCCGTGCTATACACCTTCGATTGTCGAGCCGATGGTGCTAATCCCTGTGGCTTAGTTCGCGACTCACAGGGCAACTTCTACGGCGCCGCTGGTAGTGGCGGCAGTTACCTTGGAGGCGTTGTTTATCGGCTCGAGCCGTCCGGCCGGGAGACAGTACTCTACGCGTTCACCGGCGGCCCGGACGGCGGCGATCCCATTAGCCCTGTAATCCGCGACGAGACCGGCAATCTCTACGGCACCACCTTTCTAGGCGGCGTGTCGAATTGCGGGAATCCACCCGCTGCCTGCGGCGTAGTCTTCAAAGTCGATCCATCGGGCAATGAGACCGTGCTCTACGCTTTCCCCGGCGGAACCGACGGATCTTGGCCGAGAAGCGGTCTGATCCGCGACTCGGCCGGCAATCTCTACGGCGCCGATTATTACGGCGGCGCCTCGGGCTCCGGCATGGTATACCGAATCGATCCGGCGGGCCAGGAGAAGATTCTTTACAGCTTCACCGGAGGAGCCGATGGCGGCCAACCCGTAGGCAGCTTGATTCGCGATGCGGATGGCAGCTTATATGGCGCCACGAACGTCGGCGGCGTAGGCTCTGGTGTGATTTATAAGTTGGACCCGTCCGGCAATGAAACCGTGCTGCACAGCTTTACCGGCGGCGCGGACGGCGCATTTCCGGACGCCGGGTTAATCCAGGATGCGGCGGGAGATTTATATGGCACTGCCAGCCAGGGCGGCACGGGGAACGAGGGCATGGTCTTCGAGGTGGATAAGGCGGGCGACGAAAGCGTTTTATACACCTTCCGTAACACGGTGGGCGGCACCTCTCCCCAATCCGGCGTGATCCGCGATTCGGCCGGCAATGTATACGGCACAACGGTGGAGGGCGGGGTAGCGGGTTTCGGCACTCTGTTCAGGATCGATGCTTCTGGGGAAACTATTCTGCATAGCTTCAATGGCCTCACCGACGGCGAAGATCCCGTCGGCAGCCTCATCCGCGATGCAGCCGGTAACTTTTATGGAACCGTTGCTTTTCGCGGGCCAACCATAGCTGGTAATGTTTTTAAGCTCGACACGATGGGCAATTACATCGTGATATACGGCTTCACGGGCGCGGCGGATGGCGGAACTCCGTATGCGGGTGTCGTTATGGATTCCGCGGGCAATCTGTACGGCACGACCGAGCACGGCGGCGATCCAAATTGCAACTGCGGCGTCGTCTTTAAGGTGTCTTCCTCCGGTCTGGAAACCGTTCTCCACACCTTCCAGTTCGTGGATGGAGAATCTCCCGCGACCGGCTTAACCCTCGATCCCGAAGGCAACCTATATGGCACCACTCAAAACGGCGGACAGAATGATGACGGCGTCGTGTACGAGATAAGCGCCACCGGCCAGTTCACCGTGCTATATAACTTCCTCGAAAGGGATGGCGGCGGCCAGCCGGCTGCCGGAGTCATTCGCGACGCAGCAGGTAACTTATACGGAACTACCCTCTACGGCGGCAAAAAGGATTGCAATTGCGGGGTCATCTACCGGCTCGATCCGGCGGGCAACGAAAATGAGCTTTACGCCTTCTCGGGCGGTGCAGACGGCTCGTACCCATCATCGGGCCTGATAGCCGATGCGGCGGGTAATCTCTACGGAAGCACGGCATCGGGCGGAACTGGAACCTGCGATTCGTATTTTGGCGGCTGCGGAGTCGTATATAGGTTGCATGGGCCCCGCAATTATACCGTTCTGTATAACTTGAAAGGCGGTTCCGCGGGCTGGGGGCCGATCGGCAACTTGTTCCTCGATCCGAATGGCGACTTATTCGGAGCGACAATCCAGGGCGGCGACGGCCTCGGCGGCGTCGTATACGAATTAACCGGCGTCACTTCCCCGTCGAATTGATTGACAACCACGCCGTGCTCTGATAGTTCGCGTCACCAGACACCCTTCATCGCCAGTACCAATACGCCCTTCGCGATATTGCCTTCGATTGCCGGCTGCGTGTCGTTGTCCACCATCAACCGTTGCAGCCGGCTGACGCGGCCGACACATCCACGGCAATCGCGTCGTGATCGGACAGCGGCACGGGGCGGCCTTCCCGCACATCGTGAATCACCGCCGGATTCCGGCAACTTACTCCGCGCGTAGCGAACCAATCCAGCTTGACCGGGCAGCGGCCGCCGTGATTGCGCAGCGCCCAGCGGATGAAGTGGAAACACCAGCCGGGCACCCAGTCGCGCAGGGCTTTTGTGGCGCGCAAGTCCTCCACATCGTAAGACACTGTGTGCTTACCCAGGCGGTTGCAGGCGCGATAGTCGAAGCCGCGCTCCTCCAACAGACGGAATAAGTCGCGCTCGAAATGGCGGTAAGGGTGCAGATAGTGGTTGCGGATCACGTTATCCACGCCCATCAGGACGCGCAGCCAGAAGCCTAAGATGGCGTGCAAGGCGCGGGATGAGTTGTAAGTGCTGGTATTCCAGTCGCCACCGATGACCACTCTCCTACGGTCGTGGCTCGGTAGGGTGTCTATGTTGTCGAGTATGTCGCGCAGTTGCAGGTAACGGTGGCGTTGCGTGGATTGCGCATCCAGGTGTACCGAGACCGCCGTTATTGTGGCATTGGGAAATAAAATATCGGCCGCTATCGCCGCCTGCCGGCCGATGCGTTTCTCGCGCGAAGCCATGATATCCACGCCATTTTCCAGAAATATGGGTCGCACGTGCGATATGGGATAGCGGCTCAGCAGCGCGTTGCCGTGCAGGCCCAGGTCGTTCGCGCCGGGCAGATCCTGCTCGATTCCGGATCCGTTGGTCAGATTGAGGTAGCAGGGCACGAAGGCGTAGTGCATGCCCAGCGCGCACGCCAGGTCGCGGGCCACGTTGCGATTGCCGGAGCGGACCATGCCGGTGTCGGTTTCCGTCAGCAGCAGGACGTCGGCGTCGCGGAGGGAGGGGTGCGTGCGCAGGGCTTCCACCAGGCCGTCGAATTGGGCGCCGCGTTCCACGTTCCAGGCTAGGAAGCGATAGTGCGGGCGGGACGGGGAGGCGGCGCATGGCGCCACCCTACTGCACTCCGGAGTGTCCAGGACGCGGCGGATATCCGGCTCCAGGGCGCGGTACAGGTCCGACCCCCATAGCTCGGCGCTGTTCCGGTAGGCGGCCAACGCCGGCAGGTGTGGAGCGATCCGTTCGCGCACGATTTCGTGCAGGTCTTGGGTTTCGATGGGATGCACTGCTACGATTGTAACGGTTCGCATGCGCAGCTCGATATTTCAAAAACTGCTGTGGGGCGTAGGGCTGCTGGCGGCGGCGGATCTGGCGCTGCTGAACCTGGCGGCGCCGGACCTGGGATGGCGCATCGCGGGAGCCACGCTGGCGACCACGCTGGCAGGCGCTGTTTTAGCGTTCCTGTTCTCGCGGCGCCTGAAACGCCGCATCGGACGGCTGAAGGTCTTCGCGGAGGGCCTGGTGGCCGGGCCGCCGCAGATCCCGCCATCCGACGCGCCGGACGAATTGGGAGCGCTATCGGAAGCGCTCGGCAGAGTGGCTGCGCAGGTCAACGATCTGGTGGACAGGGTCCGGTTGGAGGGCGCGCGCCGCGATGCCATCCTGACCGGCATGGTGGAAGGCGTGCTGGCGGTGGACCAGGAACTGCGCGTGACCTTTTGCAATGCCGCGTTTGCCACCGCTTTCGGCGTGCAAGGTCCCGTGCCCGAGGGTTTGCCGGTGCTGCGGCTGGTGCGGGATCCGGATTTTCTGGAGATGCTGCGGACCGTGGCCGCTTCGGGAGAGTCCTTGAAACGGCGCATGCATTTGACTGCGGCGGACGGACGCTCGTTCGAAGTGCAGGCGGCGCCGCTGGCGGGCGCATCCAGCAGCGGCACGATGGCCATTCTGCACGACATCACCGATCTGGAACGGCTGGAGCGCGTGCGCAAAGACTTCGTGGCCAATGTTTCGCACGAGTTGCGCACGCCGCTGACGGCCATCCGCGGCTACGCGGAAACGCTGCTGGATGGCGCGCTGGACGATCCCGGCCACCGGCGGCAGTTCGTCGAGATCATTCAATCGCACGCGATCAGGCTGAACAATATCGCTTCGGACCTGCTGACGCTCTCGGAACTGGAGTCCGGCCGGGCGCCCGTCGCTCCGGGCAAACTGTCCGTGCTGGCGACGCTGGAGGCGGCCATGCGCACGGTCGAATCCGAGGCGGCCATGCGGAAGGTCCACCTGGGCTGGGGGACCGTCGAAGATTTGCAGGTGATGGGCAACAAGATCAAGCTGGAACAGGCGTTCGTCAACCTGCTGGACAATGCCGTCAAATTCAACCGCGGCGGCGGCGAAGTCTGGGTAGAGGCGAGCCGCATGCCTGAGGGCAAGGTGGCCATCGGCATTGCCGACAGCGGCATCGGGATTCCTTCCGAGGATCTGCCCCGGATCTTCGAGCGTTTCTACCGGGTGGACAAGGCCCGGTCGCGCGAGGTGGGCGGCACGGGCCTGGGCCTGTCGATCGTAAAGCACGTGATCGAGCAGATGCAGGGCACGGTTGCGGTGGAGAGCCAGTTGAACAAGGGGTCGCGTTTTACGATAGTCCTACCGGAAGCGTAAGGCTGGGGCAGGGCCTTCCGGCCGGAACAATCAAAGCCCAAGCTACTGGATCTAAATCAGTTATCTGCCACACCCTGTGCCTAGTCCTAGTACGTTAGGGCAAATTCCCGTCAGAGAAATTTCTATCGACTCGCTAGATTATACTTGACAAGGTGTGCCTAGTTGAGTAATTCTATCTGAAATAGACCGAGAGAACGGATTCGGCAGAAGGGACTGAAAGAAAGCCATTTGAGGCAGGGCGGTAGCCTGCTTCCGGGTCGGGCTGGGGTACCGCCAGTAAGTCAAGTATCCCGATGGTAAATGGTATGTTAACTTTGTCCTGTGGTGCCGGTTTCGGTCGAAAAGAATTCAGGGAGGAAATTGCAATGACGAGTTTTGTAAAGTGCGGGACCCAGACGCTGGCGGTCCTGGCGATGTTTGGGGTCCTGACGGCGGGAGCCTACGCGCAGCAAGCGGCTGCGGCCGGCAACCCGGCCACCACCCAGAACGATGTGCAGTCGGCCGGCGGCGGCTACGTGGTAGATCAAAATGGCCAGCCGCCCAACCCGGTTTCGACCACGCCCCTGTTATATCCCAGGCTCACCGGCATTTGGGCCGGGACCAATCCGTCGCCATCGCTCTCCGAGCAGTTCAATAAGATGCTGCCCAAGTGGCTGCGATTCTCGGGTGAACTCCGCGAGCGGTTCGAAGGCTATAGCGGCGGCAGCTTCAAGCACAAGTCCACCAACGACTACGACCTCCACCGCACCCGGCTGGGCGTGGATATCGCGCCCACGAGCTGGTTCCAGGCTTATGCGGAGTTGCAGGATGCGCGGGTCTTCGGCATCACGCCGGCGCTGCCGCCGTACGAGGCCACCACACAACTCCGGCAGGGCTACATTAAGGTAGGCGCGGCGGAAGGTAACGGTTTCAGCCTGCAGGTTGGCCGTTTCGATATGACTTATGGCAACAACCGGCTGGTCGGCGATTCCTGGTGGACGAACACATCGCGCAGCTTCGACGGCGTGCGCGCCGCCTACCAGCAGGGCAGATTCCGGGTGGACGCATTTGCGACATCGGTGGTGATCGTGCGCCAGGGCGTGTTCGATCATAATCTCTCCGGCAACAACTTGTACGGTCTGTATGCCACGGCTAAAAACGTGATTCCGCACGCCACGTTGGACGTTTACCAATTCTGGAACCTGCGGCCCAGCTTCGCTCTGGAAAATCTCAAAGCCGGCCACTTGGATGAGTGGACCACCGGGTTCCGCTGGGTGGGAGCGCTGCCTTACAGCTTCGATTACCGCACCGAGATGGCCTACCAACTCGGCACGCTGGCGGTGGACAGAATCCGCGCCTGGATGGGCCACTGGGTGATCGGCCGCACCTTCCAGACGGTGCCTCTCAGACCGCGTCTGTTCGTGGAATTCGACTACGGCTCGGGGAGCAACAACGACAAGGGCGGATACGACAACACGTTCGATCCGATCTATCCCAGCACGCACGATAAGCTGGGACTGGCCGATCAGTTCGGCTGGCGGAACATACAGGATTTGCGGTTTGGGCAGGAATTCCACATCGCCCGCAAATGGACCGCGGCCACCAGCTTCCACGACTTCTGGCTGGCCAACGCGCACGACGCTTTGTATCCGGCGCGCGGATCGGTCATCGCGGATAGCGCCTCCGGCGTGGACGGTACGCATGTGGGCGAGGAGTTGGACGCGCAGTTGATCTACACTCCGACGCGGCAGACCCAGATCGATTTCGGGTACGGCCGCGTGATTCCGGGCTATTTCCTGAAGAAGACTACCCAGGGCGTGGCCTATAGCTATCCGTATATGCAGGTCGAGTACGTGTTCTAGGAAGCTTTCAGCTTTCAGCGCTCAGCTTTCAGACAAGCCACACCCGCCCTGTGTGCGTTGCCGCGGGTGTGGTTTATACTTGGGGCATGCAACCACTGCTATCTGACCAAGCCACATTTCTGCTGCAAATGGCGTTGCCGTCGCTCAAGAACGAGCAGCGCGTTACCCGCAAGATCATTGAAGCTGTTCCCGCGGATCGGGGGGACTATCGCCCCGACGAAGTCTCGATGGACGCGCAGCCGGCCGGAATCCATCCGCAACGCGGCGGATGTGGCGGCCTGGTACGGCGAAGCGTTCCAGGCCAATTTCGACCGCCTGGCGCGGCTGTCGAGCGACCAGCTTGTGAAAGTAATCGATTTCCGCGGCAGGTTTCAATTTCCGGCGGTCTTGTATCTGCAGTTTGCGATCAACCACTCGATTCATCATCGCGGCCAGTTGTCGGTTTACTTGCGGCCGATGGGCGCCAAGGTGCCGTCGATCTACGGCGAGAGCTACGACGACGCGCAGGCCCGCAAAGCCGCGCAGGCCCAGGCGGGCGCCGACTTAAGGCGGACTTAGCGGACCGGGCGATGCTGCGGCCCGAGGTGCTGGAAAGAGCCGAGCGGGAGTCGATCCTTGTCTTTTGAGCCATCGTCCCAAACCTGGTTCGGCGACATCGTGGACGCGATCGCGATGATCGAGCAGTTCACGTCCGGCATGGATTTCGAGGCGTTCCGCGAGAGTCCAATGGCGGTTCGGGGACGAAGCGGAACGGCGCCGTCCCGGGGCCGCGCAGGGCCTATCCCGAAACCGCCGCTACAGCACCGAGAAATGGATGAGCGGCCGCGGCAGCTGTGCTTCCCCTTTTCATTAGTTCCTGAATGCGCCGCTTAAGCTCATCGGTTTTGATGCCCGCCGTATCGATACCGATGTATCGCAAGGTCCCATTAACTACTACCAAGCAGTCGGTCTCCAATACGAACGTCGAGGTAAGGAACCCCCGATTGACGCGCAACTGCTTGCCAGTGTAGACCTGTACCACGGCTTCTCGGAGGCCAGCCTGCCGTCCTTCCTCATATCCCTCTCGGTATCGAGGAGATCTCCTGCTTTCACTTTAGCGTAGCCCTCCTGCCCACGCAACCGCCCGAGTTTGTTGCGCGCCCTTGTCGAAGCCCTCCTGCCACGCAACGGCCGAGCATCCGGCGCGCCCTTATCGTAGCTTTCCCGCCACCCAGTAGCCCGGGCCTTGTGTTCTTTCTCCAGGCCGCGTCTGACGATCCCCCAACGAGTGACGACTACGGCACCGATGGAGCACAACACGCCTAAGGTCACGAGCAAAAGAAACAGCGAAGTCTGAATTGTCAAAACGCCGTTCATAGACGCACGCCTCCTTTTCACCCAAAACCAACGACTTATTACCGAAGCTACCTTCTTTAGCGCCAATCTCGCCCTAAGTGTTTCAGCGCTTACTGGGGAATATTGGGGAATATAACCATTTCGCACTCACCAAATTTGACAACTCCAACCGGAAACAAGTTGCCGAAGTTTCAGAGCATTACAAAACGGACTGTGAGAATTGGCACGATGTGAAGTAACAATTGGAGGACCCACCATGCCAGCCAAAGCCGCGTTCATCCTGCTCACGATCGCCTACTGCGCCGCCGCGCGAACCGCCGTCCCCCTACAGCGCCTGGCCCTGCAAGTCCGCCGCCTGGAAGACGCCATGAACTACCTCGGCCAGCCGTTTCCCGCCGCGGATCACAACGCCATCAACGCTGCCATCGCCAACGCCGATGAGAGCACGGCCGTCGCGGAACTGGAAAAGATCCTCGACCGCTACGCTCTCGCCATCGTCGATATCAACGCCGAAAGCCCCGTCGAAGTGGAGCCGGTGCCCGCCAAGCCCGAGTTGGTGGAGGGCGGCACGCGTCTGTTCCTGGTCAAGGTCCAACCGAGCCAACGTCACCGCGCCACTCCGCGTCGCGAGCCCCAACAGCGGCGACGTCTATATTAAATCCACCGGCAATCCCGGGCCCAAGATCACGTTGACCCCACAGGAAGCAGCCAGCCGATGGGCCGAGATCTCCATCTATGACAAGCCGCCGATAAGCCCGCGCCTTTCCGGGCTGGCGCTCGATTACCGGATCCTGCAGATCTCTAGCCGCGATAGCGGGCAGCGCTCGGCCCAGATCAGCTTCAATGTAGGGCAAGGCAGCCAGGACATCGGATTTCGCAACGATATCCTGGTGCTCTTCAACGCACTGCCCGCGCGCGCCATCAAGCTGCGAGTGCGCGACGAGAAAGGCCAGCCGGCGATGGCCTCGTTTGTTATTCGCGACCGGCTGAACCGTCTTTATCCGAATCCATCCAAGCGTCTCGCACCCGACTTCTTTTTCCAGCCGCAAATCTATCGCGCCGACGGAGAGACGGTCAGTCTGCCACCCGGTTACTATAACATCACTTACACCGGGGGGCCGGAATATCGCGCACATACTAAGGAGTTTGCGGTGGATGACAAAGGCCCCCCGCCGAACTTTCTTTCTAACTGGAATGCTGGATCGATCCGG
>Ga0302325_10011164_pt1 | contig 19380 bp, 17 predicted proteins | sample Palsa_T0_2_FD_201948 | JGI IMG/M metagenome (GOLD analysis project Ga0302325, IMG submission 201948) | Peat permafrost microbial communities from Stordalen Mire near Abisko, Sweden - Palsa_T0_2 | ecosystem: Environmental > Terrestrial > Soil > Palsa > Peat permafrost | place: Sweden: Abisko...
ACCGCGGCCGGCCCACGCGCAATGACCCCATCCTCGCCCGGTGCCGACGCTCGCGTGGCGATCAGGAATTTCCTCTCCGGCGAGCGGGCGCGCCAGACGTTCTTCCTGGCGGAGCTCGTCAAGGTCCCGTCCGACAATCCGCCCGGCGATTGCGCACCGAACGCCGCGCGCGCGGCGACACTGCTCGAAGAGCTCGGTCTGACGGTGGAGCGTCATGCCGTGCCGCAGGAGCGGGTCGCCGCGAATGGCATGCGCAGTTGCGTCAATCTCGTCGTACGTCATCGATTCGGCGCGACCGGTCCGACCATCGCCTGCAACGCCCACGGCGACGTGGTGCCGCCGGGACAGGGGTGGAGCGCCGACCCGTACGGCGCGGAAGTGCGCGATGGGTACATGTACGGACGCGGCGTCGCCGTGTCGAAGTCCGACTTTGCGACCTACACGTGGGCATTGCTCGCGCTGCGGGCCAGCGGCGCTGGCTTCGGAGGCACCATCGAGCTGCACTTCACCTATGACGAGGAGGTCGGCGGCGAGATCGGTCCGGCGTGGCTCATCCGGCAAGGCATCACCCGCCCCGACTATGCGATCTCGGCCGGATTTTCGTATGGCGTCACGATTGCGCACAACGGGTGCCTGCATCTGGAGGTGGAAGTCGTTGGCAAATCCGGCCACGCGGCGCAGCCCGATGCAGGCGTGGATGCGCTCGAGGCCACGAATGCGATCATGAGCGATCTTTATACCCTGCGTCGCGAGTATCGCTCGCAGCACTCGGCGACGCCCGGGATCGACAGCCCGACGCTCGTCATAGGGCTGATCAGCGGCGGAATCAACACCAACGTCGTGCCGGACAACGTCAAGTTCCGCCTTGATCGCCGCATCATTCCCGAAGAGAACCCTGCGGAGGTCGAGCGCGTGCTGACGGCCCGGATCATGCAGTCCGCGGCAAGGTGGCCGGGCATCCGGTGCAAGGTGCGTCGGGTCCTGCTTGCGATGCCGTTCGTGCCAATTGCGGGACAGGAGCGCCTGGTGGCCGCGATCGAGCGCAATGCCCTGGTCGTTCTCGGCGAAACCATCGCCGCGCGCGGCGTGCCGCTCTATACCGATGCGCGTCACTACAGCGCCGCCGGCATCCCGACCGTGCTCTACGGCGCCGGCCCGCGCACGCTCGCGGAGGCGAACGGCCACCGCGCGGATGAGAAGCTCAGGCTCGACGATCTGTACCTGGCCACCGAGGTCGTGGCACTGACCCTGCTGGATCTGCTGCACGAGCCGGCGTGAATGCGGCCGGGCGCCGCGAGCTACTGCACCATGCCCAGGAACTGCTGCAGCTCGGGCGTTCGCGGATGCGCGAAAACTTCTTCGGGCGGCCCGATCTCGTGGACGCGTCCAAGGTGCATGAACACGACGCGATCGCATACCTCGCGTGCGAAGCGCATCTCGTGCGTCACCATGAGCAGCGTCATGCCTTCCTTGGCCAACTCGCCCACGACGGCGAGGACCTCGTTGACCAACTCGGGATCGAGCGCCGACGTTATTTCGTCGCAGAGCAATGCACTCGGCTGCATGGCAAGCGCCCGGGCGATCGCGACGCGCTGTTGCTGCCCCCCGGATAACTGATCGGGATAGGCGTCGAACTTCTGCGCCAGTCCCACGCGCTCCAGCATCTCGCGCGCCAGGGGCTCGGCGTCGGCCTCGGGCAGCTTCTTCACGATCATCGGCGACAGCATGACGTTGCGTCCCGCGGTCAAGTGCGGAAACAGGTTGAACTGCTGAAAGATCATTCCGACCTTCAGCCGCAGCGCGCGCAGGTGCACGTCGTCGGCAAGCAGTTGTGCGCCGGCCACGGTGATGGAACCGCCGTTAATCGTCTCCAATCCGTTGATGCAGCGCAGGAGCGTGCTCTTGCCCGATCCGCTCTTTCCGATGATGGCGATCACCTCGCCGGCCTCGACCTCGAGGTCGATCCCATTGAGCACCTCGTTGTCGCCGAAGCGCTTCCGGACATCAGTGACCGTGATGAGCGACATTGAGCTTCCTCTCGAGCGCCTGGCTGGCCTTGGACAGCGGCCAGCACAGGGCAAAATAGATCAGCGCCACGAACGCATACACGGTAAACGGCCGGAATGTCGCGTTGGTGAGCATCGTGCTCGCCTTGGACAGCTCGATGAAGCCGATGATGGACGTCAGCGCCGTTCCCTTGATCACCTGCACCGAGAACCCGACGGTCGGCGGAACGGCGATGCGAAGCGCTTGCGGCAGGATGACGTAGCGCATCTGCTGCAGATAGCCCATCGCCAGGCTCGACGACGCCTCCCATTGCCCCTTGGAAATCGACTCCACGCAGCCGCGCCAGATCTCGGCGAGGAATGCGCCCGTCCACAGCGTGAGCGCGAGGGCCGCCGCGAGCCAGGGCGGCACGTCGAAGCCGGCCAGGGAAAGGCCGAAGAAGGCGAGACACAATTGCATCAGCAGCGGCGTGCCCTGGAACAGCTCGATGTACTCCGCCGCACACGAAGGCGGTCAGCGAGAGCAGGATCGTCCACCTCGCCGACAGCAGCAGGTTGCGCAGGATGTCCCAGGTGGTGAACTCGCTCATCGCACCGCTTTCTTCGGGAACAGCCACCATCCGAGCGCGCGAAGAAGCTGACGCAGCAGCACGGCAAGCAGCAGATAGATCCCCGTCACCACGAAATAGGTCTCGAAGGCGCGGAAGGTGCGCGACTGGATGAAGTTCGCGGCGAAGGTGAGCTCTTCGACGGCAATCTGCGAGCACACCGCGGACCCGAGCATGACGATCACGATCTGCGAGGACAATGCGGGCCAGATGCGCTGCAGCGCCGGCTTCAGGATCACGTAGCGGAACACCTGCAGCCTCGTCATCGCGAGACTCGATCCCGCCTCGATCACGCCGCGCGGCGTTGCCTGGATCCCGGCGCGGATGATCTCGGTGCTGTAGGCGCCCAGGTTGACCACCATGGCGATGATGGCGCCCTCCATCTCGGTCAGCTTGATGCCCAGCGACGGCAGCCCAAAGAAGATGAAAAAGAGCTGCACCAGGAACGGCGTGTTGCGCATCAGCTCAACGTACGCCGATACCGGGGGCCGCAGCCACGCCGGGCCGAAGGTCCGCGCCCAGGCGCAGGCGATGCCGACCGCAACGCCGATCACCGCGCCGATTCCGATCAGCTCGCCGGTGATGGCGATTCCCTTGATGAGAACCGGCGTGTAGTCGAGGATCGCGCCGAAGTCGAAGTGATACGCCATGGCTCTATCCGCGGCTGGCGCCCGACCTTCTTACAGCGTCGCAGGCAACGGGGCACCCAGCCACTTCACCGAGATCGCGTTCAGCGATCCGTCTTTGCGCGATTCCGCGATGATGGCGTTGACCTTCTGCAGCAGCTTGGGCTCATCCTTGTTCAGCCCTATGGAGCAGGGCGAATTCTTGATCAGGAACTTGGTCTCGGGCTTCTTCGGCGGGTTCTTGGCGATGATCGCCGCCGCGACGACGTTGCCTGTCGCGATCACCTGCACCTGTCCGGACAGGAAAGCCGAGATCGTGCCGTTGTTGTCTTCGTAGCGCTTGATGGTGGCCGTCGGCGGGGCAATCTTGCTCAGTTCCAGGTCCTCCACGGCTCCCCGCGTGACGCCGACCGTCATGCCGGCAAGGTCCCCGACTTTGCTGACTTTCACGTCCGCGGCGCCGAAAACGCCATTGAAAAACGGCGCGTAGGGTTCGGAAAAGTCGATCACCTTTTCCCGGTCGGGGTTCTTGCCGAGGCTGGAAATGACGAGATCCACTTTCTTCGTTTGCAGGTATGGAATGCGATTGGCGCTCGTGACCGGCACGAGTTCGACCTTGACCCCGAGCTTTTTCCCGATCAGGTTGGCGACGTCGATGTCGTAGCCGACCGGCTTGAGATCGGGAGTCACCGACCCGAACGGCGGGAAGTCCTGCGGCACCGCGACCTTGAGCGTGCCCGATTTCATGATGTCGTCGAGCGCCTCGGCGTGGCCCGCGAGCGGTGCGATCGACAATGCAAGGGCGACAAGTCCGAGCAGCAGGGAACGACTTTTCATGGGGTGACTCCGGCAGTGGGGTGGAAGATCTCGTGGCCGCATCGGGCATGGCGCCGTGGCGAGCGACGCTGGCAGTGGGGTTGGCCGCGTCGGGCGGGGATCGGCTCAATGTGTCTTGTAAGGCAGAAACTACCCATGGAACGCGCTGGAGCCAGGCGACGTCCCTCGCTTGTCAACTTGAACAGCGTGCCGACTGTTTTCGCGACACGCGACCCAACGGTGACCGTCATGTCACCTACGAAAAGCAAGCTGCGTACCAGTGAAACGACGGCTCGTATCTTGATGAATACGCAGAGCTAAACCGAGCATCTCCTCCCGTGGAGCGCGGCGGTCGCGTCGGACGGCACCTGCTTGGGGCGGCGATGAGACGTATTGGGGCGGCGTGCGGCCAAGCTTGGCTGTCATCGATCTCTTGCCGTGCGGCGCGCATCCGATCGCTCGCGACGCTGGCAACGCGTCGCGCTCGCGGCGCCACGCTGCGGCAGGCTTGTCGACGCGGCGCTTGAAGGCGCGCGTGATCGTGAACAAGGATCTGGTGCTGCGCCCGTATCAGCCACTGTTTTTTGGAAGATCGGCGCGATGACCGCGAAGCTACGCCTCGGGCCCATCCCAAAGAACGAGACGATAAAACTTACTATCACACTGACCGCGCGGCTGAAGGCCGACCTGGAGTGCCGTGCCAAACTGCATTCAAGAACTTGGGGCGAGCGCATCCGCCCGCATCCGGCTCACCGGGCGGGTAGGATTTCGATCGCCGACAGCACGGCCTTGCCGATGACAGGCTTGAATTCCAGTTCGGCCTCGCCGTTGGCCGCCTGCATTGGATACTCACGCACTACGGCCTTCATGGCTCCGCCAGCCGCCTCGAACACACCGAGTCCGCTTTCGACGGAAGCGCCGTTGCACGATATCGAACTTGCGGGTGCCAGCGGCAGCTTTGCTGTCCGGCTCGAAAAAGCTCAGCCTGACGCTGTACTTGCCATTCTGCAGCGGGATTTTGTAGGCGAAGCTGCCTTCGCGCCAGGTCCTGAAGAGCTGCGCGAGCTGAGGGTTCGGCTCGTTGAACTTGAACGCCTTGTTCGCGACCGGCTCGAAATTCGCCAGCGTCGAAGCCATCGCAACGGCCTCTTCGAGCGATAGCGCTTTCTTGTTGCCGACACCGAAGGTGTTCGCGTACACGACTCGGTCAGGAAGGCGTCAGACCCGTAGCGCTGCCTGTAGTCGCCGGTCACCGGCTCGATAGCGCCAACGTTAATGCGCACCGCGCCCGAGCCAGGTGACGCTGTCGGTAATTCGCCTAGAGCCGAACGTCCCGGTGACGGTGATCCTGTTGTCGCCCGAATTCAGCCTCACACTCTTCCACGTACAGTGCTGCGGGCGCTCGGCACGGTACGCGGTGAAGTCGGCAAGAATCTTCTCGTCGTTCAGATCCGGGTCGTACCTGCCGTAGTAGCGGTTCAGCGCAACCGTGTCCTCCTCCTTGCTGTAGGGAGGTTGGCCGACGACATCGGCCTGGATCGTCGGGCGCGACGGTTCGAGCGTGTGCGCCACGTTCCTCATCCTGGCGAGCAGCTCCTCGGTCGACGCGCGCTCGACCTTCGGCGTATAGCGGAGGGCGAAGCCGATCTCGTTGGCCATGCCCCAGAAGGCAACCGACGGGTGGTTGTAGTTCTGCTCGACCATCTCCTCCACCTGCTGAAGCAGGTTCCGTACCGTGCCCTCGCCGACTTGCGTTGCGTCGGGATTGTTCACTGGGGTGTCGACGAGCGGAGTCTCGGTATAATCGCGAAACCGTTCTCGCGACGCGAACTCCTGCCACTAAGGATTACCCAAATAGTCGCGCTTGCCAATCTCGACACCGTTATGGCGTAGGATGTTGTACGCAGTGGTGACATGAAAGTAAAAATTCGGCAGTGCGTGACCGAGCAGGAATTGCATGCCTTTGTAATGGGATTCCTTGTCGCCGCGCTTGATCACGATTTCCTTGTCTTCGGTGCCGTCGATCTGCCCCGGGGTCACGGTTTGGATGAAGGCAACAGTTTTAGCGATACGCGCTTTGAGATCGGACAACGTCTTCTCGTTGTCCTCGTACACCGGAATCTCCATCCCGGCCAGGCGCGCCACCACGCCTTTGGCAGCATCGCATGCGATCTGAATTTGTGTCGTCATAGGCAGCATGTCGGGGAACAACCGATATGTAGTCAGCGTGACAGCGTCGATTTTCTTGGCATCGACATAGGCCTGCGCCTTGTCAAGGATGTTCGACAGGTTACCGAGGATGTTGACGAAACGCGGAACGCTTGCCTGGTACATAGAAATAGTCACTGGGAATCCTTGAAGTGGAAAAAGACGAACAACTGGAAGCGTATTCTACCGTTAGTCAAAGCGTACAAGGAACCGACACCGGCCGGGCGCTGTTAGACTGGCGTTCTTTACAAGGATAAAACCCGTGAGCGAAACCCTGCAGTGCTTGAAGAAATATGGTCAGCGGCTCGATTTGGAGATTGCCAAAGAGATGGGCGTGCCGCTAGCAACTGTGCGCCAACATCTTGCCGGTCTGGCAGCTACCGGGGCAATAATGACGTGCAATTTGACCCGATTCGAACACGGCAAGAGGATTGACGCGTGGCAGTGCCGCGTGTCGGGGTATGTCCCACCTCGAGCCCCTGGTCGAAAGGGAAAGCCGACGACGTAATACGCAACTCGCTGTCGAAATCACCAAATCGAGTATTGCCGCTGCTGCCGCCGCCCAACACGCGTTCGACGTGAATTCACCGCAGCCCACCGTCGCGGCAGTCGTTCGCCAACAGACCGGAGTCGCTTGGTCACGTGCGCGTCGGCTGTGTACTGAGGGGCGCGTCACGCTAAATGGCCAGCGCTGCCTCGACCCCGCATCGCGTGTCGCGCCGGGTACTGTGGTTGCCGTCGACCAACAGGCGCCCAAGCTCCGCACCGGTCCGCTTGCTGAGGGCGCAATCTTGTTTTACGACCGCGACGTCGTCATTGTCGACAAGCCGGCGGGGATACTCAGCATCGCCGACGAGGCGGGGAACAAGGAAACGATCGTCGACTACACTCGAACGTTGCTAAGACGGAAGGGCGGGGATGGCGTTGATGCCAAGCTCGGCGTGGTTCACCGTCTCGACAAGGATACGAGCGGCCTGATCGTGTTTGCGCGGACGGCCCATGCGAAGCGTGCGCTGGCGACACAGTTCCGTGAGCACACCATCGATCGCGTCTACCATGCCATTGCGCACGGCGCTGTCGCTGCGACGCGAGTCGAGACGTACCTTCTCCTGGATCGCGGCGACGGATTGCGCGGCTCGTATGGATATTTCCGACGCCCGCACGGCGACGCTCCGATCGAGGCGAAGCGTTCCGTTACGCACATCTCACCGATCAATAGCCTGGCGGGCGCCACGCTGGTCGAATGCCGTCTTGAAACCGGACGCCAGCACCAGATTCGAATTCACCTGTCCGAACTCGGCCATCCATTGGTCGGCGAACGCGTGTACGTCCGCGACTACGCCGGCCTGAAGATTGAGGCAACGCGTCCGATGCTTCATGCGCGGACGCTCGGATTTGTGCATCCCCGAACCGCTGAACGTATTTTGTTCCAGCGCGAACCACCCGAAGACTTCCAGGCGATGGTTGAATCGCTTCGCCAGATTCGCCCTGACAACGCGCCGACGAGGGGTTCCTGAGCCGATAAATCCAAGATCCCTAGTTCTGGGCACTGGGTACATCGTGCCTTGTACGAACTTCGAATCACTGCGTGTCGAGCCGAGTTTAGCGGCGCCCAGCCCCATTTGCGCATGAGCATTCCAATATGCCTGCCAGAGGGGTAAGCTCTTCCGGGGCCGTGCCTGAAGAGCGTCAACGCAGTCGCCGAATCGTTCTTCAGCAGCCTGAAGAGAGAGCGCGTGCGCCAGCGAATCTATAAAACCCGCGAGCTCGCCCGCGCCGACCCAACAGCTCAAGGCTTCTGCGCCACGGCCGGGTCTATGCGGGCAAGACCTCCTGGAACAAGACCCATGCGCGCTGGCTGACCGAACAATCCTTCGAACATGCCGGCGATCAATTGGCGTTTACCGAATACATCCTGGCAACGCAGGCAGCCGACCACCGCCTGAGCCGCCTGGATCAGGCCCTGGTGCAGACCACAGGCGAATGGCGCTTTGCACCGGTCGTGTCGGCCTTGCGCACGTTGCGCGGTATCGACACCGTCAGCGCCATTGGCCTGGTCGCCGAAATCGGCGACATCCAGCGCTTCGCCCATCCGCGGCATCTGATGAGCTACCTCGGACTGGTACCTTCCGAGCGCTCCAGCGGCAACACCGTGCGCCGCGGTAGCATCACCAAGACCGGCAATGCCCATGCGCCTGGAGTTACCGCTATCCGGCACGCCTGAGCAAGCTCCTCAACAGTCGTCAGCAAGGCCAGCCCGAAGCCATCCGCGGCCATGCCTGGAAGGCCCAGGTCCGCTTGTGCGGTCGCTTTGCTAACCTGCAACGCCGCAGCGTTCACATCAACAAGGTCTGTATCGCCGTCGCACGCGAGCTCACCGGCTTCATCTGGGCGATTGCCCGCACGGCGATGACAGCGGGCGCTTGAGACCGAATTCGGGGTATTGGGCGATGCGCTACGAATCACGATAGGAAGAACCCTCAACAGCACTATCTCCAGACCCTTTGGGTAACCTGCGCTACTAGACCGAGGCAGCTTCCGCGACGGACTCTCACACAGTGGTAACCAACCCACGGATATCAGGCTGATCCATCGTCGTTTGCACTCAGACTTGTGGCCATCGCCCAATACCCCAATCAATGACAATAAATCTCCTCCATTGACACAAACGGCCATATCAGTGCTGCGGCGGTCCCCCACCAGGACCACCCCGAGCGGGACGGCATGCCAGCGGGAGGTCACTAGACTTGCCGGATGGGCTGCTCGTAGCCGATTGATCGCTGGGGAGCCCGGCCGGGTGCGCTGGCGGTGCGAAGCAGGTTCCGGTTAACGTGTCATCGTGGCGCCCAGTAAAGCTGCAATCCGCGCCGGCAGTCTTACCTTTGCATGCTGCGATGGCCTCAGGCGGCGGCCCGTGCCGGCGCCCGCCATCAGGGCCACCCTGGTCGCCACCGGATGGCTGAGCTTGGACGGCAGCTGTTAGTAGGCTCAGGCCGAACAATGCCCAAAGTTGCGGTCGTAGGAAAAGATGCATGTTCATGAGCGACTCCTTGATTTTGCAGACCGACGTTCGACAGAGCAAAAGTGTCTTTGTTCCTTGTAGCTGCGTCTCGCAGACGCGGTAACCTGCAGGACGCAGCGGTGTTTTGCCTGGGCGCGTACACTGGCGCGGTGCCGGACGCGGAGCTCCGCACGATTACCGTGAACTACACGGTTGAGTTCGCGCGGGTTCTCCGCAACAGCAGCCCTGAGGCGGCGTTCTCGTTCTTGAACGGGAGTGGCGCGGACCCGACGGGACGAAGTCGGATGCCTTTCGCACGCTACAAGGGAGAGGCCGAGAAGGCGTTCCTCGCGCCGGGCTTCCCTCGTGTTTACATCTTCCGCCCCGCGTACATCTACCCAGTGGAGTCACGGAAGGAACCGAATCTCAGCTATCGCCTGTTGCGCACGGTGTACCCCGCGTTTCGGGCGCTGTTGCCTAACCAGGTAATTCGCACCGACGATTTGGCCGGGACCATGGTCGATGTTGCTCTCCAGGAAACAGGTGAGCAGCGACGCCTGGTTTTCGAGAATCGTGAAATCCGAGCGATGGTCGAATCGCTTCATCCGTCAACGGCGTGACCGACCCTATCGGGCACTTCACACTCCGTCTCGTAAAGCGCGCTCCGGGCCTACGGCCCTCACGCACTACTCATACGGAGCGCCCAGCCCAAGCCCCCAGCCCGCAGTCCCGAACCCCTGAACTCCGATGTAGTAGTACCCTGTACGGGGCTGGTACGTCTCGCAGATAACCTATCGAGCACCCGTCGCAGCCGCTACGCCGCGCTACGAAACCCGCCAGCAGTCGACGGTTTATGCGCGGCACCGCACAGACTCAGCCCGGTCGCGCCGATTATTCTTCTGTTGACCCTTCCGGCTCGAAACACATGCTTCGTTACATAATTGTTCTCCTACCACTGTTGTTGCTGGGTGGCGTCGTGTGCGCTGCCGCCGTGGCCGCAGCTCTGCCGGCAGCGTCGGAAATCATTTTCCTCATTTGCCTGGGCTTGTTTGTCGTTGCACTTGCAGATGGTATCTCGGAGCATGGATCTACGCGCGCGGAGTAGTGAAGCCTCGCCCGCCGTTGTTCCTAGTGAGTCATCGCAAATCGACGTGCCGTGCATCCGGGCTGTGGTAGGGTGTCTGCGATGATTTCGATATTACGCAACACAAACACCACCGCAACTTACTCGATAGGAGTTTCTATGGTTGACCAGACTAATCCTTCGGCGATAGAACAATCTGGGCGCAGCCGCGGAGCGCAGATCATCGATGACGGCCACAAGACGTCGAATGGTCCGGGGCCGAACGTGGTGGACGCGGCAAGACTTGCCTGCTGCAAGGTGGTCAACTCGGCCGGGGAAGATCTGGGCAAGATTGAAGCGATCATGCTGGACGTAACATCTGGCCGAATCGCCTATGCCGTTCTTTCGTTCGGTGGCTTTCTCGGGATGGGCACGAAGCTCTTTGCGCTCCCCTGGGGCGCGTTGAAGCTAGATGCGATAGAGCAGTACTTTACTCTCGACGCAAGCAAGGAAAAGTTGGAAAACGCGGATGGATTCGACAAGGATCACTGGCCGTCGATGGCTGATCCCGCTTGGGCTACCCGACTGCATTCGCATTACAACGTGACTCCGTATTGGCATGAAGAGCATGCCCACAGAGACCCACGCCGCTCTCCCGACTCGACCGCTGCGGCCGATCGCAGGAAAGACCAGCAGATGGGCTGATGTCCGGAGTCACGCCGATCAGCCCGGCTTCCCATTTGCGCTTCAACATGCGTTGCCTATTGAGGGTGGTCTCGTCCCAACGTCGGCGCGCCCCACTTCCAATTGCTAATCTCCGGTAGGTCCTCGCCGTATTTGTCGATGTACTCCTTGTGCTCGATCAGCTTGTCCTTAAGCTGCTGCTTTAAGTAGATACCCCTGTCGCCGGTTTGTGGCAGACGATCAATCGTATCCATTACGAGGTGGAAGCGATCTAGATCGTTCAGTACCATCATTTCGAAGGGCGTCGTGATGGTGTCCTCTTCCTTGTAGCCGCGAACATGAATGTTGCGGCGATTCGTGCGACGGTAGGTCAGTTTGTGAATCAAAGACGGATAGGCATGAAAAGCAAAGATGACCGGCTTGTCCTTGGTGAGGAGTTCGTCGAAATCGATGTCGCTGTCGCCGCGCTTCTCACGCCGGTCAAAGCGTCATTACGCGAACGCCGGTGTTAAGGGAATCGCCGTCCCCGTAACCTCGGAGGGCACGCGCCACTTGATCATCAAGACCTTCACGGCGTCGTTCACGACCAGGCACGAGACCAGGGCATAGATAAATATTGCAAGCATTTGCCACCCACTTCCGCATGTGTGAGCCCGGCGTCGGGGTTGACACGGAGCGTTGCCAGCGTGTCGGCGATCGACGCCGAGGCGATGTCAGGGGGTGGCAGTGTCCGCCTGCGCGAGCGGACGCTGCGCGCAGGGTGTCGTTGGCAGTGTTTGGGTAGTCACTCTCGCTCGTGGGTCTGCCGGCATCGCGGGGCTGCAACACGCCAAAGCCAAGGGCTCGTGCCCGTTTGGTCCGTGCGCTACCGAACAAATCAGATTCACTCTTCGAGAGCGGATCGCCTATAACTGTAGAAGATGCCGTCAACTGCGTTCTTCGCGACTTGCGCGCCCGTGAGTAGCCCAGGAGGATCGGGTGTGCTTCGATGCAGTTATCACCCTATAGCCTCGGCGCTCACTCTTTTCTTATCGGGTGACCACCGAACTCGTTGCGCATCGCGGCCAGCAGCTTGTCCGAGTACGAATCTGCGTCGCGTGAACGCAGCCGTTCGAGCAGCGACAGAGTGATGATCGGGGCCGGAACATCCAGACCGATAGCCTCGTCGACAGTCCAACGACCCTCTCCCGAATCGGCAACAAACGGTGCGATCCCGGCCATAGTAGGGTTCTTTTTCAGCGCGTCCGCCGTAAGATCCAGGAGCCACGAGCGCACGACGCTCCCATATCGCCAAATCTCGGCGATTTGGTGCACGTCGAGGCCGAACTCGCGCTTGTGCTGCAAGATGGAAAAACCCTCAGCGTACGCCTGCATCAGCCCGTATTCGATACCGTTGTGAATCATTTTGGCGAAATGGCCCGATCCTACCGGGCCGACCCGGCCCCAGCCCTGATCCGGCGCCGGCGCGAGCGTTTCGAAGATCGACTTCAGTCGCTCGACCACTGCCTCGTCGCCGCCGACCATCATGCTGTAGCCCTCTGCCAACCCCCAAACGCCGCCGCTGGTGCCGCAGTCGACGTAATCAATTTTCTTGACGGCAGCGGCGCTTGAACGGCGCAGCGTGTCCTTGTAGTTTGAATTTCCCCCGTCGATCAGCACATCGCCTGGTGCAAGCAGCGGAAGCAGCGCAGTCACGGTGTCGTCGGTGATGCTGCCTGCGGGAACCATCATCCAGAGCGTGCGTGGCGCCTTTAGGCTGGCAACCAACCTATCGAGCGAGGTGGCCGATTCGGCCCCCTTTGCTTCGGCCTGCGCCCGCACCTCGGGCTTGGGGTCGAATCCGACCACGCGGTGGCCGCCCTTGACCAAGCGCTCCGTCATATTGGCGCCCATGCGCCCCAAGCCGATCATTCCGAGTTGCATAGTGGTTTCCTTCTAAGAAGTTGCGCGAACAGACTGGGGTGAGCCCCTTGCAACGTGCTTTATCCGACGCGCGAGGTCAATGCGTTTGATACGTTTCGGTCGATAGTTACCATCTGGCCCAGCGCTGCAGCAGCGATTGGACCGTGGAGCCTCCTCCAGCAGGATGAGCGCAGGCGTTGGCCGCCTTCTTGATCGCTTCCGCCTGCGTGGGATAGGCGTGGATTACGTGAGCGAGCGTCCGCAGGCCGATCCGTGCGACGATGGCCAGCGTAATCTCGTTGATCATCTCACCCGCATGACGCGCGACAATTGTCGCACCGATGATCTGGTCGGTCCTTTCCTTGACGTGGATCTTTACGAAACCAACTTCTTCTCCGTCGGTGATGGCGCGATGCACGTCGTGCATCGGTACGGTGAAGGTTCTTACCGGTATATCCCGATCGCGTGCCTCGCGGACATAGAGGCCGACGTGTGCGATCTCGGGATCGGTGTAGGTGCACCAAGGGATGGTCAACGCGCTGACCCGCCGGCGGCCAACCGACAGCGCGTTACGCACCGCGATGCGTGCGGAAGCGTGCGCTGTGTGAGCGAATTTGTGCTCCAGGCACACGTCTCCCGCGGCATAGACGCGCGGATTGGTGGTCTGCAGAAAGTCGTCAACCCTTATGCCGGTGATGGCGTCGTGGTCGACGCCTGCAAGCGCCAGGTCGAGGCGCTCGACGGTCGCCAAGCGACCGGTGCCCGTCAGGATGGCATCGACTGCGACCGTGTTTCGATAGTCATCGCTAATAAGGTCGACGAGCTTTTGACCATCCTCCATGCGCACCCTGACCGCTTCGGTATTGAGCCTGACCTCGATTCCTTCGCGCGTGAAGACGTCGGAAAGCAGTTGCGCCGCGTCGCGTTCCTCCCTTGGCAAGAACAGCGGCATACTCTGAACAATGGTCGTGCGTGCGCCAAAGCGGCCGAATGCCTGTGCCAACTCGCAGCCCAGCGGGCCACCGCCGATAACCAACAGGCGACGCGGCAGTTCGGTCAGGTCAAATACATTCTCATTGGTCAGATACCCTGCCTCGACCAGGCCGGGAATGGACGGCGTATCGGGTCGCGCGCCAGTGGCCACCACGGCCTTGCGGAAGTGCAGCCGTGTGCCGTCAACCGACAGTGTGTCGTTGCCAGTGAAGTGCGCCTCACCGAGAAATACGTCGACACCGGATGCGCTCAGACGCTGAACCGAATCGACGCGGCTGATGCGGGCACGGATGCGTCGCATACGTTGCATCACTGCGGGAAAGTCGACCTCAATGTTCCCGGGACCTAATGCGCCGTAGTGCCCGGCGCTGCGCATATCGGCGTACAACCGAGACGTTCGTATGATTGCCTTCGACGGCACGCAGCCGACGTTGAGGGAGTTGCCACCGAGTAGTGCGCGCTCGACGAGCGCGACCTTCGCGCCGATCGATGCCGCCGCATTCGCCGCGACCATCCCCGCCGGACCACCTCCGATTACGACCAGATTGTAGCGGCCAGCAGGCTTCGGATTGCGCCATTCCGGCGGCCGCACGTTTTCCATTCGCTCCCGTTCATAAATACCGTCGGGATTCGCTGCGCGTGGGGCGCTGTATCCTTGCATCGAGAGAGGTCCTGAGAACGTGAACTACAGCCATCCGCCGCGGAACCCGGCATGCCGCAAACCTGCGCGAATATAAGGGCACGAACGCATCAGGCGCCAGATCAGCTCGCTGCGATGGTTTTCGATCATCATGATCACGATGCCTTGGTCGAGTCCGAAATTGCCGGGAGACACCCAGGCGCCGCGATCGGAATTCCCGAGAGTTGGATTGAAACCACTCGCGAAACGCGAATCGGACATCATCTCAGGATAGCGCAGATGCATCTTGCGCGCGGCATCGAGAACCAGGTGCGGCACGAAAGGTAGTGACGCAAGCGGCGCCCATCCGGCAAGCGTACCGTCGTCTGGCCCATAGGGGACACCGCGTGCGGCGTAGCCGAAAAGGCGTCGCGGCAGGCCGGTCACGTCGGGAAATTCGTCGCTCGGTCCGTCACATGCGGTGAGTCCCCAGCAATGCTCGTCATAACCGGAGAATTCGTTTGGGTTGCGCTTGGCGTATTCGCGTTGGATGAGCGTCGCGCGACGGCTGTTCTCGAAATAGTCGCACCGCTTCTCGCGCATGAAGCGGTCTTGGATTCCGCGGAAATCGATCCACGCGTGCGAAAACTGGTGCACGAACAGCGGACCTCCATACAGGAAATCGAAGCCGTACAGATTCTCCCATTGGTAGGTGGCCGTCCATGCGCGATACCCGTCTCCGTGAGACGGGTGGGTTGGCGAGCCCAGCGCCAGTACGTAGAGCAAGGTTGCCTCGTTGTAACCCTCCCAGCCGTAGTGCAGGAATCCGCATTCCGGCTTCCAGCCCTGCCTGAGCGTGTCGCCGCCGTCATGAGCCCATTGCCAGTCGACGCGACGGTACAGCATGTCGACGAGTTCGCGCAGTTTGATCTCGCCGGGTATGTCCGCATCGAAGTACATGCTGGAGGCTAGGGCGCCGGCGATCAGCAGCGCGGTATCGATCATCGACAGCTCGGAGCGCCAAACACGTGCGCCCGTGTCCGGATCGAGAAAGTGATAGTAGAAACCCTTGTATCCGGTTGCAGCTGGGGCGCCACTCTGATCGCTATCACTAAAGAAGCGCAGGGCAGCGAGGCTGCGCTCTAGGGCTTCGGCGCGCGACAGCCAACCACGTTCCACCGCTACCGGATAGCTCGATAGTGCGAATCCGACAACGGCAATGCTAACCGGCGCGTTTGGGCGCGAATTGTCTGCGACCAAACCGTTGGCCAGGTTCGTCGTGTTCAAAAAATAGTTGAACGCGGCGCGCTGAATTCGATCGAGCAACGCCTCGTCCGTGAGCTCCGATACATCCATCATGGAAGCCATTTTATAAGCGTCATCTCATCCTGACGCGGACACACTGCAAAAAATCCGCCAGGTGCATTGGGTGCATGGGCAAATGCGGGTGGTTCGCCTGCATCATAGACGAATATGAGGGGGGCGCGCGCAAAAGGCTTTGCTACCTTCGACTGCGTGTCAACGCCGCGTGCTATCCTCTCATTCGCACGCTGATATCCATTCAGTGTGTATGGTCCAGACGCCGACGCACTGCCTGATGCGCATTCTTCCGGATTCGATCGCTGTCTCGTCGCGCCAAGTGCAACTTCAGTCGAACGGCCGCTATGCCGTGATGCTGACCGCTGCCGGCTCGGGTTTTAGCCGCTGGGGTGATATCGCAGTTACGCGTTGGCGCGAAGACCCGACTCTGGACAGCTGGGGTAGCTATGTGCTGTTGAGTGATTTCACCAGCGGCGCGACCTGGTCTGCATGCCTGCAGCCTTGCGGGGGCGACCCGCGTGCGCATAGTGCGATGTTTTCCGAAGGGCGCGCCGAATTCATACGGCGCGACGGCACGCTAACCACCACACTGGAAGTCGCGGTCGCAGGCGACAGGGACGCCGAGCTGCGGAGGGTGACGGTCACCAACCACGGCGACAATGCGCGCGATATCGCGCTCACCTCCTATGCTGAGCTCGTGCTCGGCTCCGCCAACGAAGATTCGGCGCATCCGGCCTTCTCCAAGCTGTTCGTGGAGACTGAGTGGTCGGAGCACGGCCACATGCTGCTCGCCACACGCCGACGCCGCGCCCCATCGGAGCCCAAGGTATGGGCCGCGCACTTCGCTGTTGTAGAGGGTCAGGAGACCGGCGGCTTCGAGTTCGAAACCGATCGCGCGCGCTTTCTCGGACGTGGCTTAACGCTGCGCAAGGCGCTGGCCGTGCGGCAATCCGGAACGCTGTCCAATACGACCGGGGCTGTACTCGATCCAATCTTCAGTCTGCGTCGGCGGCTACGCGTTGAGGGCCGTGCAAGCGTGCGAGTCACATTTGTGACGCTGTTGTCCGATTCGCGCGGCGCAGCGCTCGTGCTCTGCGAACCACTGCTCACGCCCGATGCCGTTGAATCGGCGTTCGCCACATCTGCCGAACACGCGGTCGCGAAGCGCGCACAGATTGGCATTGATCCTGCACAAGCCGAACGCTTTGGGCGTCTGGTCGGCCCTCTCCTCTACGCTGATGCCGCCTGGCGTTCGGCGCCGCAGGTGCTCGAGTGCGGCGAAGGAGGGCCTCCGGTACTATGGACCTGTGGTATCTCCGGCGATCGTCCGATTGTGCTGCTGCGCGTCGCCGGGGTGCCCGACCTCGAGCGCATCCGCGAGCTGCTGCGCGCGCAGTTGTATTGGCGAGCGCAGGGGCTGGCAGTGGACGTGGTGCTGCTCAACTGCGCCACCGGAGGCGACGGTGACCAGCTTCATACAACGCTAGACGCGCTGCTGAAAACACAGCAATTGTTACTTGGTGCGGGTGTAGACGGCGCGCAAGCCAGCGCGTTCGCCCTGCGTGAAGGTGCCATTCCAGATGTTCTGCGCAGCGGACTGGCTACCGCCGCGCGCGTCGTGCTGGATGCGTCTGCCAACGGGCCAGATCAGTTTGCGAAACGAATGCGCTCCACCGACTCCGATGTCGCCGCCGGATTGAAGTTCAGTCGCGCGCGCGCGCCTCATCCAATGGACGGCGCCGCGTTGGCGTCAATGGCGCCTGCGGGGCCGCTGGAGTTTGACAACGGTACTGGCGGTTTTGATAGCGCGGCCCGCGAATATGTCATTACGCTCACCGACGGGCGCTCCACGCCAAGCCCCTGGATTAACGTCGTCGCCAATGCTTCATTTGGCTTTCTGGCGTCGGCTGAAGGAGGCGGCTACACCTGGTCCTTGAACAGCCAGCAGAATCCGCTGACGCCTTGGCCGAACGATCCGGTCAGCGACACGCCGCATGAGGTACTGTACTTGCGCGACGAGGACAATGGTGAGCTATGGAGCGCCACCGCACTTCCAATTCGCGTACCGGCCGCGACTTATTCCGCGCGCCACGGCAAAGGTTATTGTCGTTTCGCGCACGACTCGCACGAGATCGAGCTTGAGCTGCTGCAGTGCGTACCCCTGACTGATTCGATCAAGTTGTCGCGGCTGCGCATTCGTAACCATTCGACGCGAGTCCGGCGGCTGTCTGTTACCGCGTATGTCGAATGGGCGCTCGGTGCAAATGGAACAGTCCCTGCTCCGTTCATCCTCACGACTATCGACGCCGCGACTGGCGCCCTATTCGCACGCAATCCCTGGCGCGCCGAATTTGGTGAGCGAGTCGCATTTGTCGATCTCGGCGGCGCGCAGAGCTCATTGACCGCCGACCGCACCGAATTTCTGGGGAGCCATGGCGCGCTCGATACGCCGGCCGCACTCGCCCATTCGGCACCCCTGTCGGGCCGGGTCGGCGCCAGCCTGGATCCTTGCGCTGCGCTGCAAACGCGGGTGGAGCTGGGCCCAGCCGCGCAGATCGATATCGTGTTCGCGATCGGTGATGCGGAGTCATGCGCGCATGCCCAAGCACTGGTCGAAAAATACCGTGCAATCGATATCGAAGCAGTGATGCGCGAGGCACGCGCACTATGGGACGACGTCCTCGACGCCGTACAAGTGCGCACACCTGATCGCGCGATGGACGTCCTGCTTAACGACTGGTTGTTGTATCAGACCCTAGCATGCCGGGTATGGGCGCGAACAGCCTACTATCAAGCCAGTGGCGCTTACGGTTTTCGAGACCAGTTGCAGGACGTGATGGCTCTCTGCGTGGCAAGACCCGGGGTAACGCGTGAACACCTCTTGCGGGCGGCGGCGCGACAATTCCCCGAAGGCGACGTCCAGCATTGGTGGCTGCCACCATCCGGACAGGGCATCCGGACGCGGATGACCGATGACAGGATCTGGCTGCCATACGTTGCCGCGCACTATATCGACGTGACTGCAGACGCGGCGGTGCTCGACGAAGCGCTTCCTTTTCTCGAAGGCGATGCGCTCAAGGAAGGCCAGTCCGATGCGTTTTTCAAGCCATTGGTCGGGCACGGTGCCGCAACCTTGTACGAGCACTGCGCCCGCGCGATCGATATAAGTCTCTCATTGGGTGCGCATGGCCTGCCGCTCATGGGTACCGGAGACTGGAACGATGGTATGAACCGCGTCGGTGCAAAGGGCCGCGGCGAAAGCATCTGGATGGGTTGGTTTCTTATCACGGCAATCGCTGCGTTCGCACCTTACGCACTGGCTCGCAACGAAGGTGCTCGCGCGGCGCGCTGGAAAGAGTGCGCAGCCGCGATTGGCGTGGCGCTTGAAAGCGCTGGCTGGGACGGGCCGTGGTATCGACGCGCCTTTTATGACGACGGGACCCCGTTGGGCTCCAACGAAAGCAGTGAATGCAGGATCGACATGATCGCGCAGTCATGGAGCGTAATCTGCGGGACTGCGGATTCAAACCACGC
>Ga0302325_10011165_pt1 | contig 19379 bp, 21 predicted proteins | sample Palsa_T0_2_FD_201948 | JGI IMG/M metagenome (GOLD analysis project Ga0302325, IMG submission 201948) | Peat permafrost microbial communities from Stordalen Mire near Abisko, Sweden - Palsa_T0_2 | ecosystem: Environmental > Terrestrial > Soil > Palsa > Peat permafrost | place: Sweden: Abisko...
GCCACTGGAGTTGTCACAGAGTTTCGTCCTCCATATCGTTTCTGATTGCGCTGCTGTGCGCTTCGGCCGTTGCGTTTCCGCCTGGCGCATTAGCGCAGCAAGGCACGTTTGTTTCCACCGGCAGCATGAACGTCAGCCGCGGTTATCAAACCGCGACATTGTTGAACAACGGAAAAGTTCTGATTGCCGGGGGATATAGTGGCGCTGGCGGCCCGATGGTCAGTTCGGCAGAACTTTACGACCCCGCCACGGGTCAATTCTCGTTGACCGGAAATATGACCACCCGTCGATCCGCCCACAGTGCGACGTTGCTAACTAATGGGAAGGTGTTGATTGCGGGAGGAAATGGGGATTCGGACGCGTATAGCCCTCCGGGTTCGATGCAGCGCCTATGGCCCGCAGGGACGGCCGCTGAGCTGTACGACCCCACCACGGGTGCGTTCACCGCGACGGGAGTCATGGTCTATTCCCGTGATTTTCACACTGCCACATTATTAAATGACGGGAAGGTCCTCCTGGCTGGCGGCCAGGAATGCTCTGGTTCTGCTTGTCCGACTCCCACCGCCGAATTATACGATCCAACCACTGGAACATTCACTGCGACCGGTAATATGTCCGGTTACACTTCGCCCCCCGGGTTAAGGGCCGCGCTGCTCAACAATGGAACGGTCCTTTTTGTGGGAGGTTATTACGGCCTCGGGCCAACTGCTGCTCAGCTATATGACCCTACCACCGGCACGTTCACGACGCTGCTCGCCGGCTCTTTTCGCACCGACCCTACAGCGACGAAGCTGAACAATGGAGTGGTTCTGATTGCCGGCGCTGACGTCAATGGTCTGGACTCGGCGGAGTTATACGACCCGGTGGCGAATACATTCACTCCAACGGGGAACTTGATCACCGACCGAGCGGATCACACCGGGACGCTGCTCGACAACGGGATGGTTCTAATTGCCGGTGGCTCAGCAGCACTCAACCAAGCATCGAGCATCCCGGCCGCCTTTAATTCGGCCGAACTTTACGATCCGACAACCGGCACCTTTTCAGCGACGGGAAGTTTGATCACAGGTCGCATGAACGCGACGGCAACCTTGCTGACGAATGGGACGGTACTCATTGCTGGCGGCTTGACCACCCCAGGGGAGAGCCAAAACTCTCCAACTCTAAGCAGTGCCGAACTGTACGAGCAGGTGGGTACCGCGCCGGGAAGCCTGTCGTTTTCCAACCAAACCATTCATACCGCAAGCGCGTCCCAGAGCGTCACGCTCACCAACAATCTATCGTCGGCGTTGACTATCTCGAGCATTACCACGAGCGGCACAGACGCTTCCGACTTTGCGGAAACGAGCAACTGCGTTGGAAGCTTGCCGGCCGGGACAAGTTGCGCAATCGGGGTTATCTTTACGCCGGCGGCGCTCGGGGCGAGAACCGCAAGTCTGACGATCGCGAATGGTATTTCTGTCAGCCCGATGCAGGTTCCGCTCAGCGGCACTGGAGTCGCGCCGGCACCGGTGGTGACCCTATCGTCAACCAACGTCAGTTTTGGAACGCAGACCTTGGGTGTTTCAAGCGCGCCGCAAACTGTAACGTTAAGGAACACGGGAAACGCGAACTTGAGCATTCAGACGATTTCGCTCGGGAGCCTCAATGCGGCTGACTTTGTCATCGCCAACGCGTCCACATGCAAGAGCGGCGCTACCGTAGCGCCGAATAGCTCTTGCACGATTCAAATCACATTTTTGCCCACGGTGCTGGGAGGTCGGACTGCCACGGTGAACATTACCGACAATGCGGCAGACAGCCCCGAGATGATCGCCTTAAGCGGTACGGGTGCCCCGGTTCCCCTCGTTTCGGTAACGCCTTCCAGCCTTTCGTTCCCGGCGCAATATGTCGGTACCTCCGGCATTCCGCAAAGCGTAACGCTGACGAACAATGGTTCGGTCGCGCTCAATATTACGGGCGTCACGGCCAGCCCGAGCGATTTTGGACTGCTGAACGCCTGCGGTAACACAGTTGGCATTGGAGCAAGCTGCGCAATAGGAGTTTTCTTTGATCCCACTGCGGGCGGTACGCGATCCGGAACACTGACGATCGCCGATAACGGAGCCGGTGGGTCGCAAACCGTGGCCCTCACGGGAATTGGACAGGACTTTTCGATGACGCCGGGTTCGGGAGCCAGCGCTACGGTGAGCGCGGGGCAAACAGCCAACTACACGATCAGCATCGCGCCAGCGGGTGGTTTCGCTCAGAGTGTGTCGCTCGCGTGCACTGGTGCGCCGTCATCCTCCACTTGTACGGTTACGCCGAGCATGATTTCGCTGAGCTCTAAATCGGCGACAACCGCGGCTGTCACGGTCACGACGACCGCCCGATCAGTGGGCTGGCCCTTGAGCCGAGTAGACAGACGGATACGCTTGATTCTCCTGCTCGTCGGAACATCTCTGTTCTTGGTTTTGGCGTTCTCGCAGCAACGGCTGAAACTACAACAGTTCCGTTTTCGATGGGCGCCTGCATTCGCAATGGCTTTGCTCGCTTGCCTGGCGTTGACGCTGACTTCGTGTGGCGGAGGCTCCTCGGGGAGCAGCACTTCCGGCACGCAACCTGGGAGCTACACCATCACCGTCACCGGGAATTTCACTGGGGCCTCGACGAATCTGTCGCACTCCACAAAGCTAACTTTGGTCGTGCAGTAAATGGCTCTGCTGCGTTCTTCCACGCTAACCTGGGTCACCTCCCATCGTGCTCTTTTGCGGTCAATGAAGGAGCCTTCTTTGGGGACGGATTTGTCCCCGTCCTTGTGGAGATCGACCTCTTCGTTAGATGGATCACCGTTGTATCGAAACACTATTTGCTTCGCGACCCTCATACTTCCGCCGTTCTGTAATCGACCCACGTGACCGATGAGGTCCTGCCGCCGTTGCTCGAATCGCTTGTCTTGGAAATCCACGAATACGTCTCGGACTGCTTCTATTTCGTGGTGGAAATGGACACGGTAATACCGAATCGGCTTAGAATGCATGCGACACCCTCGCCGTCGATCTGTTTCTCCTCGACGCAGGTTGACCAGCGCTTCTCCGGCTCATCCGACTGTCGTCGCGTAAAGGGCCTCTGCAACAAAGCTTTAGCGAGACCTTCGATTGCGACCGAAAATTGAGTCACCGAAGCTTTCGACTCTTCGTAGAGTCTGCGCCGGAGCTTTGCCAATTCCTCGTCCAAATCTGGAGCCTTTGGAGAAACGAGGGTCCGCAAAAGGGCTTCGGCCTTCTCAATATCGTCAGACGCACACAGACTTGAGCACCCTGGAAGGAACTCCTGCTGGGCAATCAAGCCAGCAAATAATGAAATGATTGTTTGCGTTCGCTCCCGACTGCTCCCCTGTCCCGATGCCCCTTGGTTTTCGTAATAGGAAATTCCCCTACCTTTGCCGTCTACGTGAATTCCGTGCGTGCGTAATTTGATCCCCTGAGCCGCGGCAACAACCATATGTCCCGCCTCGTGGTAAGCCACGCTTTCGGCGAAGAGTGGATCGCTAAGGAACTGTTGGTGCCGCGTGAAATCGAGGACCAGTCCGCCACAACCGTCATCGGCAACTTTCAGTTGGCACATTAGTTCGTCGAGAAGAGTTCCTGCAAGCTCGGGTTGCTCTTCTGCAAAGTTCTTAATTTCTCCAAGGCGATTGCAAAATTCCAGTGACCTCGGCGCTTTTGGCGCGTCTGCCAGGACAGCTTTTAGGTTGTGGCAGCGATCGATGATGTGACTGCGTCGATTCCCAGAACTCACTGAAGCGCCCTCCTAGTCCGGATTGATCATAAACCCGTCAGCGCTTGTCGGTCTGCTGTCTAGCCATTTAGCGGCTCGAAACTGCGTGCCACGCGGGTGGCGTCGCCCGACTTCTGACAGGCAGAGCCTCAAGTTAGACTCGTGATAGCCTCTTGGCAGAGTTGGTTAACTATGTCGCCTTGCGGCTGGATGGTCACGGCAGTGGATTCGGAAATACACGATCTCCGAGATTACTTGAGGACCGAATATGGGGGTTTGACCCTGCATATCAGGCCCTGCCACAACGACGAGATTGGAGCTATATCGGTCTTTCTGGAAGACATACATGAGCCGCACGGGGCCCAACTGGTCATCAATCGTTTCTTGAGCGCCATGGCCTGGAAGGAATCGAGCCCTTTTGTCACGTTGGGTGCCGCGATCAGTGGGGCGAAAGCCACTGACCGGAATAGGCCTCGATTCAATTGGCGTGAGGAGAGGATTCTTCGGGGCGGAATTATTAGTACTCTCGACTTCGAGCACTTGCAGAATCCTTCAGGGAACAAACAAAAGCTCGCGTTAGCCCTGTATCGCGACGGATTGAACAGTAACAACGAGTTCTATCGCTTTCTCAGCTTCTACAAGATCGTGAACATTGGGTACGAGCGCGGGCCGCAGCAAGCGGCGTGGATCAATGCCAACCTAAACAACGTTTGGGGCCACACGGCACAACTCCGGCTGCAGGAACTTCAGAAGACCGAGCCGGATGTCGGAGCCTACCTGTTAAAGCAAGGAAGGAACGCCATCGCTCACGCTTTTTCGCAGCCTATTCTTGATCCCGATCTTCCTACCGACCGAGCCGATGCAAGGAGTAACACATACCTAATGGAAGGCTTGTCACAAACATTCATTCAGGAGGAGCTAGGCGTCCCTTCTCTTCGTAAAATTTGGGACCAGCACTTTTACGAACTTGAGGGATTCAAGCGTCTCTTTGGAGACGTACTGGTCCACAAATTAAAGGCGAAGGAGAGCGTCCCGCCAGGCGACTTCCCTGCCATTCCTGCATTGACGTTAAATCTCAAGGAGCACCAACCATACGAATGCTTCAGTACAGTCCCTTTCCGTGTCGCGGAATGCAGGGGTGGGATCGTGCTACTGAAAGCTGACCCAAATACCCAGCCCATGCACGTTATTCTAAATTTGGACTTTCCTTCAGAACAACTTGAACTCGTTATTTCCGCGTTAGGCATAGACCCTCTAGGCGCAGGCTACACGAGAGATCTAGCCATATCATTCTACGAGTTTTTGATCGGATACTTCGGTAACGGGTGCCTGCAGGTTTTCGACTCAACAAGCGGTTTGCGTCTGTCCCATAAACTTCCGTTTATACCGCTCAACGTTGATCCGCGGACTGCGATCGAACGTTGGCAACAAGAAATCCAAAAGCTCAGCGCCTGATTACGCTGTAAATCGGCTCGAAGTCATGCAGCGCTCAACGCATCAGCAATCAGCCCGTCATCAGCACTTATGGAGCGGGCGATGGGAGTCGAACTGACGTCCGAAGTTTGGGGAGTCGCGGCGACATACACTCGCTATCGGACCGTTTCAAGAAGCTTGACAGCCCTAACCCTTAAGCCGTGGGCCAGCTTCACGATGTTGAGCAGTCCGACGTTTCGTTCTCCACGTTCGATCCCACCCACATAGTTACGATGTAATTCCGCCAATTCAGCTAGTTGCTCCTGCGACAGACTGCGTTCCATTCGCAGTTCGCGGACGCGCCTTCCGAATGCGATTCGCGGGTCGGGATTCGACACTCCGCCATATTGGGAATGTGACCACTATCAGTCTACACACGATGAGTGTGATAGGATTCTGCCGCTGTCTCCCACACCTCAGTCCTGAGGATCCCGAATGCCGAGCCGTACGGTTCTCATTTGCGCGATGTTGCCACTCCTCGGGGTTCCGTATGCTCGGGCACAAGGACCGGTTCACGTCGAGATCGTTGCGACCGCATCCGAGTACATCCCACAATCCACGACGGTCTCGAATCCCGGGCACGCCTATACGGACTGCGTGGGTAACACTTCGTTCTTCGGACGGTTCCGCAGCTCAGACGATTCGGGCTCGTTCTCCGGGACGGCAGATACAACCACGCGTTGCAGCACAACCTTCACCCCTCCCAACGAAACCACGCTGACGCGATATCGCAAAGTGAATTATACGGTCGCGAGAAGCGACCAGGCCTTGTATCTCCTGTCCTGCACACAAACATGGAAACTCACTGCTAGGGAACGAATGCTGGTTGGAACGATAGGTGCGGCCGACGGCGGCTCGGGCAGCAATTCAGGTGCGGCGGACAGGGCCAGGGCAAACGCCAGAGGGAAATGGACCGACTGCCCTGCGTTTGGTATCGGAGAACAGTACACACTAACAGTTCGCCATACTTCGGATGCACGGCTTGAAGGGCTGGGCGGAGGCAAAGCGAGCAAGTTGGAATATTTGAGTTCCGCGCCGCTCCTGATTGAAACTGCGCCGCCGGCGCCGCCTAAGTCTCAAGCCGTGACAGCGGCGCAAGCTATGGTTCATGTGACATCGTCGCCCGCCGGGGGCGAGATCTATGTCGACGGAAAGTTCTTCGGGAACACGCCCTCGGACATAACCATCGCGGTCGGAGAGCATGCGGTCAAGGTCACTATGGGCGGCAAGGAGTGGTCACGCGCCCTTCAAATCACTCCGGGCGAGGTTCGAGTCCACGCCGATTTCACAGGGACCAAATGATTCCACCTAAGCGGATTCAAGACGACTACGCACCCTCTAATTCGAATTCGTTAAGACGTTGACAGGATTGGATTGTATTAATTGGTGGGCTGATGGAAGGGACACGTTGCGATTCGCCACCATATGTGGCTCTCGCGGCGACAGATTGGGCAAAGGCTGCGGCGCGATTCGGCGGGCGTGAAATAACTTGTACATCGGAATACTCATTGCCGTCCTTTCGATCTGCTGGTTTCTCTTCCACAAGAAATCGAAGAGTGCAACAATTCCATCCGCGGCGGTAGCTCGCGCTGCCATTGTCGCCGAACGCTTGGTCGTGAAGCACCAGCCGATCATCGCGAAGTACGTCGTTCGCGTCGAACATGACTTGCGGAACCACTACTTAGCGAAGGACTGCTTTAGGGAGATCATGTTAGCGGAGGGGTATGAAAAATCCGCGCCGAGTTACGGAGGTCGGGGAGACTGGGAGTCGGAAACCCCCGATAAATTGAAACCATTGGCTGCCCGCATCAAACAGATTGTGGAGGCGGCGGAGAAAGAATCGTCCACCAAGAAGGAGAAGATCGAAAACGAAACGGTTGCGGCACTTTTGAGCCGCAACAACGAGGTGGTTAACCGCTTCTGCGAGATCGCGGAGCGCAAGGTATCGACCATTGACGGCTACGGTGACGAAAAGTGGGAATTGCTTAAACCCGAAGTGGCATTATGCATCAAGAAACTTGAGCAACGTGACAGCGTCGCCTTCAGTCTGGTGTACCGATTGGAGGAAGCGCTGGAAGAAACGTTCCGACAGTACCACCAGGCTGTCAAGCCTACTGAACACCTGAATAATATGACAGGCGTCGAATTTGAAACGTACGTTGCGCGATTATTGACCAAACAAGGCTACGTGGTGCAAGGCACCCCAACGACTGGCGACCAAGGTGCTGATCTCATCGCGCAGAAGAACGGCAAGAAGATCATCGTGCAGGTCAAGCGCTATGCAGGCAGGGTAGGCAATAAAGCCGTGCAGGAAGCCATTAGTGCACTCGCTTATTACAAGGCCGATGAAGCGTGGGTAGTCACCAATTCAAGATTCACCTTTAGCGCAGAGCAGTTGGCGTACAAGGCAAACGTGCGGTTGATTGATGGTCGGGAGCTGAGCGATTCGCAATTGAATTGATTTTAGCGCTGCTCCGATGTCCTCGTGATCGCCCGGCCGCGCATCGCTCGCTAAGACGAACAACTGATCCCCTAGTCGTTATTCCACGCCCACTTTATGAAGCGGACCAAGAGATAGAGGCCGGTGCCGACGGAGCACGCAATCAGGGCCCAGCGTCCGACTTGGAACAGGACCAGGAGCAGCAGTGGCGAGGGGCGCCAGGATCCGTAGAGGATGATCAGGACGAAGATGGCCACCCACGCGAATCCAGCGAGGAGATTGGTTCGAAGGACGTCGCGCGTAAGGCCTAGCGTGTCGTTCGTCATAACGGGGTGACTGTCGCACACGCTTAGGTGGATTGCAAGACCTGGCACTTCCCGACTCGAACTCGCGTGGATGTGTGGAGAGTTCGAGAGCCGAAATCTATGGGTCCCCCGTCGGCCGCGAGTCTCCGTTCGCCCGGGGAAGGGCTAGCGCTGTCAACGCACCGGGTGCATTGATTTGCACAGAATGCGACGGCAACCCGTGCGACGGAGCACGCCTGTCGGTCTCTTTTCTTGGCGGTCCGGCGTCAGCGCGTTTTGCCATGCCAGTGTTGGCACAGCCCCATGGGCGACGCCCGAATCTGCGGTTGCAGCAAACGAGAATCGTCGCCGTGCCCTTTGACGCCAGGAAGCACTGCGGACCAAGTAGCGTGTATCTCTTACTCGGGATGACGTAGGAGAAGGCGCGACGCGGGACGTGATAATGAGCGCGTGTCGTAGCTTTAAGGGTGAGTGGTCATAGGAGTGGCGTGATGCGTGACAATCCCTAGGTCGAGCGCGACGAATTCCCCCGTTGCAAGGGCCAGCGAACTGTGCGACCAATGGTTAAAGAATCGTCCTGGAGGGTACGATGGCGAGTACGGAAATTTCCCCCACGAGGCCCCAGGTCTGCAGAGGTGCCGGCCAGACGGACTATAAGCGTGGGCTTGCGTATGAGCTGCTAGGTATAAAGTCGCAGGACGTTCAACGTATCCCGTACTTTGGCGCCCAATTGAGAAAGATCGCTCGCACAGTGCGCGGCGCCAGCAAATGCGGTCCGTCCGGCGATCCGATCCGGGGTCTCGACTTTCTGGAGGCTTCCGAGGATCCAGAAGCCCGCAAGGTCCTCAAACCTTACCTCTCGGTCCCAGAGTCCTATCGGCGGCTGTTGCCTCCTGAGGCGTTCTGTCAGGTTGCGGGAGTGTCGCCGTTCGTGGTCCTCGAGGCGATCACGGTGGCGGCCGTTCGACGGGGAGTGATGGCGTCCGCCATCGTCGCCGCGGTCAACCATCCCCGCGTCGTGCTAAAAACGATAGAGGTGGCACTGCGTGACGACGGGATCAAAGAACGGGCGATGCTGCACAAGTCCATGGGTTTGTGGTCCACGCCATAACACCCCCCGGCTGTTCACCAAGTAAACTACCGATTAGCGCACGGGTTACTGGATCTTGGCGTGCCTGCGACTCCGGGCAAACTTCCGGTTGGCTTAGGAACACCGACCACCAAGAATGTGCGGCCGGTCTTGGTACACACGATTCGGTGATGACCGCATTCGCCACTCGCGAAGGCGCGGCTTCCACAGTCTGGACACACCCACTCTAAATGTGTGTGGTCGCCGTGTGGCACAATCATTCCCCACACTACCGAGTCGACGTCCATTGATTTCCCCTTCCCTGGGTGCCTAGATCAACCCGTTGCGAACAACCTGGGATACGCCTTTGTCTCCCACCCCCGCCCAAAGGTGCACAGCCTCCGTGCTGGTGTTTCTTCATTCGTTTAGTTCGTTTAATTCGTTATCGATAGAATTCATGTGTTGTTGCTATGCGGTGACGAATCAAACGAATTTGACGAAATATGTTCGGAGTTTTCCGCTGCTGCCTTCCAGCGTTCCGCGGGGCGGCCGTCGGTTGACTGAATCGCGAAAGAGGCCAGTTTTTGTTCTTTGAGAATACCCAGCGCGACGTCCACTTCAAGTTTCGATCTGTTACGACGAAAAGCGCCGTGTATTTCTGTCTTAGTCAGACCCTGAGGGCTCCTGGACAGAATTACCAGCAGCTCGTCCGCCAGTGGATTGCCAAGGGCGTCTCCAAAGATGTACTTCGCGGATGTTTCGCAATATTCCCACACGGCCAAGGCTGCCCGTAGGTGCGTCGCCTTTACTTCCTCGCTTTTGTCGAGAACGGCATAGAGGCAGGCCAAACGCATAACTTGTGCCTCGGCCCGAGACGTCACGGCCCCGAAGAGCCCAGGCTTACCTTCCGACAAGTCGGGGTAGACCGCGTGCCAAAGCATCTTTGAATCCGCATCGCGGCGGAATTCGTGGTCACCTAGGGAACGGGCGAACTCGACACACTGCTTGAGTTCGTTCGCCATATGTTCAAAATCGGATTCCGGCAGCTGACCGCCTTCAGGCAGTACCTTCGAACGACGTACACATGCCCACAGGAAACGATTGCCAAAGCCGCTGCCGGCGTCTGTTCGCGTCAGCTCCCGCCTTAGTTCTTCCCTGGTGATGTGGCCCACTATGGATACGTGTGGATTCGTTGCGGTCTCGGGCGACTGCTTGGTCATCACTTGAAGTTTTCCACCATCCCAAGCCTGACGGACAACAGGGGACAGGGTATTCCCATCGCGTTCGATCATCCGAAGTGGGGACGCGAACTCTGATTCCATGACAAGCACGCGCTTATCCAGCGGACCGCTGTCTCCCGGGTTCTTGTCACTTCCCTCAGTGGAATCGCGAACCGCGTGGATCAGTCCCTCGCCCGAACTCAGTCCCGTCTGGATGCCGTAACGCGCCCACACCGGATCGCTGACTGAAATCAGCCGTAAGATGTGCGCCCATGAGGTTCCCTTGCGCGCTTTGCTTGTGTCTCCGACTAAGACGCTGAACAGATTCAGCGCATGCCGATCTGCTTCCGCTCTGAAGTGAGGACCGCGATCGATTACAGTCCCTAAAGCCACGTGTAGTTGAATGAGCAGCGCTGCCGGATCCGCTTCCGTGTGCGGCTCTAAAATCCTCAGGATTTCGCCGGCGAACCCGAAACGTGCCTGTTTCGATAGCGGGGCGGGCCAACTGCCGGTGGTTGCGGGCATTACCTACGGTGTCCAATTGGGCGGAGCCCGGACTGGACGAGTCGTTCGATTTCGCTAGCCGGGATTCTGACCAAGCGACCAATTCGAGTCGAAGCAATCTTTCTCTCAAGTAGCCAACGCCTGATGCACGCCGGGGTCACATCCAACTGAGCAGCAAATTCATTCACTCGAAGTAGCGATTTGTTCTTTTCCATCCTGAGACCTCCCTTTGGAGGGCAAATAATCTCAGACCCTCATATCGGTGCACACCAGTCCGGAGGACAAAAATCGCACGTCGAATCTCGTGTATCAGGGGCTGACATGGTTCGTTAACCGTGCGAGCTTGGGTGAGACGGTCGGACCAGATTGCGGCGACTGTGAACTATATTCCCCATCAAACTGATTAGGTTGGCGTGACCTAGGCGCCACGTTTGATGGGCTTTCTCAGAATATTTTGGATTCTCGAGCACAGCGGCTATCAACGACGATACTTCGCGATCGTGAGGAGTCTTTGTATCCGCAATTACGATTGCAACAAGCCGCGCCTTCCAAGCCTGTTCCCGCGGATTGCGTTTCGGTCCAAAATATTTTCTCAGGTAGTCGAGTCCATCGGCATAGGCATGGAGCTGGTCCGATAAGGACGGCGTCTTGTGGATGTCGACGAACTGCGGGAGTTGGATTTCAATTGCGGCGTGGTAAATCAATTCCGAACTATTTAGCCGTTCCAAGATGTCGGCGCAACTCCTTACCTGGGCTATTTCCCGCTTAAATCGAGGCAAACGCATGCCTACAAGCTTCTGCCACGATTCGTCGGTCCAGAAGGCGAGATCCAATAGACCGATGATTTGATCGCGTTTACAACCGGCGTTAACGAGATCTGTCAAATCACCAAGCGCAGAGTGCTCTCTCAGTACGTCCTCAGTCCGCGAAGCCTTCACGATCCACCTCCAAACCCGTCGCACTTGGCCGTCACAAGGGCTGGCGATTGGCCGAAAACTATCACATTTCAGTTGACCCTTTATAACCTAAACGGTTAGGATATTAAAATGGCTAAGAATCGATTGGGCGAAGCGGCAAGCTTGTTGGGCAAGCGCAGCTATCAGGCCCGGCTGCGAAGATTCGGAATCGAACGGGTACGAGAGATCGCGCGCGCGAACGGCAAGTTAGGCGGTCGGCCAACGAAGAATGGAGCCAAGCAATGATCTATCAGCGGATCCAGTGCAAGGAAAAGGGCTGGTGCAACAGGAAAGGGCCGGATGGCACCTGTAGCAAGTGCGGCCAACGGCCCTCAGATGGAATCTGGTGGATACGCTTCCGTTTCGGGGGACGCTTCGTCCACGAAAGCGCGCGTACGAAGAGCAAGACGCTGGCACGCGAGGCCGAACGGCAGCGACGACGCGAGCTGGAAACCAAGTGGAACCGTGTGGAGCGTCGCACATTGCCTCCGACGTTCGAGCGTGCGTCTTCAGCCTGGATAGCTGCAGAGAAACCGCACTTGGCAGAGCGCACGTATCAGATCTATGAAGTGGCTATCCGGTGTCATTTGACTCCGGCACTAGGGCCGCGATTGCTTTGCGACATTGGCGCCGATGCTATCGCGGCATATCAGGCCCGCCGCAAGAGCGCAGACGCCTCGGCTCGAACCATCAACAAAGAGTTACAAGTCCTTCGCCAGATATTGAAACGCCACAAGCTGTGGGCGAACCTCCAGGGCGATGTGAAATTTGAGCGGGAACACAGCGACATTGGCAAAGCCCTGACGCGCGATGAAGAGAAAAAACTGCTAACTGCCTGTGGCTCAAACGCGCTGCTCAACGCGGTAGTGACACTTGCCCTAAATACGGCCCTTCGCAAGAACGAGATTCGCACGCTGCGCTGGAGCCAAATCGACTTTGAGAAACGAACCGTTACGGTTGGCAGGTCCAAGACACAGGCTGGCACAGGAAGAATGATTCCTCTGAATCAACCAGCCTATGACGCGCTGGTTAGGTGGGCGGGCCGCTTGGTGGAATCAAACGCGGAAGACTACGCCTTCCCGGCATGTGAAGCGGCGGGCATCGAGCGAAAGCACCCCGACCGCGAGCGCATTGACCCATCGCGGCCGATCAAGTCGTGGCGCTCCGCGTGGCGTGCGGCTCTCAAGCGTGCGAGTTTGCAGTTGCGCTTTCACGATCTGCGACATACCTGCATTACGAAACTCGCTGAGTCACAGGCCAGCGAACAAACCTTAATGGCTATCGCAGGCCATGTCAGCCGAAGCATGATCGAGCACTACTCTCACATTCGCATCGAGGCGAAACGCAGAGCCACGGATGCAATTGTTGAGGGATGTGTGAACCAAAACGTGAACCAACTGCCGCAAGCCGAAATGGGGAGACGTTCTAACTCGCTGAATTAATTGGTGGGCCTGGGTGGACTTGAACCACCGACCTCGCCCTTATCAGGGGCGCGCTCTAGCCACCTGAGCTACAGGCCCTTCGAACAACGCTTCGAAATTCTAACACGCTGCGCCGCGCCCAACGCAATGCCTTGTTGCCGTCACGGATTGCTGCTTTAACCAATCGCTATGACGACGCCGGTTACAATCGTTCGGCGGTTACTGTACGAAACCCACATTTGGTGTGGGCCCGCCGTCCGGCGCCTCTTTGATCGGCCCGAACTGCACTTCATACCGAGCGATATTCTCCCCCAGCGCCCGGAAAATTCGCTTGGCGTGCCCGGGGCTGACGATCATGCTCTTCAGTAACTTTCCCTGGGCTCCATTCGGGAAAATGTAGATAAAATTCAACGTGAACTCTTCCAGATTGTGGTGAATCATCACCAGGTTGCTGTATTCACCCTGCAATTCCTTTTCGTCTGCTTTAATTTGGACTTGCCCTTGCCCGGACTGCTGCTGTTCTTCCATCGATTCGCTCCCCGTCCGCACTGCCTGGTGACGGACTGTTTCAAGGTATCACAAGCGTCGCAGCGCCCATCGACTTCGGAGCTCGATTGGCTGGAGTGGGCACGCGACAGACCATACCCTGCCGCTCCATCCAAGTAAATATTACCCGCAGCCTATTGACAGAATGGCCGTATTAAATGTAGTTTAGATAGCATATTTACTGCAGTTAACTCCCATGAAGCCGGGTCCTCCTCAACTCGAACCGCAAGCCGAAACTGAACTCCTGACTGTGGAGCTTCCCGAATTGGCAGTCCCTTACGTCAGGCCAAACGCTTCGCCGTCCCTTCCCGAAGCGCACCGTTCCATCCCGATTTTGTCGTCGGCGTCCTGGATCCGCAAAGTCTTCGCATTTGCCGGGCCCGGCTATCTCGTTGCCGTTGGCTACATGGACCCGGGCAACTGGGCAACCGACATCGGCGGCGGCTCCAGGTTTGGCTATACCCTGCTCAGCGTTATCGTTCTCAGCAACGTGATGGCCATGATTCTGCAGGCGCTATCTGCGAAGCTCGGCATCGTAACTGGCCGGGACCTCGCTCAGGCCTGCCGCGAACACTATTCGCGCCGCACCTCATTGGTGCTTTGGGTGCTGTGCGAAATTGCTATTGCCGCATGCGACCTCGCCGAAGTCCTAGGCTCCGCCGTGGCTCTCAAGCTTCTCTTTGGCCTGCCGCTGCTCGCCGGGGTTCTGATCACCGCCCTGGATGTCTTGATCGTCCTGGCGTTGCAGGGACGTGGCTTCCGTCTGATCGAAGCGTTTGTGGTCACGCTGATCGCCAGCATCGCCGCTTGCTTCGCCTACGAAATCTTTTTCGCCCAGCCCCTCTGGCGCGAAGCGGCCCAGGGTCTCATCCCGCGGGCGGAAATTTTGCGTAATCGCGAGATGCTATACATCGCCATCGGCATTCTTGGCGCGACAGTCATGCCCCACAATCTGTATCTGCACTCCAGCATTGTGCAGACTCGCGCGTTTGGCCCTTCGGTGCGCAATCGCCGCGAAGCGTTGCGCTATGCGGTTCTCGACTCCACCATCGCTCTTGGTTTTGCCCTGTTTGTCAACGCTGCCATTCTGATTCTCGGCGCAGCGGCCTTTCACACGCGAGGTTTGCACAACGTCGCGGAAATTGCCGACGCCTACAAGCTTCTCAGTCCTGTGCTCGGTGCCAGCCTTGCCAGCACCCTGTTTGCCTGCGCGCTGCTCGCCTCTGGACAGAACTCCACGCTCACTGGCACGCTAGCGGGTCAGATTGTCATGGAAGGTTTTCTCGATATCCGCCTCAAGCCCTGGGTGCGCCGCCTGATCACTCGGGCCATCGCCATCATCCCGGCGGTGCTGGTGATTGGCATCGCTGGGGAAGGCAAGGTCACGTCGCTACTGATCCTCAGCCAAGTGGTCCTGAGTTTCCAGTTGCCCTTCGCGGTGATTCCGCTGGTGCAGTTCACCGGCAATCGAGCGCGCATGGGTGAATTCGCAAATTCGCGGGTCACCTCCGCGATCGCCTGGACCATCGCCGCCGTCATTCTCTTCTTCAATGGCGAACTGCTCTGGCTGACTCTTCGCGCCTAGGCGAAGGAGCGCACCAGCGCTCCGCGGAACTCCGAGCACAAGGCTTATCGCCTTTTATGAACATCATCCGTTGTGCGAAACTCGCTTGGTGTCCGACAGTCGCCGTGCTGACCGCAGCCTTGCTACCCGCAAAGCGCTGTTCGTCCTCCTGCTAGCGGTCATTGCGAGTGCAGTGGCGTACACGGTGGTTCATAACCGAAAATGGAACGTCCCGGAGAGCGCCAAACAGGTGCAAAATCCGATTCCACCCTCCGACTCGGCGCTCCTCTCGATCCATTCGATCTATCTCGACAAATGTTCCTCCTGCCACGGGAACTTCGGCAAAGGCGACGGCCACGACGCCGCACTCTACGACCCGCGCCCGACGAATTTCACGCTCCCCCTTGCCAACGCAACCGACGGTGAGCTCTTTTACAAAATCAGTGAAGGCCGCAAGCCCATGCCAGCCTACAAAAATAAGCTCACGGAAAAACAGCGGTGGCAGCTAGTCCTGCAGGTCCGGGCGTTCGCGTCCCGTGTCGCGCAGCGAACGCGCCCGACGCCCAGCAACCGTTGACCGGGTGATTGTAACTTTCTTCGTCGTTTCCAAAACCTCGGCAATCAAGCTATGCTCCCTTGCCTTGATCATTTTCATCGACTCGAAGGAGCCGCATGCCTCGCTTGCTTTTCGTAACTTGTTGTTTACTTTTTCTTTCCCTGCTAACACCTCGCACGCATGCCGCACCCGGCGCGGTGCGCTGTGGCAAGCTCCTGGACGTGCGCTCGGGCAAGCTACTCACCAACCAGGTGATCGTATTTGACGGTGGCGGCAACATCACCGCGGTGGGTCCCGCAGATTCCCCATTGGCTCCGGGAGGAGTCACCGCCGTCGATCTACCCAGCGCCACCTGCCTGCCTGGCCTGATTGACGTACACACGCACCTGACCGGGGATCCGATTAGCAGCGGCTACCAGGGACTGGGCATTTCCATCCCGTCCGAGGCCATTACCGGCGTGAAAAATGCGCGGCTCACGCTGCTTGCGGGATTTACCGCAGTGCGCAACGTAGGCGCCGGCAATTACACCGATGTGGCTCTTCGCGACGCGATCAACGCCGGCGAAGTCGACGGCCCGCGCATGCTCGTGTCCGGCCCCCCGCTGGGCATCACCGGCGGCCACTGTGACAATAATCTTCTGCCTTTCGAATTTCACTACAAGGAGAGTGGAGTCGCCGATGGTCCTTGGCCCGCGCGCGCCAAAGTCCGCGAAACCGTAAAATACGGTGCAGACCTGATCAAAGTTTGCGCATCCGGCGGAGTACTTAGCAAAGGCGACCAGCCCGGCACGCCCCAGTACACATTCGAAGAGTTGCAAGCCATCGTGGAAGAAGCTCACAAGCTGGGGCGTAAGGTCGCCGCCCATGCTCACGGCACGCAATCCATCAAGGACGCCATTCGCGCGGGTATCGATTCGGTCGAGCACAGCAGCCTGATCGATGACGAAGGCATAGCGTTGGCCAAGCAGCATGGTACTTATCTAGTCTTCGACATTTACAACGACGACTTCATTCTCAGCCAGGGTGCAAAGGTTGGAATGCTTGACGAGTCCATCGAAAAGGAAAAGAAAATCGGTCGTTTGCAGCGCGAAAATTTCCGGCGCGCATGGCAAGCCGGGGCAAAAATAGCCTTCGGCACCGATGCTGGCGTCTACCCTCATGGTGACAATGCCAGACAGTTCGGCAAGATGGTGGAGTGGGGCATGAAACCGATCGACGCCATTCAAGCCGCCACCATCAAGGCCGCGGATCTAATGGGCTGGCCGGAAAAGGTAGGCGCGCTAGAGCCCGGTCATTTCGCCGATATCATCGCCGTTGCCGGTGATCCCACCTCCGATGTTCGGCTGCTTGAGTCCGTGAAGTTCGTCATGAAGGGCGGTGTTGTGGAGCGAAACGATTTCGCCGCAAAATGAGCAATGCTCAGCGTGAATTCCGTTTTGGCCGCCCCAGCAGGTCCGAGCTCTGATCGCATCTTGCAAATTTCTTGCCGGGCGCCGATGCCATCGTGCACGCTGTGAGTTGGATGGATCATCGAACGGCATTGGTCGTCTTAGCGGCGCTTAACGTGGCGGCGGCCGGTCCGCTCAGCCTAGCGTGGATTCGCCTCTTACCGGAGGAACCGGCTGCTTTCGGCAGTTCGCCTAGTGCTCCTGATGATGCCCGCAGCAGCTTTGGCGTAGCCCGCCACTGGAGCAGCTTGTTTCTGGCGGCGCTGGTAACCGCCGCCTACGTAATCCGTTTCCCGGGCTTCCCCGTAGCTATTCTGCGACGCTGGCTGCATTCCTCTTTTCCCGATTCCGACGCCAGTTGGGTTGCCTTCGCCGTCTACACATTTTTTGTTGTCGCCCTAGGTCTGTCGGCCTGCTATGCCTCTGTTCACCACGCTCGCACGCGAGTCCCACTCGGCTTGGCGGCCACCTTCACCCTCGCGCTTTGGCTGCTGACGCCGATGCTTCGCATGGCCCTTCTCACCGGCTAGGGCGCTGCCCAGAAGCAAAAAGGGCGCCAGCTGTTGCGCTCACGCCCATCGATCCTACCCACGCGATTCTCGAAAGCGGTCTAGGCCGCTGCGGCCTTGACCTTTCCCAACGCCGCCGCCACTTCCTGTACATCTGGAACAACGGGAATATCATAGTTTTTGAACCACGCGATTTTTCCTTCTTTCCCAACGATCGCGATGGCCCGCCCGGTGATGCCCTTATCCGGCAGGTACACGCCGTACTTTTCGCTCATCGCTCCCTTGGGGTGAAAATCCGCTAGCAGCGAGTATTTGATTCCCATTTTCTCGGCGTAGGCTTTATGGGACCAAATGCTGTCCACGCTCACGCCCAAAATCTCCGCGTCCAGGGTCTCGAACGATTTCATCTCATTCACCAAGCACACATGCTCGTTCGTGCAGGTCGGGCTCCAGTCCAGCGGATACCAGACCAGCACCACGTTCCGTTTTCCCGCAAAGTCCGATAACTTCACTTCTTTTTTATCTTGGTTCTGCAAAGTGAAATCGGGCGCCGTTTCTCCAACCGCGATGCTCATTCGGTTTTCTCCAGTGTGGCACGTCTCGGCAGCAGTTTACCCAATCCGGGCGGTACCGGCAAACGTTCGGGCCGGGCTGCCCGGCAAAGCAAAACGTGGGATGTGGCCTCTGCTTAGCTCTTTTCTTAGCACATAAGCGGCGGTAAACTCACCCAGGAGGTGCCGATGTCAGCTGAGCCGCGCCGCGCCCCCATGATGCCTTTGCACGAACTGGTCAGCCGTTACCGGAGCCTGGCCGTCGATTTTGGCCAGCCCGTGGCCCTTTCCGCATTTGGGCTTACCCGGCTGGAAACCGAACGTCTTTTCTCCGGGTATAACGAGGACTACCACATCAGCCGCTTCTTCGATTTCTCCGAGCTGGAGGGGGAATCTTTCGCCGTCAATGGTTTCTCGGCCACGCACGTCGCGCTCGATTCCCAAATCCAGACCATTCTCTAGCCCGATCGTTCCAGAGCAGCGGGTTTCGCTTCGCGGAACAACGCGACTGCAGTGTCAACTTCATTGCTTGGGTTTGCCTGTTTCTGGGCGTCGTTATTGCACGGTCAGCGTGTAAGTCGCGGTATGTGTCAGCGTGCCGAAGGTTGCCGTGACCGTAATCGTGTAGGTACCTGGTGGGGTGGTGTCGGCCACCGGCGCGGGGGAAGTGGTGGTGCTACTCGCGCCGTTGACGCCTCCGATGCTTGCGCAGCCACTGGCCGTAAGCATCACCATCGCCAATCCGCTAAACGCCAGCTTGAGCCGTTGTTGCGGCTTCGCGATGCTCCACAACGCCAGCGCAAAGATTGCCAGTCCGCACAAGATTTGCAACGGGAACCGGTTTGGCAGCGAAGGCAGCGTTGGCCAGAGCAGCGATTTACCAGCGGTAGCGATGGTGATTGTCGCCGGAGACTCAGGAGTTAGTGTCGGGCTCGACATAGTGCATGTCGCGTTGGTTGGCGCACCAGTGCAGGTCAGCGACGCCGCTTGATTGAAACCGCCCAGCGCATTCATGTTCACGTTAAACTTCGCCGATTGTCCCGCTGTGAATGTTCCCC
>Ga0302325_10011166_pt1 | contig 19378 bp, 20 predicted proteins | sample Palsa_T0_2_FD_201948 | JGI IMG/M metagenome (GOLD analysis project Ga0302325, IMG submission 201948) | Peat permafrost microbial communities from Stordalen Mire near Abisko, Sweden - Palsa_T0_2 | ecosystem: Environmental > Terrestrial > Soil > Palsa > Peat permafrost | place: Sweden: Abisko...
TGAAAGTACGGGCGCTGCCCACGTGGAGAAATCCGGTGGGCGACGGCGCGAAGCGCACGCGCGGCTTCGAGGATGCGGAAAGAAGGGAGTCAGGCATATGTGGCGAAACTTTGATGGTATGGGAGGCGAAAAGCATCGTCAAGCCAACCGGGAAAACGATTTATTGCTTAAGTGCTTTATTCTAAGCATGTTAGAGTCGGGGTCCATGCCCTGGAATCCTGTTGTGCTCGCACCCCTGGCTGTGAAAACATTAGTAGTCAGTCTTCTCCTAAGTTAGCCGCTGAATCAGATCTCCGCGGGAAGGGTTCGTCTGGCCTCATGAACAGTGTAGTGATCAGCATGGTGGTAATTCCGGGTGTGGTCTCGGTGTTGCTGTTCCTGGTCTTTACCTACCTCTACGAACAGAGCCGGCAGGCATATTTCCGCGCATGGCAGCTAGCCTGGGCCGCGTATTCGCTGCATTACGTGCTCGATGCGTACTCGTTCTACCGGGCGCCTTCCCCTCTGGCCTTTCTGGCCAGCGCTTTGTCCCTGGTAGCGATGACCTTGTGCATCTTTGTGTCGACGCGCCTGATGCGCGGATCTTTCCGCTTTCTGTGGTATGACGCGTTGCTGGCCGCGGCCGGAATTGCGCTGGCATGGTTCGACTTCCGGGCGCACGTCGAGTCTGGCGCGTTTCAGACGCCTGCGCAACCTGCGATCGTTCTCGACCTGGGAATCGCTGCGGTCCTGCTGTACTGTTCCGCGGTCTACTACATCAACGGCCACCGCCGAGGATCACTGGCGTTTAAGGTGCTGGCGTTCTCGCTTGCCCTGTGGGCCGTGTTGATGGGCGCGGGGCAATTCCGCGATCCGTGGGGAGCGCGGTTTGGCAGCGCCGCCAACTATCTCGGCCCGGTGCCGCAGATGCTGCTGGGCATCGCGATGGTGATGGTGCTGTTTGAGAACGAACGCAATGCGGTGCAGGAGAATACCCTCGCTCTTTCCACCTTGGGCGTCGATCCGCGGCGCCTGCTCTCGGCTGACGATTTGCTGCCCAGCATGCAGTCGGCGCTGGACCGGCTGGCGGGTGCCTTGTCCGCGCGCCAGGCAGTCATTTACATCTCGGAACGCTGGCGCAGCCTGTTGCCCTCGGTCGAGCGAGGATTTTCTTCCGAATTCCTCGAGCTTCTGACCAGAAGCGGGGCGGGGGAGTACATCTGCGAACTGGCGTACCGGCAAGGGGGCCTGTTCACGGTGCATGACATGGCCCATGTGACGGAACCGCTGCCGATCGCCTCAAGCGGGTCATTCGTCGATTTCAAGAAAGCATTCAGCGAAGCCGGGATCAGCAATCTCACCGCCGTCAGCCTGCAGACCCGCGAACACGCCTTCGGGGTGATTTTATTTCCGCATGCGCAGCGCAAGGCGTTCGGCACTTCGGGCCCGCGTTTGATGGTAGGGCTGGCACTGCAACTCGGGCTCACGCTCGACAACTACTTGATCGCACACGACGCCCACCGGCGCACCCAGGAGTACGAGCTGCTCACCGAAATCGGGCAGGCGATCAGCTCGCGCCTGGATCAGGATGAAGTGCTGCGCACGATCCACACCGAGTTAGGACAGATTTTCAACACCAGCAACTTCTACATCGCTTTTCAGGAGGGCGACCTAATCACCTTCGAGCTGGAAGTGGAGGATGGCCGCTTTCTTCCCAAACGCTCGCGCAAGCTGGAAAACGCTTTTACTGAATATGTGATTCGGACGGGGGAGCCTTTGCTGATACGGTCCGAGCTGGAGAAGACGCGGACGCGCCTGGGGGTCGCGTACAAACCTGATCATCCTGCCCGGTGCCTGTGCGCAGCACCCATTTTGCTGGGTAATAGGCCAGCCGGGGTCATGGTCGCCATGAGCAAGGACCAGGAATTTATGTTCGAACAACGGGACCTGGACGTGCTCATGACCGCCGCCGGACAAGTCTCGGTTGCGGTGGAGAATGCGCGCCTGTTCGCGGACGAACAACGACGTTCGCGGCAGCTGGCATTCCTCAACAACATCTCGCGCACCGCCATCTCGAGCGACGACCCCGTGCACATGCTGGGGCAGATTGTCGGAGAGATCCAGAAGAACTTCAGCTTTGATCACATCGGTATCGGCCTGCTCGATTACGGCACCAAGGAGATCGAAATCAAAGCCGAGGCCGGAGCCACGGCGCATGCCATGGGCAAGCGGATTCCGCTCGGGATCGGCATTCTGGGGCGCGTGGCACGTACTGGCGAGCGCGCCCTGGTGCAGAACGGCGCGGAAGGTCAGATGGGCGCCATCCTACCGGAGTCGCGGTCCGTGCTGTGCATCCCCATCACCTATGGCGAAACGCTGCTGGGCGCGCTGAACATTGAAAGCCGCAGCGAGAGCGCTTTCTCACCGCAGGATGTTCTCATTCTCAACACCCTGGCCGACCTTCTGGCCACAGCTCTGCACAATGCCTTCGTCTTCCAGAAGCTGCAACAGCAATCCATCACCGACGGCCTGACGGGAATCAAGACCCGGCGTTTCTTCTGGGAAGCGTTGTCGGCGGAATGGAAGCGCGCTTCACGCTCGGGGCGGCCCTTCTCCGTCGTCTTGATTGACCTGGACAAGTTCAAGGAAGTAAACGACACTATGGGCCACTTTGAAGGCGATCTGGTGCTGGCTCGCGTAGGGAGGTTGTTGGAACAAAAGTCCCGGCAGTCGAACGTGGTGGCGCGCTATGGCGGCGACGAGTTCATCATCCTCATGCCCGAAACCGGCCCGGAGCAGGCCCAGGTGCTGGCCGAGCGCTTGCGGCAGTGGATTGTTACCGACCCGATGCTGAGCGACCACCAGATCACCGGCAGCTTTGGCGTGGCCAGTTTCCCCACTCACGGCTTCTCCATCGAAGACATCATCCGCGTGGCCGACGCGGGCATGTATGTTTCGAAGCGTTCCGGCGGCAATCTGGTCTCGGCGGCCGAGGAGTTTGGCGCGGGCGAAGAGTTTGCCGCTCAACGGCAACAGATTTCCTCCTATATCGAGGGCTTTCTACAGCGCGAGCATAACGGCCCGGAGCATCTCGAAGAACTGGCTTCGATGCTGGTAAAACTCTGCGGCGGCGAACAAGACTGCAACGTGCCCCTGCTCAAGGAATCGATTGAGGTCCTCAGCCGGGCCGCGGAATCCCGCGAACTGCGTACCTCAGGCCACGGTGACCTGGTCGCGCGTTATACCGAAATTCTGGCGCGGGCGCTCCATTTGCCTCCGGAGGAAGCCGCCGATCTGGTCTATGCGGCGCGCATCCACGATGTCGGCAAGATCTTCGTGGCGGAGCGCATTCTGAACAAACCAGGACCACTCACCGACGATGAGTTCTTCCTGGTAAGAATGCACGCGCGAGTCGGAGCCGAGATCGTCGGCATTCTGCCCCACAGCGCCAACATGCGCCAGGCCATCGAGCATCATCACCAGCGCTTCGATGGCACCGGCTATCCCGATGGCGCGAAAGGCGAGCAGATTCCGTTGTGGGCACGCATTATCGCTCTCGCCGATGCCTACACCAACATGCTGACGGAGCATTCAATTGCCGCGGCACGCACTGCGGAACAGGCGCTCGATGAACTCGCCAAGATGAGCGGCACCGGCTTCGACGGAATGCTGGTGCGCTTGCTTTTGCGCGAATTAAAGTCGGAACGAGCGTCCTCGTCGAGCCTAGGGAGCTGATTCTCCTCCACTTGAAACTTGCAGCACAAACCCTGAAACTGTCTCCATGTCCATCCCTCTGTCTCTCTCCGGCAAGGTCGCTCTCATCACCGGTGGCTCGCGCGGCATCGGCGCGGCCACGGTTCGTATGTTCACCGCAGCGGGCGCCAAGGTCGTGTTCAGCTATCAGCAGGCGCAATCGCAGGCGGAAGCCCTGGCAAAGGAATGCGGCGAGCGAAACTGTCATCCCGTCGTCAGCAACTTGGACAGCCCGACTTCGGCTCGCGCCCTGGTAGCGGAGGCAGTCAAGCACTTCGGAAGAATCGACATCCTCGTCGCCAATCACGGCGTTTGGCCCGCGCAAGATGTAGCCATCGACAAGATGACTGATGAGCAATGGCGCTCCACTGTTTCGATCAACCTCGACGCGGTGTTCGGTCTGGTCAAACACACCGTCGCACAGATGAAAAAGCAGCCGCGAATCGGATTCGCCGCCGGACATATCGTCCTCATCAGCTCCACCAGCGGCCAGCGCGGCGAGGCGTTTCATTGCGATTACTCTTCCACCAAGGGCGCGCTGATCAGCATGACGAAAAGCCTTTCTTCGGAACTGGCGCCCAGCGGAATCTATGCGAACTGCGTTGCCCCCGGCTGGGTGGATACGGACATGTCGAGATCCACGCTGGATGACCCGAAAAGCGGCGAGCAGATTCGGCGAACGATTCCACTGGGTCGTGTAGGCACGCCGGCCGAGATTGCGGCCCCGGTGCTCTTCTTGTGCACCGAACACGCCGGCTTCATCAGCGGCGAAGTCTTCAATGTGAATGGCGGAGCCGTGCTGGTGGGATAGTGGGCGGGCAGCGAAATTCGGCCACTGCGCGACGCCATCGGTTTTTCCTGCATCCAACAGAGTGCGGAACTCCGCACTGAACGCCGCAGTCCGCAATTCTGCCGCAAGTAGCTACAATTTCCTGTTCGGGGCGTCACACTGATTTGCCGAATAGGATCTGCTGAAATATGACCTGCTGAATGCGATCGGCTAAATGAAACATCCGGCTCTTATCGTTCCACTGGGGTTGGGGCTGGCATCTGCCCTGGCGATCTTTGGCTGGCGCGGGCCTGCGGCCTCCGCCCAGGCAAGCGCGCAAGCCCCTTCAGAGTCCGCTCCCAACGCCCGCCCATCGGGCGCTAGGAACCAGGGAAGCGACCAGGAAAATGCCCGCCAGTCGCGCGCGCTGCTCGATCAAGCCATCCAGGCCTTGGGCGGGCAGACCTACCTGAACATTCGCGACGTGCAGCAGGAGGGACGCACCTTCAGCTTTTATCACGGGCGTCCCTCCGGCACTGGAGCATTGTTCTGGCGATTCGTGGAGTATCCCGACAAGGAGCGGCTCGAGGTCACCAAAGAGCGGGACGTGGCGTACGTATACACCGGCAACAAGGGTTACGAAGTGACCTTCAAGGGCCCGCACGCTGTGGAGAAGAAGGATCTCGACGACTATCTGCGGCACCGCCGATTGTCTCTAGAAACGATCCTGCGCACCTGGGTCAACGATCCCAGCGTAGCGCTCTTCTATGAAGGCAATGCTTTGGCTGGCAACGTGCTTGCGCAGCAACTCACGCTCATTAATTCCAAAGACGAAGCGGTAAAGCTCTTCCTCGATATGGACACTCATCTGCCCCTCAAGAAAAGCCACACCTGGCGCGACCCAGTCGACAAAGAGCGCAACGTCGAGGAAGAGGTCTACGACAACTACAAGCCGGTACAGGGGGTGATGACTTACTACAGCTTCACGCGCTACTACAACGGGGATATGCAATCCCAGCGCTTCATAAACTCGATTCAATACAATCAGGGGCTCAACCCAGCCATGTTCGATCCCAGTTCTGGATACAACCCCAATAAGGCCGTCAAGAAACACTAAGACTAGCCAAACATATTTGAAATTTTCGAACTAACCCGCTCGCGCAATCGCCTGCGTAGGATAGCCGAAGATGGCTCTGACCCGTCCCGAATCACGATCGGTGTAGATGAACGCCGACCCTTCGATGTGATAGTGTCCCTTCCACCCAATGGCGAAGCTGGTGGCGGACTCCTCCAGATGGATGGGTTCAGGATCGCCATCCCGAGCCAGTGGGGCAGCCAGCTGATCGGTAACGTCCAGCAGCCAAGCATCTCCCGTATCGGTGGAAAATAAGACCAGTTGACCGACGCTGACGACCCGTCCGACATGCTTTGCAGCCTTGTTCTGGATGTAGCGAACTTCGTCGGCGAGGCGGAAGTCTTTGCCTTCCACCCAGCGCTGCCCCGGTCCGAGCTTCTTGTTGGTTCTGCGGCTCATCGTGCTCCCCTTGGTTTCTGCCTGCGAGTATAGTGCGGGACCATGGAAGAGTTCATCCAGTTATTCGGAAACCTGCTGGCCTTCGTCTATCACTGCTTCGACCGCATGGTCATTCACGGCTCCCTGAGCGGTCTGTCTCGACCGGAGCAGGTGGTGTATTTCGTCCGGCAGGTTCTGGGCCTCCCGGTGGTGAGCAAAGAAGTGCTCAGCCAACGCACCGCGGATTACCGGGGCTGGGTGGAGGCCTACGCCCGCAACCATCACATCCCCATCGAATGGGCGGAAAAAGGAGTACGCAAAGAAGATAATGTGTCCCCCCGATTGAGTCGTCTGGTTAAGAAGAAAGCTTACGGGGTCTATTTCATCTTCAAGAGCATGGAACAAGGCCGGACCTTCCGCATCAGTGTCCCGAAATATCCGACACCGGATCCCAACTATCGCATCCTGGCCCACCAGCGCAGCCGTTTCACCCATTACTACTTCTACATCCGGGATGAGGTTCTGGGACCGATCGTGCTGCGCGTGGCCTCCTTCTTTCCCTTTCACGCCACCTACTGGCTCAACGGCCACTCCTTCATCGAGCAGGAACTGAAGCGAACTCACGTCGGCTTCCATAAAAATGACAACGCATTCCTGGCGGTCGACGACGTGGCTGCCCTGCAGGCAGCGGCCGATCGGCTGAGCCCTCAGATTATCCGCAAACAGCTGGATTACTGGACGTTCTTGCTGGGACCCAAGTTCTCCAAGAAAGAACGCAGCCAGATGAACTTGTCCCGCTTCTACGCCCTGGCCCAGATTGAGTATTGTCGCAACTTCATCTTTAAGCGCCACTTCCCCATTCACAAGATCTTCGAGCGTAGCTGCGAGATTGGCTTGTGGCGCCTCATCGCCAACCGCATCAGTGAGATCTTCGGTGTCCAGCTGAATAAAAGGCTGCGGGGAAAGCTGGCCAGCGTCCTCGATCAGATCGAGCATGGCCATGACGTCTTCCGCGCTTACTGGAAAAACGCGTTCCTCAAACAGTACGAAAAGTTCGCCTGCTTCTTGCGCAATGAGCTTCGCTCCAATAATCTGCGCGACTTTGGTCTGAAGAAAGGCCTCGACCATCTGGACGCCGTGCGCACCCGCTTCCAGATCATTACCGATCGCTTTGCCAGCTTCCAGGCCTGACGTTACAGCTTCAAATGTTGGAGTATTCTTGTTTAAGATCTTTCATCCAAGAATCTAAGCGAACCGAGCGTTTTGCGACCCTAAGGATCCGGCGATTCCCAACATAACCCACTGACAGGCCTCTATTTAGGAGGCAATTCCGGCTTTACCCTGGAGGGTTGGCATCACATAAGCCACGCACTGTGGCTTTTTTACCACAGTCGGGTTTGGCGCGGTGCCTGTAATCTATTCATTCATCGGGACATACTCGGACGCCTTTGACTCAGGAGCAGACAGTCCGCTCGGCCGTCGAATGCAGTGGGATCGGACTCCACAGCGGCGCGCCCGTCTCCATGCGAATTCTTCCCGCTGCTCCCGGAACTGGAATTGTGTTCCACCGCGTCGATCTCGATGGCTTTGAGATCGAGGCCGTCAGCCGCAACGTAGCCCGCGTCAGCTACGCCACCAGCCTCATGAAAAAAGGTGTGCTGATCTCCACCACCGAGCACCTGCTCTCGGCTTTCATCGGCTTGGGTGTGGACAATGCGATTGTGGAGATCGACAACCTCGAACTCCCCATTCTGGATGGCAGCGCTCTGCCGTTTGTCGATCTGATCCAGCAAGCCGGCATCCGCAAACAGCGACGCCCGCGCAAGTATCTCAAGATTCTTCGCGAAGTAGAGATGCGCGAACGCAACAAGTTTATCTCGGTCTATCCCGCCAACAGTTATTCCGTCTCTTATTCGATCGATTTTCCCCACCCGCTGATCGGGAAGGAAACTTTGCAGGTTGAGCTTTCAAACGGCAGCTACCTGCGCAAGATCGCAGCCGCGCGTACCTTCGGCTCGCGCGAGGACGAGAAAGCCATGCGCAACATGGGCTTGATCCGCGGCGCGTCCCGGGAGAACTGCATCGTGCTCACGCGCGACGGAATCGAAAACGGCCCGCTCCGCTTTCCCGACGAGTTCGTCAGGCACAAAGTCCTGGATTTGGTCGGGGACCTGGCCCTGCTAGGCAAACCAATCCTCGGCAAGATCGTCGCCGACCGCGCCGGCCACGCCATGCACACCGCACTGGTCTCGCGCATCCTGCGCGACAAGACTCTGTGGGAAGAAGTAACGCTATCGGAAGAAGATCGCGACCCCGCAAGCTCTTACAGCTCTCAAGCCAGCGCCGGCTCTTCGCTGTGAACTCTCCAGGCCTTCATCCTGGAGGAACTCCTCCGAATATCGCTCTAGGAATCGGTCTCAGTGATCACTTGAAAAGCGGTCCACGGTTATCACTTCAAACCGGCCGATAGAAGGGCCGGGGCGATGGCAGGCCATACTATTGCCCCTTTGTCTGCGCAGGCAAGTCTGATCACTGATAGAACCGTGCGAAATGATAGCCGCAGCCATGCGCGAGACTCTTTTCATGTCGTTCATGTAGAGGTGACCATTGACCCCGCGAGGCAACGGCACTTAAACTTTGACGAGCGTAAGGGGCGCATCCAGTCCGCGGAAAGGGCCGTGCCCACCCACGTAACTCAACCGAAGGTACGAACCTTCTTTCAGCCTGATCAGTGCGGACTCCAGGCAGCGATGAAAGGAGATTCGTATGTTTCCCAATCCGCAGAGCTCGCTTCCCCTCCCACGGCATCCTGACCTCGAACAATACAAGAAACTCGCGAAGGAGTTGCTCCGTGCTGCCAAATCGACCGACCCCGACGCCATTCGCAACTGGTCCACGAATTGGGTGCGGGGTCTGGTCGAACGATCCGGAATCAAAATCACGCCGCAACTTCCGGTGCGGACCGATGGCTGGATCCGCCCTCGCAAGCGTTCACGGCATAACTTCTTAGATCCCACCAACTCGCGGAGGCTTCACCAGACGGAAAGCCCTTCCCTACAGCTGCGCGATTGGGCATCTCGGGCATGAGGCGGGCCACCGCTGGGCCGCGTATGTCTCAGCGGCATCCATGAGTGTGAAATCCACGCTGAGTTCCCGGGGATCACCGAACCGGTGCGGACTCAGTCGGCGGGCTCGCATGGCGCCTCGCCGGAGCCGGGGGCGACCCGAGACTGTTCCTCGAGTAGTCGATCCAGCTCAGCGCGGGTCTGGCTGACGATCGCTGCGGCAAACTGGCGGGCGGACCGCTGCCCCTCGGCCGACAGATCCTTCACTCGCATGTTCAGCAACGGGATATCTTCTTCGAACCAGCGCAGCGTTTTCTGCACGCGGGTGATGCGGTAAGCGGTAGGAAGCATGGCGATGGCCCTCCAATATCCCACCAGTTTGCCATGCCCAGGCGGCGGCAAAAAAGTTGCAAACTGAATACCTTGGGCAATCAGGCGGGACGAAGGGTGACCCGCTTACTGACCGGCTTCCGAAGTTGAACCTGTCTGCTTTTCCTTGCCGGCAGGGGGCTGTGTTTCGATTTGTTCGCCGAGCCAATTTTCGAGGACTCGTTGGGAACTCGCGGGCACTTTGAGAAAGCGCAATCCGGCATGTCCTTTAAGATCGGCCCAGGCCACTTCCGCTTCCATCTCCAGCGCGACACTGGTTTTGGGCAGGGTGAATTGCAAACGTGCGGTGGCATTCTTGGGCAGCGCGTGATGCACCATGAGAGCGATGCCACTCTCGCTGATATTCGTGCTGGTGGCTTTTAATTCCCTTTCCCCCAGGACCAAACTGACCAGCATCTTCACCGGCAGGCGGAAGTAGCGCCGCCGCTCACGTTCCATGAAACTCAGCGCTGCGTGGAAACAGCGCGACGCATTCAAGGTGTTGATGGGCTTTTGCAGAACAAAATTCACGCCCACGCCGAAGGCTTCCTGCGTGGTCGTTTTCTTGCCGTTCAGCACGGCGAAGGTTACGGTATTCTGGTTGCTGGGCGTGGCGCGCAGGCACTGCAATACCTCCAGCCCCCCCTGCTGGTCATCGCAGTCCACGATGACGGCATCGAACTTTTCGGCGACGAGGATCTCGCTGGCCTTCTTCGCTTCCTGGCAGATTTCGACCGCAATCGACAGCCTTTCGAGCGTCGGGCGGAGGACTCGGACCACTTCGGCATCCCGGCTCAGAAGAAGAGACTCCAAAGTCATGCTCTGATTCTAGCTTTCGGCGGCACCTGCCAAAAGTGACCAAGGTGTCGGGTTGTATGGGCGGGCCAATCCGCTCCAGCCAGCGCGTGTAAGGAGGCAGCACGCACCGCAGTTCGAAATCGAAATCAAGGTCAGCGTTGCGGAGGAATTTTTCAGTGGAAACCAGGGGAAGAAGGTCAGACACTAGCTCCCGTACCGTGCCCACGCGCGTCTATCTTTCTCTCGGATCAAATGTCGGCGACCGCGAAGCGCACTTGCGTGACGCTCTGGCGAGGCTAGGCGCGGCCGGCCGCGTGATTCGAGTGTCGTCCTTTTATGAAACCGAGCCGGTGGAGTTCACCCGCCAGCCGTGGTTTCTGAATTGCGCGGTCGCACTCGAAACCAGCCAGACCCCGGGGCAACTCATGACCGCGATTTTCTCCATAGAACAAGAGATGGGCAGGCGGAGGGTGCAGAAAAAAGGGCCAAGATCGATTGACATCGATATTCTGATCTGCGAAGACATGATCTTCGACTCGAAGGAACTCACCATCCCTCATCCCGCGATGCACCAGCGCCGCTTCGTCCTGGAACCTCTGGCGGAGATTGCGCTGGAGCTGTTCCACCCGGTGTTCAACAAGACAATTCGCGAACTGCGCGATGCCCTGCAGCCCGGGCAAACGGTGCGAAAGCTCGGCAAAATTTGATAGCCAGCAATCTTGGTTGAACCAGTTAAGGTCGCCGTAACGCGACTAGAATCCCCCGCCTTCAGGCGTGGGGAGTATCAATCGTTCCCGGTATCGGAGCGGTATTCGCAATTGGCTACGGCGCCGCCACTCCGCTTGGACTCGTTGGCGCGGGTATAGGCTCGGCCGTCGGCAAAGCCCTCTCGGAACCCAGGGACTCCCGCGCCGACAGCGGACGACAAATGCCCAGAAGACGCGGCCTTTTCCCGCGAGGTCCTGCAAGAGGGCCGCTCCCTGATTGTCGTCCGGACGGATTCGCACGAGATTGCCACAGTGGCTTGCGGCATACTCGACACCCTGAGACTGGGGACTGAAGAACAGGCTGCGGGGAAAATGCAAACCACGCCCCGCTTCCTGCTGCGGCCGACAAGACGCGTCAAGGAGGTCGCGACGAATCCATCCCTGAAAACCGGCGAATGCCGATCCGGGGCTGGCTTTTCGCATTACGGCACAATGATCCGGCTGCCCGCTTCTTGCGGCGTGACCACGGCCGACTGCTTCTCGGGGAACTGAGCCAAGAGGAAATCAATGAAGGCCCGCGATTTGGGCCGGCCCGATGTGTGTCCATATCCCAGCCGAACCAGGAATACCAGAGCTTTGAGCACCTCGGAATCGCGCAGCGTGGAATATCCCAACTGTTTCTCCTCGACCTGGTGAAATTGTTTCAACATTTCCTCTACTTGAGCTGCGGCCGCCTGCTGCGCGCCGCTGGTCAGAGGCTGCTCGTAGTGCAAGCCTGAGTTCACCAGCCGCTCATAGCTCGTGCCCAGGGCCGAGAGTGCCGCGATCAGATCGCGATCATTCAGGCTGCGATCGGCTTGCGCTGCCATGGCCAGGGCGTAGCTGAGGCCCATGAGCAACTCCTCGCGCTCGTAGATGAATTGCTCCGAAATCTCCACTTGCAGGAACAACGACTCGCGGTCGAACTGGTCCGCTGGACGCGGCTTCTCGTGTTCCCGCGCTTGCAGCAGATACGGGCAGTCGCGGGGACAATCGAGCGTCACCTCGCGCTGCTCGCCACAGCACTGGGGGCAGATGCGGCCGTGTACGGCGGGACAAAAGCGCTTTTCCTTGCGAATCTCGCAAATTGCGCAGCTCAAATCGAAGTTCTCCTCTCCAGCATTATGGCAGCATTATGGCACTGGATGCGGGCAAGGTTCGTGGGCAATTCGCAGTGAGCGCTGAGCCATGAGCCAGCCGGGCCAACTTTGGGGTTTAGCGGGTGCGGCGCTGCTTCTGACCGCCGAGTGCCCACCGCCAACTTCTAGCTGCCAATTGCCGCCGCATTCCGCGTGTTTGTTGCACTTCTGGATTCTCATCTGCAAATAAGCATGTAGAAATGGCCATTTTCGAGTGCTATCTGTGCAAAACCCGCGTAAAATAAGGGTGTTTTCCACAGGGCCGTGATGTAAGATCAAGCCCGCTGGAATCAAAACTCAAGTCTTTCCCAAGGAGGAAAACATGGCTTCCGGTTTAACCAAGACTCAACTCATCCGTCATCTGGCCGAGAAAGTTGAACTTCCCAACAAGACCGTGGCGGCGTTTCTCGAGCAACTGGCCGACGTCGCTGTAAAAGAAACCAAGAAGAATGGCGTGTTCGTTGTACCCGGCCTGGGCCGGTTGGTGAAGGCGCACCGCAAGGCCCGCATCGGACGCAATCCGCAGACGGGTGAGCCAATTCAGATCAAGGCCAAGACCGTGGTCAAGTTCCGCGTGGCCAAGGCCGCCAAGGATGCGATCGCTCCCAAGAAATAGTGCTTCTATCGAGATTGATTCTGAAGGCCGGCTTAGGCCGGCCTTCAGTTTCTGCAAGCTGCGCCTTTTGCTCGCCTATGCTGAACTGGATCGTAATTGGAATCGGGGATATCACAACCCGTCGCGTCATTCCCGCGATTCAGGCTGAGCCGAGAAGCCGCTTGTATGGCTTGGTCACGCGCGATCTGGGAAAGGCCGCACCCTATCACGCGCGGTCTTGGAACACACTCGAGGAAGCGCTCGCCGATCCCGCAGTTCATGCCGTTTACGTAGCGACTCCTGTTTTCCTGCACGCCCCACAGACGATCCAAGCTCTTCGCGCCGGCAGACACGTGCTGTGCGAAAAACCCATGGCCATGAACGAAGCAGAGGCGCGCTCGATGGTCGAGATCGCAGAACAGTGTGGACGCACTTTGGGCGTGGCCTACTATCGCAGAATGTATCCCAAGGTGCGGCGCGCAAAACAACTCCTCGATGCCGGCGTCATCGGCCAGCCCGTGCTCGCCGAACTCACCAGTCACGGGTGGTTTGACGAAAACGAAACTCATCGCCGTTGGCTGCTCGATCCAGCCCAGGCCGGAGGCGGCCCGCTCTTCGACATCGCCTCGCACCGCATTGACGTGCTGAACTTCTTATTTGGTCAACCCATCCGCGCCACCGGCCACCTTTCGAATGCAGTTCATCACTACGCGGTGGAAGACAATGCGACCGTGATGATCGATTATGCCGGTGAGGTGCGCGGCATCGTAGACGTGCGCTGGCACTCCAAGCTAAAGCGGGATGAATGCCGCATTCGCGGAACCGAAGGTGAGATGGAGTTAAGTCCGCTGAATGGTCCGGAACTGGTTTATTCCGGCGGCTCGGAGAATCTGCCACCTCACGCCAACCTGCACTCTCCGCTGATCGAGAACTTTGTGGACGCCGTGCTGGGTAAGACTTCCCCGGTGGCCAGCGGAGCCTCTTCCTTCTGGACCGACTGGGTCATCGAGCGAGCGCGGCGGAAAAACGGCAGCTTGGCATAAGCAGCCCGTCCATCACTTCCCGTACTCGTTCTTCACCACCTCGCCCCCCTTCATCACAAACTTCACATGTTCCAGGGTGGTCACATCCTTCAGGGGATCGCCATCGACCGCGACGATGTCGGCCCACGCACCCCTCTCAAGGCTTCCCACTTTGCCCGACCATCCCAGCAAGTCTGCGGCGTTCACCGTGGCTGCCTGAATGGCCTCGAACGGCGTCAATCCAAGCTTGACCATCACGGCAAACTCACGCGCGTTCAGCCCGTGAGGATAAACGGCGGCATCGGTGCCGAATGCCACCTTCACGCCGCTGGCGAAGGCGCGGGCTAGGTTCTGGCGCGCAGCCGGCATGACCGCTTTGGCCTTGGTCAGCAGGTAGTCGGGCACATGATTTCTTTCGGCATTTTCCAGAAACCAATCGGCGAGGTAAAGCGTAGGCACAAGATAGGTGCCGTTCTTCTTCATCTCCGCGATGCCCGCATCGTCGATGTAGGAGCCGTGCTCGATCGAATCGACTCCTGCCTGCGACGCCCAGAAAATCCCCTGCGCCCCATGCGCATGGGCGGCAACTTTCCGCCCCAGGCGATGGGCATCGGCCACGATTGCCTTCATCTCCTCCAGGGTGTACTGCGAGGCTTGCGGGTCGTCGCCTTTCGAGAGCACGCCGCCGGTGGCACAGATCTTGATCAAATCGGAACCGTATTTAATGTTCTCGCGCACTTTGTGCTGGACCGCCGCAATGCCGTCGGCCACTCCGTCTCCCGTGGCGTGATACTCGTAGGACAGCAGATTGTTGTCGCAGTGTCCGCCGGTGATGCTCAGGGGCGGACCGCTTACCAGCATTCTCGGCCCAGCTACATCGCCGGCATTGATGGCGTCCCGCAAAGCAACATCACTGTATCCAGCCGCGCCCACATTGCGCACTGTGGTGAAACCCGCCTGGAGAGTGAGGCGAGCATTCTTGGCGCCAATCAATGCTTCGCGCGGGATGGAAAGGCCGAGACTCTCATAGCCGAACTGGGGATCCATGGTCAGGTGCGTGTGCGCATCGATCAATCCCGGCAGGACGGTTGCGTTGGGCAGCTCAATGCGGACTGCGTCTGCGGCTGCCTTGGTTTCCGCGGAAGCCCCAACGCTCACGATCTTCCCATCTTCGATGACGATCGTCTGATCCGAAAGCAGCTTGCCAGTCTTCACGTCGAGCACATGCCCGGCATGGATGACGACGCTTCTGGTTTGTTGGGCAAAGAGCTGCCCTGCCAAGACGAGCATAGCGGCCACAACCATGCCGGAATACTGAAATCTCTTCATGAGGCTCTCTCATTCTTACAATTGGAACCGGTGGGGCAATCCCGCGAGACCGAAGGGCATTGCCCTCGCCGCCCCTCCCAGCCCCATACTGGCCCGGCATCGGCGGCAAAGAAAAAGAAGATGATGAATAACAGCAACAGGGGCGGGGGATCACGCTCGGCCCCGAAATAGCCCGAAACAGCGCCGGACCGGCAAACCATGGTCCCGGTTCCCACCGGCTGGCCAGGGTGAGATTCAGCTGGATCAGCGCACTCAGGACAGAGGCCGGCCACACCCAGAGAGCCGCGAGCAGGCTCATCCCGATCGAGGTTTCGACCAGCCCAACCAAATCGCCAATGACTCGGCATGCGGCAAAACTATACAGGGGACAGAACCGGCCGATAAAAACTCACAGCTTCGTCGGCGATGAGATCGTGAAGGTATCCCTGGAATCCGCCGTGAGCAAAGCCCGGCCCGGCCGGCTTATATTCGCCAAACAGCAAAAGGAAACCCGACGAGACAAACGGTCCGGCAGCCGGGCCGGTCTGTGGTGGAGACCTTTCAACAACCTCGACTGATTCTAAAGCGCTTAAATCGATCGGAGTGACGAACTGCGAAAGCTCGGCTAGCCTCCGGGCCCATCATTGGAGACATATTGTTCGAGCGCGTCAAGCTCGTGACTGAGTTCGTCCACGCGCCACTCGAGCAAGTTGCGGATGGAGAGAATCCCCAGCAGCTTGCCGTTATGATCCGCTACCGGCAGATGACGGAAGTGACGCTCGAGCATTGTGGTGAGCGCTTCGCCCGGTCCCGTGCGCCGGGTTGCCATCTCCACCGGTGTGGTCATAAGTTCACGGACCGGTGTGGTCCGCGGGTCGGTGCGGCTGAGCGCCATCTTACGCAAAACATCACGTTCCGTGAAGATTCCGGCAACCCGGTATTCGGAGTCGACCACGGCTACGGCACCAACGTGTCGGTCCAACATTTTGTTGATGGCGTCGGCCACGGTGGCTTCGAGTGGAACCGCCGCGATCTCCCGGTCACAAAGTTCCAACACGCTCATAAAATCCTCCTCGTCGGATGCTAACAACCCCCGGAGCCCGCTCCCAGTCGAATTAGAAATGGGATTGATGAATTATGCCCACGGCGAAGCCGATGTCAAGTGAATTGAAGCGATATTCAGGAAATCTTTCCACAGCGGGCCGAAAAACAGGAATTGCACCCGCTGCTCTCCCTGGCTTTGGAGTCGTGGCCGTCACTTCCCCTCGAGATAAGCCTCGGCCTCGATCTCGACCAACATCTCGGGCGAGATCAGAGCGCTTATCTCGACCATCGAAGTTGCAGGGCGAATGTCGCCGAAGAACTCCCCGTGGGCCTTGCCGATTTTCTCCCATTCCCCGATGTTCGTCACAAAGATGCGAGTGCGGACGACATCTTGCATGCTGGCCCCTGCTTTCTCGAGAGCGCTCTCAATGTTTTTCAAAGTCTGCACGGCTTGGCCGTAGGAGTCTCCGATCCCCACAATCTTTCCGTCCGGCCCCGTCGCCGTGGTGCCCGAGACGTGGATATAGGGCCCAACCTTCACTGCACGCGAGTAACCCACAGTAGGTTCCCAAGGTGTATTGCTCGAGATGTTCATTCTTCCCATTGGCTCGATTCCTCTCTGCGGATTATTCTATGCGCTTCCAAAGTGTTGCAATTAGCAGCCGAGGCATAGGTGTGCCAACAAAAATGCCCCGGCAACCTTGCAAGTTCTTGCACACTTCTAACCATTAAGAAAAATGATCGGACCGATAGACAAAAGGCACTTGCGTTTGGGACGTAACTGGGATAACTAGTTACTGTCTAATATTCGAAAGCCCTGCTCCAGCACGGCTTTCGGGGGGAACAAGAGGTATGATTCCGGAATCTCATCCTTTGCGGCAGCTTTTCCAGGAATTGGTGGGACGCCGCTACGCCGAGGAAATCGGTATCCGCGATCCAGAAGTGGTCGCCTATGTCTCGCAGTTGCTGGCGGAGTTTTGCGAGACTGATCAGTTGTTCAAGATTCACGACGCGGTGGATCGCCCGCTCACCGACTTGGGCGAGATGCTGCTTGAGTCCGATCCCGTCTATGGCCCGGCTCCCTCGTTTGACCGTGAACGCCAGGTCCGCAAGCACATTGGCGACTACGCGCTGTTCTTCACCGGAATGTTTCCCGAAAGCATCAATCACTTCCGGCTGCGCCGCCATCGCCTGGAGAATTTTGTGGAATGGATGAAAGCGGGGAAGGAAAGCTATTACATCGTGTCGAAGTTCGAACACTTCGAATACGCCAGGGTGGCGCCGCTGTTTGCTCACCTTTCGCGCGATTTCGAAGGGTGCGTTTACGGCCTCAACATGGTGAAGAACGATCTGCAGGAAATGCAGCACCCGATCGCGCGCCGCGCCGGCGAACTGCTTATGTAGGCGCAAGGCCTCGCATTCCAGCGAGGTATTTCGCCATTCTTCAAGCATTCAAGTCGGGTGGCCCGCCGATGCGGTAAAAACTGAGAGCAGCGTTTCCCTGGATCAGTTTTCGAACTCTCACGAGCGATCCAAATTCATTCCCCGGATCGAACTTCTTTTCATGCTCCGCGATTACCAAGGTCATGGCCCACACCAGCGACGAATCGGCCAGCGCCGTAAGCGTCCCTTCGTAAGCCTGCTGCATCCGGTAAGGCGGATCGAGAAACACCACGTCGGCGGCGACATGTTCCCGCTCGAGGCGCCACAGAACTCCGGAGAGGTCATCCCGGAGAATTCTGTATCCCTCGGCGACTGCCAGGCTCTCGAGGTTCTGCTCAATCAACTTCGCTGCCGCCGCCGAGGTCTCCACGAAATAGACTTGCCTGGCGCCGCGGCTGAGCGCTTCAATCCCCACCGCGCCCGTGCCGGCGAACAGATCCAACCACACGCTGCCCTCGAGCGCCTCGGGATTACCCGCGGTGAGCACGTTGAACAGTGTCTCGCGCAACCGGTCGGACGTGGGACGGATATCCATCCCGCGCAACGAGCGCAGAGGACGCCCCCGGTATTTGCCGGCGATCACGCGCATCGCTCAGTACCCTCGAGTGCCGGAGCCAATATATCCGACCATGTAAAATAACGGTAGCAGCCGAATCCGTAGAGCCGAACCGCAGTCATCGAGCCATGAGAAGCTGGTCCATTCACGTCGGGCGTTTGTTTGGAGTCGAGGTTCGCCTTCACCTGACGTTCCTCATCCTGCCGCTGTTTGTTTTCTGGACGGAATACAGCGTGCATCCCACAGCCAACGGGCCGCGGGACCTGGCACTGGTTGGAATCGTGCTCGCTTGCGTCGCAGCCCACGAAATCGGGCACATGCTCGTGGCCCGGAGACTTGGACTGATTCCCAAGGCGGTCATTCTTCTGCCGCTCAGCGGCGTAACCGTTTTCGATGAATCGCGCGTGGAGAAGCCGGAGTCGGCTGACGCGGCCTGGAAGCGTGAAGTCCGCATCGCTCTCACCGGGCCGCTGGTGAATCTTGCGTTCGCCCTGGTCGCGGCAGGAGTGATCCTTCTCGCCGGTGTTGGGGCGCATCTGCGGGAGTGGCCCTTCTTGCAGTCGAGCAACCTGCCGCGCAGCCTGGTCTGGGCCAATCTTTACATCGCCGGCTTGAATCTTCTGCCGGCATTTCCTCTGGATGGGGGTCGCATTCTGCGGGCCTTTTTCGCGCGCAGCATGGATGCCGCCGCTGCCACCCGCCGCGCCGTCTCCATCAGCCACGCTCTGGCAATGACTCTGATGGTGGCGGGTTTGTTCAGCAATACTTGGCTCACCATGGTGGGCGTCATTATTTTTTCCGCGGCGCAGCTTGAAGAACGGGCCGTCGTCTTCCAGTCGGTGTTGGACAATGTACGGCTGGAGGAAGTCATGCTTACCGATTTCGCGACGCTCTCACCGGCGGACACGCTCGAAGACGCCCTGGATAAGGCCGTGCATTCCCTGCAGGACGATTTCCCGGTGATCCGCGGCAGCGACATGGTGGGGGTGATTTCGCGGCAGCGCATTCTGGAGGCGCTGCGTGTGGAAGGCAACGGCTACGTCCAAGCCGTGATGAACAAACTTTTCGAGGTCTCCGCGCGGCAGGAATCGCTGGCTTCCGCCTTCCGAAAACTCACGTCGCGCAATCTCAGCATCATTCCGGTGGTCGAGGACCAGCGGCTGGTCGGCATCGTCACGCTGCAGAACCTGATGCACTCGATGGCTCTGCTGGCGGAAAGCCGCAAGCTGCGGCGGGACGAGTCGAACTCGTAGGTCAAGCGGGCCACATCGAGCTCTGC
>Ga0302325_10011167_pt1 | contig 19378 bp, 14 predicted proteins | sample Palsa_T0_2_FD_201948 | JGI IMG/M metagenome (GOLD analysis project Ga0302325, IMG submission 201948) | Peat permafrost microbial communities from Stordalen Mire near Abisko, Sweden - Palsa_T0_2 | ecosystem: Environmental > Terrestrial > Soil > Palsa > Peat permafrost | place: Sweden: Abisko...
CCGCCCGCCAGTGCCCCGGCCACGCCAAGCCCGGCCGCGACCAGGTTCCTGGCATCGCCCACGGACGCCGGGAGCAGCAGGCCGAGCAGCACTCCCCCGATGCCGCCGCCCAGGCACAGCGCGGCCGGCCCGAGGACGGCGGCCAGCCGCGCAAGAGGCCCGCCGGCCGGCCGCACCCGCAGCCGCGGGCAGCCCGCCGCGTCCGTCAGCGCCGGTACCTTGCGGCTGGCGGACATCGGGCCAAGGACCACTGGCTGCTTGTGCAGCCCGAGCTGTTGGCAGACCTCAGGAACGCCGGGTCCCCATACTCCCGGCGCCCTCAGCAGGACGCGATGGCCGGCGTCGAGGACGAGCAGAGCCTCGCGCACGCGCCTGCTGGGAAATGCCTCGAATTCGGGGTGGATCCACACCTGCCTGATCGACCGGGCCGGAATCTCGACCCGCTGGCCGCCGAAGCCGTAGGCCGCCAGCACCGTGCCCTCTGCGCGCAATCGCACGGGTATTTCCCCGAGCAGGCCAGCCCGGCCCTCAACCGGATAAGCGGAGGGAACCTTGGGGTCGAACTCGGGATCGCCCGGCCGACCGAATACAACGGTCCGCATGGTTCGTACAATACGCGCACTCAGCGCCGGCGGAGCTTAGCCGCCGGCGCCCGCCTTCAGTGATATCCGGCTGCCTTAAGAGGACTGCCTATGACTGCCCCCGGCCTATGACTGCCCCCGGCCTATGGCAGACTCGGCCGTCAGCATCTGAGTGACTTTCGCCAGCAACGCCGGCCGGGAGAATGGCTTGCTGATGATCTGCGCGTGCGGATCGATCCCGACTGCACCGGCGACATCTTGCGGCTCATAGCCCGACATGTACAGGATCGGCAAGCCCGGGCGCATTGCCTTGGCCTGGGCGGCGAATGCCGCGCCGGTCATCCCCGGCATGACCATATCGGTCAGGATCATATCGACGGCCAGCTCCGGGTTCCCGAGCAGCCTCACCGCCTCGTCACCATTCGCGGCCGTCACGACCTGGTAGCCAGCGGTCGTCAGGACCCGATGGGCGACACTCCTGATCGCGGGCTCATCATCGACCACCAGCACCATGCCGGCCGATTCCGCCGCCCGGGCCTGGTAAATCGCCGGGGAATCGGACCCGGCCGCAGCGGGCAGCACCACGGTGACGGTGGTGCCCTGGCCCGGCTCGGATCGGAGCCACGCGTTTCCGCCTGACTGCGTGGCGAACCGGCGGACGACCGACAGCCCGAGTCCCGCCGCCGAGTCGCCGCCTTTGGTGGTGAAGAACGGCTCGAAGGCCCGTTCCACGGTATCCGCGTCCATGCCGCTTCCGGTGTCGCTAACGCGGAACGCGACATAGCGGCCGGGAAGCAGTTCGGCTAGCTCAGCGGTGCCCCGCCAGTCGGCCGGAAGGTTCTCCATGTCGATATTGGCGGTGTCGATGACGACCTCGCCGCCCCCCGGCATGGCGTCACGCGCATTCAGGGCGATGTTGACAATGGCCTGCTGGAGCAGACCAGGATCGCTTTGCACCTCCCACAGGCCATCGGTATGCCGCGTGACGATGGGGACGTTCTCGCCGAGCACCTCGCCCAGGAGACCGGTGGCGTCGCTGATCAGCTGGCCGAGGTCCACCAGCGCGGGCTCGGTTTCCTGGCGTTTCGCGAACGCGACCAGGTGCCTTATCAGCTTCTTGGCATGGTCGGCCGCTTCCCCGATCTGCTCCACGTCCCAGCGGACAGGTCCCCACTTGGCCGCGCTTTCGGTTGCCTCGGCGATGACCAGCTCATCGCGGACCAGGCTGGCGTAATTGGAGACCACCGTGAGCGTGTTGCTGAAGTCATGCGAGATGCCGCCCACGAGCTGTCCCAGGCTCGCCAGCCGGCGCGACCGCTGCAACTCGCGCTCCAGCCGCTGTATCTCGGCCCGCGCCTGCTGACGAGCGGTCGTGTCCTCGATGAAGATCGCCAGGTAGCGCTGGCCGACGGGCGGGCGGATCACCGAACCGGTCAGGCCGACCCAGACGATCTCCCCATCCCTGCGGAGCAGGCGCGCCTCCGCCTCAATCTGATCGGTCGCGCCGGCCAGGACGCCCTCAATCAGGAGGTCGAGGGCGGGCTGGTCGTCCGGGTGGAAAAAACTCAGGAAGTTCGCCCCGCTTACCTCCCCGCGCGAGCAGCCCGACAGCTCGCAGTACGTTTCGTTGACCGCGACGCAGACGCACCCGCGGTCGGCCGTCAGGCCTGCCACCATCAGGCCGAACGGCGCGCGGCCGAACTGCCGCCAGGACTGCTGTTCACTGGCCCTGAATGCCTCGCCCCAGTACCCAGTGGTCAGCTCGGCGGCGGTCGCCAGCTCGTCCGCAGCAGGTTTGTCGTCGTGTGTCACAGGACCCTCCGAACTCAGCATCCGCTGATTGAACATCAATCCGATCCCGTTTGAACATTACCCAACATATCAGAAAGTAATCGAGCCATGACTTTGTGTTGCCATGGGGCTGCCGGTGCATTTACGGTAAAATTGATCACCGATGATCCGGAGGCTGCCTCATGTCCACGACCGCATCCGAGACGCCTCCCAGCCCGGACGTTCAGGACGCCGAGCACGTGGACATCCTCATCATCGGCGCCGGGCTCTCCGGGATCGGCGCCGCTCATCATGCGCGGGAGCGGTTCCCCGACCGGAGCGTGCTCGTCCTGGAGGCGCAGGACCACCACGGCGGGACCTGGTGGACGCACCGGTACCCGGGAGTGCGCTCCGACAGCGACCTGTTCACCTACGGCTACCGGTTCAAACCCTGGCGCGGAACCGCGATCGCCACCGGTGCGGCCATCCTCTCCTATCTCGACGAGGTCATCGACGAGGACGACCTCGATGAGTGCATCCGCTACCAGCACCGGGTCACCTCGGCGCTCTGGTCCACCGCCGACCGGCGCTGGACGGTGGAGGTCACCAGGACCGACACCGGGGAGCGGCTGCGGTTCAGCACCGGCTTCCTGTGGATGTGCCCCGGCTACTACAACCACGACAAGCCGTACCAGCCGCGCTGGAAGGGCCTTGACCGGTACCAGGGCGTGCTGATACACCCGCAGAGCTGGCCCGAGGACCTCGACGTCACCGGCCTGCGGGTCATCGTGATCGGTTCAGGTGCGACGGCCGCGACGCTGATTCCCGCGATCGCGGAGGATGCGGCGCACGTGACGATGCTGCAGCGCTCGCCCTCCTACTTCTTCGCCCCGCCGCGGCAGAATGAGCTCGCGGTGACGCTGCGCAACCTGGACATCCCGGAGGAGTGGACGCACGAGATCCTCCGCCGCGCCTACATCGCGCAGTCCGACCAGCTCGTGAAGACGGCGTTCGAGGACCCCGAGGCGCTGCACGCGTTCTTCATCGAGTCGATGCGACCGCAACTGCCCGAGGGCTTCGACCTCGACAAGCACTTCACGCCCCGCTACCGCCCGTGGCAGCAGCGCATCGGCGTCGTCCCTGAGGGCGACTTCTTCGCGGCGCTGCGCTCGGGCAAGGCGTCGATCGTCACCGACACCATCGCGACCTTCACCGAGACCGGGATCGAGGTCAGCTCGGGCGAGCAGATCGATGCCGACATCGTCGTGACCGCGACCGGCTTCAACATGTCCTTGTTCGGCGACATCGCGTTCACCGTGGACGGCGAGCCGGTCGACTTCACCGACCGCGTCACCTGGCGCGGCATCATGATCAGCGGCGTGCCCAACATGGCCTACGTCTTCGGCTACCTGCGCTACAGCTGGACGCTGCGGGCCGAGATGGTCTGCGACCTCGTGGCCGGCCTGCTGCGGCACATGGACGACAAGCACGCCACCATGGTCACCCCGACCCTGCGCCCGGCCGACGCCGAGATGGAACGGCGCCCGTTCTGCGACCCGGAGAACTTCAGCTCCGGCTACATCATGCGGTCACAGGACATCCTGTTCAAGCAGGGCGGCGGGGCGCCCTGGACGCACATGCACGAGTATCACGAGGAACGCGACGTGCTGCCCAACGTCGACCTCGATGACGGGACCCTCCGCTACCGCTGACGAGGCGACCCACCGGCCCGGGCCCGCTCAGCGGCGCAGCCGGGCCCGGGCCAGGGCGGGAATCGCGGCCCGGCCGGTGACCGGCCGGAACCGGTCGGAGGCGGCGCTCAGCGCGGCGTACTCGTCGTCGGACAGCTCGAGCTCGGCCGCCGCGACGTTGCTCTCGAGCTGCTCGACGCTGGACGCGCCGGGTATGGCGGCGACCGCCGGGTGCCGGATCACCCAGGCCAGCGCGATCTGGGCGGGGGTGGCCTGGTGAGCGCCCGCCACCTCGCGCAGCACCTCGATCAGCTCGTTGGCGAGGTCGAGGTTGTCCGGCAGGAACAGCGGGTTCCCGGCCCTGACCCGGTTGGCGGGCCGGTTGAACCGGTCGTAGCGGCCGGACAGCAGGCCCTGCGCCAGCGGGCTGTAGGCGATCACGACCCGGCCGGCCCCGGCCGCGAACGGCAGCAGGTCCTTCTCCGGCGTGCGGTCGGCCAGGCTGTAGCGGACCTGGTTGCTCAGCACCCGCGCGCCGAGCGCCTGCTCGGCCGCCTGCCAGCGCGCCAGCGGGTAGTTGCTGACGCCGACCTCCCCGACCAGCCCGACCCGCTGCAGCGCCTTCATGCCGCGCATGGTGGCGCGGTCGGAGACCAGCGGGTTCGGCCCGTGCACCTGATACAGGTCGAGCAGGCGCGTGTTCAGGCGGTTCGCGCTGGCCACGGCGCGCTGCTCCACAACCGGCGCGAGGGGCAGGATGGGGAGGAGCTTCGTCGCCAGGAAAACCGATTCCCGCCGGTCGGCGAGCGCCTCCCCCAGGATGCGCTCGCTGCGCCCGAGGCCGTACACCTCGGCGGTGTCGAACAGCGTGACGCCGAGGTCGATCGCCCGGCGGACGATGTCGCGGGCCACCGGCCCGGCGTAGCCCTCACCGTAGCCCCACTCCTTCGCCCCGAACTGCCACGTGCCCAGCCCTATCTTGGAGATCCTGGTGGCCGTGTCGATGTCCAGATACCGCATGCCGGGCCGCTCCTTCTCGTCTGATGCGCGCGCAAGTGGGACGGCCACAATTCTCCCACCCGAGGTGTCCCAGCCGAGGCGCGGCCGTGGATTGGAGTGTCTGGCCTTGGGTACTGATACGCACACGGACGACGCTGTGCCGAGGTCGGGAGGCCGGATGCGAATCAGCGATGTGCTTCGCGCCAAGGGCGCTCAGGTCATCACGATCACCCCGGACACGACCGTGCGGCGTCTGCTCGCGATTCTGGCCGAGCACCGGATCGGCGCGGTCGTCGTTTCTGCCGATGGCACCTCGGTCGACGGGATCGTCAGCGAGCGGGACATCGTCCGGGCACTGGCCCGGCGCGGCGCGGCGGTGTTGTCCGAGCAGGTCACCGCGATCTACACGGCCGAGGTGCACACGGTCACGCCCGCGACCGAGTTGGAGGACGTCGAGCGCATGATGACCGAGCGCCGGGTGCGGCACGCGCCGGTCACGGTCGATGGCAGCTTGCGCGGCATCGTGAGTATCGGCGACGTGGTCAAGAGCCGCATCGGCGAGCTGGAAACCGAGCGGGCCGCGCTGTCGGACTACATCTCAGGTACCACTCGCTAGCGCGAGCCGCGCCCGGATCAGGACGGCAGTTCGGCGCCCGCCGAGCCCGCCCGCCGCCCGGCCGCCTCGGCTGCCTCGGCCAGATAGCGGTCTCCGTGCGTGATCGGGCCGAAGGCGAAGGCGAGGGCGATGACGACGATGAGACCTCCGATGACGGCATAGACGCCGGCGACGTTCCCGCTCAGGTTGATCGCCGCCGCCCCCGCGACCGACCCGACCGGGATGGCCGACCAGGCCAGGACCTGGGCGACGCTCACCACCCGCCCGTAGAGCTGAGGCGGGACGATCGCCTGGCGCAGGGCGGTGGTGTTGATGTTGAGCATCAGGCCAAAGCCGGAGGACGCCGCCCACAGGACCAGCGCGGCCGCGTACGAGCCGGCCAGGGCCATGGCGGTCATGGTCAGCCCGGCGACGACGAGGGCGCCGAGGGCGGCGACGGCGAAGGACACCCGCCGGCGGATCGGCCCGGCCATGAGACTGACCGCAACGACGCCGAAGGCACCAGCGGCGTAGAGGAAGCCGATCTCGGAGTTGGTGGCGTGCAGGGCGCGCCGGGCGAAAAGGACGAGCTGGGAGTTGGCGGTCGAGGAGACGAGGTTGATGAGGGCCATCATGATCGAGATAGAGCGCAGCACCGGGTTGGACCACACGTAGGCCAGGCCCTCGCGCACGTCGGCCAGCAGGGCCCGGATCGGCGAGCCGGCCGGCCGCCCGGCCGGCGTGGCGGCGTTGAAGCTGCGGCGGATCAGGGCCAGGCAGCCCGACGAGATGAGAAAGGAGCCCGCGTCCACGAACAGCAGGTCGGGGACCGGCACGAAGGCCACCAGCGCGCCGGCCAGCCCGGGGCCGAGAATCTGGCCGGCGTTGTTCGTCGCCATGATGCGGGCGTTGGCCGTGACCAGTTCCCGCTCGCCAACGAGGGCGGGGATGGCCGCGAACTCCCCGCAGTTGAAGATGATCCCCAGCGTCGACTGCACGAAGGTCACGGCGTAGATGTCCGCCACCCGCAGCGACCCGCTGAGCGCGAGGACGGGGATCACGGCGATCACGAGCGCCTGGGCGATGTCGCTGCCCAGCATGAGACGCTTGCGGTCAAACCGGTCCACGACCGCGCCAAGCAGGAGCCCGAACAGCAGGTAGGGCACGAACTCGGCCACGGTGGTCAACGCCAGGTTGGTGGCCGAGTGAGTCAGCTTGAACACCAGCAGCGGCAGGGCGAAGATGGTGAACGAGCTGCCCAGCTGAGAGACGGCCTGCCCGCTGAAGTACAGCCAGAAATCCCGCCCCAGCCGAGCTTCCGCGCCTGTTAGGGCTTTCTGGGTCCCCTGCTCGCTGCCCATCCGGACACACTGTACTTCCTCGGCCGCCAGCACGAGCGAGACCGATCTCGTTTACACGGCGCCGACCTCGCGTGCGGCGTCGGCCGGGGTGCGGCAGCGCGGCAGCGCCCGCCAGGCAAGGGAATTCGTGTGGCAGAATGCTGCCGGTACCGAGCCCGCCGATGCGGGACGCAAGCCGGTCCGTACCGAAGAGGCCGGGATACGGCAGTTCCTCGACATCGGCACCGGCATCCCGACGGCCGGCAACACCCACCAGGTCGCCCAGGCGGTCGCGCCGGAGACCCGGGTGGTCTACGTGGACTACGACCCGATCGTGCTCGCGCATGCGCGTGCGCTGCTGACCAGCCACGAGGCTGGCGCCACGCAGTACATCGACGCTGACCTGCGCGACACGGAGACGATCCTCGACCAGGCCGCGCGACTGCTGGACTTCACCAAGCCGGTGGCGGTGACGATGCTGATGATCCTGCACGTGATACCGGACTCCGACGACCCGCAGGCGCTGGTGGCCGCGGTGATGGACGCCATGCCGTCGGGCAGCTACCTCGCCCTGTCCCACCTGGGAGCGGAACTCCTGGCCGGGGAGGCGAAGCAGGGCTTCGAAGACGTCGTCAGCCGGTCGGCCCAGCAGCAGTACATAGGCCGCAACCGCGAGCAGCTGGAGCGGTTCTTCGCGGGCATGGACCTGGTGGCGCCCGGGCTGGTCCGGGTCGAGGAATGGCGCCCCGACCCCGCGGGCACAGACGAGACGGGCAGGTCGGCCCTATGGTGCGCGCTAGCCCGTAAGCGCTGAGGCGTCGCCCGGGATGGACATAAACAGCTGTTCGCCCCCTAATGTCGGGGTCGGTTCAGCAGTTAACCTGGTGACAGGCCCAGACGACGATGCGACGCGGAGGATGCTGCGATGGACGGAACACTCACTGGCGCTGAGCTGGAACGACTACGCAAAGACTTCTCGGCCAACCCGACCTATCGGCTCGCCCAGAATGCCGTGACCCGGGTGACGGTCGATGATGTCGCCATCAACCGGGAGATCGTCAGCAGCATCGACCACTCGCAGTCGACCACGCTGGACGACTGGAAGGTCACCAACCAGGAAAAGAGCGGCCGCTGCTGGCTCTTCGCGGGGCTGAACCTGCTGCGCGTCGGCGTCATGCGCGAGACCGGGCTCAAGGACTTCGAGTTCTCGCAGAACTACGCGATGTTCTGGGACAAGCTCGAGCGCGCCAACTACTTCCTCGAGGCGATCATCGAGACCGCGGACCGCGACCTCGACGACCGCACGGTCGCCTTCCTGCTGGAGACGGTGGCCGGCGACGGCGGCCAGTGGAACATGTTCGCCGCCCTGGTCGCCAAGCACGGGCTGGTCCCCAAGGGCTACATGCCGGAGACGCAGAGCTCGTCGAACACGGGCCGGATGAACTCGATCCTCCGCTATCAGCTGCACCAGGGCGCGCGGGCGGTCCGGGCGGCGACGGCCGACGGCCTCGAGGCCGCGCGCGCCGCCAAGGCCGAGACCTTGCAGGTGATCTACCGGATCCTCTGCATCCACCTGGGCACGCCGCCGGAGCGCTTCGACTGGCAGTGGACCGACAAGGACAAGGCGTTCCACCGGGACGGCGTCCTCACCCCCCAGGAATTCGCCGCCAAATACGTGGACCTGCCCGTCGATGAGTACGTCTGCCTGGTCAACGACCCCCGGCCGACCAGCCCGATCGGCCGCACGTTCACGGTCGAGTACCTCGGCAACGTCATCGGCGGGCCGCCGGTCACCTACCTCAACGTCGACGTGCAGGTCATCAGGGACATCGCCGCGGCCACGATCGAGGGCGGCGAGCCGGTCTGGTTCGGCTGCGACGTCGGCCAGATGATGAGCAACGACTACGCGGTCTGGGACGCCGGCCTGTACGACCTGCCCGCCGTCTACGACACCACGTTCGACCTCGACAAGGCCGCCCGCCTCGCCTACCACGAGAGCGCGATGACGCACGCGATGCTCTTCACCGGGGTCGACGTGCTTGACGGGGTGACCCGGCGCTGGCGGGTGGAGAACAGCTGGGGCTCCGACCGCGGCAAGGACGGCTTCTACACGATGAACGACTCCTGGTTCGGCCAGTACGTCTTCGAGATCGCCGCCCGCAAGAGCGCGCTCCCGGCCGACCTGCAGAGTGCGCTGCAGGCCGAGCCGATCGTGCTGCCGGCCTGGGACCCGATGGGCGCCCTGGCCCGGTAACCCGGCCCAATAGCCTGGCTGAAGCGCGAAGCCACGCGTGCGTTAAGGATGATCAAGATCTTGATTCTGAACGTACGCGTGGCTCCGCCCGGACGGCCGACCAGGAAAACCGCGTTACTCCGGGCCGAGCCGGACCAGGCGGACGAGCGCGCTGCCGAACGTGGCCGCGGTCTCCTCCGGCAGCGCGATGCCCTCCGCCATCAGCGTCGCCCCCCAGTGCCGCTGCCCCGAGCCGGCGTCCAGGTAGCGGGCGCCGGCCTCCAGCGCGGCCAGCCGTACCCGGCTGGGCCGGGCGGCCAGCGGCTGCGGCCCCCACCAGGCGAGCACCACCACGTCGTCGCCGGCGACGTACTCGCTGGCCGCGAACGGCCCGTGGCTGACCGAGGCGAGCCGGTACAGCCGCCCGCGCTGGATGACCGGGCGGATCTCCTTGTACGTCGCGATCAACTCGGCCGCCGCCGCCAGTTCGGCGTCGGTCCAGCGCAGCAGGTCACCGCCGACGCCGAGCGCGCCGGCCATCGCCACGTGGAACCGGAAGCTCAGCGGCAGTTCCCGGCCGGTCAGGAAGTTGGGGCTGTCGGTCACCCAGGCCGTCATGACCTGCGGCGGGTACACCTGGGTGAAGCCCTCCTGGATCTTGACCCGGTCCCAGGCGTCGGTGTTGTCCGAGGGCCAGACCTGCTCCACCCGGCGCAGGATGCCCAGGTCGACCCGGCCGCCGCCGCCGGCGCAGGACTCGAAGTCGACCCCGGGGTGGGCGGCGCGCAGCCGGTCGATGATCGCGTAGAGGCTGCGCACGTGGTCGGTCCAGACGCGTTCCGGGTTGTGGCCCGCCTGCGCGGGCCAGCCCGGCTCGGAAAACGGCCGGTTCATGTCCCATTTGACGAACTCGATGTGGTTCTCCGTCAGCAGGCGGTCCAGCGTCGCGAACACCCACTCGGCCACGTCGGGCCTGGCCAGGTTCAGCACCAGCTGGTTGCGGCGGAGCGACCGGGTGCGGCGGTCGAAGTGGTAGACCCAGTCCGGGTGCGCCCGGTAGAGGTCACTGTCCGGGTTCACCATCTCCGGCTCGACCCACAGCCCGAACCGCAGGCCCAGGTCGTTGACGCGCTCGATCAGCGGGCCGAGGCCGCGCGGGAACTTGTCCCGGTTGACGCTCCAGTCGCCCAGGCCGGCCCGGTCGTTGTCGCGGTCGCCGAACCAGCCGTCGTCCATCACGAAGCACTCGATGCCGAGCCGCGCCGCCAGCTCGGCCAGGCGGGTCTGCCCGGCCTCGCTGACCTGGAACGAGGTGGCCTCCCAGGAGTTGTAGAGGGCCGGGCGCAGCGGCGGCGGCGCGGGCGGGTCGGCCTGTGACTGTGCCCGTGTCTGCGCCTGCGCCTGCGCCTGCGCCTGCGCGGTCGGGCGGGCGCGATCGTCGCCGCGCCCGAGGACGTGGGCGAGCTGCCAGGCGTGCCATTCGCGGCTGGCGGCGCCGAACCCGCCGGTGGTGTACAGCCCGGCGAACCGCGGCAGGACCAGCTCGTCGCCGGGCCCGAGGCGGTAGGACCAGTCGAAGTCGTTCACTCCCCCGCAGGCGTGCGTCCGCCCGCCGGGGTTGGTCTCGAACGCCAGCTTCCACGATCCGCTCCAGGCCAGCGCGCCGCTCCAGAGCTCGCCGTCTTCCTCGGTCGCGGTCCCGTCCGGGTCCAGCGTGAACCAGGGGTTGAGCTGGTGGCTGGTGGTGCCGCGGCGGCTCTCGAGCACGAACTTGCCCGGGGTGAGCGCGGTCTGCACCAGCTGGGTCTCGCCGCCCCAGCCGCCGTGCAGGTAACGCAGCCGCCAGCCGCCGCGGTCCGGCAGCCACCAGTTCGCGGAGTGGGCCTGCCGGATCACCACCGTCGCGCCGTCGCCACTGTGTTTGTCAGCACTGTGTTTGTCAGCACTGTGCTTGTCGCCACTGTGCCGCACCGTGGCCCAGCGCTCGAGCACGTCGAAGCCGTCGTAGACGCGGTAGGCGAGGGTGACAAGCAGCGGGTAGGCGGTGTCGGCCAGGTCGACCTCGAGCGTCGAGACCGGCCCCTCGCGGGTCTGCCGGTGGCCGGCCACGCGCCATTCGACGCTGCGGGTGCCGTCGCCGAACTCGGCCTTCAGCGACGGCTCGTCATAACGCAGCCCGCCCCAGGGGACGTACTCGTCGGGGCGCTCGCGGCCGAGGCTGAGCCGATGCTCGCGGCGCGGCATCGGGCCGGCCGCCGTCGCCAGCAGGCCGGGCAGCGCCGCGCGCGCCAGCGGGGCGCCCCAGTGCAGGTGGCGCAGGGCCGTCCCGTCGTCCGCCCGCCCGAAGGCGTAGGCGGTCGAGCGCATCTCGGCCAGCCACGCCCCGGCCGCCTCATCGTGCCAGATCTCCGCCACAGATCGCCTCCTGGTGACTCGGGTCCTCCTGGTGCGTCACGGCACATTCTTAACGCATGTCGGGTGCCGTCCAACACGCGGCTCTACCCGGTGACCCCTCGGCCTTTACACCTGGAACAATGAGTGCTGTGCGACGCATCGGGTACGGCGGGGACTACAACCCCGAGCAGTGGCCGGAGTCCACCTGGGCCGAGGACATCCGGCTGATGGCCGAGGCGGGCGTCAACCTGGTGACGGTCGGGGTCTTCTCCTGGTCGAGGCTGCAGCCCGGGCCGGGCGAGCTGACCGTCGGCTGGCTCGACCGGGTCCTCGACCTGCTGGCGGGGGCGGGGATCGGCGTCGACCTGGCCACCGGCACCGCGTCACCGCCGCCCTGGCTGATCACCGCGCACCCCGAGATCCTGCCGGTCACGGTGGACGGCAGGCGGCTGGCGCTCGGCTCCCGCCAGCACTACTGCCCGAGCGCCCCCGCCTTCCGCGCGGCCTCGGTCGACCTCGCGGACCGGATGGCGCGGCGCTACGCGGGCCATCCGGCCGTCACCATGTGGCACGTCGGCAACGAATTCGGCTGCCACGTCCCCGCCTGCTACTGCGAGCTGTCGGCGGAGGCGTTCAGGAACTGGCTGCGGGCGCGCTACGGCGAGCTCAGCCGGCTGAATGAGGCCTGGGGCGGGGCGGTCTGGAGCCAGGACTACACGAGCTGGGACGAGGTGGAGCCGCCGCGCACGACGCCCACCTTCGCCAACCCGGCCCAGCAGCTCGACTTCGCCCGGTTCAGCTCGGGCGAGCTGCTCGACTGCTACCGGGCCGAGCGCGCGGCGATCGCCGCCCACAGCCCGGGCACGCCGGTCACGACGAACTTCATGGGCCTGTTCCGCCCGGTCGACCAGTTCCGCTGGGCGGCCGAGGTTGACGTCGTCTCGGTGGACAGCTACCCCGACCCGGCTGACGCCGAGTCCCACCTGCTCTCGGCCATGGCCTGCGACCTGACCCGCTCGGTGGGCGGCGGGCGGCCGTGGGTGCTGATGGAGCAGGCGCCGAACGCGGTCAACTGGCGGTCGGTCAACGTCCCCAAGGCACCGGGGCAGTACCGCGCGCTCAGCCTGCAGGCGGTGGCGCGCGGCGGCGACGCGATCCTGTCGTTCCAGTGGCGCGCGGCGGCCGCCGGGGCCGAGAAGTTCCACAGCGGAATGCTGCCGCACGCCGGGACCGACAGCCGGGTCTGGCGCCAGGTGGTCGGGCTCGGCGCGGATCTCGGCCGGCTCGCGCCGGTGGCCGGGAGCCTGGTCCCGGCCGAGGTCGCCCTGCTGCTTGACTGGGAGAGCTGGTGGGCGCTGGAGCAGGACTCGCACCCGAGCCGCCTGCACCTCGTCGAGCTGCTGCGCGAGTTCTACCGGCCGCTGTTCGAGGCCGGGGTGAACGCCGACTTCGCCCATCCGGAGAGCGACCTGTCCGCGTACCGTCTGGTCCTGGTGCCAGCGCTCTACCTAGTCAGCGACGCCGGGGCGGACAACGTGAGCCGGTTCGCCGACGACGGCGGCACAGTTCTCGTCAGCTTCTTCTCCGGGATCGTGGATACCAGCGACCGGATCCGCCTCGGCGGGTACCCGGCGCCCTGGCGTGACCTGCTCGGACTGCGGGTGGAGGAGTTCGCGCCGCTGCCCGAGGGGGTGGCGGTCCGGCTCGACGGCGTCGACGGCGGGGACGGCGTTGGTCGCGTGGGGCAAGACGGCGTTGGTCGCGTGGGGCAAGACGCCACCGGCCGCGTGTGGCAGGACGCCATCGACCTTGGCGGCGCGGAACCGCTGCTGCGTTACGCCGAGGGCCACCTCGTCGGCCAGGCGGCCGCGACCCGGCACCCCTACGGTCGCGGCGAGGCGTTCTACCTCGGCACTCTGCCGGACCAGGCAACTCTGGGCGCCCTGGTCGAGCAGGCCTGCCGTCGCGCGGGGGTCGAGTTCAGGACCGATCTCCCCCCCGGCGTCGAGGCGGTCAGGCGCGGTGACTACCTGTTCGTGATCAGCCACCTGGACCGCCCGGTCGACCTCGACCTCGGCGGCAAGAGCCTCGACCTGCTGACCTCGGACATCGTCGGCCCGGCAGTCGCGCTCGCCCCGCGCGCCGTCCTGGTACTCACCCCGCGAGACTGACCCCGATTGACGCCTTCCCGCCCGAAAACGCAGCCCGATTATCATGATCGTGTGTAGTTTGTGGCGCTATACGACCTAAACTACACACAATCATGACTGTGGATAGGTATGCCCGAATCATGAATACGCATCACGCTGCTCAGCTGCCTCACGCTGCCCAAGCGACTCGCGTAACCCTGACCGCCTTGCTATTTGCCATTACAGGACACCGCGGCGCTGTAGCACCTCGTAGCTGATCCAGCCGGCCGGGATGGGCAGCCAGAACGTCGCCATGCGGAAGAGGAGCACCGCCGGTATCGCCTCGTGCGCCGGGATGCCGATCGCCGTCAGCCCGGCCGCCAGGACGGCCTCGACCCCGCCGAGCCCGCCGGGCGTCGGCGTGGCCGATCCGACCGCGTTGCCGGCCAGGAAGACGACCGCGGCGGCGAGGATGGCCGGGTGGGCGCCCACCGACCGCAGGGCCGCGATGAGGGCGACGGTGTAGGCGGCCGAGAGCAGCAGGTTGGCGCCCACGGCGATGGCGAGCCGGGAGGGATGGGACAGGGCCTCGAGCAGCCGGGGCCCGATCTCGCGCAGGTGCGGCCACACGGCGCCGGTCACCATCTTGCGGGTCCGCGGCACCGCCAGCACGGCGATGACGAGGGCGGCGATGACGATCAGGCCGATCAGCACGTCGCCGCCCGGCGCGATCTTGAACTTGCTGAGGCCCGAGCCGGTGAGGACGCCGAGCACGATCAGCAGCAGCACCGTGGTGACGATGTTCACCAGCTGCGACACCGTGACGGCGGCGGCGATGGTTCCCTCGTCCACCTTCTGGCGGTGCAGGTAGCGGGCGTTGACGGCCACGTGGCCCACGGTCGGCGGCATGGCGACCCCGACGAACGCGGTGGACAGCTGGACGAAGTAGCCGCGCCAGATGGACAGGCGCTGGGGGATGAACGCCGCGATGCCGATGGCGGCCCCCAGGTAGGTCAGCGCGGAGGCGAGTACCGCGACGGCGAGCCAGCCCGGATTGGCCTGGCCCAGCGTCCCGAGGACGTTCACGCCGGAGATCTCGCCGATGAGCAGGTAGGCGGCGACCGTGAGGGCGACCGCGGTGGCGACGGTGCGCCAGCGGAAGCGTTCCAGCCGGGGGGCGGCCGGCACGGTGCCGCTATCGCCAAGCAGCTGATGCCTGATCTCGTTGAGCGAGCCCGTCGCCGCCCGCGCGGCGCGCCAGCCCCACGGCGCGAGCGCGACCGGCTGCACGACGGCCGCCACCGCGACCTGGTCCACCGGCCCGTAGCCGGCCTTCAGCGCCGCCACCGCGCCGGCCGGCCCGCAGGTCACCGCGAGCGTGGCCAGGGCCTGCACCAGGTCGAGGCGACGGGCGAGTTCGCTGGCGCCGGGCTCGGCCGCGTCGAGCGAGCGGAAGCCCGCGCGGTTCCCGGACATGAACACGCTGGCGGCCCGCAGGTCACGATGCGCGACGCCTGCGTTGTGCAAGCGGCGCAGGGCCGCGAACAGCGCCGTCGCGCCCGTTAGCTGTGCCGCTAGCTGCGCCACCCCGGTTTCTGATTGCCGTTCCGGCCCGGTTTCTGATTGCCGTTCCGGCCCGGCTTCCGGTCGCGCCGCGGCCCCGGCTTCCGGCCCGCTATCAGGGATGGCGGTGACGAGCACCAGCGTTTCACCGGGCATCTCGCCCAGCAGCCGGACCGCCGGACTGGGCACGTCGGCCTGATGGGCCAGGTAACAGGCCAGCGCGAGCTGCTCGACCTGGGCCCGGGATCCGAGCGCGATGTGCCCCGCGACCGCCGACCGGAGCCGGGCCAGCGCCCACAGCTGACGGACCAGGCCCGATCCGCGGGTGTCGCGGCCGGACAGGTAAACGCGGATCCGGGTGCCGTCGGCCAGCGTGCCCTCCAGCCGCGCCCGGCCGGATCCCGTGACCGACAGGTCGGTGGTTGCCGCACCCTGGCCGCTCAGCCAGCCGGTGAGCTCAGGAATGCTCGGCAGGACCGAGGCCGCGCCGAGCAGCCAGCGCATCAGCCAGCCGACCAGGAGACCGCCGGACGCCACGATGACGACCGCGAAGGGCGTGAGCGTGCCGACGGCCAGGCCGGTGAGCAGCAGCGCCGCCCCGGCCCTGGGCCACCAGCGCGACCAGTGGGAAAGCCGGGACAGGTCGGTCCCCACCACGAACGCGATGAACGCGGTGTCCACCACGAACATCGACGGATTGCCGCCGTGCAGGACCGCGTGCTGCACCGCCGCGTGCTCGAGGCGCCAGATGACGGTGGCGATGACGGCCGCCGCGGCGCCGGCCAGCCCGGCCGCGACCGCGTTGCGCGTGTCCCGCCACTGACCGCGCGCCAGCACGACCAGGGCCACGATCACCAGGACGAAGCAGGACACCCCGGCGACCACGGCGGCGGCGTAGGCCAGCCAGCGGGGGATGTGCAGCAGCCACCCGGAGACGTCATCGGCCACCTCGTTGCTGCCGAGCGGCAGCGCCCGGATGACGCCAAGTACCACGGCCGCGACCGCGAACGCGAAGACCGCGAGCAGCAGGTCGGCCGGACGGCGCACTCGGTCCGTGCCGATCCGCCTGCGGGACGCGGGAACCTCCCCCAGCACGGCTTCTGTCGGGTCGACGGCCACGTCCGCCGCAGCGCGCGGTTCCTTGCCTGTGCCCGTCATCATTACCCGCAGCTACCCCGCGTAGCGCGTGGCAATCCGGTCAGGCCGCCGCTCGTGAGCTGGAGCGGGTCAGCTGCCGAACCAACCGAGATTCAGTCCGTCGAGTCGCCCACATCGCCGTCCGCATGCGAAGCGGCCTAGGACTCGTCTAACCAGGCAACGCCTCAATCCACGACCGAGGCGCTGCCCGTCAGGAGGTCTCACTAGCCGTTTGAGCCTGCTTAGCGCGAAGATCTTGCAAAAAATAGCTCGAAAAGGATACTGTAGCGACAGTCTAGGCGAGGGTTCCGTCATGCTGCTGAGTTTCCGTGTATCCAACTTTCGGTCCATACGCGACGAGCAGGAGTTGTCTCTGCTTCGTAGCACGAGAGCATCGCGCGGCGATGCACCAGCGACCTCCACGGGCTCGGCTAGCTGGGATCCGCAGGTGGGGACCGTAGCAGGGATCTACGGCGCCAACGCCTCGGGCAAGTCCAACGTATTGCAGGCCCTGCTCTTCATGCGAGCCGCAGTAATGGACTCATATCGTGAGTGGAAGCCGGATGGCCGAGTGCCCATTGATAAATTCGCTTTCGATGCAAAATCGAAGAATGAGCCTTCGCTGTTTGAAGTTCAAATACGTCTCAATAAAATTAGGTATCAATACGGCTTTCGCGTGATGAATGAAAGAATTACAAACGAATGGCTTTATGTTTACCCGGGGCCTCGGCGGCAAGTTTGGTTCGAGCGAGATACGACTGCGGGCGAGGAGTATTTCTTCGGCAAGAACTTCGGCGGCCGAAACCGAACAATAGCTGAATTTACGCGCCCCAATGCACTATTTGTTTCAACCGCAATTGCCAACAACCATAAGCAGCTGGGGCCAGTGTACCACTGGTTCAACCATCATCTCCGCACCGCAACCCCCGACGATAGAGATAGTCGAACGAACTATACTCTTAGCCTCTCCGGTAAGAAGGAGCGCTGGGCGGAAGTCGCACGCATGATGCGGTTCGCTGACCTCGGTATTGAGGACATACGCGTCAGACACGAAGATATTCCTGCCGATGCCCGACAGACCCTGCTCTCTGTGTTCGAGGCAGCAGCCTCTGGCAGCGAGAAAGTTAGGGTGGACGGCGTTCGTGACGCTGACGAGTTTATCAGAAACATCAGCCGCGTAGTTGAGGTTGCCCATCGCAGCGCAGCCGTTCAAGAACCAGTATATCTTCCTCTGGCTAATGAGTCTCTGGGTACCCAGGTTTGGCTTGCTCTTATTGGACCAGTTCTCAGGGTCCTTGGAAATTCTGACACGATCTTGATAGACGAGTTGGACGCGAGTCTCCATCCACGTCTGACTGCGGAGATCCTTAGCCTGTTTCGGGATCCGGAAAAGAACGCGAAACAGGCGCAGATTATCTTCACTACGCATGACACAGCTCTACTCGGGACACTCTTGAACGAAACGGAACTTCAACGCGACCAAGTCTGGTTCACGGAGAAGGACGCCGATGGAGCGACAGTTCTTTATCCGCTTACAGATTTTGCGCCTAGGAAAGCCGAGAATCTTGAGAGAGGGTACCTTCAGGGAAGGTACGGGGCGATCCCGATGCTGGATGACAGAATCCTCCTCAGCGTGGTCCGAGATCTGAACCAGTCAAGCGGCGAAGTCCAAACAGGTGAAGACGATTGAGAAAGAGACTGGCACCTGCCCGACCCCTTAAGAGACCCTACAGTCCGCGCGACCGCAGGAAGCGGTTTCTTATATTCTGCGAAGGCGAGGTTACCGAAAAACATTACTTTCTCGATTTTCGTTCGCATCGTCTCCGTTGGCGCGGAGCACTTCCAGGTGAGCTGTAGCTCCGCGACACGAAGGGCGTGATACTCCGGGTTGACCCGCATCTCCATAATCGCGCCGAGCTTTTCGATCGCAGCCATCGCCGCGTCTAGCCTGCGGGTGGCAGTACTGATGTTGCCGGACCGCAGCGAGCGGACGCAGTTGTCAGCCTCCGCGTTGTAGGCGCGCAGCATCAGCTTGGACAGGTCGGCGACCATCTTCCGACCCTTAGCCAGCGACCCGTTGAAGGTGAACATGTCCGCGGCGAGCACGGCCTTGCCAGCCCTGACCATCCGGGTCAGACCGCCGCTCGCGGGCTGGGCCGGGTCAGCCGGCCGCCTGGGCCAGCGCCGCCTGCATGGCGGTCACCGCGGCGTCGATCGCGATCCGGGCGGTCAGCGCGCTGGTGTGCGCGCGGTCGACCTCGCCCAGGGCGATGCAGTCGAACGCGACCCGCGCGTCGTGAATAGCCGCCTCAAGCTCCCGCGTGGCCTCTGCAAGCATCGCGTTGGGGCCTTCGCCATCCGGAATCATCATCGAGCTCCCTCATGTGGCTACCAGGTCAATAGGCGGACCCACTACCCACCGAGCTCATGGTCATGTCCCGGCCGGGACATCAGCCGACGACCCTGCGCGTCCAACTGCTTGGACCCGCAGGCTTCAAGCGGCGGAAAGACGGTAAATCGGTGCTACTATTCTTCGCATGGTAGCTGGTGAAGCCGGGAACCTGGTAGCGCAGATAAGGCGCGGCGTCCTGCCGTACTGCGTGCTCGCCATGCTGCGGGAAAAAGAGTGGTACGGGTTCGAGCTGGTGCGCGCGATGGCCGACATCGACGGGATGGTGACGGGCGAGGGGACGGTCTACCCGCTGCTCGCCCGGCTGCGCCGGCAGGGCCTGGTGGAAACCACCTGGCAGGAGTCGGCGGCCGGGCCGCCCCGCCGGTACTACCGGCTCGCCCCGGCCGGGCAGGAGGCTCTCGCCGATTTCGCCGACTCCTGGCGGCAGTTGCGCGACAGCGTCGATGAGCTGCTCTCCAGCCCGCCCGAGGACCCATTGCCCAAACCTGCCCCGCCCGCCAAGGGCCCGGGGGAGCAGTCGTAAGCCAGAACAG
>Ga0302325_10011168_pt1 | contig 19376 bp, 18 predicted proteins | sample Palsa_T0_2_FD_201948 | JGI IMG/M metagenome (GOLD analysis project Ga0302325, IMG submission 201948) | Peat permafrost microbial communities from Stordalen Mire near Abisko, Sweden - Palsa_T0_2 | ecosystem: Environmental > Terrestrial > Soil > Palsa > Peat permafrost | place: Sweden: Abisko...
GCTCGTCGTGCAGCGGCTTGAGCAGATAGTCCAATGCATGGAATTCAAATGCGCGTAATGCATGCTGCTCATGCGCTGTAAGGAAAATGACAGCGGGCAACTTTTCCATTGGCAGAGCTCGAAGAACGTCAAAGCCATCCATGCCGGGCATCTGGACATCGAGAAATACTACATCAGGCGATAGGTTCGTGATCTTCTCGACGGCAGATGCCCCGTCGCCGCATTCGCCGATGATTTCGACGTCCTTAAACCTCCGCAGCCTCAGAATGACCCCGCGCCTGGCCAACGGTTCGTCGTCAACAATCAGCGCACGCACCGTTAAGCCTCTTGCTTGCGTACGGCCGGACGAAAAGGCAGCTCCACGGTGACTCGACAGCCGCCCGCCTCAGGCCACTCCATCCAAAACTTATGATTGCTTCCATACAGTGTTTCGAGACGCGCCGCCGTGTTGCTTTGGCCAATCCCATTCCCGGCGTTTGTTTGTCGTTCCGACCCGCGCTGACCGGAGTTGCTGATAACCACGCGTAACCAGTTATCGTGGAAATCGCTTTCTATGGCGATCCCGCCACCCTCGACCAGCGGCGCCACGCCATGACGCACTGCGTTCTCAACGAGTGGTTGGAGCAGCATGCTGGGTACGAGCGCATCCAGTGTTTCAGGATGAATCGCAAGCTCGACCCGCAATCGATCGCCCAACCGGGTTTGCTCGATGGCGATGTATTGTTCGGTAAACGCCAGCTCCTGCGAGAGCGCAATTTCGGACGTCACGTTGTCATCGAGGCTTGTACGCAGCAGGTCCGAGATTTGCGCCAACATTCGCGTGGCTGCAGAAGCGTTGCCGTCCAGAACGAGTGTGGACACGGCGTTCAAGGAATTGAAAAGAAAATGAGGATTTAATTGATAACGCAATGCCCGAAGTCGTACCTCGCGCACTTCAGTTTCGGCATGAAGCACGCGTTCTCTCTCATGAACCGATTGCTGCCATTGCTTAATGCTAAAATACAAGTTGCACCACATAAAAAACATAAATGTGAATTGGAGCGTGTTTGCCGCATGGCGGGCCCAAGTGATTTTTTCGATACCCAATATCGCCAGTTCGGCGCCGAATGCACTGACAGTTCCTACTGCCACGCACCATACCGCGGCTCTCCACTCCAAGCTGAGCCACGGTAGTGAGCGTCGCGACAATGATCGGCAAGCGTAGCGAAGCGCGCAACTGCCGAGCAGCATAAACGCGACAGTGAGAGTAGGTTCGCGCAGCCCTCCGGGGCGGTGTATGGGAGCGAGCGATTCGGCTAACTGCAGCAAATAGAAGCTACCCCAGCCGATCGCCTGCAGCTGCCAGAACGAATAGAATCGTAGAGGATTTTTACCTGCCATTTAAGCAGCATTCTTAACACATATACCCGGAATCCGAACTTCGATCTGTCGCAGAAAACCGTCGGCTCAGCGCATGTTCTTCTCGTCCTGCGGAACAGCCCCGCGAACCGGCCCGAACTCGAGTAGCCTCCATTGCGAATCCCTTCTGTCTTGGAGTCCCGCGTGAGCTTGCAGCGACGTATTGAGATGCTGGAAGGCTCGACCTCTTCGCGAATCATGCTAGCGCTTGGCGACCCAAGGCACTGCGGCGGTCACAGAATCTGAAAGGAAACGAACATGAAGCTTACGAGATGGAAGACTTCGTCTCTTGCGGGCATGCTGTCAGTCGCTGCCCTATCCAGCGGTGCGGCAGCTCAAGACAAGCCTCAGGAACCCGCGAGGGAAGTGCACTTAATAAACGGCTCCTCCCCGCGCGGGCGGCAGATCGAACTGGCCTTGAGCGCGGCCCCAATAGAGGTATCAAGTAAGGCCGCAGTTTATATCTTGGGACCCAAGGGCTACGAGAAAGCTCGCGACGGCACTAACGGCTTTACTTGTTTGATCGAGCGGTCATTCTCAGGAACAACGCAAACTTCGTCAGCGCCGGCGTGCTTCGACGCAGTGGGCAGCCGCAGTATTATGGTTGCTTACCTGCGCAGGGAAGAACTACGGGCAGAGGGCAAGTCGGAGGCAGAGATCAAGGATGACATCGCGAAGGGATACGAGGATGGCCGCTTCAAAGTACCCGGGCCGGGTTTCCTTTACATGATGTCGAACGAAAACTATGTTTACAATTCCGAGTCCAAGAAAAGTGGTTTCGTGCCGCCGCACTTGATGTTCTATGCGCCTTATAAAACCGCGAAAGACGTGGGATATGAATCGGTCTCGCCCATAATGGTGCCTTATCTGACGGGGAGCGGAGTGGGGCCGGAATCATTGCTGGTCGTAGCCGCTGACAAGCCGTCCCAGGATGGCTCCTCCGGCGATTCCCACAAACACTGAGGCAGAACGTGGTGGAGATGTAGGGATTCCAAGGCGGTCTAGCCGGTCATGACATGACACGACTACTGATTAATCGATTAATAGCGTATTGCGCGCGGTTTTGCCGCTCGCGCATTGAGGTATCGATTGTTGGCGGCAGTCGAGCACCGTATCTGGTGAATGCTGACGTGGCCATATTTCTCCGACGACCGTCGGGGCCGGGCCCCGTACGTCGATTGTGCCCTAGGGCGTCTTGATTTTCCCTCACACCTGTCGGCCAGGAACGGCCGGTCGGTGACTAAGTAACGCAGACAGTAAGTAGCCATTCGGGGTTTGCGACTGCTAATTCACGGACCGACTTCGCGTATGGTTTAAGAGTAATTGATAACTACTTGCCTTCGTTGTGTCTCCCGTCCTTCGCGATGCACGTTCCAGGGCTGGCGCGAACTCCGCCGGTAACGGACTCATCGCGTCGAGTGCGACAAGCGCGGCGATGTCGCTCATATCACGTGTTGCGCCTGACTCATCGTCTCCGATCGCCTCGACTAGAAGGCGACGGCGAACGAGCAACGACGCTCCGTCAATCGCTACGAGTGCATTCACGTCAACCACACGCTCGTGCCCTGAAACCCAATCAGTGCCCGTGTTCTCATCGAGTCGCCGAATCAAGAATGGAACGGCGGCAAATGCCTTGGGCCCGATTTTCTGGAGTGCTGCGGCCGCCGCTGTGCCCAGACCTGGTGCCTCTAACAATGGGACAATTGTCGGCAACGAAATCGACGGCGGGGCCACGACAGACAGCGCAGAAATAATCGATGCCGCAATGTCGTCAGATCGTGCCGCCAGCGCCACGCTCAAGCGCCTTTGCAACGCGGGCAAGGCGCCGCTCGCGGTTGATCCGATGTTTCCTAATGCGCTAGCGGCGGCCGCCGCCCGCAACGGATCGTCCAATAGTCGAACCAAATGAGCGACGATATCTCTTAGCTGAATACGACCAAGGCCACCGAGCGTTTGGATCGCATACAGGGATTTGGCCCGACCAAGATTGGTCCCATCATCGGTCACTGATTGCCTCTTTAACAACGGTATTGCAGACTTTGCCGGCTTACCGATGCAGCCTAGGACATCGTAAGCATCTGTCGGGTACTGTTCATTTGTTATCAATAAGAAACGGCACTGCCTCCGCGGCGTTATCTGCAAGACCACATAGTGCAACTGTGGCATCGAATCGAATTTCTGAAGATGCGTCATGCATGAATATCATTAAGGGCTTTGCCGCCGCCTTCCCTTTGTGCGACAAAGCAACAGTCGCGCAATAAGGAGTCCAATAAGGCTGATAGTCCGTTTCTGGAGGCGTTTTCACCTTCTTAATTAACTCGGATATGGATTCAGCGTCGAGTTTTAATGCTTCGCAGGGCGGTACAGGGGCCGGCGATAACGCAATCGTTGGCGGACAGCAGGGAGAAGCGAAGAGCCCAATGGCGAGCGCCCGGGCGCAAAATAGCGTCATACAATGCCTATCGGTCGTATCTAGCTGCGCTTCTTCATGACTTGTCCTGCGCTCCGGTGCAGTTCACCATGCCTTTAGCGGCGGGTCAAATGGACTATCCAGCAGCGGCCCGTCATCACCGGCTCTCCGGTGCCCGCTGCGGTCCTTGGCGACCGTCCGGTTTCGGGCAGGTCGCCCTTTGACAACTTAGGGCGGGAAATTCATCCGTGCCTCGATCGCCTTGAATTGCGGTTCATTGCGGATTGGATCAAGCTCCCAATTCACTCTGCGTTTCCGCTTCGTTGAGTTCTCTGCTCGTGGTGCTCTCGAGCTTGAGGCCGCGGAGGGCTCCTCGGTGAGTGGCGTGGCGCCAGGCGCATGCGCGCCGGTTAGCGCCATAACTTTCGGGGATTGCGCTAACTCAAGGGCAAGTTCGGTGATTCGCTCCTGCAACTCGTTGTCGGCAAGGCCCTGAGCCTCGAGTTGCATGGTGTGGGCAACTGGTTCGGACGCGCTTTCGCGCAACCTCTTTGGCGCGTTCCGCGGTAGTCTGGCGCAGGGGTTTCCGCGGGATGATCGCGTAAAATAGCTTCGCGTCGAGGGCTTCCGCGGCGCGGCGGAGTATGCCAGGGTGATCGCACCCGCTCGTTCGTTTTTTTCCAACTTATCGACACTTTGTTGCGCGAGGCGCATCCGGCTGCCGAGCGCGGCGGCAGACAGCCCGAGCCCTTGACGCAAAGCCCGAATCCAACCGCCGGCGCTGGAAGGACGGAGCGACGCCGCAATAGCGCGGAGGGGAGAGATCTTCCGGTCAATCTGAGTTGCCGCAAGAGGATGGGTTTGCTTGGTTGCCATGCACTTGGTATACCGTTCCTAGGCGGTAAAATCACAAATATTAACTGTCAAAAGACGGTATAAATTCACAGAAATACCGTTTGGCAGTTTTGCGGGAGTTAGTGGCGCTTTGTTGTGCTTTTGGGTGTGACCTTTCCTCAACGATTCGCCATAAACGCACGTGCGGTGGTCCCCGGCCACTGAAACAGGGGGACGGCGAGTCGTTAAATGGCTCTGGTATTCCGCCGAAGACCAGGTGGTTCATGCTGATACGAGGCCGCTCGATTTTAAGGAAACACCGGCTCGGCTGGTTTCGTACCTTCCGGCTGCGGGCCTGGGGGTAGGTCATTACCGTGTCACCGTACAAATAGATGGAACCCTAATTGATACTCAACAATTCACCGTCGTTCCCTAGCGGCGGCAGAGTGACAAAAGTCACGGGACGGTAACGGAAGAAGACGCCTCGCGTGCAATGCTGATCGCTGCGCAGACCATAGAGGCCGCAGTGCTATTCGCCGATATGCGGGGCTTCAGCTGGATTTGGGGTTCGAGATCCGAAGGGCTCGGGTGCCTGCGCAGCGCTTGCCGCCAGCCACGCCATGCTTCAAAGTTTTGCGCCGATAGCGGCTCGATGGCGGGACGAATTCGCAGTCGTCACCGGCATCGGCATCGGCCTTCATTCGGGCGAAGTCGCGATGGGATCTCTCGGGCCGTCAGGTAGTGATGTCATCACTATGATCGGTGACACCGCTAATGTTGCCGCTCGCGTTTGCAGCTGCGCACGCGCCGGCGAGGTGCTGTTTTCCGGCGCCATTGCTGCTGCTCTTGGCACTGACGATGGTCGTTTTGACATGCGAGCGAAACCATCCTTCAACTGCCCGCATTTCGAACTGCGCGGGCGTAGCGAATTGCTGGATATCTGGTGCGTACCCGCGCCTGAGAGACTCGCGCACTGAAATACCCAAGTGTTCGATGGCTGGATGGGACCTACGTTTGTCGCCGTACGCCCATTTTGTCAATCGCATTGCAGCGAGATTCCCGAAATGAGAACTGCGTCACGCTTGTAGAGAGCCACGGCGCCACGTTATGTTCGGTAGCGGACGGATGATCCAAGCGGCATGGGGCACTGTGAGGTCGGTTCCAAGGAAGGGCATCAAAGATGCATTCGGCAGCGCAGACTTTTAGCTCCAAGGTATACCGTGTCCGATCGAACTTTCGGAAATCCGCGTTTGCTGTAGAGAAATCCCGTTGCACGCGTTAGCTCTTCTCATCACGCGGGATCGCGGTCTAATCAAAAGCGCCGTGGAGTCGTCCGAGGTCGAATCTATTATCATAGAACACGTCGATCGCCTTGCGGACGCGACCGACCGATTGAAGCTTCACGATGCTATTCAAGCATTGGTAGTGGATCTAAGCCAGTTCGACAAGCACGAGCTTGAGGCGCTCCAGGTGTTGATGCATGCGGCACCGAATATGCCGGTTCTCGTCGTAGGTCACGATGACGACCTCACACGGCACGCGACACTGCTGGCGCAGGGCGCGCAGGATCTTTTGCTCAAAAGCAATTTAGACGGCGGCGCCCTCCGGCGCGCAGTGCGCAATGCCATGGCAAGGAAAGCACGCGAAGTCGCCGTGTTCAATGATAACGAGCGCGCACGGGTGACGCTCGCATCCATCGGCGATGCCATCCTTAGTACCGATAGCAGCTGGCTGGTGAGCTTTATCAATCCTATCGCTGAAGAGTTGCTGGGATGGACCTGCCTGCAAGCGGTCGGGCGGCACGTCTCAGAAGTGTTTCAGGTGCTTGATGGAACGACCCGCGAGCGCATTGTGCCGCAGATGGAGCAAGCAATACAAAAGGGCCGCACAATCATATTGCCGTCCAATTGTTTACTCGTGCGCAGCGATGGCCAAGAGTTGCATATCGAGGATTCGGCCGCGCCAATATATGATCTCAGCGGTGAGTTTGCCGGGATGGTCGTGGTATTTCACGACGTGAGTGAGTCGCGTGCCATCACGCAAAAGATGTCTCACTTGGCCGAGCACGATGAGCTGACGTCCCTCCCCAATCGTGCACTCCTTAATGATCGGCTGGAACACGGCATTACCCTCGCGCGGCGCCACGGCCGCCAGATGGCGGTACTTTTTATCGATCTTGACCATTTCAAGCACATCAATGACTCTCTCGGCCATCTGATCGGCGATCAAATCCTCAAAGCGGTAGCGCGACGCATCGCTCTCTGCATCCGCAACTCTGACACCGTGAGCCGGCAAGGCGGCGATGAATTCATTGTTCTGCTATCAGAGGTCAATCGTGCCGAGGATGCGGAATTGATCGCCGAGAAAATACGGCTCGCCGTGATGATGCCGTACACTATTGACAGCCACTATTTGCACTTAACTGCAAGCATCGGTGTCAGCGTTTATCCAAACGATGGCGAGAATGCCACGGCCTTGGTTCAGTTCGCCGATACTGCCATGTATCACGCTAAGGAGAAAGGTCGCAACAACAGTCAGTTCTTCAAAGACGACATGAACGCGCGCGCCGCAGAACGCCAGACCCTCACGGGGGAGTTACGCCACGCTCTTACGCGCAGTGAATTTTTCCTCGTTTATCAACCGATAATTAATCTCGTCAGTGGTTCCGTTACGGGTTTTGAGGCGCTGATTCGCTGGCGCCATCCCACTCGCGGCACACTCACCCCCGCTGACTTCATCCCCATTGCCGAAGAATGCGGACTCATCATACCCATCGGCGAGTGGGTGCTACGGGAAGCCTGTGCTCGGGCGCAACAATGGCTTGCGGCGGATCTTGAGTTCGAGACGATGGCGGTGAATATTTCGGCCGTCGAGTTTCGTAGCGCTCAGTTCTTCGATGGCGTCTGTCGTATTTTACGCACGACCGGACTCGAACTCCGCTATTTGACGCTGGAGTTGACTGAGACCGCAGTCATGCGCGACTTTGAAGCGACCCGCATTGTTTTAAAAGCTCTGAGCACCATGGGCGTGCGCATCGCCGTCGATGACTTCGGTACCGGCTATTCAAATCTGAGCTACCTGAAGCGATTTCCGATAAACACGCTCAAGCTCGATCAGTCTTTCATTCACGACCTCCCTGAAAGTGCGGATGCCTGCACCATCGTCAGCTCCGTCATCCGCATGGCTCACTGCTTGCATTTGCAGGTGGTCGCCGAAGGGGTGGAAACGCTTCAACAGCTGCAATTTCTCAAGGCCCACAATTGCGGCGAAGGACAAGGTTACTATTTCAGTAAACCGGTGGATCCGAGTGAGTGCGAATCGTTGCTCCAGCCCGCGAAACTACGTCGGTATAGGAAGTTTCGATCGGCCGCCTGGCGAGCAGTGAAATAGGGAGATTTCACAAATGCTACTGCCGGGGTCGCCCACAAAAATAGCTCGCCACCTGCGAATAATTGTTGCTCGGACGGATATTCCTGTTATTGCGGCGACGATTGCGCTTCATGGACTGATGAAGGCTCGCGCGCGCCAGACTCAGTGGTTCCCGCCTCAGGGCTATTCTGCTGCTCAAAATCAAAGCATTTACTGGCACGCTTCGGGCTACTTAAAACATCCGCCGTCGACAATCGATCCTGTCGTCGACTCGTAAGAAAGGATACTTCGACCATGACGCAGCCGCGCAACAAAATGGAGCATCGCTGGGGCGAACGGATTCGGATAGACATGCCGGTGCACGTGTCGGCTGCCGAGGTAGCAGGAATTCTGGGCTGCATGAGAAACCTCAGTTTGAGTGGTGCGCTCTTGAGAATCGATGCTAACCTGCGTCTAAACGCTCTTATTGAAGTGAGCGTCGAACTTCCGCAGCCATCGCATTCACCCGCGATCCTTTTGGCGCATGTCTCACGCAAGGGAAAGGAGGACGTGGGTATCGAATGGTGCGAATTTGCGCCGATCGTCGTTAAGGACTTGCTGCGATCTCCCTCGATGCGGTTACCACTCTAACGGGCTCAGACGATGATCGCGTACCCGACAGAACTAGTGTGTCGCTCCTGCACCGCTGAGGCCGCGCGAGACGTTCCCTGGCCCTCTCCACGAGGGCCAACTCCTGGCTATGTCATCCCCATGCCAGGACCGTTACCTCGGTGGATCACGCGTAAGTGACCACCGAGGGTTTTTTGTGCCCGGCTGTTTAATGCGGTAATAAATGCCCAGGTTGTTGCAGTGGTGCGTCAACACCTCGAAGTGAAGACAATGTGCCATCGAGTAGTATTTCCCCCGGCTCGGCAGTCAAGTTGACAGCCGAATTCTTGAATGACGAATACAAGGATAAACAATGGAAAGGTCGATTCATGCCCGGGTCAATATTGTTGTCCTGGGCGTTATTTGGACATGCGCGTCGGTCGCCGCAGCATTAACTCTATTCTTTTTCCCCAGGGCCGCGGTGATTTTAGGCGTTGGCAGTCTTGGGGCCTTCCTTTTTGTTTTCACTCGCCTCACGCGCGTGACTAAAGGCGCCGCGCCCCGGAGCTGCGTCATGAACAGCGCGGTGTAGGGCACGAACGAGAGTTGGCTTAAATTCTATGACCGATTTTGTCGATCCCGACGCTTTGTAAAATGTATCGTGACCCCACGACGATTCTTCGTTGGGCGAGGCGCGATGTGCCGGAGTTCGAGAAGCAATGGAATCGCTTCCGGCCGTCCTCGGCGTCAAATGGGAATCTCAGCGCCTGCGCCGAGGCACCGCGTTCCTAGAGTCCGCCGCCTCTTCTGCCGCGATATCCATACACGAGAAAGGCTACCACAAGGGCGACAACGATTAATCCGATCGGACCAATGCCCCAGCCCGCACCCATACCCCAATACAGACCTCCGCCACCACCAAATAGCAGCAGCAGAACTATCAAAACGATCAGCAGATCCATGAGCCTCTCCTGCTAGCGGTGAACTCAAGTCGCTTCCGATTGGAGCATGATGAGATTCAAACAGTCTGTGCGCTATCGAACCCTTGCGGGGCGTAGCGGAAAGTGCCCGGGCGTTACCGCGCCGCCGCCCGGGGCAACTTGAATTCGGGATCTACGAACTCATCGAACCGTGCGCCCAATAGGCCCTTGAGCTCTTCCCCCGAGATCACGTCGCGCTCCAGTAATCGTCGAGCCAAGCCATCGAGTTGCGCGCGGTTCGCCTTAAGCAGCTGCTGGCAGGTTGCTTGGGCTTGCTCGAGCAACAGGCGAGCTTCGCGCAGAACAGCGGATTGGATGTCCGGCCCGAGCAGCTCTTTGGGTACACCCGCCACGCTCAACAGGCCGAACGCATCGGAGAACCCGAGCGAGCCTACCATGTTGATGGCGAGTTCCGATGCCCGTTTGAGGTCGTCGGAAGCACCCGTGGAGACGCTGTCGAACACCAACAACTCAGCTTCGCGCCCCGCCAGCATCATCGCCAACCGGCTCGTGAGTTCGGATTGCTTGTACAGCGGGTCCTCGGTGTCACGGGTGATGTAGGTCACGCCGAGTGCCCGACCGCGCGGTTCGATCGTGACCCGCTCAACGATGCCTGCGTTGAGCCAATGTCCTACCAATGCATGGCCTGACTCATGGTACGCAAGACGGTCTCTCAAGTCCTGCGTAAACAGCTGCTTGATCGTAGAGACTTCACCGCCGAGCTGATGCGTCTCGATCGCGCGCAAGAAATGTTCGCTGGTCACTTGCGGCGCGTGAGCTTCCGCTGCCGTGGACGCAGCCTTGTTCACGGTATTGGCAATATCGGCTGGCGACATGCCGACCGTCATGCGCGCCAAGACCGCGGTGTCGGCACGTCCGTCATGCGCTAACTTCCTTATGTACAGGTCGAACAGTTTCTGACGCTCAGGCAAGGTGGGCAGCGTGAGGCGCACCAGCATGTCGAATCGGCCGGGCCGACGCATGGCCTCGTCGATGTTGTCCTCATGATTGGTGGCTGCCACGACCACGACGTTGTCGAGTGCGTCGAACCCATCCATCTCCACCAACACGCGGTTGATGATGCGATTGAGCTCCGATTCGGCTCCGGCCATATCGCCGCCGCGGCTGCGTTTGCCGATACCATCCACCTCGTCGATGAACAACACGCACGGCGCGTTCCTGCGCGCGAGTTTGAAGAGCGCCTTGACCTTGTTGACTCCAGCGCCGTAGAAGGTCGCTGTAAAGTACGAGCCATCGACCGAGATGAAATTGGCTTTAGTTTCTCCCGCAAGTGCCTTGGCGAGAAGCGTCTTGCCGGTGCCGGGCGGCCCGACCAGCAACACGCCTCGTGGTGCCACAGCGCCGAGACTCGCGTAGTGCATGGGGTCCTGCATGAACGCTTTGACGCGGTTCAGCGCGGCCTTTGCCTCTTCTTGGCCGATGGCGTCCGTAAATTGGGTTTTGGGACGGATAGCAAGTCGGGAAGCGGCGCCACCCATACCGCGTTGCAGCCGAATGCCGACGACGCAAGCGCCCACCAACGCGGCCACCACCAGCACGGGCGACAGCAGGCCCGTGAGTAGGTCCAGTAAACGGCGGCTAGCTGTTCGCGGGTCGACCTCGACGCGCACCAGGGCGAAGCCGGCCTGAGCGCTCTTGTCGCCGAGCGAATCCAGCGCGGTCCCCGCACACCCAAGCATCGTACACCCCGGCACAATGGCGCTGCCCTTCTCGCCGCTCTTGAGCGTATAGAGCACGAGGCCGGGTTCGGCGCTATCCAGGCCGACCGCAGACAGATTGCCGGCATTCAGCGCGTTGCGAAATTCCGCGACGCTTTTTTGGTGCGTCAGCCAGCCATCCGGTGCTTTCTCGAACTGCAACGCCTCCGGGCTCTTGCGGGCATCGCTATCCCGTGAAGCCTTTTCCGTTAGCGCAATGACGCCAAGCAGCAGAAACACGGTTACTAAGACCGCAATTGACAGCGGATAGTGAGATCGCGCGCGATGTAGAAGTTTTTTAAGCATCAATTCTTTTATACGGCAAGAATGAAATCGACCTCCGGCGGCATTTCACATATTCAAATGCGTTTGCCCGCGGTGACCAGGCAAACCTGACCGGCGCATGGGTGGGCCGCGCCTTTGCTTCGCCGATGCGGGAGGCAGCCGACGCGCCGAGCGGCAAATGCAATCGAGTGTAAGACATTGAACGAGATAGAAAAACCTGGACATGCTGGATCCGCTGCATTGCTCTCTAATGCGAGATGTCCTGGGCAGAGCGCTCCGCGTCGCACCAATTCCGCCTCTTTTGGTCGGCCGGCACGCTCGGACGCCGACGATCGGTAGCGCGTGACGATCGCGCAATGGAATCTGCATTGTTTCGGAAAGGCGCAAAAACATGTCGCGCCATTGCCCGACCTGTCTCCAAGAAGCACATATGCCGCGTCGAAATGTCAGTCTGAGTCGCCAACGTCAACTGCGTCTTCTTGATGCGCGCGGCGGTTTCAACTTCGCCGAGCATCTGGTCCTGCCGGGCAAGCGTGTAGTGTCCTGGTGCAAGGGTATCCTAGCTGCGGTAGGATCCGGAGCAGAATCCACTGTCGCGTTGCGAATACCGGAGACAGCAGAATGAATAAATCCTATGCCCGGTCCGCCGATGACCGACCCGGTTCGGCAGGAATCGGCGACCGTTCCTACGGCAAGACCAAGACTCGCGTCGTAAGTGATTTCGTTGTCCCAATTCTCCTCGGCGGCATCATCGCCGGCACGCTCGATATCGGTGCCGCGAGTTTGATTAATAGCGCGAAGCCCACCCGCATTCTGCAAGTCATTGCTAGCGGATTGCTTGGGAAGTCCGCATTTGCTGACAACTCGACTGTGGAGCTCGGCCTCGTATTGCAATGGGCGATGTCGATTATGATTGCATCGATCTTCGTCGTCGCGGTTCAATGGAGGCCGGTACTCAAGCGCCACTGGCTCAAGGCCGGTCTGGCATATGGGGTTGTCATTTTTCTGGTTATGAACTACCTCGTTTTACCGCTATCTGCGATAGGGCACCCACCGCGCTTCAGGGTCGTGCACTCTATGGAGGACGTGGTTGCGATGCTGTTGTTCGGTATGATCGTTGCCTTCTTCGCACGCGAACGCCCGAACCGGTAGCCGGACCCAAGTAGCGTGCGAGCCGCCGGACCCTGCTCGTTGTTCCGGCGTTAGCGTAGGTCGTTGGTCGATCCGTCTCTGGTTGCCAAGGTCAGCTCCAGACGCCGGTTTCGTGCGTGCAGCGCGTGGGCAACCAGTTCGGCGATATCGCGACGGACGAGTGGTTTGCGGCACACGTCGATGACTCCCGCGGCCTGCGCTCGCTCGCTCAGCTGCGTGCCACCGTAGCCGCTCATGAGAATGATCGAAATATCGGGTCGCAACTGCCCGATCTCCCGCGCAAGCTCGGTACCCGTGAGGTCGGGCATGGTCTCGTCGGTCAGTACGAGATCGAAACGTTTGGGATCCGCGCGAAAAGCGCGCAACGCGGTGACGCTCGAATCAAAGCCCACCGGCTCATAGCCAAGCTCGGCAAGCGTCTTTTCCGCGAGCGCCACCAACGAACCTTCGTCGTCCACAATCATCACAGTCTCGCCGTTGCCCCGCGGCAGCTCGCCCTTGGGCTGTGCCAAGTGCCTCGGCATTTCGCCGGCGGCGGGCAGCCAGACGGTGAACGTACTGCCCACGCCTACCTGCGTCGCTACGTCGACGATCCCGCCGGCGTCAGCGATGATGCCGTGTACTAACGCAAGGCCAAGGCCCGTGCCCTCGCCGACACGTTTGGTGGTGAAGAACGGATCGAATATGCGCTCGAGGACCGCGGGCGCGATGCCGCTGCCGGTATCGCTGACCGAGAGGCGCACGTAGCGGCCAGCGCACAGCGTGCCGTGCGACAGTAAGCGCCGCTCATCCACCGCTTCGTGCTGAAGTAACACTGTGAGAACGCCGCCCCGCTCCATGGCTTGCACCGCATTCGTGCATAGATTCATGACGACTTGGTGGCACTGGGTCGCGTCGCCCACAACCGCCGTGTCGACTGCATCGAGTCGCCTCTCGAGGCGCACGCTAGCGGGTAGTGATGCGGCCAGAATCTCGAGCGCCTCTTCGACGATCGACTGTACCCGCACCGGCACACGCTCACCCACCCCGCTGCGGCTAAAAGCGAGGATGCGGTCGACGAGCGCCTTCCCGCGCGCGCCTGCCTGCATCACCTGATCGACTTGGCGGCGCATAGCGCTTCCTTCGGCCAGGTTGTCCTGCACGATCTCGCCGTAACCGAGAATTGCGCCTAGGATGTTATTGAAGTCATGCGCGATGCCACCGGCTAGCCGCCCGATCGCCTCCATTTTGGCCGCCTGCTGCAGTTGCCGCTGCATCTCCTCACGCTCGCGCTCCTGCGCCCGTTGCGCTTCCCTCGCAAGTTTGCGACGGGTGATGTCCATTACTGCCCCGACAAACTCAACCTCGCCGGATTTGTTCGACAAGGTACGCGACACTAGTTGGAGATGCTTGACTGAACCATCCCGCATTAACAACCGAAATTCCAAATCAAAATCCTTCTTCTCCTGTCGTGCGCGATCGAGCGTTTGCTCGAGGAGATCTTTGTCTTGCGGATGCGCGTGTTGAAATATTCGCGTGATGTCATGTGGACTCGCCTGGTCAAAATCAAAGATCCGAAAAGTCTCCGCCGACCAGTAGACCTCTCCAGTTGCGGGGTTCCAGCCGAAACTCCCTGTGTGGCTCAGCGTCTGCGCTTCGGCCAGGTAAGCCTCGCTCCGCCGCAAGGCCTCCTCGGCTCGGCGACGCTCGCTGTTCTCCTGCTGCAAGGAGGCTATCAACGCGAAGGCCAGAATGACAAACGTAGTGCCGCCCACCACCAGACCCAGGTTGGTTTGATCGAGACTTGCGTATCCCAGGGCCTCGTGAACCGGGCCGCGAAGGGCAAAAGTGGTTCCTCGCATTGCAGAGTAGTGCATGCCCGAAATCGCCAGACCCATGACCACGGCGGCAATGATCCTCTGTCCAAGATCCGTGGTTCGGAATGCCAACCATAGTGCAGCCGTCGAGGCGCCGATCGCGATGACCAGGGAGAGCAGAACGAATAGAAAATCGTAGCTGATCTCGGCGTGCCCGCGCATTGCCGCCATGCCGATGTAATGCATGGCGGCAATCCCAAGTCCCATGAAGATGCCGCTGAATAGGAGAGAAAGTGGCGGTGCGTTCTGACGACTGATGAAATAAAAGCCGGTGCCCGTTACGAAGATCGCCACAACCAGCGAGAGCGTGGTCAATCCGATGTCGTAGGACATCGGTACCGGCATATTGAAGGCGAGCATGGCGACGAAGTGCATCGACCATATTCCGCCACCCATTGCGATCGCGGCCGCCACCAGCCACACGCGAGGCGCAACTGCTCGGGTGGCCGCCACGCGCCCGCCGAGATCGAGGGCGGTATAGGATGCAAAGGCGGCGACCAGAATGGACAGCGCGACGAGATATGGATTGTATGTTCCGGAAACCACCATCGCGACGGTCCCAACTTTGGAACACAGACCCGTGGACGATGCGCACTCTCGAATTTACCGCCCGAGCCTACATCATTCCTGTCTCCGGAGCCACGGGCTCCTGAAACTCGCGAACCTAGATATGTGGAGATATTTGCCGCGCTGCCGCGGAGAAAGCTCTAGTTTTGATAAGAAAAGTACGCGACGCCCGCGTAGACTCTACCCAGAGAGGCAATTTTTTTGGGCATACATGCCTCTGGAGGCAACTATGAAGCATCTCAAGGGCGCTGCCTCGGTCGTCAATCTGGCCATCTTCGTTTCGTGTAGCATTTCTTGCAGCAGTGTTCCCCCGCCTCCCGCCGGGGCAGTCGGACATGCAATGCTGGCCCCACATCTTCCCCGCGCGGTTGTTAACGGCCAAGCTGCGATGATCGGTGCTGTTAGCCCTCAGCAGCGACTCAAAATTGCCATCCATCTGCCGCTGCGCAACCAGGCCGAACTGACCCAACTATTGCACGACCTCTATGATCCGAAAAGTCCAAACTTTCACAAATACCTGAGCGTATCCGAGTTCACGAAGCGCTATGCCGTGGCGGCTCGAGACTACGACACGGTGGTTGGCTGGACGAAGACGAATGGACTTACCGTGACTGCCAAAACGCCGAACCGGCGCTTGCTCGCTGTCGAGGGCTCGGTGGCTGCGATCAACCGGGCCTTCCACGTAAAGGTAAACTATTACCGGCGTCCGGGCGAGGCGCGAACCTTTTATTCACCTGATCGCGAGCCCACCGTCGTCGGACTGAGTGTGTCCCTGCTACAAATCACCGGTATGAACAACTCTGTTCTGCCCCAATCAATGCTCCGACACAGCGCGGTGTCGAGCGGTGCCGAACCGGTGAGCGCCACCGGCTCGGGACCGGCCGGCGAGTATCTGCCGAGTGATATGCGTGCTGCCTATTACGGTAATGGTCCGCTCACCGGCGCGGGCCAAACGATCGGCATCTTTTCATTTGATGGATATCTTGCAAGCGACGTGCAGCTTTACTACTCGAAGACCGGCATGACTTCGAACGTTCCGATCAAGAATGTAATGGTCGATGGATTCAGCGGTGCCTGCACCGCAGTGACTTCTCCTCCAAGTTCCTCGTGTGATGACGGCGAGCAGGTGCTCGATATCGTGAATGCGATCGGCATGGCTCCGGGGATCAAGCAGATTCTTTTCTATGAAGGCTCGAGCAACACCGAGATCCTCAATCAAATGGCGACCGACAACGTTGCCAAGGTGCTCAGTTCCTCCTGGGGCTGGAATCCGGCGGACGCAGCGAGTGACGACCCTATATTCCAGGAGTTTGCAGCACAGGGCCAGTCTTTCGTCAGTGCAAGCGGCGACGACGGCGAGTTCAATAGCTCGACCTATTCCTTCCCCGAAGTGGATCCCTACATCACCCAAGTCGGCGGCACGGAGTTGACCACGGCAGGGCCGGGCGGCGCATGGTCAGCCGAGACCGCCTGGCCGCAAAGCGGTGGTGGGTATGACAGCAGCACGCCAATTCCCAGTTGGCAGCAGCTTCGCGGTGTAATCAATTCGTCGAATTTGGGCTCAACCACTTTGCGCAACTCTCCCGATGTGGCGGCGGAGGCGAGTTTCGACAATCCCACCGTCGTCAATGGCAGCTTCGTGACCGGTTACGGCGGCACGAGCTTCGCCACGCCGCGCTGGGCGGGTTTTTTGGCCCTGGTCAATCAGCAGTCCGTCGCGAACGGAAAGGGCACTGTGGGGTTTATCAACCCTGCGCTCTACAACCTTGGCATAAGTTCGAGTTACTCGGGCGCATTCCACGACATCACCAGTGGCAGCAACCCTCCCACGGCGGGTGACGGCAGCGGCTTCAACGCCGTCCCCGGCTACGACTTGGTGACCGGTTGGGGTAGTCCTGCCGGCGCCGGTTTGATCAATCAGCTGGCAGGTATCAGTGCGAGCCGGCGAGTGCCGACTACCCGATGACAGAAGGCACCCTGCGCGGCAAACATGGACGGCAGGCTGCATTGGTCGCAGCGGCTCTGTTCAGTGCCGCTGCTACGCATGCGGCGCCGCCGTCGCTCGATGTGGCTGCTGCTGACAATGCGTTCGGCTTCCGCTTACTCAACGCAGTCCAAAAGCCCATCCCCAGCGGCAACGTCGTTCTCTCGCCGGTCAGTGCGGCTTTGAATCTATCGATGGTTCTCAACGGCGCAGGCGGTGAAACAAGACAGGAGATGCTGTCCGCACTATCGCTCAGCGGGTCGGAACTCAGTGCGATCAACGAGGCCAACGCACAGCTGATCAAGGTCATCCGCACGCCGGCCCTGAGCATCACGCTGTCGGTGGCGGATTCGTTGTGGGTCGACAGTCGTCACGCAACACTTCGCTCCGATTACGTAGAGAAAATGCAAGCGTGGTACGACGCCGAAATGGCGGATCTTGATTTTTCAAACCCAAATGCCGCGGCTCGGATCAACAACTGGGCCTCCAAAGAAACGAACGGCAGGATTTCCAAGGTCATCGACCGGATCGGCCCGACCGATCTCTTGCTGCTCCTGAACGCGGTGTATTTCAAAGGGCAGTGGACACACAAGTTCGACAAGGCGGAGACGCAGCAGCGCGACTTTACGCTTGCCAGCGGTGCCGTCAAACAAGTGTCGCGCATGGCGCAATCGGGACGCTTCGACTACTTCGAAGCGCCGCAGATGCAGGCGATCCGCCTCTCGTTCGGCGACGGGGCTCTCGCTATGGAGGTCTTCTTGCCGGCGAAATCATCGAGCTTAGGCGCGTTGGAAGCGGAGCTTACGGCCGAGCATTGGACGAGCTGGCAAGCGCAATATGCGCCGCGCTCCGGGACGATTGAGCTGCCGCGCTTCGAGCTGAAATCCAACTATCGCCTCAATGAACCGTTGCGCGCACTCGGTTTGATACGCGCTTTCCAGCCGGATGTTGCGCAATTAACGGACATGTTTTCATCGGCGCCGGGGCAACTCCCTGCCGGGCGCTTCTTCATTTCGTCAGTGCTTCAATCGACCTACTGGAAAGTGGACGAGGAAGGCTCAGAGGCCGCGGCCGTTACGACGACCGGTATAAGGGCCGCCGCGGTCGCGCGCCCGGCGCAACCGTTTCGGATGATCGTCGACCGGCCTTTTTTCTGTGCGATCGAAGACCGGCGCAGCGGCGCGCTACTGTTTGTCGGGGCCGTCTACGATCCAGCGGCCTGACGGCGGATCGTACAAATGCGCTGCGTTGCGCGTCAGAGAGGGACCGTGCCATGGATACGGTCAAGGGCCGCTTCGACCAAGGCGTACGGGCGCTGCTCGGCGTAGCGAGGCAATGGGCGAAATGAGAGCCGGGCTGTGCTCAATTACCGCGCGCCTCGCTTTGCAAGGGGCGGTTGCTTGCCGCCGCCCGAAGCTCATAAACTTGCCCGCGCAATGAACCTCAAACGCGTTGTAGCCGCCGTCGGACGGTTGCCGGTTGTGTCGACCCTCATTCGTCAACCGAAAGCGCGAGGCCTGCTCAAGAATATACCCGGGGTGAAACTGCTTTATGGCAGCGGGTGGGACGCGGTCCATCCATTCGATCGGATTCACGGCACACAAACGAGCGGCTTCGTCTCTGCGGACCAATTACCTGCTCAGCAAGCCAATCGCGCTCACGCGTTGTTCTATGCAGGCTCGCAACCCAGTGTTTTGCGCGAGGCGTTGACAGGGTTGCCGCCGCTCAAGACATGCACGTTTGTCGATTTAGGCTGCGGGAAAGGCAGGCCGCTTCTGGTGGCGTCCGAGTTTCCTTTCTCGGATATTCTCGGCGTCGAGTTGTCGCCAGATCTTGCCAAGGTCGCCGAACGTAATGCCGCCATCATCGCTGAGCGCTTTCCGGCCCGGACACCAATTCGCATTGCGGTTGGAGATGCCAGCGATTTCCCGATTCCGTCGGGCGATGTGGTGTTATTTTTGTACAATCCGTTCGATGCCGAACTCATCGCCAAAGTGGTTCAGAAGGTTGAGGCTGCGCTCAGGACCAAGCCCTGCAGCATCTACATTGTTTACTACAATCCGATCGCCGCGCATTGTTTCGACGCTTCGCCCCTTTTGACCAGACGCTTCGCACGCCAGATCCCTTGCGCCGCAGAGGATATTGCTTATGGGCCCGATGAGTCCGACCCTGTAATCATTTGGCAGGGAGGCCTGGCCCCACCACCGCTCGCGGTAGCTAACGCACGGCTTGTCA
>Ga0302325_10011169_pt1 | contig 19376 bp, 15 predicted proteins | sample Palsa_T0_2_FD_201948 | JGI IMG/M metagenome (GOLD analysis project Ga0302325, IMG submission 201948) | Peat permafrost microbial communities from Stordalen Mire near Abisko, Sweden - Palsa_T0_2 | ecosystem: Environmental > Terrestrial > Soil > Palsa > Peat permafrost | place: Sweden: Abisko...
GCGCCACGACAGCAACCACCAGAACTTCCTCGTCCTCGGGCCCTGGCGCCACGGCTCGTGGGCATCCTCATCGCGTCATCTCGGCGCGCTCCAGTATGGCGAGTCGATCGGTAACGAGTACCGTACCCAGATCGAGGCAAAATTCTTCGCCTACTACCTCAAGGACAAGCCGGGTTTTGACCTCAAAGATACAGCCAGTTTCCAAACCGGCTCGAATACCTGGAAGCGCTATCCGCATTTCCCTCCGCCTGAAGCGAAAAGCACGGCATTTTCGCTCTGCGGAACTGGATCGGTCGTCGAGGGAGCAAGCTGCGGGCCAGGCAAACTTTCCTACGTATCCGACCCCGCCAACCCGGTTCCCTATCGGCATCGGCCCATCCAGCCCACCTACGCCGATGGTTCCAAGTGGGGCACATGGATGGTCGAAGACCAGCGCTTCGTCGCAAGTCCGGAAGCTGCCCGCAAGGACGTTGCTATATGGAAGCTGCCAGTGCTGGACCATGACCTCACCATCACCGGCGAAGTCATCGCAGATATCTTCGCGGCAACCACTGGCAGCGATGGCGACTTCGTAGCCAAGCTGATCGACCAGTATCCAGACGACGATCCCGATCCGGCAATGCGCGGCTTTCAACTGATGACCAACATGGAGATCTTTCGCGGCCGCTACCGGGCGGGATTCGACAACCCCAAACCCTTGACTGCCGGCGAAGTCAACGAGTTCAAGTGGAGCTTGCACGATGTGGACCACGTCTTCAAGAGGAACCACACCGTGATGGTCGAGATTCAGAGCACTTGGTTCCCGCTCTACGACCGCAACCCGCAAACCTTCGTCCCCAACATCATGCTCGCCAAGCCGGAAGACTACAAAGCGGAAACCATCACGATCTACGCCGACGAAAAGCACGACTCGAAGCTGATTTTGCCCGTGGTCGCAGACTAACTGCTTGTCATCCTGAACGAAGTGAAGGAACTGCTTCTCAAGGACCAAATGTCCAGCGTCATCCCAGCCTGGAGCAACGGCCCAGGTTAGCGCTAACATATCCGCCAGGGGCTGGAGGCGCGGTACATTTTCCCATTTCACCTCATGCCATCTTTTGGGTAGCCGAAAGCATTGCGGTCAATTTCAATTGCAAATACACTCCTGGCATGGAAATTACTATTAGGCTCCGAAAAGAGTTGGTTGATCGTGCCAGAAGAAGTGCAGAGCCCATGGGCAAAACCCTGGAGGACTTTATCATCGAGAAAATAGAGCATCTGGCTAACTCCGACGACTGCGAGAGTTGGACCCGCGAATTCTTGCAACTTTCAGGGCGGGCCCATTCAGGTGGCTGGAAATTTAATCGAGATGAGGTTCATGAGCGTGACTAAGACTTCATACAGGCTCCGGTTCGTTGCTTCGATACTTACCTTCCTCTTTACTGCAAATGCTTCATCGGAGATCGCGCAAAAAGTTGTCAAGACCTCGTCAACTGGACAATCCTCTCTCCGTAACTTCTTGATCCAATACCTTGGAACGCCAGACTCCGAAGAGGATCGAACCGACACCCGCTATCTATCCGCGACTATCGACCTTGATGGCGACGGCCAGCCAGAAACTATCGTCTACATCCTCAGCAGTGAGTGGTGCGGGAGCGGCGGCTGCCCTATGCTCATCCTCACAACGCAGAATGCCCATTACAGGGTCATCACTCGAACGACAATTACACGACTTCCCATTCGCCTCCTGACTACCACGACCAATGGCTGGCAAGACCTCGCCGTTTCAGTATCTGGCGGAGGGATTCGACCGGGCTACGAAGTGAAACTCGCTTTCGATGGGAAAAAGTACCCAAGCAATCCAACTATTGCACCCGCAAAGAGAATCCCTTCCCAAACACCGGGCACCACGCTGATTCAAGAAGGTGCAGAATCTCAAGCCCGACCCGTCTATCGCTGATAGCGTAATCGCGCTATCATGTAAATAGACCGATGGCTCTCCACCAGCCCATCCCGGCGCTTCTCTAGCGGCTCTCGCCGCCTACACTGCACCTGCGCCCATTTCCAAATCCAATCATCCAATTTGAGAAGCAAGCTGTGTGCTCGAATTCCGCAGCCGGAGTAACGCAATGTTTGACCGTTTGCAGCAAATGGAAGACCGCTATATCGAACTGGGCAACCAGATGGCTCTGCCAGAGGTCCAGAACGACCGCGAAGCCATGCACAAGGCATCTAAGGCCCACCGCGACCTCGAGGAAACCGTGGAAAAGTTCCGCGAGTATAAGGAGCTTGCGCAGGGCGTGGACGACGCTAAGGCCATGCTCGCCGATCCCGATATGGCTGAAATGGCCACCGAAGAGCTTGCCGAGCTGACTCCGCGCCTCGAAGCCGCCGAAGCCGCTCTCAAAGTCATGCTCCTGCCCAAAGACCCCAACGACGACAAGAACGTCATCCTCGAAATCCGCGCCGGCACCGGCGGCGACGAGGCTTCGCTCTTCGTCGCTGAGGTCTTTCGCATGTACCAGCGCTTCGCCGAGCAGCATCGCTGGAAGATCGAAGTCCTCTCCGAATCCGAATCCTCCGTCGGCGGTCTGAAGGAAGTAATCGCGCTGATCGAAGGCGACCGCGTCTATTCGCAGATGAAGTATGAGAGCGGAGTGCACCGCGTGCAGCGCGTTCCGGCCACCGAGACGCAGGGCCGAGTGCACACCTCGGCCATCACCGTCGCCGTGCTGCCCGAGGCTGAAGAAGTCGACGTCAAGGTTGAGCAGAAAGACCTGCGCATCGACACCTTCTGCTCATCCGGACCCGGCGGCCAATCGGTAAACACAACTTACTCGGCTATTCGCATCACCCACATTCCCACCAACACCGTCGTGAGTTGCCAGGACGAAAAATCGCAGATCAAGAATCGCGAAAAGGCGATGCGCGTGCTGCGTTCCCGCCTCTACGAGGTGGAGATGCAGAAGCAGCACGACGCCCTCGCCAAGGAGCGCAAGCAGCAGGTCGGCACCGGCGACCGCAGCGAGAAGATTCGCACCTACAACTTTCCGCAGAACAGGCTCACCGACCATCGCATCGGCCTTACGCTGCATCAGCTGGACTTGATCATGCAAGGCCGCCTGCAATCCATCGTCGACGCGCTCATCGCCGATGACCAGGACCAGAAACTGAAGGCCGACGCCGCCCAGGCCGCCTAAGCAGGCAGCTGCCTTTGCTGTTCTGTCTGTCATTCCCGGAGGGAATCTGCTGTTGCCTTTCCCCATCCGGCTCATGGGGAAGGGGTCACATACGTTGAACCTGCGTAGCCGCATGCGTGAAGCAGAACAACAACTTCTCGCAGGCCCTCATCCAGAGCGAGCGCGACAGGACGCAGAGCGACTGGCTCTATTCCTTCTTGGAAAGGATCGGGCATGGCTCCTGTCCAACCAGGATGAGCCGGTTCCCGCTACGTTCGAAGCAACGTTTGTACAGGCGTTCTCCCAACTCATCGCCCGTCGCCGCGCTGGCGAACCCATCCAGTACATCACTGGCCACGCAGAATTCTTCGGACTTCCCTTCGCCGTAACTCCAGGAGTCCTGATCCCCCGCCCCGAAACTGAGCATCTCGTCGAAGAGGTGTTGCGCCTGTCAGCATCCCTACCCAACCCAAAGATCGCCGACATCGGCACCGGCTCGGGAGCCATCGCCGTCGCACTCGCGCATAACCTTCCTCAAGCGCAGATCACGGCTACCGATCTATCTCCGCAAGCACTCGCCATCGCGCGGCGCAACGCGGACAGCAATCTTGTCGCGGATAGAATCGAGTTTCTTGAAGGCGATCTGCTCACTCCGATTGCGGGACGCAGATTCTCGATGATCGTCTCCAATCCCCCGTACGTTCCGCTGCGAGATCGCGCGTCCCTTTCCGTCGAAGTGCGCGACCACGAGCCACACTCGGCCCTCTTCGCCGGAGACGATGGCCTGGATGTCTACCGTCGGCTCATTCCAGACGCGTATCCGTTGCTTATTCCCGGCGGATGGCTTGTGATTGAGATTGGCTTTGGACAAAAGCCCGCCATAGAAGAAATGATGGCCGAAAACAAATACGAGAGTGTGCATTTCATCGTAGATTATCAGGAGATTCCGCGTATCGCTGCCGGGCAGATCGCGAGATGATCGAGGCATCGCCCAAGCCCCCAATAGCTAGGATCTTGTGTGTCGATTCTTTCGCCAGAGCCCGAAGGCGACAATGAGCCACAAACAGCCGATTGCAATCACGCCGGCGAGCCAACGATAGAGAAACACGCGCCAGCCGCTTGCAAATTCCGGTCGGTATGCCGTCATCCAAACGCAAAAGGCTACCTCATAGAGGCAAATCAAGCCAGCGAGCATAAGCACAAACAATGCGATAAGCGAGTAGACCGTTTGACGGCGAGCCATCGGACCCCTTTTTTGCACATGCCTTCAGGTCAGTCTATAGAGTACCTGTCCGTTCTACCTTGCAAATAAAACGGGCACGGATGTGTGAATCCGTGCCCATCGTCGCCCGCTGCATTTGTTTTACGCCATTGCCTCGCGGCCCATCGACTCAAATCGCAACTGGTTGCTATTGCGATCCACATCGATGCGCACATGCGCGCCATGCTCGATTTCGCCATTGAGGATCTTGATCGCCAGCGGATCCTGCACCATGCGCTGCAACGCTCGCTTGAGCGGTCTCGCTCCATACGCTGCGTCCGATCCTGTCACCAGAATCAACTGGCTCGCAGGCTCGGTCAGCTCCAGAGAAATTGCCCGGCTTTCGAGCAGCTTCCGCACCTCATTCAGCCGCAGATCGAGAATGTGGTGCATCTGCGCCTGACCCAGCGGCTTGTAGATCACGATGTCGTCCACGCGATTCAGAAATTCAGGCCGGAAGTGCTCGCGAAGCACGCGCATCACTTCCGCCTGCGCACGTTCGTAATCGTGCTCCGTCTTCAAGAGATCTCCCAGCAGCAGGTTCGCTCCCAGATTTGAAGTCATGATCAGCACAGTATTCTTGAAGTCCACCGTTCGGCCTTTGGAGTCGGTCAGCCGCCCATCGTCCATCACTTGCAACAGCACGTTGAAAACGTCCGGATGCGCCTTCTCGATCTCGTCGAAGAGGATCACCGAATACGGCCTGCGCCTGACAGCTTCCGTCAGCTGCCCGCCTTCGTCATAGCCGACGTAACCGGGAGGCGCGCCAATCAGCCGCGCCACAGCATGCTTCTCCATGTACTCGCTCATATCGATGCGAATCATGGCCTGCTCATCATCAAACAGGAACTCGGCCAGCGCCCGTGCAGTCTCCGTCTTGCCCACGCCTGTCGGCCCCAGAAAGATGAAGCTGCCAATGGGCCGGCGCGGATCCGCAAGCCCAGCCCGCGAACGGCGAATTGCGTTGGCCACAATCGTCAGCGCCGCGTCCTGCCCGACGACGCGCTCGCGCAGCCGGTCTTCCATAGTGACGAGTTTCTTGACCTCGCCTTCGAGCATCTTCGACACCGGAATCCCGGTCCATTTGCTCACAATGGCAGCGATGTCCTCCTCGTCTACTTCTTCCTTGAGCAGGCGATTGTGCGTGACTTCGCTCTCCTGCTGGCTTAGCTTCGCCAGCTCTGCCTGCAAGCGCGGCAGCTCGCCATATTGGATCTGCGCGGCGCGATCGAGCTGGCCTTTGCGCGTCTGCTCCTCGGCTTCGAAGCGGAGAGCCTCCATCTGCTTTTTCAGCTCGCTGATCCGAGTAATAGCCCCACGCTCCTGCTGCCAGCGAGCACGCAAGCTTGTAATCTGCTCTTTCAGCGTCGATAGCTCGCGCTCGATCACAGCCAGCCGTTGCAGGCTGTTCGAGTCCGTCTCCCGCTTGAGCGCAGCGCGTTCGATTTCAAGCGAAGTCGCCTCGCGCTCCAACTGATCCACTTCCGTCGGCACCGAACCGATCTGGATCGCCAGTGAAGCCGCTGCCTCATCCACCAGATCGATAGCCTTGTCAGGCAGGAACCGGTCTGAAATATAGCGATGCGAAAGCGTCGCCGCCGCCACAATCGCGGAGTCCTTGATGCGCACGTTGTGATGCGCCTCGTACCGTTCCTTCAGTCCGCGCAGGATGGCGATGGTGTCTTCGACATTCGGCTCGCCCACATAGACGATCTGGAAGCGCCGCTCCAGCGCAGCATCCTTTTCGATGTACTTGCGGTACTCGTTCAGCGTGGTTGCGCCAATCGCGCGCAGCTCTCCACGCGCCAGCGCCGGCTTGAGCATATTGCTCGCGTCGATCGCGCCTTCAGCCGCGCCTGCGCCCACCAGCGTATGCAGCTCGTCGATGAACAGGATGATCTTCCCGTCGGACTCGTCGATCTCCTTCAGAACCGCCTTCAGCCGCTCCTCAAACTCCCCGCGAAACTTAGCCCCCGCCAGCATCGATCCCAGATCGAGCGACACCACGCGCTTTTCCTTGAGCAGCTCGGGCACGTCGCCCGAGACGATCCGCCGCGCAAGACCCTCAACGATGGCTGTTTTGCCAACGCCGGGCTCGCCAATCAGCACAGGATTGTTCTTGGTCCGGCGGCTCAGCACCTGGATCACCCGGCGAATCTCCTCGTCGCGCCCGATTACCGGGTCCAGCTTGCCTCGCCGTGCCAGCTCCGTAAGGTCCTTGGCGTATTTTTCGAGCGCCTGGAACTTGCCTTCAGGGTTCTGGTCCGTCACTCTCTGGCTCCCGCGCACGGCAGTCAGCGCGCGCAGAATCGCCTCGTGAGTTGCGCCGACAGCAAGCAGCGCGTCCACGGCGGGATCACCCTTTTCGCGCGCCAAGCCGAGCAGCAGATGCTCGGTCGAGATGTACTCATCTTTGAAATTGGCCGCTTCCTTAAATGCCTGCTCAACAGCTTTGTTCAGCTTGTTGGACAAGTTCGGCTGGCCCTGCGCACCCGATACCCGAGGCAGTTTCTCCTCAATCGCGTGCAGCTCGCCCTCCAGGCGTTCCGTAGCGACGCCGATCTTTTCCAGCACAGGCAGGATCACCCCATCGCGGTCAGCGATGAGTGTCAGCAGCAAATGCACCGGCTGCAATTCAGGATTGCCCAGTTCTGAGGCCTGCCCGATTGCCTGCTGCATTGCTTCCTGCGATTTAACGGTAAGCTTGTCCCAGCGAATGGCCATAGTCGTAATTTCCAGTCCTTGTATACCCTAGAAAAATTAAATTCCAGCGGCCCTGAGTAGGACCGCTCCAAATAGATCACAAGGGACAGGCGCGGTACATGCCTGTCCCTTGTCGAATTGCACCCAGCTAAATCGATCCTAGCCCCAATTAGGCGGCGTTGACGGTCTGGGCCGGCTTTGCACTGCCACTACCGTTGCTGTCGGCTCCTATGCCGATCTTGATCTGTCGGGGCTGCGCGGAAGACTTCTTCTTCAGCTCCAGCTTGAGTACGCCAGCATTGTAGCTCGCCTGCACATTCTCCGTGTCAACAGTGGTAGGCAGGCTGAAAGACCTGTAGAAGCTACCGTAGCGGCGCTCGATGCGATGGAAGTTCTCTTCCTTCTCTTCGCTCTCGAATTTGCGTTCACCGCGCACCGTAAGCGTTTGATTCTCAACGCGGATATCCAGATCCTCTTCCTTAATGCCCGGGATATCCAGCTTGAGAACCACCTTTTCGCCATTCTCATAGACATCGACGGCAGGAGCAAAGCTGGCGGCGGTCACCGCCTGATTGTCGCCGGCGAAGTCCTGGAATAGAGAGTTGACGCGATCCTGCAGACTTGAAACTTCACGAATTGGATACCAACGGCTGATAGACATGATTCGAATCCTCCAGATATAGGCTGACAGTGGCGCGGAACATTAGTGCAATCCGCTCACATAATCTGATGTAAATATATCACAACTGATTCATAAAATATGCGCGTATTGCGCTCATATCTGAGGCCGCGGGTTGGGCCAGCCTGAGGAAGACCCTCAAGAAGAGCTTTTGTAACAAGGCACGCCCTCAGGCATACCGGTAAGCCCAATCGAATCAATGAACTTCAGCCAATCACGCCAAAACGAAAACGCTGCTCGACCAAAGGGTCGGGCAGCGCATGCAAGGCTAAATTTAAGCGCAGAAAACTTAGACGGTGGCCAGAGCAGCGGCCTGATCGGGAAATAAGCCGGCGTACTTGGTAATGCCAACCATCGTAAATACTTTAGTGAAGTGCGCCGAAAGACCGAACGCCAGCACCTTCTGCCCGGAGTTCGCTGCTTCCATCAGCAGTTGAATCACCAGCGCGATCCCGCTGGAGTTGATGTACTCGACCTTGGTGAAATCCAGAAGTATGGTTTTCGCCGTTGTCTTCGAGAGGCCCTGGTAGGATCCAATCACTGCTTCTTTGGAGGCCGAGGAGATATCGCCTTCAAAACGAAGGACCGTCACGGGCGTGCCGGCCGGGGAGGTGGTCTGGTCTACTTTTGACTTGGTATCGGTCTGCACTGGGATTTCACTCCATCTTTCAGGTTACGGTCGGGGGCCGGTTTCTGGTCCGCTTACTGTTCTTTGTCAAGGCGAATGACCAGCCGGACATAGCTGCCCTTGCCGTTGGTTCCGACGACCCATTCGGCCTCATCGACCAACGCCTGTATCAGAAACATGCCCATGCCTCGGGGATCTTCTTCGCCGTGCATCTTCTTATCGATGTCAGGTTTGGTGGGCTGCTGCTTCATGCCCTTGCCATCGTCCATGACCTTGATTTCGAGTTGATCGCTTCCGGCTGAGAGTACAACGCCGACGGAAAGCTTTTCGTTGAGGCGGTTTCCATGCTCGATAGCGTTAATGCAAGCTTCGGCAATGGCCGTCTTGAGGTCGTCTATTCGCTCGTCGCGGAATCCCATCAGCTTCGCAACAGAGGCCGCGGTGCTCATGGCAACCTTTTCGAAGCCCAGCCGGGACGGCAGCCGTACCTCGACGGTAGTGGTGCGCGCTGCGGTGCTCGTCATGCGTACACCTTCCCGGAATTCGTCGCCACTGGGAGTCCGGATTTCGTATCCGGTTGCGGGAGATGGCACAACACCAATGCTGTCATGTCATCCTCCTGCGGTCCACCGCCGGAAAAGCCGTGAATCGCAACCCATAATGCATCGAGAATACCATCGGCATTGCCGGTTGGAGTATTAGAAAACTCCAGTAAAAGCCGATCCTGCCCAAATTCTTCATCTTCAAGAAAAACTTCGGTTAATCCGTCCGTATAGAAGAGCAAGCGGCTGCCTTTTGGAAAGGTAAGGCGCTCGCTGGAATAGGTCATTCCCGGCAGCAGGCCAAGGGGAGTGCTGGTGGCCTCGATCTGATACTGCCTGCCGTCCGGAGTAATCACAAAGCCGGGATTGTGGCCGGCGTTGACGATCTCCAACTCGCCGCGCCTGGGGTCGAGGCGCAAAAAGATAGCTGTCACATAGCGCCGGCGAGCCTCTTCGCCTTCCAGCCAGTGGTGCTGGTTCATGCGCGTGGCCAGCAGATCAAGCGAAACGCCAGTAATGGCCATGGCGCGAAACGCGGCGCGAAAGCTGGTGGCCATGATGGCCGAGGCCAGTCCTTTGCCAGCGACGTCGGCCACCGCCATGATGATGCCGCCCTCGGGCAGTTGGATAATGTCAACATAATCGCCGCCTACCTCGTAGCAGGTTTGCGATTTGACAGCGATCGAGTAGCCGGGTACAGACGGCATCTCCTGCGGCAGCAGAGAACGCTGAATCTGCCGCGCTGCATCCAGATCCTGCTGCACGCGCGCCCATTGGAGGTTGCGCTCGTGGTTGCGGGCATTTTCAAGCGCCACGGCAGCCTGGAGCGCCAGCCCTTCTAGGAAGTCGGCCTCATATAAGGTGATCGGCCGGCCCTCGGGAGGCGCGACCACCAACTCGGTCATGCGCTTGCCTTCGCGATCGTCCAGCGGATAGGTCTGGATTCCGTTGAGATTGCCATCGCTGTCCTTGTGCGGCGGATCGCCATAAGACAGCTCCGTCCCGGAAAAAGCCGCCCCAGCCATCTCCAGTTCGCGGACGACGATGCGCAACACCGACTCCAGCACCTCGTCTTCGCGGGTAGTGGAGTGGACCTGCCGTGAGACCTCAAGCAGCGCCTGAAGACGCGCCACCTGCTGCTGTAAATCCATTGTTTGGAGCACAGCGTTCTGCACCACTGCCCGCCTCTCGGCCGCGCGCGCCAAAGAAGCAGCCTCAACGGCGATCTGGCTGGCCGCCTCCGCGACATCCGTAGACAGCGCAGTGGACGACGCAATCATTTCCGGGTTCTCAGCCGTTGCCGGGTTCATGCCCGTAGCCATTCAGCGAATCCTCCGTGGAAAACCAATGTAGCACTTCTGCAGAAATCAGGCCGTAACCGTCCGCGTTGGCTTAGATCCGATCAACCCATAATAGGCGATGTAAAGGTAGCAGACGATGGGTACGACAAAGGCATGCTGGATGCCCACCTTGTCCGCCAGAGCGCCGAATAGGAAAGGAACGATCGCGCCACCGACAACGGCGGTCATGATAAGTCCCGAGCCCTTGCTGGTAAGCGGCCCAAGGCCAACAATGCCCAGCGTGAAAATGTTGGGGAACATGATCGAGTTGAAGAAGCCGCACAGAATGAGCGCCCAGATCGCCACGTGTCCGCTCGTTTCCATAGACACCACGACCAGGGCGGTAGCGGCAAGACCGAAGATTCCCAGCAGACGGCCCGAGGGAATCAGGCTCACCAGCCACGCTCCCAGCAGGCGGCCGACCAGCGCGCCGAACCAGTACAGCGCAATAAGACTGGACGCCTCACTGGAGTTTGGAACTCCCTGGGTCTTGAAGTAATTCACCATGATGGATGCCAGGCCGACTTCTACGCCTACATAAAAGAAGATGCCAAGCGCGCCAAGCACCGTGTGCCTGTAACCCCAGATGCTTCGGCTCAGAATCGGATCGCCTTCTTTGGCCGGGCGAAAGAACTGCGTGGAAGCAATGTGGGGAAGGTTCAGGAACGCAACGGCGAGGCCAAGCACCAGCAGGCCGCCGGCGATAAGCAGATATGGAACGCGAACCGTGTCGGCAATCCCGGCCTTGGACATCAACTTGAGGGGGTCGGTCAGGATAAACGCTCCCGCGATCAGCGGCGCAATCGTCCCTCCGATGGAGTTGGCTGCCTGAGCCAGATTGAGCCGGACAGGCGCACTTTTCTCAGGACCAAGAATCGAGATATAAGGATTCGCCGAGGTCTGTAATGCCGTTACGCCTGCCCCAATCACGAAGGAAGCAGTCAGAAAGAGTGGAAAATTGGTGAATTTGGCCGCCGGGATAAACAACAGCGCGCCCACGACCTGGATGAACAGCGAAACCACCATCGTCCGCTTGTAACCGATCGTCTCAATCAGCTTGGAGGTGGGAGCGGAGAAGACAAAATAAGCCAGAAAGAAAGCCGACTCCGCCAGCATGGCCGGTCCGTAGTGCAAATCGAAAACCGCCCTCAGGTGCGGGACCAGAGCCATATTCAGATTGGTGATAAACCCAAAAATAAAAAACAACGCGGTGACGATAATGAACGGTCCCGTATAGCTGGGAGTGCTGGGTGCCCCGATGGGTGCCGTGGATTTAGTGGCCATGGTGTATCGATTCTCCGCTTCTGATCAGAAAACTGTGCTGGTCCTTACAACAACCGGGCATTCGGCAACCTGACAACCCGGATTTGTCCAAAACTTGCGAGACCCGCGCCTGTCTACTGGTTGCACACAACACTATACGGTAAACCTCACCGCTTGGAAGGGGCTCAAACGTTTTAGGTCTTCGTGAGGCTAACAGACGCCGCGCGAATCGGGCTATCCTGTTTGCACCACTCGGATTTGCGTCATCAGGAGGAATTTGTGGCACTCGATTCGTTAGTCCCCTTCAAGAACGCCCGCCTCCGCAAGGTGCTCGCCTGCCTGGAGGGCAACTGGCATGCCGAGATGGAGGGCTACTACACCTACCTGGCGCTCGCCGACCGGGAAAATGACGCCGTGCGTGCCCAGGTGTTGCGCCACCTGGCCGCCGCCGAGCTGGAGCACGCTGTGCTGTGGGCCAACCGGCTGATCGAGTTGGGAGGCAAGCAGCCGGTCTATAAAGGCCATCCCCGAGGCGATGCCGACTCGCTCGCCAGCCGCGCCGGCGGCCCGCTGATGGCCCTGCGGCGGCTCGAAATTGACGAGAGCCGCCACATCGCAAACTACGGCACCCAGCTCAAAGAACTGGGCGATGATGGTTCGCTCGCCATCCTGGAGCATGTAATTGAAGACGAAAAGGACCACTACCGCGAACTGGGATCGCTGCTGCGCGGGCGCTCTCACGCCGTCCAAGGCGGCAAACAGGTCGTAGACGCGCAGGGAATGCTGCAAGAGCTGCTGGCCAAACGCGCCAGCGGCAGGCCTCAAACCGGATTCTGGGCAGGAAGCTGGATCGGCGACGCCATCTATGGCGTAAACGACGGCCTCGGCGCAATCTTCGGCATTGTGTCGGGCGTCAGCGGCGCAACCGCGGGCAACGGAAAGTACGTGCTTCTCGCAGGCCTCGCTGGGATGATCGCCTCGGCGCTCTCCATGGGCTCAGGCGCTTATTTGGCCGCCAAAAGCGAGCGCGAAATCTACGAGGCCGAGGTAGAGCGCGAGCGCCTGGCAATCCAGATGAACCCCTCCGAGGCTCGCCAACTGCTCTCTCTTTACTACCAGGTAAAAGGACTCCCCGAGGAAGACTCCGAGCATGTAGTGGATCACCTCGCCGCAGACCCCGAGCTACTGCTGAAAGCCCTGGCAGCAGAGCGGCTCAACACCAGCGAAGAAGGCTTGCGAGTTCCCTGGGTTTCAGCCACTTCAGGTGCGCTTTCGACTGCCGTGGGCGCAACTATCCCCGTAATCCCCTTCTTTTTCATGACCGGAACGTCCGCAGTCATTGCCGCAGCGACGATTTCGCTCATCGCGCACTTTGCCGTAGGCGCAGCCAAGTCACTGATCACTGTGCGTTCCTGGTGGGCCAGCGGCTTTGAGATGACCGCAGTCGGCGCAGTCGAAGGCGCAGTCACCTATGCGATCGGACTGTGGCTGGGGCATCTGGGCGCGTAAGACCTTGCAACGTAGCGGTGAGCTGCTTCGCCGCCTCACGCCCCAGCCGAATGCAGTCCGAAATGCCAATGCCGTCGTAGGCATTGCCAGCCAGCCGCAAACCCGGCAGCTCAGCCAATCGAGCCTGAACGCGCCGCTGCCGCTCCTTGTAACCAACCGCCGGCTGAGCCATTGCCTGCGGCCAGCGTGTCACTTCAACCAGTTCCGGCTTGGCGGTAATGCGCAGAATCTGACGCAGCTCCTTGCGCACCAGGTCGGTGATGAAATCATCCGGCCGGTCAAGCAGACGAGCGTTGTTTGCGCCATCCAGAAAAGCGCGCAGCACCGTCTTGCCCGGCGAAGTGCGGCCGGGAAATTTGCGATGAATAAAGGTGCAGGCCAGAATCGCCCGCTTCTCCACCGCAGGCACCAGAAAGCCAAAGCCCGGCGGCAGCGGATCCAGATCGGCTCCCTCGTAGACAAGGTTCACCGTAATCGACGAGCTATACGGAATCTGGCCGAGTTCGCCACTAAGTCCGCAGCTCAGGTCGCCGCTAAGTTCTCCATCCACCGATCGCAGCAAATCCGCCGCAGCCCATGCAGGTGTCGCCACCACAACCGCGTCGAATTTTCCCGATGAGCCAGCCGCGGAAACCCGCCAGCCGTCTCCCGCCTGTTCGATATCCTGTTCGATCCCCGTCACAGGACTCTGCAAATGCAGCCGATCCCCATCCAACCGCGCCACCAGTGCGTCGATCATCTGCTGCAAGCCAAATCGCAGCGTAGTGAAGATCGGCGGCGGAGCTGCATCCTCCCCATCACCGGCAGCAGCCTTTCGCGCACGCATCCCAGCCAGCATGCCTCGCGTGAGCGATCCATGCGTGGCCTCCATATCAACCAGCCGAGGCAGCACCGCTTGCGCGCTAAGCTGCTCCGCGTCTCCTCCATATATCCCGGAAAGCAGCGGATCTGCAAGACGATCCACCATCTCCTGCCCATAATGCCGCCGGACGAGCGCGGCCACCGACTCGTCTCCGCTATGAGGGCGTGGCGGATGCAACAGCTCCAACCCCATGCGCACCTTGGTCGCCAGGCTGAAGAGGGGCGTCAGCAGCGTAGGCAACAGCTTCGTCGGGATCAGGAACATCAGCCCATCCGGCAGCGCCACCAGCCGATTGCGAATCAGGATAAAAGTCTTCCGCTCCGGATCGTTCGAGCCAACCAGGTCCGGCCCGAGCCCAAGCTCACGGCAGAGCTGCGCCGCCGCCGGCTTTTCCGTCAGAAACGAATCCGGCCCGCGCTCGATCACCGTGCCATTGACGACAGCGGACGAAATGACGCCTCCCAGACGCGATCCCGCCTCGAACAGCTCGTATTCGACGCTGCCCCCGGCGCGGCGAGCAAGTTCCAGCTCATACGCGCAGGCCAGCCCCGCAATGCCGCCGCCGATAATCGCAATGCGCAAGCTCAAGTCCTCTGCGTTCAGTCTATGCGCCTTCGAATCGCCGGGACGACCGAAAAAGAAAAGCCTGCCTTGCCGCCGCACTGGGCAAGATTGAACAAGACTGGACAAGACAACTTGCGCAGTTGCGCCATAAACGATAATTTGAATGGCACACGAACGAGAACACTATTTCGGGCCCTGGCATCTCTGAGTGCTTATCTAAGAGGGAGCAGACATACATATGACCACCGCAGTCCCATCCCCCCTTTCAGTCTCTGGGTCGATTTCGGCGCCGGAAATCAGCCCCGTCCGCCGCCTGCTCTCGCTCGATGCGCTTCGCGGTCTCACCATCGCCTTCATGATCATGGTCAACAACAACGGCAGCGACCACGCATGGTGGTTCATGAAGCATGCCGACTGGAACGGCCTGACACCGACTGATCTCGTCTTTCCGACGTTTCTCTTCGTCGTCGGCTTCTCCATCGTCTTTGCCTTTGAGGCGCGGCTGTCCAAGGGCGAAACACGCGCGCAACTGGCCTGGCAAACGGTCCGCCGCGCGGCAATCCTTTTCGCATTCGGCCTGGTAGTCAACGGCTTCCCCTACTTTCATCTGGGTACGCTGCGCATCTACGGCGTCTTGCAGCGCATCGCGATCTGCTACCTCATCGCAGGACTGATGTATCTCTGGGACAGCAAGTGGCAGAGCAAAGCCGCCGTTCTCGTTGCAGCAGTGCTCGGCTACTGGATTCTGATGCGCTGGGTGCCGGTGCCAGGACTTGGCCTGCCGGGGCGCGACATTCCGTTCCTCGACAAAGACGCAAACCTTGTAGCCTGGCTCGATCGCCACATCTTCCCAGGACGCCTCTACGAAGGCACCCGCGACCCCGAAGGCCTCTTGAGCGACCTGCCCGCACTCGGTACCGCGCTGCTGGGCATACTCACCGGAATCTGGCTGCGCAGCAAGCGCACTCTCAAAGCCAAAGCCGTCGGCATGGCAGGCGGAGCGTCAACCTTGCTGGCCATCGGCGCAGTCTGGGCCCTTTCGTTTCCTCTGAATAAGAAGCTGTGGACCAGCTCTTACGTATTGGTAGCGGCAGGCATTGCGCTCGCTCTGCTTGCAGTACTCTTCTGGGCCATTGAAGTCAGCAACTGGCGCGGCAAGTGGACATATCCCCTGCTGGTTTTCGGTTCCAACGCCATCGCCGCCTACATGATCTCGGAGCTCCTGGGCAGCGCTCTCGACCTCGTTGGCGGCTGGATTCAAGGCCAGCGCTTCAACCTCACGCACTGGATATTCCTCCACTGGTTCGCGTGGATCCCCAACGGCGGACTGGCCTCTTTCGCCTACTCGTTCGCATATATGGCCGTCTGCTTCATCCCCGTCTGGGTGCTCTATCGCAAGCGTATCTTCCTCAAAGTCTGAGCTCGAAGTCTGAGTTCGCCTACTTCACCTCAAAGCTCGTAGTCTCCGAAGCCAGCGAACTGCCACCTACAAAGACCTTGTAGGTGGTAGGCTCGACCACGCGTTTGCTCTCCACGTTATAAAAGCTAAGCTCGTCAAAGCCCAGCGGAAACTCCACATGCTTCGATTCGCCCGGCGCAAGCGCAACGCGGGCAAAGCCCTTGAGTTCGCGCACCGGCTGCTCCACCGATGCCGAAGTATTGCGCAGGTAGAGCTGCACAACTTCAGTTCCCGCCACGCTGCCCGCGTTCCGAACATCCACACCCACGGTAAGCGCAGGCGCATGACCCTGGGCCACATTCTGCAGGGCAACTTGGGCCTGATTCACCGTAGGCTGCCCATAGCTGAACCGCGTATAGCTCAGTCCCCAGCCAAAAGGAAAGAGTGCGCTGTTGTCCTCATCCAGATAACGCGACATGAATTTCTCAAGACTATTCGCCGGCATGTGGCTCAGGTCGCCATGAGCCGGACGGCCCGTAGGCAACTGCGCATAATAGAGCGGCTCCTGGCCCACAGCACGCGGGAAACTGACCGTCAGCTTGGCCGAAGGATTCACATCGCCAAACAGCACATCGGCCACAGCATGACCACCCTCAATACCGGGGAACCAAGCCTCGACAATCGCCGGGATATGCGCGCCTGCCCACTTGATCTCGCTCGGTCGCCCGGTAAACAGCACCAGAACCACCGGCTTCCCAGTAGCAGCCACCGCTTCCAGCAGTTCTTCCTGATTGCCGGGCAAGCCAAGGCGTGTACGGCTGGAGGCTTCGCCAGTCATCCAGTCCGCGCTCTCGCCGAGCGCCAGAATAGCCACATCGGCCTTCTTCGCCGTCTCAACCGCCTCGGCAATAGTCTTCGCGTCGTCAGGAGCAGCTTCGTCCTTCTGCGCCGTCTTGCCCTGATCGATAAAGCTCGCGTTGCGAATCACAGTTTCGTCATTGCCTGAGAGCACGCCGCAGCCCACGGCATAGAGCAGATGGTCTCCCAACCGCTCCTGCAAAGCCTGTTTCAGCGAAACCGCAAACTTGGGATCGCCCAGCGCGCCCCACGACCCAAGCATGTCTTTGGCTGAATCAGCCAAAGGCCCAATCAGCGCGACGGTCTTCGCGTGCTTGCCCAGCGGCAGCAGCGAGCCCACTCCTTCGATGGGGTCATTCTTGAGCAGCACGATCGTCTCGTCCGCCACAGTGCGCGCCTGAGCGCGCTTTTCCGCGGTCGGCTCATAAGCCGGCGTCACCGGCGTATAAGGATTATCGAAGAGGCCAAGTGCAAACTTGACCCGCAAAATCCGTCGCGCAGCCTCAGTCACCACAGACTCAGGAATCAGACCCGATCGCACCTGCTCGGCGATCGTCGTCGCATACAGATTGCCTTCCATATCCATATCCACGCCCGCTTCAAGCGCCTTGCGCGCTACCGTAGCGCCATCGGGGCCAATCGAGTGATTGAGCAGCTCCGCAACCGCGCCCCAGTCCGAAACCACCAGCCCGTCAAAGCCCCACTCCTTGCGCAAAATCTGGGTGAGAATATAAGGATTCGCCGTCGCCGGCACTCCATTGATCGAATTGAAGCTGCTCATCATCGTAGCCGCGCCCGCATCCACCGCAGCGTGATAGGGAGGCAGATAAACCTGCCGCAGCGTAATGTCGCTCATATCCGTAGCGTTGTAATCGCGCCCGGCAATGGCCGCGCCATAAGCGGCAAAATGCTTCACGCTCACCGCCACCGAATCCGGCTTGGTCAAATCACCCTGCTGGTATCCCTGCACCCAACCGCGAGCAATGGCCGAGCCCAGAAACGGGTCTTCGCCCGCCGACTCCACAATGCGCCCCCATCGCGCATCGCGGGCAATATCCACCATCGGCGAAAAGACCCACTGAATCCCGTCCGCGCGCGCCTCAACCGCTGAAGTGCGAGCCACGCCCTCGATCAGCTTTGGATCCCAGCTCGACGCGAGCCCCAGCGGCACCGGAAAGGTCGTGTGCAACCCATGAATCACGTCCAGACCAAAGAGAATCGGAATGTGCAGCCGCGATTTCTCCATCGCAATGTGCTGGTAGTGATTGGTCTTATCCGCGCCGTAAACATTGAGCATCGAACCGATCTTGCCCTGCTCCGTCAGCTCGTCGTAGCTCACCTTGGCGCCGGCTGGTCCAGTCGCAAACCCTGCCGAATACTGAACCGTCTGTCCAATCTTCTCCTCCAGCGTCATCTGCTTCAGCAGCGCCTCGACCTTGGCGTTCAAGTCATGGCTGGCCAGTTGCGCATTCGGCACAGGGCGGGCATCTGAAGCCTGGGCTACGCACAAAGTAGCCGACTGAACACCAGCCAGACTGGCAAGAATCAGGAACGAAGCGGATAGGAATATGCGGTCAAACCTTTTTTTCATAGCGAAGTCATACTATACCCTCAACGCATCTCTCGGCCAGATGCACCAGGCCACTTTTTGGAGCGGCCAATGTCGTTGCGCAATCGATTGCTGTCCATCTTTGCTGCAATATGGCAAATATCCAGCCGTTCCCAATACCAGCTCTCAGCATCACCACTTCCATGCTGGCTCAACATGGCTTCCACGCTCCTCCAGCCACGCGTCTATCCGGTCGCTGACCGGCGCATGGCGCTCCGGAAGCTTCGCTCCCGCTGCAAACAGCGCCTCCAGAATCCTCACGTACCGATCTGGATCGCGATCATGCGCCGCCGACCAGATCGCTTGCCCTATCACCGTGCCTCCATACGCATTCGTCGCGTCAAGCGGAGCCCCATGCCACAGCAGCAGATCCACAATCTCAAGATGCCCACCAATGGCGGCCCAATGCAGCCCAGTCTGGCCGCGATCGTCGTGTACAGAAGGATCGACCCCAACCCCCACCAAAAACTCCACCACCGAATTCCGTCCAAACTGGCACGCATACAGAAAACCGCTCTGCACCTCTTCTCGCGTAGCAATCTCCGTCAAACTGCCGTCCGCCGTAAAGCAACTTCGGACCTGCTGCAGCCGGCCCAGCGCAGCTGCTTCAACAACACTTAACCGCACGCCGCGGTCAGCAAGAAACTCAGCAGCCTTAACACGTCCATTGGCCAAGCAACTTCTCATCAGAGAGCCATCGACCATCGCACCATGTTCCAGCAACAAGCTCATCAAATCCTCCTGTACGCCCGCGCGTTCAGGGTGTCCGCTGGTCGCTGTCAGGCCAAGCGTAGTAGCTCCGCCACCGTAAACATCCGCTGCGGCATCCACTTCCGCGCCGGATTGCAAGAGAATCTCCGCAATCTCCACGATGTTGGGTGGCGTCTTCTGCCGATAACCTTCCACTCCGTTCGCCGAAACATAATGCAGCAGCGTAGCCCTATGCTCCCGCGTAGAACGCTCTCGAATCAACCCCGGCTGTTCACGGAGAAGACGCCGTA